>Ga0207416_1002970_pt1 | contig 17150 bp, 14 predicted proteins | sample PaiPotPPM11metaG_FD_184107 | JGI IMG/M metagenome (GOLD analysis project Ga0207416, IMG submission 184107) | Iron sulfur acid spring bacterial and archeal communities from Banff, Canada, to study Microbial Dark Matter (Phase II) - Paint Pots PPM... ...
TGGCAAGACCGCGGACCCGCCGCGGTCTCCGCGACCTGCCGGCACACCTCAGGCGCCCGCCGATCCACGGGGCGTGCCCTCGCGCCTGCAGGGCATGGCCGCAAACCTACCCTGACGAGAAGCAGGGACGGGGGTTATGAGGGCCCTGCCAGCGCCCGTCGCTCACACCAACTCCCGCAGCTCGAACCAGGGGCCGTCGCTGCAGAGCAGGCGCGTGCCGCGGCGGCGCGTCTCGACGGGGCAGGCCATGCACAGGCCCGTGCCGCAGGGTAGCTGCTGCCAGCGCATCGCGTGAACAGGCGTACGGCTCTGCGCACGGAGCCGTCCGGCGTCAAGCGCCCGCAGCAGGGTGTCGTCGCCGCAGACGAACGCCTCGTCGGCCCAGGCGAGCCGCTCCAGCAGCGCCCTCGCCAGTGCTGGTCCGGCATCGGCGGCGATCGCGACCTCGACCTCAGGCGACAACAACCCCGGAGGGAAGACGGGCTCGGCGGGCGCCGGCGCCAGCACCAGCGCGACGGAGACGCCGCGGGCGATCGCCAGCTCAGCAAGGAGCAAGAGCGCCGCGATCTGGATGCCGGCGGCGCCGAGCAGCAGATGGCGCGTAGCCGAGGCCGGCGCGGCGCCGCGGCCGCACCAACCAACGATGTACACGGCGTCGCCGCTGCGCCGCGCCGCAAGCCAGTCGCTGCCTTTGCCCGCCGCCGCGACGAGCAGACCGCAGCGTGTGGTGTCTCCCGGCAGTTCACCCACGCTCGCCACGTGGAAGGGCCGCAGCAGGAACGGGTCGAGACCGTCGCCGCACTGCACCATCAGGAACTGGCCCGGCTGCGGTCGAGCGGGCAGATCGGGCGTTGCGAGTGCGATGCGGTGGTAGGGCAGCAGCAGCTCTTCCGTTGCTATCACCCGCGCCCGCGTCACAATCACCGGGCGTCGCTCATCCCCGGTGCGGCGGGCGAGCGATATTCCGGCAGCGGCAGCACCTCGTAGCCCGCGCCGCCCGCGAGCGCCTGCGCGGCGGCCAGCGCGGTGTCGATCGACGTGAAGCAGGCGATGCGTCGCTCGGCGGCGGCGCGGCGAATCTGGAAGCCGTCACGCACCGGGCCGCGCCCGCCCTCCGGCGTGTTGATTACCGCGTTCACCAGACCGCCGGCGACCACGTCGATCACGTTCGGATGTCCCTCCGCCACGCGCTTCGCCACCTGCTCGACGGGGATATCGATCGCGCGCAGCAGCGCCGCCGTGCCGCTGGTCGCATAGAAGCGGTAGCCGGCGCCGTGCAGCAGCCGCGCCACGTCGAGCGCGTCGGCCTTGTCGCGGTCGGCCACGGTCAGCAAGACGGCGCCGTTGCGCGGCAGCATCAGATCGGAGGCAAGCAGCGCCTTCGCCAGCGCGCCGGGATAGGTGCGGTCCACCCCCATCACTTCGCCGGTAGACTTCATCTCCGGGCCGAGATACGTATCCACGCCGATCAGCTTCGCCATCGAAAAGACCGGCGCCTTGACCGCGATCAGCGGCTGCTTCGGCCAGAGCCCCGCCGGATAGCCCTGCGTCGCAATCGAGCGGCCCAGCATGATATTGACCGCGATCTCGACCATCGGCACGCCCGTGACCTTGCTCAGAAACGGCACGGTGCGGCTGCCGCGCGGGTTGACTTCCAGCACGTAGATCGACGACGGCCCGCCCTCGGCGTCGCGCAGGATCACGTACTGGATGTTGATCAGACCGCGGGCGCCGAGCGCCACGCCGATGCTCTCCGTATAGCCGACCAGAGTCTCGACCTCGTCGGGCCGCAGGCGCACGCCGGGGTAGACGGCCATCGAGTCGCCCGAATGCACGCCGGCGCGCTCGACATGCTCCATGATGCCGGGAATCAGCACCTGCGCGCCGTCACAGATCGCGTCGACCTCGACCTCTTTGCCCAGCAAATACTTGTCGATCAGGATCGGCCGGCCGGACTCCAGCTCGACGGCGGCGCTCATGTAGCGGATCAGCTCCTGCGGTCCTTCGACGATCTCCATTGCGCGGCCGCCGAGCACGTACGAGGGCCGCACCAGCACCGGATAGCCGATCGACTGCGCCGTTTTCAGCGCGTCGTCGATCGAGGTGACGGCCGAGCCGGGCGGCTGCGGCACGCCGATGCGCTGCAGGAACTCCTCGAAGCGGCGCCGGTCCTCGGCCAGGTCGATCACCTCGGCGTCGGAGCCGATGATCGGCAGGTTCGCGGCCGTGAGCGGCCATGCGAGATTGATCGCGGTCTGGCCGCCGAACTGCACGATCGAGGCCGGCGGCTCGCCCTCGCCCGCCTCGTTCTCGATGATGTCGCGCACCGCTTCTTCATCCAGCGGCTCGAAGTAGAGCCGCTCGCAGGTGTCGAAGTCGGTGGAGACGGTTTCGGGGTTGGAGTTCGCCATCAGGGCGCGGTAGCCGGCGCGTTGCAGCGCCCAGGCCGCCTGCACGGAGCAGTAGTCGAACTCGATGCCCTGGCCGATGCGGATCGGCCCGCTGCCGATCACGAGCGCGGTGGGCCGGCCGTCCGGCAGCGCCTCGTTCTCCTGCTCGTAGGTGCTGTAGAAGTAGGGCGTGGCGGCGTCGAACTCCGCGGCGCAGGTGTCCACCATCTTGTAGACCGGGCGGATGTTCCAGCGCTGGCGTTGCTCGCGCACCTGTTCCGGCAAAAGGTCGGCCAGCGTGCCGATCTGGCGGTCGGAGAAGCCCATACGCTTGGCACGGCGCAGCAGGGCGGGCGTCAGCGGCTCGGAGAGCAGCCGCCTCTCCATCGCCACCAGGTTTTCCAGCCGCTCCAAAAACCAGGGGTCGATGCCCGTCTGCCGGGCGATCGCCAGCGGCTCGATGCCGCGGCGCAGCATCGCCATCAGCGTCCACAAGCGCTCGTCGTTCGCCGCCAACGGCCACTCCCCATCGTTCGACCACTCCGGCCGCTCCCATAGCAGCGAGCGGCCGCCGACTTCGAGCGAGCGCACCGCTTTCTGCAACGCGCCCTCGAAGGTGCGGTCGATCGCCATCACCTCGCCGGTCGCCTTCATCTGCGTGCCGAGCGAGCGATCGCCCAGCGGGAACTTGTCGAACGGCCAGCGCGGGATCTTGACCACGACGTAGTCCAGCGCCGGCTCGAAGGCAGCCGTCGTTTTCTGCGTGACGGCGTTGGCGATCTCGTCCAGGCGCCGGCCGACGGCGATCTTGGCCGCAACGCGGGCGATCGGATAGCCGGTCGCCTTGCTGGCGAGCGCGGAAGAGCGCGAAACGCGCGGGTTAACCTCGATCACGTAGTACGGCAGCGCCTGCCGCTCGCCCGGCTCCCAGGCTGTCACGTCCGGCCGCGGGCCGAGTGAGAACTGCACGTTGCAGCCGCCCTCGATGCCCAGGGCGCGGATGATCTTCAGGCTAGCCGTGCGCAGCATCTGGTAGTCGCGGTCCGAGAGCGTCTGGCTGGGCGCGACGACGATGCTGTCGCCGGTGTGCACGCCCATCGGGTCGAGGTTTTCCATGTTGCAGACGGTGATGCAGGTGCCGGCGCCGTCGCGCATCACCTCGTACTCGACCTCTTTCCAGCCGCCGAGATACTTTTCGACCAGGACTTGATGGATCGGGCTGGCGTCGATGCCGCCCTGCGCGATGCGGTCGAACTCTTCGAGCGTGTACGCGATGCCGCCGCCCGTGCCGCCGAGCGTGAATGCCGGCCGGATCACGGCGGGCAGACCGATCCGTTCAAGCGTCGCGTGCGCCGCGTCAAGCGTCGTCACCGTCTCGCCTTCGAGCACCGGCTCGCCGATCGCTTCGAGCAACTGCTTGAACAGCTCGCGGTCCTCGGCGCGCTGGATCGCGGCCAGCGGCGTGCCCAGCAGACGCACGTTGTACTTGTCGAGCACGCCCGCCTCGTGCAGCGCCACCGCGAGGTTGAGGCCGGTCTGACCGCCGAGCGTGGCGAGCAAACCCTCCGGCCGCTCCCGCGCGATGATTCGTTCGAGCACGGGCACGGTCAGCGGCTCGATGTAGACGACATCGGCGATCCCTTCGTCGGTCATAATCGTGGCGGGGTTGGAGTTGACGAGGATCGAGCGCACGCCCTCCTCGCGCATCGCCTTGCAGGCCTGCGTGCCAGCGTAGTCGAACTCCGCCGCCTGGCCGATCACGATCGGACCAGAGCCGATGATCAGGACGCTGCTGGGCTTGTTCACCGCTGCTCGTCTGCTCCCTCGTCGCTCTCGCCGCGCTGCCCGCCGTCCCTGCGGCCGGGCAACTCGATCACGCCATCGCCGTTGCGCGCGGCGCCGCTCTGCACCGGCGGCTCGACGCGCTGCCAGCCCCCACCGAAGCTGAGCCGGCCGGGCGCCCTGGCGGCGCCATCCGCTGTCGTGAAGCGCCGCACACCCACCGCCAGCGAGACGAGGCCAACCGCCGCGAAGGCCGCTGGAAAGACCGTCAGCAGCCCGATGCAGTTGAACAGGTCGTCCGTCGCCAGGCAGCGCACGCCGAGCACCACGCACAACGCCGCGCCGAGCAGCCCCACTGCCGCGATCGCCAGGCAGCCGTACCCCTGCCGCCGGCTGAGCGCGATCGGCTCATTCGTCACAACGCGAACCGGCGGAGAAGAATATAGCGTGTAGGAAATAGGAAATAGGAGGAGACGGCCTCCTATCCCTATTTTCTATTTCCCTTCTCCTATTTCCTCGCCTAGAGCGGCAGCTCAAAGCGCATCTCCGGGTTTTGCAGCGGCACCAGCGCGCCGAGCGCCGACAGGAACGAGAGCGCCGGGGCGTTGTTTTCCGGCAGGCGGCCACGCACACGACGGTAGCCGTGCTCGCGCGCGAAGTCGAGCGCACACTCGCCGAGCTGCGTCGCCAGGCCGCGCCGGCGCTGCTCGGGCAGCACCCAGACGCCGATCGTGCCCGTGTCCGGCTCTTCCGTGTTGTAATCCAGCGCGGCGAAGGCGACGATCTGGCCGCCGACTTCAGCTACATAGAGGCAGCCCTGGTCGCCGAGGCGGCGCAGCCAGCCCGCGACCTGGTCTCCCGACATGGCCTCCCGGAAGCCGACCGGATTGGGCTCCTGCATGATCTGCGCGATGATCGCCGCGATCGCGGGCGCATCCGCCGCCGTTGCCAGCCGCAGCGTCGCCTCTGCCGTCGTCATGGCCTGCCCCCTCTCGATCGCATCAGTGCCCCGCCCGCACCAATTCCAGAAAGCGGTCGAACAGGTACATGTTGTCGCGCGGCCCGGGCGCCGCCTCGGAATGGTACTGAATCGAGACGATCGGCAGGGCGCGGTGCGAGAGCCCTTCGCAGGTGCCGTCGTTCAGGTTTAGCTGGCTGACTTCGGCGCCGCCGCGCAGGCCCTCGCCGTCAACCGCGTAGCCGTGGTTCTGCGAGGTGATGTACACGTTGCCGGTGGGCAGATCCTTGACCGGGTGGTTGGCGCCGTGATGGCCGAACTTGAGCTTGTACGTCTTCGCGCCGAACACCTGGCCGAGCACCTGATGGCCGAGGCAGATGCCGAGAATCGGCACGCGGCCCACCAGCCCCTCGACCGTGCGTACGACGTAATCCAGCTTCTCCGGATCGCCGGGGCCGGGCGACAGCACCACGCCGTCGGGCTTGAGCGCCAGCACGTCGGCCGCGTCGGTGGTGGCCGGCAGCGTCGTGGTGCGGTAGCCCTTCGTGTTGAGCACACGCATGATGTTGAACTTCACGCCGGTGTCGAGCACGGCGATCTGCCCGCGCGGCTCGCCGCCCGCCGCCTCCCAGGCGTAGGGCACCGGCGTCGAAACCGCGAGCGCCAGGTCGGTCGTGCCGTAGAGCGGACGCTCGCGCAGCCAGGCCAGCGTGTCTTCCGGCGCCTCGCCGGGCGCGGAGATCGCGGCCATCAGCACGCCGCTGGAACGCAGCCGCCGGGTCAGCGCACGCGTGTCGAGCCCGGCGATCGCCGGCACGCCACGTTCTGAGAGGAAGTGACGCAGACTCTCGCCGCTGCGCCAGTGGCTGGGCAAATCGCACTCTTCGCGCATCACAAGGCCCGCGGCCTGGATCTGGCGCGACTCGGCATCTTCGAGGTTTGTGCCGTAGTTGCCGATCAGCGGATAGGTCATCGTCACGATCTGGCCGGCGTACGACGGGTCCGTGAGGATCTCCTCGTAGCCCGTCATCGAGGTGTTGAAGACCAGCTCGCCGAAGCCGCGCAGCGGTGCGCCGGCCGCAAGGCCGGCGAACGTCGCGCCGTCTTCGAGCACCAGCCAGGCCTGCTCGTCCACGCTCAGCCGCTCCGCCCGGCGGTCACTGCTGCCGCCGCCTCGTACCCATCGTACACGAGAGTACCATCGCAGACCGTGGCGATCACGCGTCCGCGCACCCGCCGCCCGCGGAACGGCGTGTTCTTGCCCAACGAGGCGAACTCGCGCGGGTCCACGATCCATTCGGCATCCGGGTCGAAGAGGACGGCATCGGCCGGCGCGCCGGGCGCCAGCGTGCCGATGCCAGGCACGAAGCGATCGAGGCCCAGCGCACGCGCCGGTGCGATGGTCAGCGCCTCCACGGCGCGTGCCAGCGGCAACTCACCCGCCTGAACCAGCTCCAGCAGCAGCGGCAGCGCCGTCTCCAGGCCGCTGATGCCCGGCGCGGCCTGGTCGAATTCACACTCTTTGTCGGTGAGCGCGTGCGGCGCGTGGTCGGTGGCCACGCAGTCGATCGTGCCATCGGCCAGCGCTAGGCGGCAGGCGTAGCGGTCAGTTGTGCCGCGCAACGGCGGATTCACGCGCGCGGCGGTGTCGTAGGCAGGCACCGGCGAGCCGGGCGGGCCGTACAGCGCGGCCTCGTCGGTCAGCGTGAGGTGGTGGGGCGTGACTTCGCAGGTGACCTGTGCGCCGCGGGCTTTGGCCGCGAGCACGGCCTCGATCGCGCCCGCCGTGCTGACGTGGGCGATGTGAACGTGGCCGCCAGTCAGCGCCGCGAGCTGGCAGTCGCGCGCCACCATCACCTCTTCGGCGGCGGCGGGCTGGCCCTTGAGGCCAAGCCGCGTGCAGACCCAGCCCTCGTGCATCACGCCGCCCTTTGCCAGCGACGGCTCCTCGCAGTGGTTGATCACTGCCAGGCCGAGGCCGGAGGCGTATTCGAGCGCCCGGCGCATCAGTTCGGCGTCGGCCACGGGGCTGCCATCGTCGCTGAAGGCGACGCAGCCGGCTTCGGCGAGTTCGGCCAGCTCCGCAAGCTGTTTGCCCGACCGGCCGAGCGTGACAGCGCCGATCGGCAGCACGCGGGCGAGGCCGGCGGCGCGCGCCGTACGCAGTACGTACTCGACCACCGAGCGATTGTCCGTCGCCGGCTCGGTGTTGGGCATGGCGCAGACCGTGGTGAAGCCGCCGTGCACCGCCGCTGCAAGGCCCGAATGAATCGTCTCTTTGTACTCCTGGCCCGGCTCACGCAGGTGGCAGTGCAGGTCCACAAAGCCGGGGGCGAGCACCAGGCCGACGCCGTCCAGCACGCGGTCCGCCGGCTCCCCGGCATTGGCGGCTACGCGGCCATCGACGAAACGCACGTCCTCAACCCGATCGACGCCTCGCGCCGGGTCGATCAGCCGCGCGCCGTGAATCAGCAGCGAGCCCATGCCTGCCTCCTGCGTCGCCTACCCCTGCCGGCTTCGCCGGCTGTCCCCTCCCCACAGGGGAGGGGTTCTTCCGAGAACGACCGATTGTCCTCAGACCGCACACCCTCCACAGGTGAGGGTTCTTCGAAAGGTTCCGCCCGTCCTCGGACAACCCTTCCCCCGTGGGGAAGGGAGCTTTCGCTTCAGCGAAAGCGGGGTTAGGCGCCCCGGCCGATCAGATAGAGCAGCGCCATGCGCACGGCGACACCGTTCGTCACCTGCTCCTCGATCACCGACTGCACGGAGCGGGCGACATCGGGCGCGATCTCGACGCCCTCGTTCATCGGGCCGGGATGCATCACCAGCGCGTGCGGCGCGGCCAATGCGACACGCTCGCTGGTGATGCCGTAGCGGCGCGAGTACTCGCGCAGGCTGGGCAGCAGGCCGCTGTGCATGCGCTCGTGCTGCAGGCGCAGCGTCATCACCACGTCGGCGCCGCGCAGCGCCCGCTCGATCTGCGGCTCAATCGTCACGCCGGGCAGCGCAACCTCCTCCTGCTCGGTCTGCACGCGGCGACCGAGACCGGCGGGCAGCAGCGTCGGCGGGGCGCAGAGCACCACCTCCGCGCCCATCACTGAAAGCCCCCAGATATCCGAACGCGCCACCCGGCTATGGGCGATGTCGCCGACGATGGCGACGCGGCGGCCGCGCAGGCTGCCGAGCCGGCTCTGCATCGTATACAGGTCGAGCAGCGCCTGTGTGGGGTGCGCGTGCCAGCCGTCGCCGCCGTTCAGCACGGCCGCGTCGGTGTGTGCGGCCGCCAGATACGGGGCGCCGCTGCTCTTGTGGCGCATGACGAGGATGTTGACGCCGATCGCGCGCAGCGTTCTCACCGTATCGACCAGCGACTCGCCCTTCTCCACGCTGCTGCCGCTGGCGCTGACGTTGATCACGTCGGCGCCCAGCACTTTGCCGGCCAGCTCAAACGAGGCGCGCGTGCGTGTGCTCGCCTCATAGAACAGCGTCGCCACCGTCGTGCCGCGCAGGGCGGGCACACGCGGCACGTCGCGGGCCAGCACCTCGCGCATCGCGTCGGTGGTTTCGAGCACGTACTCGATCTCGTCGCGGCTGAAGTCGTCGAGGTCAAGCACATGGTGATGGAGCCAGCGCCCCGCGGCCGCTTGCGCCGCACCGCGCGCGCCCGCGCCCGGCTCCGCTCCGGCGATGGCGGAGCTGCGCGTGCCATGCTCAGCCGCGATCACGGCCCCGCTCGATCGCGCCGCACCGTTCACCGGGGCCGTCTGCAGATCGTCGCGCGCCATCAGTCGCCCTCCCGCGCCAGCAGCAGCACCGCATCGCGGCCGTCGGTTTCCCGCAGCAGCACCTGCACCTCTTCGTCGCGCCGGGTCGGCACGTTCTTGCCGACGAAGTCGGCGCGAATCGGCAGCTCGCGATGGCCGCGATCAACCAGCACCGCCAGCAAGATGCGGCGCGGGCGCCCGAAATCGTTCAGCGCATCGAGCGCGGCGCGAATCGTGCGGCCGGTGTAGAGCACATCGTCCACGAGTACAACGTCTTTGTCGGTGATGCCGACGGGAATCTCGCTGCGATGCAGGGCCGGCCGCACGCCGCGGCGGCCCAAATCGTCACGGTGCAGGCTCACATCCAGGGTGCCCCACGGCACCGCTGCACTTTCGAAGCCGCTAATCAGCGTCGCCATCCGTTCGGCGAGAGGCGCGCCGCGCGTATGCAGACCGACGAGCACGAGGCCGGCGGCGCCGTGGGCCTCTTCCACGATCTCGTGCGAGAGGCGGACGACGGCGCGGCGCAGGTCGTCGGCGGACATCAACTCGCGGCCGCTCATGGAAAAACCTCCCGTGCATGGGAGGCCAAAGCGCGAACAGTAGCTGGTTGGCGAGGGGCGAAGGGCAGCGGCAGGGGCATCATGCGCTCCTTGCAGGCCTCACAGAACCCGCTTAAAGGCTCGCGACACGCCCGTGGTGGGCGGCTCGTTTACACAGTAACAAGCGTCCAGCGCCTGAGGCAACCGGGCGAGGAGGCAAGTGCCGCAGGAATTGCATAACGGCGCGGCGGGTCGGCCCTCATCCTCTCCTGTCTCCTTCTCCCAATCCTGGGAGAAGGAGACGATCCTGCCTGAAGCGTTCCGATCAGCCTGCGGTTAACCCGGCACCGTCCGAGTCGTGCTGCGCCCGATCGCCCCTCGCCCAGGATTGGGAGAGGGGACGGGGGTGAGGGCCGAGTGGACGTTGACGCCGCTTTCCTGGGGGTGCTAGCGTGGCGCTGGCCCGGCGGAATAAACGTTCACGAAGCAGACGGCGAGGGGGCAGCGCTTGGACGAGCCGAACACGCCGGTCACGGCGCTGCGCGAGCTGGCGGAGCGCATGCTGGCCGAGCGGCGGCTGCTGATCGCCAGCAACCGCGGCCCGGCCGAGTTTCAGGTTGAGGACGGCGGTTCGCTGAGCAGTACGCGCGGCAGCGGCGGCCTCGTCACGGCGCTGGCGGCGCTCAGCCGCTTTGCAGAGCTGAGCTGGATCGCCTCCGCGATGACCGAAGGCGACCGCGTGGTCGCCGCGGACGCGCGTGCCGTGCCCCTGGGCGAAGACGGCATGCGCGTGCGCTTCGTGACGCTGCCGCCGCGCACCTACCATCAGTTCTACAACGTGATCTGCAACCAGCAGCTCTGGTTCTTGCAGCACTACATGTGGAACACACCGCGCAATCCCAATATCAGCCGCTCGATCTACGAAGCGTGGGAGAACGGCTACGTGCCGGCGAACACCGCCTTCGCCGAGGCGATCGCCGCCGAAGCCGCCGAGGGCGCCCAGCCGCCTTACGTGATGCTGCAAGACTACCATCTATACCTGACGCCGCGGCTCGTGCGCGAACGTGTGCCTGGCGCGATCATTCAGCACTTCACGCACATTCCCTGGCCCGATCCGCGCTACTGGGCGCTGTTGCCGCGGACGATGCGCGATCAGCTCTTCGGCCACCTTTGCGGCGCGGACGTAATCGGCCTGCAGACGCTGCGCGACACGCGCAATTTCCTGCAGTGCGCCGAGTCGTTCCTGCCCGACGCCGAGGTCGATTACCGCCGCTCGACAGTCTGGTGGGAGGGACATCTGACGCTGGTTCGCCCCTACCCGATCGCGGTCGATGCCGGCGGGCTGCAGGAGTTTGCCGGCTCAGAAGCGGTATGCGGCTACGAAGATCAGCTGGCGCCGCTGCTGGCGCAACGCACGATCGTGCGCGTGGACCGCGCCGAGCCCAGCAAGAACCTGCTGCGCGGCTTCCGCGCCTACGATCTGCTACTGCAGCGCTATCCCGAGTACCGGCGCACGACGCAGATGCTCGCCTTCATCGTGCCCTCGCGGACGGATGTCGGCCTCTATCAGACCTACACGGACGAGGTCTTTGAGCTGATCGACGCGATCAACGACGAGTACGGCGAGGCGGACTGGCAGCCGATCGTGCACTTCTACGAGAACAACTATGCGCAGGCAGTCGCCGCGATGAAGCGCTACGACGTGTTGATGGTGAACCCGGTAATCGACGGCATGAACCTGGTCGCCAAGGAAGGGCCGCTGGTCAACACACGCGACGGCGTGCTGCTGCTCTCCGAGACCGCCGGCGCCTACGAGCAGCTCGGCTCGCTGGCGCTGCCGCTGGCGCCGGCCGATATCGAAGGCACCGTGCGCGCCCTGCGCGACGCGCTGGAGATGCCGGCCGAGGAGCGCCAACGCCGCGCCGCCGGCCTGCGCCAGCTGATCGCGGAAGACGACATCCTGCACTGGCTGATACGCCAGTTCTCCGATCTGCACGCGCTCGCCTGACACTGCCGTCGGCCCTCACCCCCGTCCCCTCTCCCAATCCTGGGCGAGGGGCGATCGGGCGCAGCACGACTCGGACGGTGCCGGGTTAACCGCAGGCTGATCGGAACGCTTCAGGCAGGATCGTCTCCTTCTCCCAGGATTGGGAGAAGGAGACAGGAGAGGATGAGGGCCGACCGCTACGTGCCGCGGGCGATCTCGCGCAAGGCATACTCCAGCAGCAAACGCATGCCCTGGACACCCTCGACGGTGTAGTCCGAGGCCCGCTCCACCAGCGGCGACGAATCGGGATGCAGCACGCAGACCGCGATCGCGTCCACGCGGCCGCCACGGCGCAGATCGCGCACCGCCTCGAACGCCTCGATGTCGGTGACGTCATCGCCGGCGTAGATCAGCCCTTCGAGGCGGAAGCGGTTCACCAACGAGCGCACGGACGTTCCCTTGTTCAGGCCCAGACGCGGCCGCAGTTCCACGACCTTGACGCCTTCGAGCAGATCGAAGTGCGCGGCCGAGCCGGAGGCGGCGATGCCGCGCAGGATGTCGGCGCGGGCCTGCGTGGCGTCGCGCGTCAGGCGGTAATGAATCGCCAGGCCGGTGCCCTTGTCCTCGAAGAGGATGCCGTCGATGCGGCGCAGCGGCGCCAGCTCCACCATCGCCTGCTGGGCGAAGCGCACGTAGGGGCGCACGGACGCATCCAGCTCCTCGTGGCCGTCGATCCAGGTCGCCAGACCGTGTGAGCCGACGTAGATCAGACTATCGACGGCAAGCATGCGCCGCGCGTCCACGAGCGTGCGGCCGGAGACGATCACCACGTGCGCCAGGCGGCTCAGCCCGCGCAAGAGGTCGCGGATGTCCTCGGGTACCACCGCTTCGGGCGGCGTTGCCGCCAGCGGGCTGATCGTGCCGTCGATGTCGAGAAACAGGCCGAAGGGGCGGCGCGCGAGCAGGCCGCGCAGCCGCGCCGCATCCGCCGGTTCGCCCTCAGTGGACATTGGGGCCATCAGGCGCCGCGCGTGCGCGGATCCAGCGCGTCGCGCAGGCCGTCGCCAATGAAGGTGAACGAGAGCATCAGCAGGCCGATGGCGAGCGCCGGGAAGATCACGACCGCGGCGTTGACATTGACGAGCGTGTAGCCGTCGTTCACAAGGCGGCCGAGGCTGGCCGTGGGCGCCGGCAGGCCGACGCCGATGAACGAGAGCGCCGCCTCGGCGAAGATCGCCGCCGGAATCGCGAAGGTCAGCGCGACGATCACCGGTCCGAGCGTGTTCGGCAGGATATGGACGACGACGATGCGAAACTGCGAGGCGCCGAGCGTGCGCGCGGCCATGACAAAGTCGTTCTCGCGCAGGCTCAACATCTGGGCGCGCACGAGCCGGGCGATGCCGGTCCATGCGACCAAAGAGATCGCCACGATCACCTGCCAGAGGCCGCCCCCAAACGTCGCCTGGATCAGAATGATCAATAAGAGATCGGGAAAGGCGTAGGCCACGTCGGTGGCGCGCATCACGATGTTGTCGCTCCAGCGGCCGCCGAGTGCGGCGAGCGTGCCCACGGCGAGCCCGATGAACAGATCGATCGCCGCGACGGCAAAGCCCACGCCCAGCGACACGCGCAGACCGATGAGCACGCGGCTCCAGTTATCGTGTCCCAGTTCGTCGGTGCCGAAAAAGTGTTGCCAGCTCGGAGCCTTTTCGATCTGGTTGTAGTTCTGATACGAATACGGCGCATAGCGGCCGAGGCTGATGCCGAACGGCGTTTGCGAAAGCGCGGCCAGCACGATGAACAGTGCGACGAGCGCCAGGCCAAACAGCGCCAGGCGGTTTCTCGACAGGCGGCGCGCCGCGTCGACCCAGAGATTGCGCTGTTTGCCGTGGACCTCACCCGCGGCGAAGGCACTGAGCGCCGGTTGCGTTTGTGCCGTTGCCATCCTGCCGCCCCCGCTTAACTGTAGCGAATGCGCGGATCGACGACCGCGTACATCACATCGACCACGAGGTTCGCCAGCACGATCACCAGCGCGTAAAACAGCGTCGTGCCCATAATCACGCCGTAGTCGCGATTGAACGTGCTCTCGACGAACTCTCTGCCGATGCCAGGAATTGAAAAGACGAATTCGATGATGAACGATCCGGAAACCAGCGCCGCGAAGATCGGGCCGAGCACCGTCAGTATGGGGATTAACGAATTGCGCACGACGTGACGCAGATCCACGATAGGCTCGGCAAGACCCTTCGCCCGTGCTGTGCGCACGTAGTCCTGACGGATCACCTCGAGCACGGAAGAGCGCGTGATACGCGAAATATACGACGCCGGCAAGAACGCCAGCGAGGCAACCGGCAACACAGAATTCTTCCAGCTCCCAAAGCCGATCACGTTGAACCAGTGCAGTTTGACAACAAATAACAGGATTAGAAACATCGCGATGATGAAGCTGGGGAAGCTCGCGCCGATCGTGGCGAAGAAGACACAGGCGTAGTCAAGCGGGCCGTTCTGATTGAACGCGGCGACCGTCCCGAGCGTGAGTCCGACGACAGCGGCGAGCAGGAAAGAGAGGATACCCAACTCGGCGGTCTTTTTCAAACCAGACTTGATAATCGCCGACACAGGCCGCCCGCGCTGTGCAAAGGAGACACCGAAATCGCCGTGAACCAGGTCTGTGAGATAGATTACGTACTGTTGCAGCAGCGGCTTATCGAGGTTGTACTTCTTGTTGAGGTTCGCCTCGACCTGTGGAGGAAACGGCCGATCCTGTGACCAGGGACCACCGGGCACGTTGTGCATGAGCAGAAAGGTGATGGTGGCGACGAAGAACAGCACCGGCACCAACCAGAACAAGCGGCGCATCAGGTAGCCGGTCACTTCGTCATCCTCCCGAGAAGAGTCGTGCGCCCACCGCGACCTGCCGAAGACGCATGGCGTCTCCGGCAGGTCGTACTCCCTCCGTCGTTCGCTGGCTATTTGCTGATGTAGGTCGTTTCAAACAACTCGCTGCCGAACCAGCCGGAGTCGATCGAGACGCCGGTCAGGCCCTTCACCTTGGGCTTGAACAGCATCACCATCTCGCCATGGTAGAGCCAGCCACCGGCAGCGTCGGTCAGCATGATCTTCTCCGCGGCGGACCAGAGCGGCGCCTGCTTCTGCGGATCGGTTTCGGCGAGCGCTGCCTTCACCGCCGCATCGAACTGCGGATTGGTGTAGCCCGGCTTGTTCGTCGAGCCACCCGTCGTCCACAGGTCGGGCAGCCAGTCATCGGCGTTGGGATAGTCGCCTACCCAGCCGCCGTAGAAGAGGGTGAACTGCTTGTTGCTGTAGCGCGACGAGCGCGTCTTCGCGTCAACAAACTCGCTGCCGATGCTGATGTTCAGGTTATCCTTGATCTGCTTCTGGAGGAAGTCGAAGATCGTGTGGTTGAGCGGCGTGTCCGTCAGCAGCAGGCTGACGCTCGGGAAGCCCTGGCCGTTGGGGAAGCCAGCGTCGGAGAGCAGCTTCTTCGCGGCAGCCGCGTCGAACGCCTGGATACTCTCGTTCGCCTGGGCATAGCCGGGCAGTCCGGGTGGCAGCCAGGTGGTCGCCGGCGTGCCGATGCCGCCGTAAACAGCCTTGATGTAGTCGTCGCGGTTGACAGCCTTGGCGAAGGCCATGCGCACCTTCGCGTCGTCGAACGGCTTCTGCGCGTCGTTGAACTCCCAGCCGCGCGTCTCCTGCCGCGGCTGGCGGTGTAGCTGATCCTTAAGCGAGGGATCGGCGAAGATCTGCTGCGCCTGCTGCTGCGGCACGTTCACGCCATCGATCTCGCCGTTCTTGTAGGCGTTCAGCGCCTGGACGTTGTCCTCGATCACGCGCAGCGTCAGCGTCTTGATCAGCGGCTTCGGGTCCAGCGTGTAGTTCGGGTTCGCCGCCAGCGTCAGGTGGTCTTTCTCCACATGCTCCTTGAGCACATACGGCCCGTTGCCGACGATGTTGGCCGGGTCCGTCCACTTGTCGCCGAACTTCTCGATCACCGACTGCTCGACCGGGTACATCGCCCACAGGCCGAGGCGCGTGAGGAACGAGCCGCTCGGCTTCGTGAGCGTCAGTTGGATCGTGCTGTCGTCGACGGCCTTCACGCCGATCGCGGCCTTCATCTTGGCGAGGTCGGCGTCAGAGGGCGTCTTGGGGCTGTCCTTGGTGCCGAGGGCCGTGTTGTAGTCCTTGGCGCCGACGATGTCGTAGAAGAAGCCCGCGTAGTTGCCGGCCAGCTTCGGGTCCATCGCCCGCTGCACGGTGTAGACCATGTCTTTGGCGGTCAGCGGGTTGCCGTCGCTGAACTTCTGGCCGCTCTTCAGCTTGATCGTGTAGGTCAGACCGTCGGCGGAGAGGCCGCCGTTCTCCTTGGTCGGCATCTGCGCTGCCAGGGCAGGGACGACGTTGGCGTCCTTGTCAAAGTAGAAGAGGCCGCGGGCCAGCAGGTGCTCGACGGAGATGTCCTGCTCGAACTCGGACACCTGCCAATCGAGCGTTTCCGGCTCGGCCGGGAGCTGGATGGTCAGCTTCTGCTGGTCGTCGGGCGCCGCGTCGGCAGGCTTCGCCCCGGTCGCCGCGCCGCCAGCGGGAGCAGAAGCGTTGGCCGCGGCTGTGCCAGCTTTGGTCGCGCTGGCCGCGCCCGCGGTGGCCGTGCCGCCGGACGGCGCCGCGGCCGAGGGCGCGGCGGCCGAGCTGGCGGAAGGCTTGGCTGTGTTCGCAGCGTTGCCCTTGTTGTTGTTGCTGCTGCCGCAGGCGAGGCCGAGCGCGGCCACTGCTACCATGACGCCGGTCAGCAAAACCGGCGATCGTTTCTCGCGGAGCATGAAGCACTTCCCTCCTCGTTGATGTCCGTTGATGTCCTCGGATAGCCTCCGGACCAATTGGCTGACAGAAAAGCACAGATTTGTGTTAGCTGCAACTCTCCTTTCGCGCCGAACGGCGCACGGGGCGTTTGCGCACCGCCCGTCAGTCTCTCGCGGGTCTTTCAGGTGGCACTTACCATACGCGCGCCGCTCAACGCGAACAAGCTGCCGGCGGATGAAGCCCAGGGTCTTTGCATCGTGCACTCCCGAGGAGGGCAAGGGCATCCGCTGGCCGGCCCGCGGAGGTGCGGCGTGCCGCGATGCGGTCGGCGTGCCCGGCCTGGCGCCACACGCCGATCCCGGCCGTGCGCACGGCGGCCAGCCCCTGCGGGCCGTTGCCGGTCCGGAGCTGACCGCGATCGGCGCCCAACCGCCCGTCCCGGACGGAGGGCACGCGGGTCGCGATCCCCCGTGGCCGCGCCAGCGTTGCGGGCGTTGCGCGGCGCTGACCTGGGCGAGCGGCAGGCGGGTGACGGCCTGGCGCTCCGCGGAGCTGGGCGGAGCCGCGCGTGGCAGCACCCGCTGGACGCCGCCGGCCACGCCGCTCCGCCGGCAGCCATCAGCCACCGCCAGCCGCCGCACACCGCGGCGCCAGCATGAGTCTGCTACCAGCCATTACACGATGAAACGGCCCTGGCCCGGTTGCTGAGCATTGCACAATGCACCGAAGCGATAGCGGGATTACAGCCCGCTGCCCGCCATGTCGAAGCCGAGCAGGGCTTTGCCGGCCAGTTCGAGGCTGAGCGGGCCGAGCATGTAGTGCTGCGTAGCCACGTGTACATCGCGGAAGCAACGTTCCAGCGGGCTCGTCTCATAGATGCTGGTGGCGCCGCCACCGCTGCCG
>Ga0207416_1002971_pt1 | contig 17149 bp, 22 predicted proteins | sample PaiPotPPM11metaG_FD_184107 | JGI IMG/M metagenome (GOLD analysis project Ga0207416, IMG submission 184107) | Iron sulfur acid spring bacterial and archeal communities from Banff, Canada, to study Microbial Dark Matter (Phase II) - Paint Pots PPM... ...
CTCCCCAGGCTTCGTGCGGCGGATTACTCCACCCTTTCACGCTGGCTCGGCTACCTGTTGAATGGGTAATTGACAGGGTAAGCTCCTTGCAGCTTACAAGATCAGCCAGGCTTCTCCTGGCACTCCAGACGTCGTCTCTTGATGTATGCGCTCGGCATGACCGTCGCGGAGTCTCGGTCAGTGCGCATGGTGTTCTTGGGCCGCGTGCTGACGGCGCACCCTCTTTGAAACGGGGCGGTGCTGTTCTAAGGCCGGTCCTGTGCGGTGTGATCGATCCGCAAGACTTCGATGCTCTGCTCTCTGACGCGATACACGGCGATATAGGGCAGGGGAGCGAAGAAAAGCTCCGGGTTCCTTGTTCGCGTCCGATACGGCCACGGTGCGGCAAGGCTTTCAGCGAACAGATAGCCTCATACAGTTTGCGGATGGTCGGCTGCTGGTAGTGGGGATGGTGATCTTTGAGGTAATTGCTGATGTACTCCAGGTCCGCTGCGGCGGCGGGCGTCCAGCGGATACGCATTTTTATGAGCGCAATATCTGCTCTAGCCGAGCGTCCATTTCTTGTTCTTCAATAAACTCGCCACGGTCGGCCTGTGCGATGCCTTCACGCACTGCGGCCCGAAAACGGACGTCTTCCTCAAGCACACGAAGCGCGGCATCCTTCACCAGTCGCTCGGGGTCGGTGCCGGTCGTGGTCGCGATCTGCGCAAGTTGCGCTTCCTGCTCAGGCGTGAAATGGACTTGCATCACCATCAGAATACAGGAAAATCTCGTTTGTGGCAAGTTGTACAATAAACCCATTTCGGTGCGCCAAGGGCTAGGCATCGTTCAATGGGCGTGAAGTTCTTCGAGGCGCTGTCGCCGAACCTTGATCTTGCTTTCGTCCTTTCGGGCGGCTGCCAAGTCATAGGCAAGCTGCATGCGCAGCCACGTTTCCGCCGTGCTGCCGAACGCCTTGGCGAGCCGGATCGCCATCTCCGGGCTGATTGCAGCCTTGCCGTTGACTACGTTGTTCAGGGCTTGCCGGGTGACGCCAAGAACCTTGGCGCCTTCCGTTACGGACAGGCCCAAGGGTTCAAGGCAAGCAGTTCGTATACTGCGTCCGGGATGAGGCGGGTTTTTCATGGGCATGGTGTCTTTCCTTTCGTTGCCTAGTGGTAATCAATCAGTTCAACGTCAAACGCATCACTGCCTTGAAACCGGAAGATGATGCGCCAGTTGGCCCGAACCGTCACAGACCACAAGCCTTTCAAGTCACCTTTGAGTGGATGCAGGCGATAACCCGGAAGGTTAAGCGCCTGCGGCGCGTCGGCCTCATCGAGGCGAGCGAGAATGTCCTCTGCGCTCTTGCCTCTTGAACCGTATGACCTTGGAACGACCGGGCAAGGCCCCTTGGGGTGCCGTGGTCAAAGAGAATGCGCATCAGCGGCGCACCGAAGCTTCCAGGCTTCGCGCAGCAAAATCCAGGACGGCCCTGACCTGTTCCCGCGTCACATCGAACTGCTCAATGATTTCGTCAATTGCACTGGTGTAGCACGAAGCCATCGGGATGAGGCGGGTTCTACATGGGTATTGGCGTTCGCTCCTTTTAGGCTGAATTTCTCACCAAGTGGACGGAAGGGCGGGGGTTAAAACCCTGCCCTTCCGTCAAGCACCATCGTTGGTGAGAAATCCGGGTTAGCGGCAACACTGTTGGTCGCCGGTCAGGGTGTGCGCCAGCCGCAATACCCAAATGGCCTCTGCTATGAATTCACAGGGCGGCCCATCTCAAGGCGCGAGCCGGCGGCAACGGGGTGCATCGAACGGTAGAGGGTACCGGAAACCTGCGCCCCAAACAACAATACGGCGGACGAAATATAAGCCCAGGTCATGAATGCGACCATGGCCCCGATCGAGCCGTAAACATGCCGGTAATTCAGGTGGAGGAGGATCAACGTAAAGATCCATCGCGCCACCTGCCAGAGCAACGCGGTGAGGGTTGCGCCCGGAAAGACTTGCCGCACCGGGATACTCCGGTTGGGAAGGAGATCAAACAACAAGACAAAAATTCCGAGGGTTATAAGAAAACTGACAAGACTCAGCAATCCACGGTAGAACAGGCCCGTGGCGTAGATCATGAAGTGTGGTTCCACGTGGCTCATCCACGCGCGGATGTAAAGGCTCACCCCGATCAATCCGCTGGTCGCCAGAATCAGAATGCCGAAGAGGATCGCCATGCCCAGCGCCACAAGACGCCGCTTGACCCAACCGCGGCCGGTTTCGATTCCCCAGGCCCGGTTAAGAGCCTTCTCAATGGGAACGAAGACGCCCGAGGAGGCCCAGAGGAGCAGAAGGAATGAAACCAGACCAACTCTTCCAAAAGCCCTGCTGATGACCACGAGGTTTTGCAGGATGAAGTCCGGCTTCATGGGCAGCACTTCGCTCAAAATGGGCGCCATCCGCCCCGTCAGTTGGTGATGCTGGATGTAGAATCCGCTCATGCCAAGCAGCAGAAGCAGGAAAGGGAAAATCGAAAGGACGCTATAAAATGCGATGGACGCTGAAAGCTCAATGGATTCTTCGTTGTAAAACCTGATGAAAGCCTCTTCTAAGACAATTGCAATTGAGGGCCTTGCCCTTGCGTCTGAAGTCTTCTTCTGAACTGCGGATTCCTGTGGCATGAATTAAGCTTTCCTGATGCTCGGAGCATATCATAACCAAAAGAAGGCTCGGCGGTCCAAGGCATGTGGGCGGATCCGGAGCGCAGGGCAATGGCGGGAAATTCAAAAGGTGGGTTAGTCTCTTGGCAACGGCGAAAGAGATTGAAGAGGAGCGCGTGAAGGTCCGGCGGCTTCAGTTCACCATGGATTTGATTTCGAGCGTCCTCATGCAATCCAGCTTGACGTGGGACGAAGCGGCTGAACTAATTTCAAATGCCCGCCAGTTGGCGCTGGGCATGTTTCCGGACAAGGAGCTGGCCTTTGAAATCATTTACGCGGCGCGATTCCGCCGGATCATCGCCGAAAGGTTCAGGTTAGTCTAGCCGGGATTCCCGCCCGAGACAGGCGGCGAGCTTCCCGGTGCGGCTTCAATGGAACCTGGAGTGGCTACGGATTGAAGGTTGCCCACAATGTCCCCCACCAGCAGTTCCGCCTTGATGCGCAAGGGCAGGCGTTGCGCGTCATCGCTGAACCAGATCAACATCCTCCCTTTCTTTTTGTACAAATCCCCAAACACCCGTGGCTCCACGCGGAAAGCGAACCGCTTGCCGAGCGCTGTGTCGATCTGCTCGCGAGCCTCGACCTCCGCAATCACATCATGGGTCTTCGATCCATCGTTGACCGGGACGTGAATTTGACCGCCCACGTGCATCGGCTGGCGGCGAAGGTAGTAGAAGCCGGTGACAATGTCCTCAACACAAGCAGGAATCGCGTTTTCCGTGTGCTTGGGTGGATCATGAGGCTTGGTCAGGTCCCTCTCGTCCAGGATGGCCACCCGCCGCGTGCTGTCGAAAACGATTCGCGTCTGTTTGTGTCTTCGCCCTTCGTTAATCTGCTTTGATATTTCCTGAGAGCACAACGACTTGGAATCAACAATCGAACGGAACTGGTCATTCAGATTGTAAATGAGGGAGACGAAGCCTCGTGAGTGCGCGGTGGTCAGAATTTGGAGCGCGTCCCGCCCATTCTTGCCGGCTTCTTTGGTGACAGCTGCCGTGACTTGCCCAGCAGGGAATACGGACCAGGAGACATTGTAGACGAGCCTTTCTCCAGGACCGAAAGGCAAACCTGGCGGCTGGAACGTTGAAGACGGGACGCCGCCGGAAGCAAGCGCGGCGACCAGAAGAAACGAAACCCTGAGGGGACGGAAACTCATCATTGGTTTAGACGCAAAAAGGACTCAAAAGGCAGTCCGGTAGACTTTGCTCATAGAACGATTTTCAGAAGGAGGATCAGGCTGATGACCATAAACCCTAAAGCCGCCTCATATTCTCGATTCCTTCGATATCCTTCCCAATCGAATTTGAGTGCGCCGGGGGCGATCCCTGTCACCTGAGGCAGGAACAGCGGCACCCGTGCGGAGTAGTCCTCATACTCGGCTCCGAACTTCTTCCGCAAAAACCACTCTTCACGCCGCATCACGGGTAGATAGACCGCCAAGAAGAGGGCCACAAGGACGATTCCCAAAATGAGATAACCTCCTGTTACGGCAAAACCCACGGCCAGCAGGAAACTGCCCAAGTAAAGTGGATTTCTGGTCACAGAATAAGGTCCAGAGGTGGCCAGTTGCAGATTCTTCCTAAGATGCCCGGCGGCCAGCCCTCGAATGGCCAGTCCAGTCAGGGCGATGATTTCCCCGGCAATCAGGGTGGCCCAAGTAGGTTTTGAGAGAATGAGGAAAATGACTCCGGTCACAAAGCCCAGCGGCACGCGCCAACGCGCAGCCCAGGCTCTGTACCGGCTATTCATTTCCGCTCCCCAGGCGCTGCCGGACGGCCCTTATCACCTGGTCTACCTCAAGCCCCTCAAGAAAACCCGGGCGCCGTCTCCCGAATGATTTTTCCAGACCGCCAATCAGCGCAATATCCTTTTCACAAAACGGACCGTTTCGGACCGGATCGGTTGGCCCATGCAACGCCACAATCGGAGTGCCAACCGCTGCGGCAAGGTGCATGGGACCCGTATCGCCGCCGATAAAGAGCGAAGCCCGCCGGACAATCGCAATATACTGTGTGATGCTGGCCGGAAGATACCCTGCCGCCGGACATTGTGCCGCTTGCAGAATGGCCAGGATTAGGGCCTCTTCGGAGGGCGACCCGGTCAAGACGATTTTCCAGGGAAATTCCGCCCCAAGCCTCTTGATGAGCGCAGCATAATTGGATGGCGCCCACCGCTTGCTGGACCAACCCCCGCCAGGACTGATCAAAACGAATGACCCGCCGCCGGTTCCCTTCGCTTGGGCCTTCGCATATTCCTCATCTTCAGGGCGCCGGGGAAGCGGGAATTGCCACTTCGTCGTCTTGGCGCCCAAGTACTCTGCCAACCCGAGGTTGGCTTCAATAATATGCCTCCGTTCTTGCTGCGTCACCTTATCGGTATAAAAGATTCCCGCCATCCGCTCGCGCAACCAAGGTCCTGCAAATCCCACACGCTGTCGCGCCCCGCTCGTCAAGGCGATCGTTCCGGATTTAATGAGGCCCTGGAAATCAATTGCTGCGTCAAAGTGAGCGCTGCGAACTGCTGAGAATGCATCCTTCACTTCCCGGAACGTGTTCAACGAATGCAACCGCCCGCGCCAGCCAAGTGTGTCCACTTTCAGAATATGCCGAACGTAAGGATTGCCTTCAATCAGGCAAGCATAACGAGTTTCGATCGCCCAGGTGATCTCCGCTGCGGGAAAGGATTCACCCAGGGCGGCCACCGCCGGGAGCGCGTGCACGATGTCCCCGATGGAGCTTAAACGAATAACCAACAGCTTTTTATTGGATTCATCCATGCTCGGAAATTTACCGGGGGTCTATCGAGTGGGCGATCCCAAAAACTTGAAACTGGAAGCATAAAGAAATCGCGCCGGTTTGTCATGCCATTTGTTAATGTTGCCAATCCCCGGTTTTGACGGGGCTTACAAGAAATCATGACATTATTTCTCTCTACTTCCTGATGCCATCTTGTGACAACCGTTACGCCCCAATCAAGCTCCGGCCAACGGAGTGCAGGTTTCCCGGTGGCGCCGCGGACGGTTGTCCCCATTCAGTTTTCCGTTTGCTTTAGCCCGTTTCATACGGTAATTCCGGCGTCGGCGGCGTGCTTCCAGCCAAACCACCCCGCTTCCGAATGCGCCGGGCTCGCCGGACCAACTCTCACTTCAGGTAGGCTTCTTCGCTCTTGGCTTCCCGGAATTCCAGGCCCGCAAAATCAGGATTGACAAACCACAGCAACTACCGATACCGTAACGCCCTCAATGAGAATACTCGTGATTGGATCAGGGGGCCGGGAGCACGCCCTCACCTGGAAGCTTCGAGAAAGCCAATTGATGGAGGAAATCTACTGCGCGCCGGGCAACGCCGGCATCGCCCAGGAGGCGGAGTGCCTGCCGGTAGATATGTCCCAACCGCAGGCCATCTTTGAAGTCGCAAACCGCATTCACGCGGATTTGACCGTCATTGGCCCGGAGGCGCCGCTGGCGGCGGGGGTGGTGGAAGAATTTCAGCGGGCCGGCTTGCCCATTATTGGGCCTACGCGCGCGGCAGCCCGGCTTGAATCCAGCAAGATCTTCGCCAAGCAGTTCATGGAGCGCCACCAGATTCCAACCGCCGCTTTCAAAGTGGCGGAGAACTTTGAGGGCGCCATCCGGGACCTGGAAACCTTCGGGCTTCCGGTGGTCATCAAAGCGGACGGCTTGGCCGCAGGTAAGGGTGTGGTGGTGGCAAAGACTCGTGAAGAGGCCGCGAAGGTTTTGGATGACTTCATGTGCCAGAAAACTCTGGGCCACGCCGGGGAACGCGTGGTGATAGAGCAAGCGCTGCACGGTGAGGAGATGTCGTTTATCATCCTCACGGATGGCCGGACTTATATCCCGCTTGCGCCTACGGAAGACCATAAAACCCTCTATGATAATTCCGAAGGGCCAAACACCGGCGGCATGGGAGCCTACAGCCATGATTTGATTCTGCCAGAGGCTCTTCGCCAAGCCATCCTGCAGATCATTGTGCAACCGACATTGGCAGGTCTCGTAGCGGATGCGTTGCCCTATCAAGGCTTTCTTTATTTCGGGATCATGGTTACGGCCACGGGTCCCAAGGTGCTGGAATACAACGTGCGGCTGGGCGATCCGGAGACTCAGCCCATCATGATGCGGCTGCGCTCCGATTTGGCGGAGCTGCTGATGGCCACGCGCGATGGCCGGCTGGCCGCGCTCGAAGCCCACTGGAGTCCGAATCCAGCGGTGTGCGTGGTATTGAGCTCCAGAGGCTATCCGGGCAATCCCGAGACCGGCAAGGTGATTACCGGCTACGAACCTGCCGAAGGATTGATGGGCGTCAAGCTGTTCCATGCAGGCACGGTAATGCGGGATCATCAACTGGTTACAAGCGGCGGCCGCGTGTTGGGGGTCACAGCCGGTTCGGAGGATTTACCCTCTGCCATCGAGCGGGCCTACACCGCGGTGAGCAAAATCCAGTTTGAGGGCATGCACTACCGCCAGGACATCGGCATGAGTGGCCTTCGCCGTCTTGCCCTCATGCCACGAGGCGCTGAGGCCGCTCCCGGCGACCGCCTTCGAGTGTAGGGGCAAGAGCCCTTGTGGCCGCCCTCGGCCAGGCGTGGCGCCGGCCCCTACCTATAATCCAAAACTCCCGGGAAGGACTATGGACGAAAACAATAAACCTCTTGTTGGAATCGTGATGGGCAGCGATACGGACCTGCCGGTGATGTCGGAAACGGCCCAGACGCTCAAGAAATTTGGCGTTCCGTTTGAGATTGATATCACGTCCGCCCATCGCTCGCCCGTCCGCACTTCGGAATACGCTCGCACCGCCATCGAACGCGGCCTGAAAGTGATCATCGTCGGCGCGGGAGGCGCGGCGCACTTGGCCGGAGTGATTGCTGCTGAAACTACCCTGCCCGTGATCGGTGTCCCCATGGCCACCACCACGCTCGCCGGTCTCGATTCCCTGCTCTCCACCGTTCAAATGCCGGGCGGCGTCCCCGTGGCCTGCACAGCCATCGGCAAGCCCGGCGCGGTGAATGCCGCCATTTTCGCCGTGGAAATCATTGCCACTTCGGATGCGGAGTATGCGCGCAAGCTGGTAGACCACAAAGAGCAACTAGCCCGCTCCGTGGCCGAAAAGTCGGAAAAGGTGAAGAGGGAATTTAAGGTCTGATCGGCTGCTATGGTTCCGGCATTTTCAACGGCAGGCTTGTCCAAATCATAAGAATCCACAATCAAGAAAGTGCTGGCTCCGCTTACCGGGGCCGAGCCATCAGGATTTAATGCCTTCTTTACGTAGATAAGGAGAACCCTCGGGGGGATTTCAATTGAGTTTCAAACAATCGCACAGAGTGCGATTTACCCCTTATTCGAAGTCGTATATGCAACAGGGGTGGCTTGGGGGTTATTCTCGGTGGAAGGCGGGATCCCAAGGATTCTATTTACCTCATTGCAAATCGCTTCCTGATCATGCTCATCGGGGACGATCTGTGCGAAAGTCTTCTCGGAAGCTGGCATTAACGTCATAGGACCTCCTTAGGATCGCTTTACGCCATCACGGAAGCAATGAGGGCCAAGTATCCGTGTGTACGCAAAGGCCAACCTTGCGACCTCATCATCCGTAAAGTGAGTTTCATCTTCATTGTTGGCGCTGTCAAAGTTAAGCACTCCAACTATCATCTTCGCGTCCCAAACGGGCGTGCTCAAAACCGAATGAAGATGCCCAACCACCTTAACCTGACGCCGTTTCAAGCGGCCCGCCGGGGCCCTCAAATCCGAACGCTTTGAGTCAAAAACGGTTGCCGTCGCCTCCGACCATGCCCATCCGCAAGTGCCCTGTCGTTTGCCCCAGCGGCAAGTCTTCTCGGCGTCTGTGTAAACTGCACCACCATCACACGCAGTGTACCATATGTAAAGCGCCCTAAACAATAGAAACCGCTGCGTAGGCAACATAAGATTGACTCGAACGACAGGGTTACCTCTCCAGCCCTTCCGTGAACATAACTGGCGGTAGTCATTCAGGCACTTCTTCAATAAGCCTTCGATCACTTCTGTTCGATCGCGGGCGGCTGCCTGACTTGCGGGACTCGGCCATACCAACCAGAGTTGCTGCAACAGAAATGCCACGCTCAAAGCAATAAGCAGCCGGAGTTGCAAGCGATTGCTGATGTTCCACCCAAGCTTATCTTTCAGAAAGCCAATCCAGAGCCACGCGTAAGCGAGAAACAGGGCCAAGAAGATTTTGCCGGCAGCTCTAAGCATTGCGATTCCTCTGAATGCACTCCTGCGCCAAATACACAAGGCCAACAGCCGAAGTATATGTTTATCACACCGGTTTACGCCCCGAATTGTCAGGATGCTCCGTGCCAAGCCCCAGCAGTCTATCAGTAGTGAGCAGGAGCAAGAATGAGAGATCCCTGTCGGGGAACTGCATGTCATCCACCCGATCGGCTCGGAGGAGCGGTTGGTAGCTTCCCCACGGTGCGCCTTTCCTCCAGCACGGCCCTGCCGAGCGACGCTCCCGCAGTCACCAAGCGCAGGCCCGGGCGTTTCCACACGGGTTTGGCCTCCCGCATCTCTGCAGGAACGATCTTGGCAATCGCTTTGCCGTGGCGCAGGATGCGGATGCTCTCGCCTTTCTCGACGAGATCCAGAAGCCCCGACGCGTTCTTCCTGAACTCGGTGAAAGTGACGGTCTTCATCTTCTATGCCTCGACAAAAACACAAGAAACAGTACTTGAATGTGGATGAGTGTGCAATCTCAGCTCAATCTGGTTAGTGCTAGCGCATCGCCTGGATCGCGGTCAGCACGGTGACGTTCACAATGTCCTCGACGCTGCAACCGCGGGAAAGATCATTGGCGGGTTTTGCCAGGCCTTGCAAGATGGGGCCGATAGCCTTGCAGCCGCCAAATCGCTCCGCCAGCTTGTAGGCGATGTTCCCCGCGTTCAAATCCGGAAAGATGAAGACGTTGGCACGGCCTTCGACGGCGGATCCCGGAGCCTTCCGCGCTGCAATCTCCGGAACCACGGCGGCGTCAAGCTGTAATTCCCCGTCCAAAATAAGGTGCGGAGCGCGGACCTTGGCCGTCTCCGTGGCCTTTCGCACCGTTTCTATCAGGCGATGGTCCGCGCTGCCTTTGGTTGAAAAGGAAAGCAGGGCGACGCGAGGCTCGACTCCCAGGATGGTACGAGCGTTTTCAGCGGTAGCCAGTGCGATTTCCGCAAGCTGTGGCGAGGTAGGGTCCGGCACGACGCCGCAATCGGCGAACAGGCAGGCTCCGTCTGCGCCGATGGTGACCATGGGGGACACCATAAGGAAAAAGCTTGAGACCAGCGTGAATCCGGGAGCGACACCGAGTGTCCATAATGCGGCCCGGACTACGTCCGCAGTGGGCAGCAGCGCCCCGCCCACGGACCCGTCCGCATCCCCCGAAGCCACCATCAGCCCTGCGAAAATATGGGGGATTTTGGCGGCATCCAAGGCTTCGCTTTCCGTCATGCCGCGCGACCGGCGCCGCTCGTAGAGAAGCCGGGCATAGGCCCTTAACTTGCCACTCGCCGCGGGGTCAATGATTTGCATTTTAGAGAGAGAAATCCCCATATCATGCAATTTGGTCCGAATCTGGTCTTCACTCCCCAGCAGAACCGGGCGCGCAAGGCCCTTACTTTCAAGCACATCCGCCGCCTGCAGGGTGCGGTTCTCAGCGCCTTCAAACAGCACGATCCGCGGGGGATTTTCCCGGGCTTGTTGTTTCAATCTTTGAATGATGTTGTTCATGGTCCTTTGTGCCGGCTAGTCCCAGTGCTTGATTCGCCTCCTAGCTTAACGGCAACTGTCGAGGCCGTCGAGGGAAAATCGAGACCCTCGGGATGTTCGTGATAGCCCAAGGCCAGCCGACGCCAAGCTAAACCGGACAACCCATTTGTTTTGTGCTAAATGCTTAACTTTGCGGAAAAATACTTGTTACCCTTTTAGATTCAATATTTTACAAGAATTCTTAGCTTTGATTTTTAGCTTTTTTCTTCAAGGTTACCTTTGTTTTCAATAAGATTTAGGGTTGGTAATGAAAGGAATCTCTTAGTACTCCAATTCGATCTTCCCAGTACGATCCTGGGACTCTGTTCTCCTGGCTTCAGGGCATTGTGTATCCGCGGCATTGGCGCGGCGAGCCTCAAGCGCCACCGTGGTTAAAGACTTTAAAATCATAGGAATACTCCTTTGCGAGGAATTTGGAATGGCTTACAAGGAACAACTGGCGCGCCAGCCACAAAAGTTGGGCGCTACGAGGGGTAACCAAAGTTGTATTGAATGGCAGATGTTTGTCAAGAGGAAAGATTGCTACTCCATATAGGCTTTATTGTAGGCGAAGAAAAGACAAAAGTCAAGGACCTCTAACGTTCGCTTACCGCGCACTACCCGCCATCTCCCGGGGTTTAGGTTCTTCATCTGGGCTCTTGACCTGTTTAGCAGAGAAGTCAAGAAGGCGCTGGGCCTTGACTCTATCCTCCTTGACCTTCAGGCGAGCTTTGTATGCCAGACCAAAGAGGAATACGGCTGCCCCGAAGGATGCAACGGCCAATGCGCTCTCAATGGCTACGTCCATTTTCACCTCCTCCTTTCAAGTACTATCCTGAAGGTTAGTAGAATGAATGCGAGACCGAATATTGTCGCTATGCCGCGTTTTGACAATCGATGTTGGAGGTACGCTTCAAGAGGAACGAAAACAAGTACGAGGACGGCAAGTTCACGGAGAAACTCAGCGAGCATATCCAGTACGTCCCGCTTCTCTCCAGGCACTATGTTCCAAGCCCCCTTTTAACTGTCTGAAACTTGTACCACAAGTTTGGCTCATTAACAATCCATTTAGTTGGATGCGTCTGGGTGGATAGATAGTTTCTCGGTGCCCACTGCTTTTCCAGGTGGTGTAATTGCCAAGCCTTCCGTTTTGTGAGTTCAAACGTAATCGAGACGTTTGCTGACGGCTCGCTCGCCACTCATCACTCGTCACTTGTCACTCATCACTGTCCTAATCATGTCGCAGCGCCACCATCGGGTCCACTTTCGTCGCACGCCGCGCCGGGATGTAGCAGGCGAGCAGCGCCACGCCGGAGAGCAGGGCCGACACGCCTACGAATGTCAGCGGATCGGTAGGCTTCACGCCATAAAGCAAACTCGACAAGAAGCGCGTCAGGCCCAATGCTCCAACTATTCCAATCCCCACGCCGATGAAGGTGAGAATCATTCCTTGGCCCAGCACGAGGTGGAGCACATCCCGCTTCTGCGCGCCCAGCGCCATCCGGATGCCAATCTCGCGTGTGTGCTGCGCGACGGCGTAAGACATCACGCCGTAAATCCCAACGCTGGCCAAACCCAGCGCCAATGCCGCAAAGATGCCGAGCAGCAAAGCGACGAATCGCGGCTCGGAGGCCGACCGGTACACAAGCTGCTCCATTGTGGCGACGTCAAACACTGGCAGCTCAGGATCAGCGGCTTCTATTGCATGCCTCGCCGCCGTGACGATGCTGGCGGAAGTCGAAGCCGTGCGTACCACGAGCGTCAGATCTCGCATCAAGAAGAGTGCGGGTGCTTGGTCGTACGGAAGGTACAGCGCCAGCGGCGATTCTTCACCCAAACCTGCCATCTTCACGTCTCCCACCACGCCCACGATCCTGTACCAGGAATCATGAGAAAACCCCGGCTTGAGGTGTTGTCCGATGGCACTTGCGTGCGGCCAGAAGTACCGCGCCAGGCTTTGGTTGATGATTGCCACGCGCGGTGCGCCCTCAGTATCATCCACGCCAAAGAGACGCCCCCGGATCACGGGGATGCCGAGAGACCGGAAGTAGTCCCCTGTCACGACAACTTTGGCGGCTACGGCGCCATGCGGCGGAGTCGGCTGACCTTCGATGGTGATATCACCGTAAATTCGCTCGGCGCCAAGGGGCAGCCCGAAAACGCCGCCCCCGGAGAGAACCCCCGGCAGTCCGTGCAGGCGATGCAGCACCCGCTGCTCAAATGCGATCATCTGATTCTCGGTGTGATAGCGCGATTCGGGCAGGTCCACAGTCATGGTCAGCACCTTCTCGGCACTAAACCCCCGATCGACGCTCATCAGGCGGACGAGGGTTCGCAGGAACAATCCCGCTCCCACCAGCAGGACCAGTGATAGAGCGATCTCGGCCACCACGAACGCGTCCCGAACCCGGCCACGGCTCGCGGATAGACTTCTCCCGCACTCCTGGAGAGTCTCCCGCAAATCAGGCTTGGACGCCCGAATTCCTGGCGCCAATCCGAAAATCATTCCTGCCAGAAGTGTGACACCGAGCGCAAAACCCAGTACCCAGCGGTCGATTCCGAGTGATGCGACGCGAGTGGCGACACTCATTGAGTAGAAACTGCTCGGCAGAAGGGCGAAGGAAAAAGCGAGGAACCAGTGGCCAAAGGCAGCGACGCCGAGCCCTAAAGCGCCTCCGAAAGCTGCCAGAAGCAAACTCTCAGTCAGCATCTGAGCAATGATCCGCCGCCGGCTCGCCCCCAGCGCGCTGCGAACTGCCATTTCATGCTGTCGCGTAGCGCCGCGCGCCAGAAAAAGGTTGGCTACATTCGCGCAGGCAATCAGCAACAAGAGGCCCACGGCCCCGAGCAGGACCAGGAGTTCACCCCGAAGTCCATAACCCATCGCCTGAGTAAGTGGAACGAGCGATACCTGAATGCCGCGCCCGTGGTGCCGCGCCCGATCGAGGCGTCCGTCAATAAGAGCCACATCACTTCGGGCCTGATCGAGCGTGACGCTCGGCTTCAGCCGCGCCACCAATTGCATCGTGGCGTTGGAGCAATCATCGGTGAGCGGTACCGGCGTCCAAAACTCCGCCTCGTTCGGAAAATCGAAGCCGGCCGGCATCACGCCAACCACGGTGTAAAACTCGCCGTCGAGTTTGATGGATTTGCCCGAAATGGCCGGATCGGACCCAAACCGGCTCCGCCACAGCTTGTCGCTCAGCAAAACCTCGTGGGCATTTCCCGGCCTGTCTTCGTCGGGCTGGAACGTGCGTCCCAGCGTCGGGGCGATTCCCAGGAGTGGAAAAAAGCCGGCGGTTACCTGGGAGCCTCCGAGCCGCACTGGCTCGCCAGCGCCGGTGAGGTTAGAGGTTTGTCCGCTGAGCGCGGCGATTCCCTCAAAAACGTGGTTCTGGTCGCGCCACGCGGCGTAATCTGGGCCGCAAATGGCCATGAGGCCAGTGTAATTGAAGTGCGGGATGGTTCCCCACCGTGTGACGAGCCGGTCTGCATCGTGAAACGGCAACGGGTGCAGTAGCGCCGCGTTGACGATGCTGAAAATCGCCGTGTTCGCACCGATGCCAAGCGCGAGCGTGATCACGGCAACCGCCGTGAAGCCAGGGTTGCGCCGCAACTGCCGCAGGCCGTAGCGCAGGTCTTGTATTAGTGTTTCAAGCCATGCGAAGCCCCACATATCCCGGCTCCTTTCACGCAAGAGAAGTGGATTGCCGAACTCGCGCTGGGCGGCATAATGTGCTTCTTCAGGTACCATGCCATCTTCGGCGTGCGTTTGCGCCCTCAATTCCTGGTGCAGGCGCATTTCTTCTTCTAGATCGCGATGGAATTGTCCGCGGCGCAAGAAGAACACCAGCCGCCGCCACAACTCACCCAGCCATTCCATGATTCACCTCCTGGAAGCAGTGGTCAGTGATAAGGGATGAGTGACGAGCGGTGTTGAATTGATTCATCGGCTCATTGATTCACTGCTCTGCGGGGGCGCCAAATCCCACTTTTCAATCAATCAGCCACACCGTGATCCGAACTGCTGCCAGCCGCCACTCATCACTCGTTACTTGTCACTCACCACTTGTCACTGTTTCTCACGCCGTCTGGATCACCTGCTGGACCGCCCCGATCACCCGCGCAAACTGGGAAAGCTCGGCTTCAAGCTGCTTCCGTCCCGCCGCCGTCAGCCGGTAGTAGCGGGCACGCCGGTTGTCCGCCGTCCGGCCCCACTTTGCCGTCACCCAGCCCTTCACCAGCATCCGCTGCAGCGCCGGATAGAGCGAGCCTTCCTCAACCTGCAACACGTCCTGGGAAAGACGCTGAATCGCATTGGCGATTTCGAAGCCGTGCATCTGCCCGCCGCGAGCGAGCGTCTTCAGAATCATCATGTACAGCGTGCCGGGCGGGATTTCATCTCTGGGCAAAGGAACGACCTCAACACATAGGTAGTCTATGTAACGATAGGCCCGCCTGCGCCTTTTGTCAAGGGGTTCAAGTGACCGGTAGTGACTCAGTTTGGCGATTCTTTATCAGTTTGTTCCTTTATCATCATTCCCTCGAAAGCCGGAATCCACGATATCGGGACAGACGTTGGAGGAATGGATTCCCGTCTTCGCGGGAATGACAGTCTGTTAAGGTGATGTGGTCGGGGTGGATTCCCGCTTTGTGCTTTCGCGGGAACAAGCTTCGCGGGGAAGATGGCGGAGAACAAAGTCAGAAAACATCAAACGGGGTAACCCCCGGAAATCCAGCGATTCCGCATTCATACTTTCCTTCCTGATTTAAGCAATTGATTCCGGGTTGTTTTGCTTGGCTGCGCGCTGATTGAGCAGATTCGCATTCACTTTTTGCTTGACCGTGCCCGGTTTCTCTGATATATTACTAATGTACCAGATGAAAGAAGCTCCGTTATCCCCATCCACTTTGTCTGCCAGCGAGCGCCGCCGCTCGCGTCTGGCGCAGATCGTTTCCAGCCGGCGCTTCCTTCGGGGCACCTTAGCGCCTCGGCTCCGCCCGTGTGGGAAACCCAACGGCCGCTGCGCTCGCGGCGAACTCCACTTGTCGCTGTACCTCGTGCAGAGCCACGACGGTAAGCCGCGCCAGGTATTCGTACCCAAGGAATGGGAAGAGCGCATCCGCCAGAGCGTGCAGGGCTATCAGGAAATCCAGCAACGGCTGGAGGAACTTTCCGAGGTCGAGTGGCAGCGGCTGCTCGACCGAAAGGAATAATCTCGTTCTCAGGCGCCTGATCCGGTACTGCGAGGCCGTCTACGGTCTCTCGGAGCAGATCATCGCGGCGGTCAACGATCCCCGGCTGCAGCCGCGCATCCCTGTCGCCATCCTCCTGAAAGCCAGCCGGGGGATGTGCTGGTCCCGCCTCGGCCGCTTGAACGCGCTGGAGGAGCACCGTCGCTCGCGGTTTTGGAAACAAGGGCCCGGTCGTGGCCCGGGCAGTGCCGACACCTTGGGGCGCCTCCACGCCCGCCTTACTCCCCACAATCTGCGGCAAGGACTGCATTACGTCTCTTCTCGGCTGCAACGGAACCAGGCGTTGCCCCGCATCGGCGGGCTTGCCGTGGCGGTTCTGGACGGGCACGAAACCCACGCCAGCTATCGCCGTTGTTGCTCAGGATGCCTCGAACGGACCGTGCCCACCGAGCACGGTGACGACATTCAGTACTACCCTCGCAACCTCACCCTGCCGTTGCTGAGCGGTTCTGAACTGCGGCTCCGGCTGGATCTGGAACCCCAGCGTCCGGGCGAGGACGAGGTGGCGACGGCCCTGCGCTTACTGGATCGTGTCCTCACCCGTTACCCGCGCGCGTTTCACTTGCTGCTGGCCGGCGGTCTCTACGCCCGGGCCCCCTGCGTTAATCTGTTGCTGGCTCACTCCAAGCCCGCGCTCATCGTGCTCAAGGACGAGCGGCGGGACCTCTACCCGGATGCTTGCGGCTTGTTTGCCGTGACTCCGCCCCAACCGGGAAGATATCGATCGCGAGACTGCCGGGGGTGGGACCTACCGGACCTGACCCCTTGGCCGCAAGTCCAGGCTCCGATGCGAGTCATCCGCTCACAAGCAATCTACTCGGTGCGCCGCCAAGCTTCCGACCGCGTCGAGACCTTCACCCGCGAAGGGGTCTGGGCAACCACCCTTCCGGTGGCCCCGGCCTTGACCGAACAAGCCGTTGTTTTGGGGCGCCGTCGCTGGGACATCGAAAATTACGGCTTCAATGAACTAGTCAACGAGGGGCACTCCGATCCCGTTTATAAACACCACCCGATCGCCATCGAGTCCTTCCTCCTCATGGCCTTCCTAGCCTACAACCTCTTTCCTGCTTTCCGGCTCCTCCATGTGAAACCGGAAATCCGTCAGGGGCGAACGCAGCGCTACTGGGCACGGCTCATAGCCTGCGAACTTTGTCAGGAGGCCTGCTTCGCTGAAGGCTCATCCCCCTGACCCGGCTTTGACTCTCTTGCCGGAACTCCGCCCTGCGTCCGGCTGAGCCTAGGCGCCGCGTGCGGCGAGCTGCGCCCGGTTTTCAATTGCGCCCGCTTCAGCCGATGAATTTTTCCCCCGCTTCTGCCGAAAAATCCACTCCGAATCTGCCTCCCCGCCTCCGAGCTGCCCGGACTCGCTATTTTTGCGCGCCTCCTGCCTCGGATGCGGAACCGCTGC
>Ga0207416_1002972_pt1 | contig 17148 bp, 15 predicted proteins | sample PaiPotPPM11metaG_FD_184107 | JGI IMG/M metagenome (GOLD analysis project Ga0207416, IMG submission 184107) | Iron sulfur acid spring bacterial and archeal communities from Banff, Canada, to study Microbial Dark Matter (Phase II) - Paint Pots PPM... ...
AGGGCCGTCTCGTCCACAGCAAGCTGTCTTCGCACGAAGCGCGGCGATTCGTGCAAGCGATGAGGACGTACCGTCGACTGAAGCGGCTGCTCCGGAGGTGGCAGCAGGCGTCGGTGCAGGCTATGCTTGCCGAGAGCGCCGAGAAACCTTAGGCGTCCGCCACCGCCAAAAATCGCCAAACTCTACTTCGCGACCTGCGGAATGTCGGCATTACGAATCCGCAAAAGGCAATCTCAGACCAACTTCAGACTAACGTCCGAAGGGAGTCGCCGTTTAACACAACCTAACCGAACAATAATCACTGTCGACCGTGGTGCTGAAGAACTTTGCCCGTTGCGTGCCCTCGACACCTGATCACCTGTGCCATGGAGGCCTTTGACCAAGTCGCCCTGGCGCGATACAGCTCAGCGCCGGCGAAGAAATCGACCGACCTCCTGGTCCAACTGCCTGCGCCCCTTTGCCACCCGGTCAAGCCGCACTGCATGCACTCGCTCCTCATCACGCACCCGCGTGAGAGACGTCTGAACCATCCGACGTACCTCTCTCGGCGCGGGACCTCCGGCGGTTGCCCGACGCTCGACCGACCGCACGGGGTCGAGCGCGTCCGCGAGTTCATCGGCGGGCACATGAAGAGGACGGCCGACCACCCGCTGCGACACGCGGTCCACGAGTTCGCCTCGGATCCCGTCGGCGCGCAGGCCCAGCTCCATCGCCTCCCGGACCACGCCGGCGACGATCTGGTGGGCGTCGCGAAACGACAGGCCCGCGCGCCGGACGAGCACATCCGCGAGGTCCGTCGCGGTGGAGAAATCCGCGCGTGCTCGTTCGACGAGCAGCCGGCCGTTCGGCTCAACGGTCGCCAGGGCCAAGTCCAGCAGGACAGCGCAAGCTCGCGCTTCCTCGAAGGCCTGCCGCAGCGGCCGCATGGCTTCGCGGTTCCCATCAATCGTGTTGGTGAAGTTGGTGTTCTTGATCGCCGACGCGGCCGAGACGAACCCGCCGATGAGATGCGCCGGTTTGCCCTTGAGGTGCTCCAGCACCACCGGGTTCTTCTTCTGCGGCATGATGCTCGACGTGCCCGCGACACGGTCGGGGAACGTAACCGTCGCAAATTCGTGACTGAACCAGACGTAGAAATCCTGGGCGATCCGGCTGCACGTCACGCCGAAAATCGCCCACGCGCTGAGCAACTCCAGCGCGAAATCCCTCGAGGCCACCGCGTCGAGGGTGTGCTCGACGAGGCCGTCGAACCCGAGCAGGCGCGCGGTGACCCGGCGGTCGATCGGAAACCCGGTTCCCGCCAGCGCGCCGGCGCCGAGCGGAGAGAGATTCGTGCGCTCGTACGCGGCCGCGATCCGGTGAGTGTCCCGCTCGAGCGCCGACGCGGCGCCGGCCAGATAGTGGCCGAAGGTCAGCGGCTGGGCAGGCTGCAGGTGAGTATAGCCCGGCATCACGACCGTCGCGTACCGCCGAGCCTGGGCCAGCGCGGTTTTCCGTGCCTTGAACAACAGCGGCATGAATTCAAGCAGCATGTCTCGGACCTGGAGACGCACGATCGTCGCCCCGAGGTCGTTGCGGCTGCGGGCGGTATGCATCCGGCCGCCGATGTCGCGGCCGGTGAGTTTGATCAACGCCGTCTCGTAGTTGAAGAACGCGTCCTCGAGGCGTGGGTCGAGGTGAAATCGTTCCGGACCGCGCCGGTCGAGCGCGATGATCCCCCGGAGGAGCTTGCGCGCGACAGCGGGTGTGACGATCCGCCGTCCGGCCAGCATGATCACGTGCGCCTTATTCACGGCCGACATATAGCCGAACGTGCTGCTGAATTCCGTCCGAAGCCTGGGACGGTAAATGTGCTCCAAGACCTCCGGAGCCAGGCCCTCGGTAAATCGTTCGGTCACGAGCGACTTCACGGTCTTCCTCACACCCGTGCGCCGCGGCGCGCCTCTTGCCACAAGCCGGCGATCGCGGCGCGGCCGGCGTCAATGTTGGGCCACAGAGGGATCGCGTGGCGGCGAATATCGGTGAGCTCCTTCTGGACCCGCTGGAGTTCCGCATCATACTCGCCGCGCGGCATCCGTCCCGCAGCCCTGGCAACCGCATAGCCGGCAAGACGGCCCTGGAGCGCGGCAATCGGCGCGCCCTCAACCCCCGTAACGCTCCCGGCAACGAAGACGCCCTCGGCGGTCGTTTCAAGCGCGGGACCGTGCAGGGGCACAGACGCGCCCCACTCGTCCACGTAGGAGATCCGACAGCCGGCGATCTCCGGCAGCTCGGTCAACGGTGCGAGACCTCCTGAGGTGCAGACGAGGTCAACCTCAACCTCGCGGGCGGTCCGCATGTCAAGCTCACCGGCCGGCGTCAGGTCGGCGAGAATGACTGACTCGACCGATCCGTTGCCGCGGATCTCCAGTGCAGCCCGGCGGGGCATGACGGCAATATCCCAAACTCCAACGCCGTCAGGAGGAAAGAGGCGGGCAACAAGATGAGAGGCCGCGGAGCCCTGCAGCACACGCCCCGCCAGCCGCAGTCCGGCGGCCGGCGCCCAGGCCGCCAATCGCAACAACTCGTCCACGACCCGGCCGAGATCGGCCGGCGCTCCGGCAAGCGGCCCAGGAGCCGGCATCACGACGCCCGCGACCTCAACGCCCACGGAGGCCAGTTGCTGGGCAACGGTCAACGCGAGCAGGTCGATGCCGATCACGACCGCTCGCCTGCCGGGCAGGACCCGGTGGTGATTAATCATCGATTGGGCCGCGCCAACGGTCATGACTCCCGGCAGGGTCCATCCCGGAAGTGCGACGGGCAGTTGCATGGCCCCGGTCGCCACGACGAGACGATCAGCCTCAATTTCTGCCGCGCCGGGTCCGTGGAGCACAATCCGCCATCCGGGGAACAGTCCCCATACCGTCGATCGCAGACAGAACTGAGCGCCGGCGTTCTTCGCGGCCGCAACGAGCTCCGCGGCCACCCGAGGTCCGTTCCACACATGGGCCGCACGGCGCGGTTCCGAGATCTCGTGAACCTGACTCAACAGACGTCCGCCGGGCTCGAAGCCTTCATCGACGATAATCGTGTCGAGGCCGTGCTCGGCCGCCGCGGCAGCCGCTGCGAGCCCCGCCGGTCCGGCGCCGACGATCGCGACGTCGACTTTCATCCGCCGTTCACTTTGTCGGCGGACGGGCCTTGCCGCTCCCATGCGCCTTGAACTTGAATATCGGCGCGGACGGGCTCGAGGCAGGAGCGCACGTCGGGAACGCCGTCCACGGTGACGCGGCAGTCATAGCAGTGTCCGATGCCGCAGTAGACGCCGCGTGGCTCCTTGCCGGGGCCGGTGTACCGGAATGTCTTGATGCCTGCCGCCCAGAGGGCGGCTGCGATCGTTTCGCCCTCTCGGGCCTGGACGGGCTGTCCGTTGAAACGAAATGTCACGGCCGGAACGTCCGGCAACGGGCCCAGAAGAGGATGGTCCAACACTCGTCCAGCGGCCATGGTCTCCCCCTCCCGCGCTACATCGGTTCCGGTTCGGTCTTATACACGGCGTTGATGTCCAGGCCGGGCGGAAACCGGCTCAGACGCAGGCCTTCGATATCGGTGCTCGGAGCGCGGCCCTGGACCATCTCGGCGAGCGTCTGCCCCGCCCCGGGACCCAAACAAAAGCCGTGGCCGCTGCAGCCGGTCGCGACAACCATGTTCTCGACGCCGGGCATGCGGTCGACGATGGTGACGCGGTCCGGCGAGACGGCCAGAATGCCGGCCCAGGCTCGAAGCATGCTTGTGCCGCTGAGCGCCGGCAAGATCTGCATGCCGCGCGCGGCGAAGCGGCGGATAGACGAGTACGTGTTCTCCCGCGTAAACCCAAGCACGTCCCACGGCCCCCCGCCCCCAACCAACAGGTTTCCTGTCCGCGTCGGCCTGATGTAAACCGTGTTCCCGCTGATGAACTGGCGGAGCACCGGGGGCATGGGGAGGGTGACGGCGACCTGCGTGGGGCGAGCCAGGATGGGCAACCGGCTCCCGATCATCACGGCAATCTCGTTCGCCCACGGCCCGGCCGTGTTGACCACCGCGTCCGTGCCGATCACGCCGTGAGCGGTCTCCACCGCCGTGACCTGCCCGCCGTGCATGGCGAGCCCGACGACCGGCGTGTCGAGGTAAATGGTTGCGCCGAGATCGCGCGCGCAGCGGGCGATGAACCGCGTCGCGAGAATAGGGTTCGACTGTCCGTCGGTCGGACAATAATTCGCGGCGAGGACCATCTCAGAAAGATTGGGACACAGTTCCTTCAAGTCCGCGCCCTGGACGTGGCGAACATCGAGTCCGATGCTTCGCAGGCGCACGGCTGTTTGTTGAAGGCCGCGAACCTCCTCTTCGGTGCAGGCCAGTGAAAGGTTGCCGTGCTGCTCGTAATGAAACGCGCCGCGAAGCTCGTCCCGAAAAAACTCCCACCACTTCACGCTCGCCATGGCCAACGGCACCTCGGCAGGATGCCGGGCATTCTGGCGAATCCCCCCGGCGTTCCGTCCGGAGGCCTCGGTGCCGACCTGCACCGCCCGCTCGACGAGTGCGACGTCCAGGCCGTCCCGGGCTAGAAAATACGCGGCCGAGCAGCCCATGATGCCGCCGCCGATGACCACGACGTCGTGGTTGCGTACGCTACTCATGCTCACGGCGCTCCGCCAGCACGGCGAGAAGCGCCATCGGCACCGGACGCACCGGCAACCGTAGACGAGGAGCCTGGAGTGTGGCCGGCTCTATTTCGAGACGTCGGGCCACAAATGCTCTCAGTAGGGAGAAACAACAGCGGCCCTGGCATGCGCCCTTGCCGGCGCGCGTAATGAGCTTCACCTCATTCAACGTACGGGCGTCCCAGTCATCGATCGCCCGGGCGACGTCTTCGTCGGTCACCAGTTCACATCGGCAGACCGTAACGGCACACATGCGGATCCCCCGTGTCGGTGCGGCCCGCGCAACGCGTCGACCCGTGCGGGCGGGCCGCGTCACTCGAGCCAACGCGTCTTCTGCGCGTACGGCGTGCGCCGGCGCTCGGGCGTGCGTTCCGGATAACCGACGTACAGGATTCCCGCGATGCGCCGGCCGTCCGGCACCCCCAGAAATTCACGCAGCCCGGGGTGGTGGATGAACCCTCCGGTCCGAAGATAGGCGCCCAATCCAAGGCCCACCGCGGTGAGCAGCATGTTTTGAATGGCGCACATAGTCGCCCCGTAATCATCGTCTCGCAGATCCGGGTCATCGGGAGACGTCGTCGTGACCGCGATGATCACGGGGGTGCCCACCGTACCGGCGTACAACTTCTCAAGCGCCTTCTCGGTTTCCGGTGCGTCCGGGTTCTTGAAGAGCGTCCGCCGAAAGTCGATCCGATGTTTGGCAAAAGCGCGTTTGGCCTCGCCGCCGAGAACGTGAAACTCCCACGGCTCGGTGAGGTGGTGATTGGGCGCCCAGACGGCGCCGTCCAGCATGCGCGCCACGAATTCGCGGAGGACCGGCGCGTCCTTGAAGCGGGAGATGCTTCGCCGGGTTTTGATGGCCACGTCAACCGGCATGGTGATAGGAGGCCCATCGAGCACGGCGGCGGCCGCGGTTTTCCGCTCCCGCCCCAGATATCGCTCGGGGTCGCGGTCAAACGCTCCCTTGCACGCCCGTGCGCAAAAATAGTACGTCACGCCGCGATAGTCGCTCGTCCACGCGGCCGTCGAGACATCGACGTCCATCTCGCAGACCGGATCGATCACCATCGTCATCGTCAGGTCAACCAATCGAGCAGCTTGTAATAGGCCCCGATCAGCGGCATGAACCACGGCCGGCCGTTGTACAACGGGATCAATGGAAACGGCGAGTCAAAGGGGTTGGCTTCGGGATGACCGTCCATCACCTCGGCCATGCACCGGCCCATGTACGTGGCCATCTGCACGCCGTGACCGCAATATCCGACGGCGTAGAACACGCCGTCCATTTGACCGGCATGAATCATGCGGTCGAAGGAAAAATCGACCGTTCCGCCCCAGACATATTCCACCCGAACGCCGGCAAGCTGAGGAAATACGCCGGTCATTGTCTCGTACAGAATGCGGCCGGAGATGCGATTCGTCGCCGCCGTGGACTGTCCGAAGCGCGCGCGCCCGCCGTACGCCATGCGCCCGTCCGGCGTCAGCCGGTAGTAACTCGAAAAATTCTTGGTATCCGAGATCACGCGGCCGTGGGGAATGACGTCGCGGGCCAGCACGTCACCGAGCGGTTCCGTCGCGATGATGTAGCTCCCGACCGGCAGAAGCCGCCGCTGCACGCCCCGATGAACAGATCCGCCCAGCGCATTGGTGGCCAGCATCACCTGTTTGGCGCGCACGATACCCCTTGATGTTGTGACGTCGAAACCGCCGCCGGCCGCGCCGGTCACGCGCCGTATCGCGGTGACGTCCGCGCGCTCGCGCAGGTCCACGCCCGCGCGAGCGGCCGCGTCTGCCAGCCCGGCGACATATTTTCCGGGATGAAGCGCGGCCGCTTTTCGATCGAGCAACAGGCCGTGGTACGAATCCGAGCCGACCTCCCGCCGTTGCTCACCGCGCGAAATGAGTTCGGTGGTGTAGCCGAAGTCCCGGGCCAGGGTGGCCTGGGTGTCACGGAGATGCGCAAAATGTGACGGCTTGGACGCCGCCCGCAATCCTCCGCAGCGCTCAAAATTGCAGTCGATAGTCTCCGTCCGAACAATCGCTTCGACGCAGTCCACGGCCTCGACCGCCGCCTGAAACAACTGTCGCGCGCGTGCCAAGCCGTACCGGCGGACCGCGGCCTGCGCGCTGATACTGAGGCCGCAGGTCGAAAACCCGCCGTTGCGCGATGACGCTTCCGACCCCAGCGTGGCGCGCTCGAGGAGGGTCACCTGAGCGCCCTTCTTCGCCAGGTGCAGCGCCGTGGAGAGTCCCGTGTACCCGCCGCCGATCACGACGACGTCGGCCTGCGCGGGCAGCGGTCGGCCGTCATAGGAAGGGATCGGCGGCGCGCTTTCCCGCCAGAAACACACCTCCCGGAGTGCGGGCCGCGGCTTGACGGAGACGCTCACGCGCCGATCAGATCGGGCAGCCGGGATAGGTCGGGCAGCACCTCGTACGGCCCGTACGCCGGGTCGCCCGTTTCACCGTCGCGGTTGATCCAGACCCGCGCCCAGCCCAGCGTATGCGCGGGCGGGATATCGTATTCGAATCCCCTCGCCACGTGAAGGATCTCGTCCGGCCCACAGCCCAGTTGGCGCAGCGCGTAGCGGAAGGTCGCCAGCGACGGTTTGTACGCCCCGGCCTGCTGCGACGTGATGACGTGGTCAAATGGGACCCCGATATTCCGCACGTTGCCGGCGATCAGGCGATCCTCGCTGTTCGAAATGATCGCCAGTTTGGAATGCGTGCGCAGCCGCTCGAGGGCCGCGGGCACTTCGGAGTACGGGCCGAAGGTCGGAACCGCCTCGACAATCGCCGCCCCGTATTCCGGCTGGTACTCAAGCCCGAACTCCCGCATCGCCTTCTCGAGGCTCCGGGAGAGGACTTGATCGTACGGCCGGTATTTCCCGACGATTTCTTTGAGCCGGAGGTCGTGGAACTCGTCGAAAAACGCCTCGGCGTCGATGCGGTCGAGCTGACGTCCAAGCACCTTCCGGGTCGCCGCATGAAGTTCGAACTTGACGAGTGTTCCGTAGCAATCAAACGTCACGAACTTGGGTCGTTTCATCGCTCCTCCCACCGTGGTCTGCATCACACCAGCCAGCACGCGGCCGAGTGTCCGGGCGTCACTTCCCTCATCAGCGGATCTTCCTTCGCGCAGCGCTCTTGGGCGAACGGACAGCGGGTGTGGAAACGGCATCCCGACGGCATGTCGCGTTGACTTGGGAGATCGCCGTTCAACACGATTCTCGCCCGTCCGCCCGACGGCTGCGTCGACGGAACGGACGACATGAGGGCGCGAGTGTACGGGTGCAGGGGGTTGCGGAACAGTTCCTCCCGGTCCGCCAGTTCGACGACTTTGCCGAGATACATGACCGCGACCCGGTCGGCAATGTGGTTCACCACGCTCAAGTTGTGCGCGATGAAGAGATAACTGAGCCGCAGCTCTTGCTGGAGATCGCGCAGGAGATTCAAAATCTGCGACTGCACGGACACGTCGAGGGCCGACACCGGTTCGTCGCAGACGACGAACTTCGGACGCAGGGCCAGCGCCCGCGCGATGACCACGCGCTGCCGCTGCCCGCCGGACAATTCCCGCGGATAGCGCCGCGCGTGATAGGGCTCCAAGCCCACCGTGCGCAGTGTAGCGATCACCGCGTCGTCTCGTTCCTTGCGCTTGATGCCGTTGACCAAGAGTCCCAGGCCGACGCTGTCGCCGACGCGCATCCGGGGATCGAGCGACGACGAAGGGTCTTGAAAGATGATTTGCATCTGCCGCCGCAGCGCCTTCAACTCGGCCGTACCGGCGTTCAAAACGTCCCGACCGCCGAAGAGCACCGTCCCGGAGGTGGCGGGGATCAGCCTCAAGATCGCGCGACCGACGGTCGTCTTGCCGCAGCCCGACTCGCCGACCAGGGCGAGCGTCTCGCCTTCGCGGATATCGAACGACACGCCGTCCACGGCCCGCACCGTGCCGCCGCCGCGGCGAAAGACGCCCGTGCCCGTCGAGAAGTGTTTGAAGAGCTCGGTCACGGCAAGGAGCGGATGCGGGATGGAATCCCGACCCGCCGGCATGTGCCCGGCAGGCGAACCGTTGGCCGGCGAGTCGGCCGGCGCGCCGAGGCCGAGGCGGTATCCCGCGCCTGCCCCGCGAGGCCCATGATGCGCCGGTTCGGCCGACGCCGCCCGGTCGTACAGCCAGCATCGCACCTCATGCCCCGGATGAACGGCTTCGAGCGGCGGCTCGGCCTCCATGCACCGGGTCATGTCGTGCAGCACGCGGGCCTGACAGCGTGACGCAAACCGGCAGCCCGGCGCTATGTCCATCAGGCTGGGAACGGCGCCCGGTATCACGGTGAGGCGCGCGCGCACTTCATCGAGCCGCGGCATGCAGACAATCAATCCCTGCGTGTACGGATGGTGCGGTTCGGAGAACAGGCTGCGAACATCAGTCTGTTCCACGATGCGGCCCGCATACATCACCGCGACGCGGTCGGCCATCTCTGCAATCACGCCGAGGTCGTGCGTGATGACAATCACGGCCATGCCGAATTTGGCGCGGAGACTCCGAAGCAGGTCCAGGATCTGCGCCTGAATCGTCACATCGAGCGCCGTCGTAGGTTCGTCCGCGATCACGAGATCCGGCCGGCACGCCAGGGCGATCGCGATCATGACCCGCTGGGCCATGCCGCCGGACAACTCGTGCGGATAGACGTGTGCCAGGCGTTCAGGATCCGGGATGCCGGCCTCGCGCAGCAGCTCGACGGCCTGCCGCCACGCCTCGCATTTCGCGACGGCGCGGTGCACACGAATGGCCTCGACAATGTGATGACCCACTTTGAACACGGGGTCCAGGGAGGACTGCGGCTGCTGAAACACCATGGCGACGCGGTTGCCGCGGATCTTCGCCATCTCGGACTCGGGGAGACCGAGCAGATCGACGCCGCCGAGCCGGATCGAGCCGCCGACGACGCTGCCGGGCGGATCGAGCAGGCCCATGATTGACAGCGCGATCGCGCTCTTGCCGCAACCGGTTTCGCCGACGAGTCCGAGAATTTCGCCGCGTCGGACCGTGAGATCCACGCCGTCGACCGCCTTGACGACGCCCTCGTCGCAGAAGAAGTGCGTTTGGAGATCGCGAACCTCGAGCAGGTTCACGCGCGCGGCCCCCCGTGCGGTGCATCGAACATCAACATCAACCCGCGGCCGGCCAGCACGACGCTGAGCGCGGTTGCGAAGATGATCAGCCCTGGCGCGAGGACCAGAATCGGGAAGCGCATCATGTACGGCTGAGCCTCGGCCAACATGGCACCCCAGTCCGGCGCGGGCGGCTGCGCGCCGAGACCGAGGTACGACAGTCCGGCGATGGTCAGCAGCCCGTGTCCGAATCGGAGGAAGCCCATGGCGAGCACAGGGCCCACGAGATGGTGAAGGACGTGTTTTCTGAGAATCAGCGGCTCCGGCGCGCCCACCGCCGATGCCGCTTCAATATACGCACGGGTGTTGATCTCGAGCGTGATGGCCCGCGCGAGGCGCGCGAACGGGGTCCAATCCGTGACCGTGATCGCGAGCACGAGTGTGCCGAACCCCGGCTTCAGCAGCGCGGCAATCACCAACCCGACCAGAATGGACGGGAACGAGATGAACACGTCGATCAGGCGCATCGCGATTTCTTCGACCGCGCCGCCGACCCGCCCGACGATCGCGCCGACCAGCGTGCCAAAAATCGCGGACACCGAGACGGCGACCAGCGTAATGGCCAGCGGGAACCGTCCGCCGTACGCGATCCGGGCGAACAGGTCTCGCCCCAGCCGGTCCGTGCCGAGCCAATGCGCCGCCGAGGGCGGCTTGAACGCGTCGCGGAGAACCTGATCGATGGGATCGTAGTGCGTCAGGAACGGGGCGCACACGGTGATGGCGACGACAACCAAAAAGATCCCGAGACCGGCGACGGCCGTCGCATGCCAGGATCGCCGCCGGACGCGGCTCATTCCCGTCTCCGTATCCCGGCGCGCGGGGGCGGAGTAACCGGCCACCGCGCTCACGCTCGATCACGCTCCATGGCGTTACGGCTGCGGCCGGGACAGCCGGATCGCCGGATTGAGCGCGACATACGCGAGATCCGCCAGCGTATTGATCACGACGGCCAGACTGATCAGAAACACGAGACCCGCCTGTATCAGCGGGAGATCGGTCGCCAGCACGGCATTGTAGAGTACTAACCCGATCCCGGGAATCCCAAAGATGACCTCCACAATCACGGACCCGCCCAGCATGCCGGCCAACCATAGAGCCACCAGCGTAACGACCGGAATCAGAGCGTTCCGCAGCGCGTGCACCCAAATGGTTCGCGTCCGGGTCAGGCCGCGTGCCCGGGCCGCCCGGAAAGAGTCCATCCTCATCGCTTCGATGACCGCGGCGCGTGTAGCCCATGCGAAGTATGCGATTGGACGGAACGCCAGCGTCAGGACCGGCATGACCATGTAGGCCGGACCGCGCCAGCCCGCCGACGGCAGCCAGCCCAATCGCTGCGCAAACAGGAGGATCAAGAGCAGCGCGATCCAGTATTCGGGCACGGCGACCCCAACCTGAGACCCGATCGCAATGAGGTTGTCCAGCCATTTGCCCGGACGGATCGCCGCGACGACCCCCAGCGGAACCGCCACGACGACCGCGAGAGCCAAGCAGAGGCCGACGAGCGTCGCGGTGACGGCCAGCCCTTCGCGGAGTAGCCCGGCGACTGGCTCTCGGGTCACATACGAGTAGCCCAGGTCGCCTCGAGCCAGACGCTCGAGCCAGCTCAGAAACCGTAACGGAACTGGGCGATCGAGGCCGAGCTCCGCGCGGATCCGGTCGAGCACCTCCGGGTCCGGGTTGCGCTCCGGCACACGGGCGTGCAGGATCGCGAGCGTCGGATCCACGCCGGCCAGGCGCGGGAGAAAGAATACCAGGAGCGACACAAACACGAGCAGGACTGGCAGGAACGCCAGCCGCCGGATCAGCAGCGCCGCCATACACCGATTCCCGTCGTCCGGCCGTCAACCACGGCGCACGCCTTCCCGTCCCTCTACCGCGTGATATCCAACGCGGCGGTGACCGTGTAGTGGTGGGACGGATGCGGCCGGTAGTTGAGCACCTTCTTGCTGTGGGCCACGAGGGTGACGGAATGGTTCACAAATACGGTGACGGCGTCCTCGTCGACGATGATCGACTGGATCTGGCGGTAGAGATTGTAGCGCGTCTGAGGGGCGTTCGCGTCGCGGCTTTGCGCCAGCAGCCCGTCGACGGACGGATTGCAGTAGTGGCTGAGGTTGTAACTTCCCTTGCAGGAGTAGTCCGCCGTAAGAAAGCCTTCGGGATCGTAGACGTCCAGCAGGTGCCCGCGGGACAGCAGCAGTGTCTCGAATTTGCCGGCGAGGGCGTCGTCATCGACCAGAGGCTTCACCTGCAGGTCGGCAACGATCCCTACGTCTTTGAGCATCTTTTGGATGGCTTCCGCGATCGGCGGCAGTTCGGCGCGGCTGGGGTAGGTCAACAGGGCAAACTTCACATCCCCGGGCTTGTAGCCCGCCTCGGCCAGCAATGCCTTGGCCCGCTGCGGATCATAGGGATAGCCCTTTAACCCGCTGTTGAGCCACGCCTTCTCGACGGGCGTGAAAGGACCGACGGCGGGTTGACCGATGCCTTCCAAAATCGTCGCGACAATCGCCTTCTTGTCGATCGCGTACTGTATCGCTTTCCGAACGCGCACATCGGTGAAGGGCCGCCGGCTGATGTTCAAATAGAGGCCCACGGTGCGGGGGGCCAGCTGCTTGACTACGACCACCCTCGTGTCTTTCTCGAGGATGGGGACCTGCGAGATCGGGATATTGTCCGCGATGTCGGCTTCGCCGGTCCGCACCATCCCAGCCCGGACCACGCCATCGGGGACGAGGAGCCACGCGACCTCGTCGAGGTTCACTAGCCCGCCCCAGTAGTTCTTGTTTTTGACAAGCCGCAGGGAGTCCTGGCTTGCCTCCTTCAGGATGAACGGACCGGTGCCTGTCCCAAACGGACTCGGCTCGGCACCCGCCTTGTAGGCTGAGGGCGCGAGGATGCACGTATTGACCGAGGACAACCGGTTGGGCAGCAGCGTGTCCGGCGCGCCCGTGTGGATGATCACCGCCGTATCGCCCGCCGCGCTCAGGGACGTGATGGTGCTGGACGTGAACCCTCGGGGCAGCGTGGGCACGCTCCTTATATGGTTGAGCGCGGTGATGACCGCCTGGGCGTTGAACGGCTGGCCGTTCTGGAACACGACGCCGGACCGCAGCTTGAACTGCCACGTCGTCTTGTCGGTGCGCTGCCAGGACTGTGCCAGATTCGGGACGAGCCGCCCGTCAAAGTCGACCTTGACCAGCGGTTCGCAGACGCCCGTACCCGACAAGTGAAACACGTCGTCGCTTTCGAGGGCCCAGGCGTGGGACGGCCGGACCTCGGTCGACTCCGCGACGGTGAGCCGCTTGAGCGCCGGCGAGGCCGCCGATGCCCACGATGTGATGGCCGTCAAAACCGCGACGAGCAGGACCAGTGCCCCCTTCATAACACGCTCCTCTCCCCTCGGCGCATCAGCGCCGGCCGCAACAGTCCCTCAGCGTTCGACCACCGCCTGTACCGGGTAATCCTCGTCGGCGAGCGCCTGCTTCATCCGCTCGACGTCGGCCGTCGCCTCGTCGTACTCGACCTCCACCTGAGCCGCTGGAATGTCGACCTTCACGTTCCGGACGCCCTGAAGCGGCTGGAGCGCGCCGCTGACGACTCGTTCGCAGTGCTCGCACGAGATATCCGGAACGCTTAACACGACCCTCCGCATGCTGGCTCCTCCTGTTGTTGGCGTCGTACGCAGCTATCGACTCCTTACAGTTATCACGCCGCGCATACCGGCGGCATAGTGCCCCGCCACGTGGCAGCCGTACAACAGTATGCCGGGCGACCGGAACGCATATACCAGGCGCCTGGACTGCCCGGGAGGGAGATCGATGCTGTCGCTGTCACCCATCGCCATATGCGCGCCGCCGGCCATTTCACGCTCGTGCTCGTCCTGCGCGGCCGCCGTACCGATGACGAATTCGTGAGGAAGCCGTCCGGTGTTGGTTACAACGAAGGCGACGGTTTCGCCGGCGCGCACAATGATAGCGTCCGGCCGAAACCGCAGACGGTCGTCGGCCGTGATGGCGATCGTTCGGCCTTCGAGCCCGGCGGGCGCGGCGCCCGGAGCGCTCATGACCATCCCGGGAGTCATCCCCCGTCCCGCGACCATGAATGCCGCCGATCCGACCGCCAGCGCGACCGCCGCGATGCAGCCGAGGTAGGCGTATTCCCCGAGGCGCGCCCGGAGGGGCGGATGCAGGATCTCCTGGACGCCGGTTGGACGGCGGAAGCCACGCAGCCGGAGCGCATTCGTGACGACGCTCACGCTGCTCATCGCCATGGCGGCCGCGGCGAGAACGGGGTTCAGGAGGACGTGGAACACGGGGTACAACGCCCCCATCGCGACTGGGATCAGGATCACGTTGTAACCGAACGCCCACACGAGCCCCTGCTTGATCACGCCCACGGTCTTCCGCGACAGGGCAACCCCGGTCACGATATGGCGCAGGTCTCCGCCGACGAGCGTGATGCCGGACGCTGCGATCGCGACATCCGTCCCGCTGCCCACGGCAATGCCGAGGTCGGCCTGCGCGAGCGCCGGCGCGTCGTTGATGCCGTCACCGACCATCGCCACGATCCTGCCGTCCTGCTGAAGGCGGCGGACAACGTCGGCCTTCTGGTCCGGAAGCACCTCGGCCAGCACGTGGTCGGCGGGAATCCCGACTTGACGTGCAATGGCCTCTGCCGTGGCTCGGCCGTCGCCAGTGAGCATCCAGACCTCGAGCCCAAGCGCCCGTAGCTGCGCCACCGCTTCGGGCGATTCGGCCTTCAATACGTCGGCGACCGCGATCACGCCGACCGCCTGTCCGTCGATTGCGACACATAGCGGCGTCTCGCCGTTGACCGATGCCTGCATCACCGCCTCAGCGAGGCCGTCCTCGAGAATCCGCCGCTCCTGTATCAGCGCCCGGTTGCCGAGCAGGACCTGGTGGCCCTCCACCGTCGCTTCGACTCCTCTTCCGGTAAGGGACCGGAAACGCTCGGCGCCGGGCAGCGTCAAGCCCAATTCGCGGGCCCGGGCCACGACCGCCTCCCCGACCGGATGTTCTGAGCCGACCTCGACGGCCGCGGCGAGGCGCAGGAGATCGGACTCCGCGAAACCGTTCAGTGTGGCGACCCCCGTAACGTGCGGTTTGCCGCGTGTGAGGGTGCCGGTCTTGTCCAGGACGATCGCGGTGATCCGGCGCGCCTGCTCGAGCGCCTCGCCGCCGCGGATCAAAATGCCCTGCTCCGCGGCCTTGCCGGTACCGACCATGATCGCCGTCGGGGTGGCAAGGCCGAGCGCGCAGGGGCAGGCGATAATGAGGACGGCGATCGCCGCCTCGAGGCCGAGCGTCAGACGCGCCGCCGGACCCAGGACCATCCAGCCGGCGAACGTCAGCGCCGCGAGCGCGAGGACCGCAGGGACGAAGTACGCGGCGATCATGTCCGCGAGCCGCTGAATCGGCGCCTTGGAACCCTGGGCCTCCTCGACGAGCCGGACAATCTGCGCGAGGGTGGTGTCGTTGCCAACCTTCGTGGCGCGGAAAACAAACGAGCCCGTTTTATTCAGCGTGGCACCGATCACCGTGTCTCCGGGTCCCTTATCGACGGGCAGGCTCTCCCCCGTGAGCATGCTCTCGTCCAGCGCCGAGGTCCCCTCCATCACGGTCCCGTCCACCGGCACCTTCTCGCCCGGGCGGACCCGAACGAGGTCGCCCGACCGAACGGCGCCGATCGGTAGATCATGCTCCACCCCATCGCGGATGACCCGGGCAGTGCGTGGCTGCAGACCCACGAGCGCTTTGATCGCGGCGGCAGTCTGCCGCATCGCCCGCGCCTCCATCCACCGGCCAAGCAGGACCAGGGCGACGATGATGACCGCCGTCTCGTAGTAGAGGTGGTACTGAAAGCCCCATCGTGCGGCCAAGGACGGCCAGAGCGTGACGAACGCGCTGTAGCCGTACGCCACGCTTGTGCCCATCGCGACAAGGGTGTTCATGTCGGCGCTGCCATGCCGAGCCTGCGTCCACGCCGCGGTATAGAACACGCGGCCCGCCCAGAACTGGACGATCGTGGCTGCGATCAGCAGCACGGGCGCGAGGAGCACCATCTCCAGATGCAGCGGCAGGTACATTACCGCCATCATGCCGATGCCGACGAGGAGGCTCACAACCCACTTGCGCCTGAGGTCGTCGAGCTCACGCCGCCGCTCTTGCTCGCGGGGGTCAATCGTCGGAGCCGTCGCCGAAGCCGCCTCGGCGTTCGCCACGCCGGCCGCCGATCTCGATGAGGCGGCGGCAAGCGCGAGCGCACCAACGTGGTAGCCGACTCGCTCGACGGCCACGCCGAGCTGATCTACCGTCGCCACGGCGGGATCGAAGGTGACCCGCGCGGTTGCGGTGGCGAGGTTGACGCCGGCGTCACGTACACCCGGGACGCGGGCAAGCGCCCGCTCGACCCGGCGGACACACGAGGCGCACGTCATCCCATCGACCGGCAAGACGACGCTCTGCGTCGCCTCAGGCTTTCTCGGCTCCTCGATGATCGCATCCGGTGCTACGCCTGCAACGTCACTATAGGTGTGGTAGCCAGCGTGTTCGACCGCCTTCTTCAAGTCTTCGGGCGAGGTCGCGACGGGATCGTATGTCACAGTGGCGGTCTCGGTGGCCAGATTCACGTCAGCATCGACGACACCGGAGACTCGCGACAACGCTTTCTCCACACGCCGCACGCACGACGCGCAGGTCATACCCTTGATGCCGAGTCGCCGCGTCACTGCCATGTACTATTTCGGCTGGCCCTTTTCGAAGATTTCCAGCAGTTCGCCGATCACACGCTCCCGCTCGTGTGTCTGGTTGGACCGAATGGCGGCGCTGACACAGTGGTTGAGGTGGCGCTCAAGGAGCGCGGCGTTGGCGCGAGTGATGGCGCTCTGGATCGCCTGCGTCTGTTTGAGCACATCCATGCAATACCGATCTTCCTCTACCATCCGAATAACAGCGTTCATGTGCCCTGCCACGCTGCGGAGGCGTGCGAGAATCTTCTCCTTCGCCTTGGGATCGATAATCGGAGCGGTCCTCGGCATGCCGTCCCTCCCATCTTACCCCTCCCCTCGTGGGTAGGGATCTGCCCACTTTTTGCCAGTCAGTACACAACTTCCTGCCTTCTACGGGACTCCCGTCCAACTATTGAGTCTTGTATAAATAATGGAAAATAACCAGCAATCGAAGTATACTCTGAGGCATGAGGCCTCAGGGGACCGCAGCGCAGCTGGAACGGCGGCGCCGACAGGCGATCCGGCTGCTCAAGG
>Ga0207416_1002974_pt1 | contig 17140 bp, 12 predicted proteins | sample PaiPotPPM11metaG_FD_184107 | JGI IMG/M metagenome (GOLD analysis project Ga0207416, IMG submission 184107) | Iron sulfur acid spring bacterial and archeal communities from Banff, Canada, to study Microbial Dark Matter (Phase II) - Paint Pots PPM... ...
AAACCCAACCACGAGTCACCCTCATGGCTAAATCCGCCGAACCAGCTCCGAAGAACCAGCCCCGACGGGGGTTTGTACATCTAAAATGCACTGGCTTTTAGCACGCTGTTGAGTTCTCAAGAAACAGGCGCTCATCGTGTTTCGGAATTTTCATTCCGTCCCTCGCGGCGACTCTTTAAATTTACCCGGTTTTTTCTTCTTGTCAAATCGGCTCCGGCCCGATTTATTGGGCCGTTAAGCCGGATTTGGCTTTTCGGAATTACCGAGCCATCAGCATACAGTCTCGTCCGGAGTGCTGCGGCACGCACGCGGCGCTGCACACACATAGCTCCGTAGAGACTTTCCACTGGTGGCTCCCCGGGTCCGGGCCCGCCTTCCGGCGATCCCTCCCCCTCGGGGCAAGAAGAACCTTACGGGTCTCAGCCACCCTCGTCAAATCGTTCCTGACAACTCACCATGCCCCGTGTCGCGGGACCCCAAACATCCCTAGCTATCGAAGCCGAGGCCCAACCGGTCCAGGGTGCGGAGCCACAGGTCCCTGCGCCCCTCGTTCCTGTCCGCGCGGGCGATCGACGCGCGGGTCGCCTGGATGACACCGGACCGCAGCGGCTCCGGAGGGAACGGCAATGGCTTGCTGTTGACCAGAGTCAGCCGCATCCGTTCGGAATCCTCGCCTTGCAGCTTGTCGAGGAGCACCTGGGCCGCGAAGCGCGACGCACCGACACCGAGCCCCGTGTACCCGGCCGCGTAGGCGACCCGGCCCGAGTGAGCGGTGCCGAAGAACGCGCAGAACCGGCTGCACGTGTCGATGACGCCACCCCATGCGTGCGTGAACGACACGCCCTCCAGCTGCGGGAACGTCGCGAAGAACTGGGTCGCGAGCCTGGCGAACGTCGCCGGGCGCACGGCGTGCTCCTCGCCGGACCTGCCGCCGTTGTAGTACACGGCGTCGTAGCCGCCCCACAGCACCCGGTCATCGCGGGTCAGGCGGAAGTAGTGGAACTGGTTGCCCAGATCCGCCGCGCCGCGCCGGTGCCGCCAGCCGAGGCTGCCGAGCTGCGCCGCCGACAGCGGCTCGGTCATCAGCACGTAGTCCCAGACCGGGACCACGTACGCGCCGATCCGGCGCAGCAGAGAACCGCCGGGCACGCCGGCTGCGAGGGCCACCCGGCCCGCCCGGACCGAGCCGTACGGCGTCCGGATCAGCATTCCCCGGCCCCCTGAGCCAGACAACGCTGCGCCACCGAAAAGCACGGGCCCACCGGACAGCGAGGTGGCCGGCGTGTTCTCGTAGATCCGCACCCCCGCGTCGAGGCAAGCGCGGCGCAGCCCCCAGGCAAGGCGGCCCGGTTCCACCAGGGCGTTGCCCGTCGTGTACCTGATGCCGCCCGCCCACAGCGGCGAGTCGAGCTCGGCGCGGGCGCCGGCCGCGTCGAGCACTTCGACATCGTGGCCGAGCCGCCGCGCGGCGACCGCCTCCTCGTCGAGGCCGTCGAGCTGCCAGGGGGCGGTGCCGAACGCCACCTCACCCGTGGGCTGGAAGTCGCAGTCGATTCCGTACCGGCCGACCGTCTCGCCGATCTCGCGGAGGTTCTGCTCGCCGAGCCGCTCAAGCAGCGGCATCTCGCCGGGGAACCGCTCAAGGCCGTTGCCGATGCCGTGCGTGAGGCTGGCGGAGCAGAACCCGCCGTTGCGGCCGGACGCCGCCCAGCCGACCGTCTTCGCCTCGACGAGGACGACGTCGAGTTCCGGGTACCGCTCGCGGGCGAGCAGCGCCGTCCACAGGCCGGTGAACCCGCCGCCGATCACCGCGAGGTCGGCGGTCACGTCGCCCGCCAGCGCGTCGGCGGGCTCCGGCGCGCCGGGCTGGTCGAGCCAGAACGAGCGCGGCGCGGCGCCGGCCAGCGACCGGGCGACGACGGGGTTAACAAGCACGGAGTCCAGACGCGGAGCGGTCATCCCCCGACTTTCGCACACGGGCCCGACCGGGATAGACATGAGCCCATGCGAATCTGTGTGGTCGGCGCCGGGGCCATCGGCGGGGTCATCGCGGCGCGGCTGGCCGCCGCCGCGGGTGCGGCGGAAAGCGCGGAGGTGTCAGTGCTCGCGCGCGGCGCGGCCCTCGCCGCGATCAGGGAGCGCGGGCTGCGGCTGTCGTCCCCCGTGGTGGCCGGTACAGCGACGGGGGAGACGGTCAGCGCCCGGGTGGCGGCGTCGGACGACGCCGCCGAGCTCGGCGAGCAGGACTTCGTGATCGTCGCGGTCAAGGCGCAGTCGATGGCCGGCGTCGCCGCGTCGGTCCGCGGGCTGCTCGGACCGCGGACGGCGGTGCTTTCCACGCTGAACGGGGTGCCCTGGTGGTTCCTCGACGGCTTCGGCGGGCCGGCGGCCGGGCGGCACCTGGACTGCGTGGACCCCGGCGGCTTCATCGCGTCCGTGCTGCCCGCCGCGCGGGTCATCGGCGGCACCGTGCACCTGTCGGCGTCGTCGCCGGCGCCGGGCGAAGTTTCGTGGCGCAGCGGGAACGGGCTGATCGTCGGCGAGCTCGACGGGTCGTCGACGCCGCGGCTCGAGTCGCTCGCCGCGGCGCTACGCGCCGCCGGGTTCGACGTGACGGTGTCCGCGCGGATCCGCGACGACGTCTGGTACAAGCTGTGGGGCAACCTCACGCTGAACCCGATCTGCGCGCTCACCGGCGCCTCGACCGGGCCCGCGCTCGACGACGACCTGGTGCGGGACCTCGTCTCGCGGGCCATGCTCGAGGCCCGGGCGATCGGCGACCGCATCGGCTGCCCGATCGCGCAGTCGCCCGAGGACAGGCACGCGGTCACCCGCAAGCTCGGCGACTTCGTGCCGTCCATGCTGCAGGACGCGCGGGCCGGGCGGCCGCTCGAACTCGACGCGCTGACCGGCGCCGTGCGCGAGATCGGCGCCCTGGTCGGCGTGCCCACCCCGAACGTGGACGCGATCCACGGCCTGACCCGGCTCTGGATGAGCGTGCGCTAGCCCGGCCCGCGCGTCAGCGGGAACCCGCGCCGGTCAGGAAGACCGGCCAGCAGATCTCCGCGCGGTACGGCTCGGTTTCGAGCCCGCCCGGGTAGTACTCCCTGATCGGGCCGTCCACGCCGATGGCCCGCTCGGCGACCGCGGTGCCGAGGGCGCCGTAGGTGCGGTCGACGTCCTCGGGCGCCCCCTCGTGGACGGCCACCGCCGCCTCGATCCCCGGGATCTCCGTCAGCCGGACGCGGCCCGCGGTGAGCCGCGGGGCCCCGAGACGGGCGGCCGCGGCCGCCTCGACCGGGGCGAACAGCGTGACCTCGCTGTGCTCGACCTCGAAGAACTCGCCGGGGAACAGCGCGCCGAGCGGGCCTGACGGCGCCAGTCCCGCGCCGCGCAGCACGCTGGACAGCTCTTCGATGACCCCGCCGGCCCACTCCATGGCTTCCGCGACTGTCACCACCTGGGCGACGGCCAGGGCCGTCACCGCGGGGATCGTCCTGAACTGGACGTCCATCCGCGGCGCCGGCCCGGTCAGCAGCGCGCGCAGCCCGCTGACCGCCGCCTGGGTCTGCTCGAGCTGGCGTTCCATCCGCTCCAGGTGGGCCGCGATCTCCCGGTTCCTCGCCGCCGGGTCCGGCGCGGTCAGCACCGACCGGATCGAGTCCAGCGGCATCCCGAGGTCCCGCAGCCTCCTGATGACCTGTGCCGACGTCACCTGGCCGGTGTCGTAGGAGCGGTAGCCGGAGTGCGGGTCGATCGCGGCGGGCTCCAGGATGCCCACGTCGTGGTAGTGGCGCAGCGCCTTCACGCTGAGGTGGGTCATCCGGGAGAAATCGCCGATGTTGAGCAGCGTCGCCATGAGGGAAGTATTCACCTTTCCGTGCCCGTCCCTGTATTCGAGACGCTGGTCTTCGGGATGATGAACGTGAGGGCCGCCACCCCGGCGAGCAGGACGGCCATTTCCGCCGTGCTCCACCGGTAGGCGACGCCGTAGCCGTGGCCGAGCAGGCCGTAGAAGATGACGCCGCTGACCGCGACGCCGATCGCGTTGCCGACCTGCTGCGCGGTGGACAGCGCGCCGGAGACGGAGCCGGCCCGCGCGGCGTCGGTGTGCGACAGCACGGTCGTGGTGAGCGGCGTGATGCACAGGCCCTGGCCGGCGCCGAGCAGGAACAGCCCGGGGAGCAGCGCGGCGACCGGAAGACCGCCTCCGGGCAGGACGGCGAACACGAGGAGCACGTCGCCGAGGGCAGCGACCAGCGCGCCGATGGCGATCACGCGGCGGCCGAACTTCATCGTGAGCGCGGGCGCGCGCATCGACGTGGCCAGGTAGCCGGCGGCCAGGACGGCGAACACGCCGCCCGCCTCGATCGGGCTGAGTCCGCGCCCTTCCTCTAGGTAGAGCGCGAGCAGCAGGTAGCTCGCCGCCTGCTGGCACCAGAACAGCACCTGGCAGGCCAGGCCGGCGCGGAACGCGCGCACCGCGAAGATCGCCGGGTCGAGCAGCGGCTGTCCGCCGCGCCGAGCGGTCGCGCGCAGGTGCGCGGCGAACACGGCGAGCAGGACGATCCCGGCGGCCAGGCAGGCCCAGGACCACGCGGGCCAGCCCTGCTCGCGGCCGTCGAGCAGCGGCAGCACGATCGCGACGAGCGCAGCGGTGAACAGCGCGGCGCCGAGCAGGTCGAGCCTGCCGCGCCTCGCGCCGGCCCCGTCAGACCCGGAGCCAGCGCGGGACTCCGGTACGAACCGGCGGGCCGCGGCGATCGCGGCGATGCCGAGGGGGACGTTGACCCAGAAGATCACCCGCCAGCCGAGCCCCGCTATGTTCGCGGCGATGAGCAGGCCGCCGAGCAACTGCCCGCCGGCCGCGGCGACGCCCATGACCATGCCGTAGATGCTGATCGCCTTGACGCGGGCGGGTCCGGTGTAGGTCGTGCCGAGTATGGACAGGATGTTCGGCGCCATGATGGCGGCGCCGACACCCTGGGCGAGGCGCGCCCCGACGAGGAAGCCCGCGTCCGGTGCGGCCGCGCACAGCGCCGAGGTGACGGTGAACGCCGCGAGTCCGAGGCAGAACATCCGCCTGCGGCCGTAGTGGTCGCCGAGCCTTCCCCCGGTTACGAGGAACGCGGCGCTGGTCAGCCCGTACCCGGCCACCACCCACTCGATGGCGGCGGGGCTCGCGGACAGGCCGCGCTGAATGCTCGGCAGCGCGACGTTGACGACGAAGAAGTCGAGGACGTAGACGAAGGTCCCGCACAGGATCACCGCGAGCGGCGCCCATGTGGCGACGCGCTGCCCGGTGCCCTCGGTGCGGCTTTGCGTGCTCAAAGTGGTCATGCTTCGAGCGTCTGGTCTCCCGTTACAGGAGAGTCAACCGGACCGCTCAGGTCGTGCGGGCCGATCACCTCGGCGACGATCTTGATGCCCGGCGCTTGCGTGTTCCCGCATCAAAAATAGGTGTTTCAATTCCATCACTTTGCGTTGACAGTTGCCAACCGAAGGTCAATATCATGACGCCATGCTTCCCTCGGCACGGCTATTCCTTAACCGCGATGACGTGTATAGGCACCGTCGCGCCCGCCAGCGCGCGGAATGGCTGTACGAATACGTTAGTCGTCAGGTGGATTTGTCCGGTGAACTAGGGAACCCGGCACCGCAGCCATTTCCCCCGCGCCGGCGGCTCCTCGCCTACTGGCGAGCGAAACGCCGGATGAGAAACGGCGCGGGCATGGCGAAGGCATTCCCGCGGCGGCGGCTGAGGCCTGGTCAATGGCTGGCGGACGACCAGCTCATAAGCGATGCGGCGTGGGGTCTCGTAGCCGACGTCTCCGACTACTATCCGCGGCTGCTCGTGTGGCTGTCGGAGGGCCAAGTCGGCGGGGTGTGGAACGTGTTCGGCGTGTGGCTCTCAGTGCTCCGCCTCATCCCGGGAGTGCGCTGGCTCGTGTGGTATTTCATGTTCAAGCCAGTGGCCGACGTGGCGCCGTGGCGGGTCGCACTCTACGCGTCGATTCTGCAGCGGAGACGATCCACCCTCAACAAGGAGCCTGTCTCTTCCGAGCAAAATCACGCCTCTTCCGACAAGAAGAAGATCTTGCATCCAGGCGTCGGCTTGAGCGCGGTGACCGAGGAAGCGGTAGTTTTGCCGACCAAAGTACGCGCCGATCTCAGCCAGCGGATCGTCACCTTGTCCTCGGGCTGCATAGGAATAAGCGGCCTGCGCGGCGCGGGCAAGTCCACCCTCATACAGGATTTCTGCGCCCAGCGTTACGGGACGCCGCGCGAACCGGGTTCGGCAAGAACAGCGGATTTCTTGGCCGGGTTGCGCATCATGGTTCAGGCACCGCTTGAGTTCGATGCCAGGGAATTCCTGATTCACCAGTACACCTGCCTGTGCAGGGCAGTGCTCGCGGACGTGCGGTTCAACCCGACCACGTTCGGGCGCCAGCTCCTCTTCCTGCTCGGGCCGAAGCGGATCCGGCTCGGCGCGCTGCTCGGAGCGCTGAGCGGCTTCATTTTCTTCGCGGCGTGTGCCGCTCTGGCGTATCTCGCGGACACCCGTACCTGGCCGCGTCCCTTCGACGACCTCTTCGCCTGGGAGGTCGCCGGGGCGGTGCTGGCGTTTACCGCCGGGGCGGCTGCCTTCTGCTGGCGGACCGGGCAGGCAGTGCGTGAGATCCGGCAGGTCATCAACCTGGCCTCCGATGCCGAGGACCGGCTGCGACGACTGCACTACCAGCGCACCGACAGCCGCAGCGCGGGCGGCACGCTCAGCGCGCCCGTGGGAGCGGGCATCAGCATCGGGACCAGCCACGAGTTCACGCAGCAGCTGATGTCGCTTCCTGAACTCATCGATGATTACCGCGACTTCGTGCAACGCGTGGTCGGCGGACTCGAGCAGGCCGAGTGGGATCAGCAGGCGCGCGCCGATAGGGAACAGGTACGTCGGAAGAAATGGAAAAAGCGGCGGGAGTGGTGGGCGGCGAAAGACGGCAAGCGACCATGGGCGCGGTGGCCGTGGGTGCATTGGCTGATGAGTCCCGGTACCCAGTGTGTCTCTCTGGTCGTCCACGGCGGCGGTGAGCCCAAGGACAAGTCCGGCGCTTACGACCGGGGTAACGACGTCCGACTCGTCATCGGCATCGATCAGATGGACCAGATTCACGATGCTAAGGCCGCCCGCAGGTTCCTCGACGAGCTCAGCGCGGAGTTCGGCGTTCCCAACTGCGTTTACCTGCTGGCCGTCTCCCCCAAGACCATGGCCGCGGTAGATCAGCGCACCGTCCCGCTGAAGACCTCGTCGGGCGGCCTGTTCGACGAGATGATCTGGGTCGAGCCCTTTGGGTTCCTGAAGTCACGGGAACTGCTCAATAGCCGGGTGGTAGGGCTGCGGCCGACTCTCATCGCCTTGTGCTACGTACTGTCCGGAGGGCTGCCAAGGGAGTTGCTCCGGGTTGCCCGCTTGATTGTCAGGGCCGTTCCGCCCACGCAAAAGGCAACTGGCGACGTAGACGCCGTGAATATCGAGCATGTCGTGGAAGCTGTGATCAAAGACGAGGTCACGGCGCTCAAGCACCGCGCGCTTGCGAGCACTGCTGGTCATGACGTCCACGAGACGCTCGGGTTGCTTGAGCAGCAACTGACCGACGACGGCTGGCCGTGGGACACCATGGAGCCTGACCCGCGCTCGGTCGTGGGTTCCATCCTGGAGCATGTGCAGGAGCCGGTCGCATCGCCGCCGCTACCCGCGCAACGCGCGGCCGACGATGAGACCAAGGACGCCGCCTTCGCCGCGGAAATCTGCAACAACCTCATCGCGGGCCTGTATTACCTGTTCACCGTGCGCGAGCTTTTCCTACAGGACAGGAAGCTAATCGAGCGGCTCATCACCGCTACGACCGCCGTCGAGGAAGGGCGCAAGGCTACTAGCGGCCGGCCCTGCATACTTTCCGACCTTGCGCGGGCCCGTGTCGCGCTGGGTGTCGGCCCCGACCTCGCCGCCGACCTGGTGTCCGCGGCCCGTAAGGCCATGAAGTTCGAGAACCCCGACCTCATCGGCGCGATACAAATCCAGTTCCTCGACCGCCCCGCGGAAGTCTCGCCACAGCGAGCCAGCGCACTGTAACGGCGCGCTGGCTCGCTAGGCGACATGCCACTGGTATCGAAGACGATCAGGCGGAGACGAGGTCGCAGACGAAGATGAGGGTCTCGCCCGGCTTGATGGACCTGCCCGCGCCGCGGCTGCCGTAGCCGAGGTCGGGCGGGATGACCAGCTTGCGGCGGCCGCCTACCTTCATGCCCTGGACGCCTTGGTCCCAGCCCTGGATGACCTGCCCGACGCCCAGGCGGAAGCCCAGCGGCTCGCCCCGGTTCCAGCTCGCGTCAAACTCCTCCCCCGTGGAGTAAGCGACACCGACGTAGTGCACCTCGACGGTGTCGCCCGCCGTGGCGACCTTGCCGTCACCCTCCCAGATGTCGGTGATCTGAAGCTCCTTGGGCGGCGTACCCTCCGGGTAGTCCACTTCCGGTTTGGTGATTTCCATAGACCTCACCATAGCGGCCGGGACCGCTCGGGCGACGGACCTCGGACGTGGCACCGTCAGCTGACAGCGACCTGCCGCCAGGTCTCGCCGCCGTCGCGGGTGAGCCACAGTCCGCCGGAGCCGACAACCACGTAACCGTCGGAGTCGGTGAACAGGTCGGCCTCGACCGCGTCGCCGCCGCCCGTCGTGTCCGCCTCGTCGATCGCGGGCGGGCGGGCCCACGAGCGCCCGCCGTCGCGCGAGAGTTCGACGCCGTTGTAGATCCCTGCGATGAGCAGCGTGCCGCCTGAGGTCCGCTGGACGGTGCTCGCGCCGTCGTAGAGGCTCGCGGCGGCGAACCTAGTCCAGTGCGCGCCTGCGTCTGCGGATGCGTACATGGTCGTCGGCGCCGGGTGCGCGCCGAGGACGGCGCAGGACACGACCAGGCTGCTCGCCGTCGTCGCCGACATCGCGATCTCCGCGTTCGGCGCTGACTGGCAGGGGAACGGCCGGACCGACACGGGCGTCGACCCGTCGGCGGGCCCGGCGAGCAGCGAGGCGCGCTCGGTGGGCTGAACGCCTACCGGGCCGACGAAGACCATGCCGCCCCGCGCGGTTACCCACGGGCTGCCGGGCCCCGTCGCTCCGGGCAGCGGCCCCCATACGTCGGCGCCCGCCGGGCTTGTCTCCACCGTGAACGACGGCTGGCCGCAGTCCTGGGCCGGTGTGGCGCAGTTCACCAGCACCGCGGCCACGCGGCCGCCCGCGGCGGCCACGCTCCGCACGGCGCGCCCGGCCGTGGGGATCTCGCGCCAGGTCAGCCCGCCGTCGTGAGTGGCCCACAGGCCGGGTCCGTAGGCCCAGCCGTCCCTCACATCCGCGAACAGCACCGAGGTCACGCCTTCCGCGGGCACGCGCCCGTCGGGCCCGGTGACGCCCCACGGCGCGGGAGACGCGGGCAGCGGCGTCCAGCGCAGCCCGCCGTCCGTCGTCTTCCGCAGCACGACGCGGGACGCCGTCCCCGGCTGGCAGTCCTTGAGTGTGATCCCAAGCAGGTACCCGTCCTTCGCCGACACGAACGACGCGCCGACCGGCCCAATCCGCGAGGGCACGCAGCCCTGCCGACCGGCCGCGGCCGACAGGCCGGGCGTGCCGGTCACGGTCGTACGGCCGTCGCCCGTTGGCGCCGCGCCGCAGCCGGCGAGCGCGCAAAGCAGCGCCACGCCGGCGGTCATCCAGGCGACCGTCCGCATGTCCTCCGTGACGCCACTGCCCCCTCGCCGGTTGGCGGCCGGCCGCTCTTGATTCGTACGGAACGGGTGCATCTTGACAGCCGGTTCAAAGGACACCGCGAGTACGCACCGCCGACCGTCCCGGCTATGCGAAGATCGTCCGGTGGTTCCCGCCGACATTCACGACTTCTTCGCCGCGAGCGCCGGGGTTGCCGGCGCGCTCGTCGGGCTGCTCTTCGTGGCTATCTCCGTTTCCGCCGAACGGCTCGCCAAGGAAGAGGCTTCGGCTCAGCTGCTGCGGATACGCGCGAACGCGGCTCTTGTTGGGTTCACGAACGCGCTCGCCGTCTCGCTTTTCGCGCTGCTTCCAGGCGACCAGATCGGGGGTGCCTCGGTGGTGGTGGCCGTCCTCGGCCTGCTCTTCGTCGCCGGGTCGGCGCTGTCCCTGGTCAGACTGCGGCAGCTGCGCTCGGTGTCCAGGCGGGACCTGGTGTTCTTCGCCGGGCTCCTGGTCCTGTTCGTCTACCAGCTGGTCGCCGGCGTCGACGTGTACCTGCACCCGAGCAACTCAGACTCGGTGGACACGATCGGTTTCCTGGTGGTCGCCTGCTTCCTGATCGGCATCTTCCGGGCGTGGGAGCTGATCGGCGGCCCGTCGATCGGCTTCGGGCACGAGGTTGTCGCCCTGGTCCGCGGCGAGACGGCCGCCGGGAACGACGGGAACGGCCTGAACGACCGGACGAACTCCGTACCTCAGGACAAGCCGCCCGCCTGAAGGTTTGAGCGCGCCGCGGAAGCACACATGACTGTAACTGGATGTAATTGGATAGTTACTTTCAGTAGCATTCCTGAGACGGGTGGTGAGGTCGGCGATGCGGAGCCGTCGCCCGCTCGTGACCGGCCTGGCCGCGGTCTCACTCACCACGGTCTCATTCACCACGGTCTCATTCACCACGGGCGCGCTGGCCACGGGTTCCGTCTCCGTCGCCGGGCCGGCCGCCTCCCCCGCCACGTTCTCCAATCCGGGGGCATTCCCCGGTCCGGGCGCGGGCGGGCCGTGCGGCGCCTTTCCAGGCGCGCGCCAGCTTCCCGGCGCCGACGGCGTCGTTCCCGCCGCGTGGTCGGGCGGCGGCCTGGTGGTGCCGGCCTGCGGGCCGGCGCCGCGGGCCGGCGCGGCGGACGCTCCGGTCCGGCCGTACCCCGGCGCCCCGTGGACGGCGGGGTACCAGTGCGTCGAGCTCAGCGAGCGCTACCTGTACGACCGCTTCGGCGTCACGATGGACATCCCCACCAACGGCGACCAGGTCGCGGCTCACTACGCGGCCGGGTACCCGGCCCTGTTCATGATCATCAGGAACGGGACGCCGCACCGCGCGCCCATCGCGGGCGACGTGATTTCCCTGTCGGCGGCCCCCGGTTTCGACAGCGCGAGCGGCGGCCACACCGCGGTCGTCCAGTCGAGCTCCGTGAGCGCCGCGGGCGACGGCACGGTGACGGTCGTCGAGGAGAACGCGGACGCCGCGGGCGTCACGGTGCTGCGGGTCGGCGACTGGACCGTGCGCTACCCCGGGTTCGCCTTCGCGGAGTGGCTGACCGCGACGGGGCTGACCGTCACCGCTCCGCACCCGCCGCCGGCCTCCGCGGGCAGGCGCTACTCCTTCGCGCTGACCGCCACGGGCGGCCGGCCGCCCTACCGCTGGCGGGTAACGGACGGCACGCTGCCCGCCGGCCTGACGCTGTCCGCCGCGGGAACGCTCACCGGCGTCCCCCGGGCGGCGCCCGCGACCGCGGGCACGGCAGACTGGCGGGTGACGGTAACGGACGCCCGCGGCGCCGCCGCGACCGCGGTCCTCGCCCTGCCGGTCGCCCCCGCGCCCGCCGGGTCCGGTGACCGCCTGCGGTACGCCGAGTGGGCGTGGCATCACCAGGGCACGCGACGGGCTCCGCAAAATTGAGTTCCGATAACGAGCGAATCCGTGGATTAGCTAATCCGTATCTACGAAATTAGTTGACACGGCCGCGAAACATGACAAGCATGAAGAGAGGTCACTGAACGCAGGAAGGATGTGAACGGATGGCCCACGGCCCGCGCGGCGGCCCGGTTGTCCTGCCCGTGCTCGACGAGATCTCCAAGCAGATCATCGAGCAGTTGCAGGCGGACGGACGGCGGTCCTACGCGGCGATCGGCAAGGCGGTGGGGCTCTCCGAGGCCGCCGTCCGGCAGCGCGTGCAGCGGCTGCACGAAGCCGGCGTCATGCAGGTCGTAGCGGTCACCGATCCGCTCAAGCTCGGCTTCCGGCGCCAGGCGATGATCGGCCTGCGCTGCGACGGCGACGTGCAGCACATCGCCGACCAGCTGGCCGACATGGACGAGATCGACTACGTGGTGCTGACCGCGGGCTCGTTCGACCTTCTCCTCGAGGTGGTTTGCGAGGACGACGACCACCTCCTGGAGATTTTGAGCCGGGTGCGCGGGGTACCGAGCGTCACGTCCACGGAGACCTTCGTCTATCTGAAACTACGCAAGCAGACTTACACGTGGGGGACGCGGTGACGCTATCTTCTGACGAGCTCCAGGCGGCGGCGAAGCAGCACCTGTGGATGCACTTCACCCGGATGTCGACTTACAGCGACGGGGACGTCCCCGTCATCGTGCGGGGCAGCGGCCCGTACGTCTACGACGACAAGGGCAAGCGGTACCTCGACGGGCTCGCGGGCCTGTTCGTGTCGATGGTGGGCCACGGCCGCACCGAGCTGGCCGAGGCCGCCTCCAAGCAGGCCTCCGAACTCGCCTACTTCCCGCTGTGGTCCTACGCGCACCCCGCGGCGGTGCAGCTCGCCGCCAGGCTCGCGGAGCTCGCGCCCGGCGACCTGAACCGCGTGTTCTTCACGACGTCCGGCTCCGAGGCCGTCGAGTCGGCGTGGAAGCTCGCCAAGGCGTACTTCAAGCGCACGGGCGAGCCCACCAGGTACAAGGTGCTCAGCCGCGAGTACGCCTACCACGGCACGTCGATGGGCGCCCTGGCCATCACCGGCCTGTCTTCCATCAAGCACGACTTCGAGCCGCTGCCGCCCGGTGGCATCCGGGTACCGAACACGAACTTCTACCGCGCACCCGAGTTCGTCGCCGACGACGAGGCCAAGTTCGGCGTCTGGGCGGCCGACGAGATCGAGCGGGCGATCCTGCGCGAGGACGCCGAGTCCGTCGCGGCCGTCTACCTCGAGCCCGTGCAGAACTCAGGCGGCTGCTTCACGCCGCCGCCCGGCTACTTCCAGCGCGTGCGGGAGATCTGCGACAAGTACGGCGTGCTGCTGGTGTCCGACGAGGTGATCTGCGCGTTCGGGCGGCTCGGCTACTACTTCGGCGCGGAGCGCTACGGCTACCAGCCGGACATCATCACGTTCGCCAAGGGCGTCACCTCCGGCTACTCCCCGCTCGGCGGCATGATCGTCCGCGACGAGCTTATGGAGCCGTTCCTGCACGGCAACGCCACGTTCCTGCACGGCATCACGTTCGCCGGGCACCCGGTGTCGTCCGCCGTCGCGCTCGCCAACCTGGACGTCTTCGAGCGGGACAACCTCCTCGGAAACGTCCGGGCCAACGAGGACGGCTTCCGCGCCACCATCGACAAGCTGAACGACCTGTCGATCGTCGGCAACGTACGCGGCGCCGGCTACTTCTACGGCATCGAGCTCGTCAAGGACAAGAACACCAAGGAGACGTTCGACGACGACGAGTCCGAGCGGCTGCTGCGCGGCTTCCTCTCGCACGCTCTGTTCGACGCGGGCCTCGTCTGCCGCGCCGACGACCGCGGCGACCCGGTGATCCAGCTCGCCCCGCCGCTGATCTGCACGCAGGAGCACTTCGACGAGATGGAGCAGATCCTCCGCGCGGTCCTCAGCGAGGCCTGGTCCAAGCTCTAACCCGGAGAGCACGCCGCCCCCGTTCGGCGGAAAGGGGTTTAATTCCTTTTCCACCGAACGGGGGCGTCTTTACTGTCACCACCACCGCGCCTCATTTTTCCGGCATTCCGGAAATCACCCGAAATGCGAAAATGGCGAGGCCGGCCGCGGCCGCCCCTGATCGGCCGTTTTGCGGTCGGCACGGGGCCGCCGCGTTGTACGATCGCCCGGAAACCACCGAATGCGCGCCCGGGGTAACCAGACGGCGAGCCGTACGATACGAGGGAAATCGTGACCGCGCTGACATCGGGCCGGCGAGACAATTTCCCCGCCGAAGTCACCCAGTTCATCGGAAGACGGCGGGAACTGCTGGCCGTCGCCGACGCCATCGAGCGGCACCGCCTCGTCACCCTGCGCGGCGCCCCGGGAGTCGGCAAGACACGCCTCGCGCTGCGCGCGGCCGCCGGCCTGCGCGACGGATTCGCGGACGGCTGCTGGCTCGTCCGGCTGTCGCCGCTGCGGGATCCCGGTCTCCTCGCCCGCACCGTGTCCGCGGCGCTCGGCCTGCCCGACGAGGCGGCGGGCGACGCGGCCGAGGTCCTCGCGCAGAACCTGGCCGAGCGCGAACTGCTCCTCGTGCTCGACACCTGCGAGCACCTCACCGAAGCCTGCGCGGAGCTGGCCGCCCTGCTGCTGGCCGCCGCGCCGGGGCTGCGCATCCTGGCGACGAGCCGCGCACCGCTCGGCCCGCCGGACGAGCACACCGTCCTCGTCACCCCGATGGAGCTGCCGGCGGCGGACGACGCGACCGCCGCGCACGCCGACGCCGTCAGCCTGTTCGTCGACCGGGCCCGCGCGACCGTACCCGGCTTCGCGCTCACCCCGGAGAACACGCCGGCCGTCGCGGAGCTGTGCCGGCGGCTCGACGGGATCCCGCTCGCGCTCGAGCTCGCGGCCGTCCGGCTGCGCGGGATGCCCGTCGAAGAGCTCCTCGGCAGGCTGAACGACCGGTTCCGCGTCCTCGGGTCCGCGCGGACGTCGACCGGACGGCACCGCACGCTGCGCGCCGCGGTCGCCTGGAGCTACGAGCTGTGCACCCCAGCCGAGCAGCGGCTGTGGGCACGGCTTTCCGTGTTCCCCGGCGGCTTCGGGCGCGACGCGGCCGAGTACGTCTGCGGCCCCGGCTCGAGCGAGACCCTGCGCCGGCTCGTCGACAAGTCGGTCGTCCAGGCCGACGCCAGGGAAGGCGACCAGGCCGACGCCCAGGACGGGGAGCGTTTCCGGCTGCTCGACACGATGCGGGAGTTCGGTGCGGAGCTCCTGTGCACAGTGGACACGGGCACAGTGGGCGCGGGCACGGCGAGCACGGGCGAGACCGCGCGGATGCGGTCCAGGCACCGCGACTACTACCTGGAGCTGGCCGAACGGGCCGCGGCGGGCAGCATGACCCCCCGGCAGGCGTCCTGGCTGACCAGGCTCGGCACGGAGACCGCGAACCTGCGGGTCGCGCTCGGCTACTCCTTCACGACGCCCGGCGAGGCGCCGGCCGGCCTGCGGATGACCCGGCGGCTGCTCCCCTACTGGCTGATGACCGGCCAGTTCACCGAGGGCAGGCGCTGGCACGACCTGGCCCTCGCCGACGCGCCAGGGGCCGCCGACGACCCGTGGACGGTGTTCGGCGCCGGCGTGCTCGCGGTACAGCAGGGCGACTTCGCGGCCGGCGGCCCGCTGCTCACCCGGGCGACGGCGCTGGCCTCCGCCAGCACGGAGGACGACCTCACGGCGCACGTCACCGACGCGCGCGGCCTGCTCGCGTTCAACTCCGGCGACCTGGTCACGGCGCAGGCCGAGTTCGAGTCGGCGCTCTCGATCAGCGAGCGGGCCGGGTTCCGCGACCCGACGGCGCTGGTCACGTACAGCAGGCTCGCCTCTGTCTGCCTGCTTACCTTCGAGCTGGACCGGGCGGTCACGCTCTGCGAGGAGTGCATAAGCCGCTGCGACGAGCTCGGCGAGGAGTGGGCGCGGAGCACCGCGCTGTGGACGCGCGGCGGCGCCCGCTGGCTGTCGGGAGACAACGCCGCCGCGATCGAGGACGTGCTCGCCTGCCTGCGGAGCAAGGAGAAGCTCGGCGACCTGCACACGATCGCGATGTCGTTCGACCTGCTGTCGGTCTGCCTGGTGGCCACCGGAGAGTTCGAGCGCGCCGCCGTGCTGCACGGGGCCAGCGAGCGGCTCTGGACGCTGCTGAACGCGCCGGTCCTGATGGGCCCCGCCTACGCGGAGATCCGCAAGAGCGGCGCGGACACCGCAAGGAACGCGCTCGGTGCCGAGCGCTTCGACGCGCTGGTCGGGCACGGCTACGCCCTGCCGCTTTCCACCGCGCTCGCGGTGGCGAAGGGCGAGACGCGGCGCGCGCTGTGGCCAGCGCCTGCCGCGGTGACCGGGCGGGGCGCGGGCAACAGCGCAGGCCACGGCACAAGCCAGGGCACGGGCCACGGCACGGGGGCGAAGGCGCTCACCCGGCGGGAACGGGAGATCGCCGTACTGGTCGCCGAGGGCCTCGGCAACCGGGAGATCGCCGAACGGCTCTATCTTTCCAAGCGCACCATCGACTCTCACGTGGAACACATCTTCACCAAGCTGGGGTTCTCCTCCCGCGCCCAGCTGGGCGCCTGGGTGGCGGAACACGGTAACCCACATAATCCGTTATCGGCGGATACGCCCTGACCTGCAGGTAACCGGCCGATCTCAATATTCATCAAGATCGGGGGGCGCTACCTTCCCTGCCGTCACCAGTCGTTTACCGCCGGACGGCAAAGTCTCGGCATGTCAGTTGACTCGGGGTCCGGCTTGTCCAGGCGGCAGATGATCGCCGCGGGCACCACGGGCCTGATCGCCGCGACGGCCGCCGGGCCGGCCCGCTCCGCGGCCCGTGGGCGGCCGGAGGCCGCGGACGGCACCCCCGAGCAGGTGCACCTCACCTGGGGCGACGACCCCACCGGGGTGGTGGTCGTGTCCTGGGCGTCGCCCGGGCAGGCGGAACGGCCGCGCGTCAGGATCGGGCAGCGGGTCATCGCCGCGGCGGAGCGCGCGTACACCGATGAGTCGACCGGCGCCGTCACCTGGACCTACCACGCGCGGGTGGACGGGCTGCGCCCCGGCGCGACCTACGGGTACGCGGTCACCGCCGACAACGACGCCAACGCGGCCGACCCGTTCAGCGCGACGTTCACCACGGCGCCCGCCGGACGCGCCGCCTTCCGGTTCACCAGCTTCGGCGACCTCGCGGCCCCCGGCCAGGCCAGGTCCGCCGGACCGGGCGTTCACTGGCAGGCGGCGTACGCGGTGGGCGCGGTGGAGACGTTTCAGCCGCTGTTCCACCTGCTCAGCGGCGACCTCGCGGACGCGGGGCCGGCCGACCCGGGAGACAACACCGCTTTTATAGCGGGGGGGTTTGGGGGGGTCGTCCCCCCGGAAGAC
>Ga0207416_1002976_pt1 | contig 17127 bp, 14 predicted proteins | sample PaiPotPPM11metaG_FD_184107 | JGI IMG/M metagenome (GOLD analysis project Ga0207416, IMG submission 184107) | Iron sulfur acid spring bacterial and archeal communities from Banff, Canada, to study Microbial Dark Matter (Phase II) - Paint Pots PPM... ...
TGCTGGAGTCGGCGCTCGCGGGGATACTGGGGCTGGGGGTGCTGGTGGCGGTCGTGGGTCGCGGGCCTGCTGGCGGAGCCTTCTTCGTTGGAGGGCTGGCAGCCTACGTCCTGGTGCGACAAGGTATTCTGCATGTGCGCGCCGAGCCGCGCAAGACGAGGCTGGGCGGGCCGGTCACCGCAGCCCTGGCAGCGCTTGTGCTCATGGCAGCCGTCGTAATGCTCGTTTTGTAACCGTCGAGTACTCTGTTCCACTTTCCTACGTCACTCTGATGCATTCGCTCACGACGTAAGGTTATAGAGCAGTTCTGCCTTTTTTCTTCTCAGGTTCGCACTCACCTCAGATGTTTTCTCTTCCCCTGTAGCACTCGAGAGCACAAGGAAACCGTTTTTGGCGAACACCTCCGCCACCAGCGCTTTATTCCCCAGGACCAGACCCTGGTTGGTGCTGTCCGTATTCTCGTTGATCATATATCCTCCTTATCCCCGGTGCGGCAGGCGCACCGGGATTTTCTCCCGGGTGTGATGTCAGGCAGGCGCGGGGGATACCGCTGACCTGCCTGACATCACGTGTTGGCGTCGGATCACTTCGAGCAGAGGCAATAGTCTGCCCCGGCATCCTCGTTCGTCCGTGCGCCAATGGCTACATCTCTCGTCGCTTACAATCCGCGTCGGGCCGCATCTGCTTGCTCTGCCAGCTTTTGTAGGAGGGCAAAGAACTCGTTCGATTGGCCGATGAACAGCCCATCGGCTGTGAACGACTTGATGGTGGCCACTGCCCCTCCACTCCCCGCTATCTGTGTCGGGCGAATGATCGAAACGGCCGGGAACTTGCGGCTGAGGAAGATGGTGGGCTCGGGCATGATCAGGTTGGTCTGGAACTCCTCGCCGCCAAAGGGAGCGGCGTTGAGGTCGGGAAAGACCAGCCCATTGGTCGGATCGGTCAGAACAATCGCATTGCCGGCCTTGTCGTGCCAGGTCTGAAAGTGCGATGTCTCGACCGGGCCGATGCTGAGCAAGATGCGCAGCACTTCCAGGTTAGTGACGCCCTGGGCCAACGTTGGGTAGAGGCTGGAGCCGCCTTGCTCGATATATCCGAAGTGGAAGCCCGCCGTGTTGGCGATCGCCTGGATGTGCTTAGCGGGGGCGAGGTCGCCATCGTGTCTGGGAATCGCCGGGAACTGACCTTTGCTCAAACCTGGGATAGCCTGAGCGAACGTCTCGCCGAAATCGGGGTTCTGTGTGCCGCTGCGGTAGCGCGTCCACCAGCTGGTGTCCACGGTGAGCTGCATGAGGTTGGTGAGCCGTCCGATTTGCTGGGCGCCAGTCGCTTTACTGCCGGGCAGCGTGCGGAAACGATCCAGATTGACCGGCTCCGCGCCCCTGGAAGCCAGGTAGGCGTTGAGGAACGCCATGTGGCTGAACTCATCCTCGGTATTGTCATGGATATACTGGGACATGTCCCCATCCAGTTGGAGAAGGCCGTTGATGTAGGGTTTGCTCCCGCTTCCCCCTGGGACTTCGCTGTCCTGGATGCCGCCGAGTTCGTTGTATTGTTGCCACAGATCACTTTCGATGATTTCGACCGCAGCCAGGAACCGGAGAATGGCTACGTCTCCGTGTGTGAGATCGCCACTTCTTTCCGCGGCGAAGGCCGGTAGCGTTACACCACCCGCCAATAGCCCCGCTCCGATGGTTCCTGCTCCTCCTACCACCAGTCCCTTGCGCATAAAGGAACGGCGGCTGGTGGTCTGTTTCGATGGTTGCCCATGGTGTTCCATGAGCTTTTCTTGCTGCGCCTGTTGCGCGTTGTCTTCCATAATCTCCTCATGATTGTGCTTAAGTCCATCCAGAGGCACACAGATCCAGGCCCGTGCGCTCCGTGAACACTAGATGTACATCTTCTGTGGGACTCCCCCACAGAGCAGCGACATGCTGCAAATAACTTCGCAGGAGGTTACAAACGAGCTATATGATGGACCTGTCAACTCCCTACCCTCTTATCCGTAACGGTAGAAGGAGCGCAGTTGGACCTAAATGAACCTGTCTGCAGAGGTAGGTAATTTGGTTGAGGGGATGCTCGGGCAATCAGAGAGAAAATTACACCATTCCGTCGATGGCTCACTGCCTCCCCTCAGTTATATGTATGTACTGTGGTGATCGTAGTGCAGAAGTGTTTTTGCGAGTACGTCATGTGCCCCTTGTAGGGGCGTCTTTTGCCACACCAAATCATCTGGTGGTCACATGTGACCAGGAACAGTAAGGAGAAACCATGTCATGAGGTTTTTGATGAATACTTTGACGACCCTCTTTCCAGGTACCGGGTCAGTCAGAAGGAGTACGCAGAGATGAAGATGAAGATGAAGTGGGTCTGTCGATGTGCTTCTGCTCCCTCTGGGGTATCTTCTGTTGTGATGAGTAGCAAAACATCTCATCTGCCTACGGCATTGATGGTATGGATTGCACTGGCGCATGAAACAGCGGGAAATGGATCATCATGGTATAAAGGGCATCCACGACCTCAGAGGAACAGACACGATGAGCAAGAACGATGAAGGTACACAAGCAGCGAAAGACAAGGTGCAGGTAGGCGATCTCGCCCCGGGTTTCACCCTGCTCAACCAGTCAGGCGCAGAAGTCAGCCTTGAGGAGTATCTGGGAAAGACAGATCTCGTGCTGTACTTCTATCCGAGGGATCATACGGCTGTCTGCACGGAGGAAGCCTGCGCCTTTCGGGACAGCTACGAGATCATTCAGGCTGCCGGAGCGGAAGTCATAGGAGTCAGTTCTGACTCTGTTGAGTCACACCGGCAGTTCGCTGAAGAGAATCAACTCCCTTTCACTCTGTTGAGTGACGCGGGCGGTGCAATCAGAACGCGCTATAGAGCGCCAACAGCCTTCGGGTTGCCGGGTCGGGTGACGTACATCATCGATCAACAGGGAATTGTGCGCAACATCTTCTTTTCGCAATTCACCTCGAAGAGGCATGTCGATGTAGCACTCGAGACGCTGCAAGCGATACATGAGGGACAGGTGCAGTGAGCTGACTTTTTGTGGGTTTATCCGTTCCCTTGACTGTACTGCGTTAGCTGTACTATGCTGTTGCTGCTTCCTACTATAGAAGTCCCTGACACCATAAAGGAGTAGACTATGATCAAGCCCTACACCGCCGTCGGACTCATCCCCACCGTGCGAGGCATTCGCACCCGCTCTGACATCAAGCGCAACCTCGAACATCTCTCGCACCTCGTCAAGGCCGCTTCCTGGTTGTCCAGCCTCGATCTTCCTGTGCGCCTCATCGCCTTCCCCGAAGGCGCGCTTCAGGGATTCAACGACGAGGTACTCGACCTCGATCACGTCCAGTTCGCCAGAGAAGGCGCGATCGACATTCCAGGCGAGGAGACCGAGGAATTAGGTAAAATCGCCAAACAGTACAACGCTTTCATTATGGCGCAGGCCAAAGCTCGCCACCCCGAAATCAAGGACCGCTTCTTTAATGTCGGCTTTATCCTGAATCCGCAGGGCGAAGTGATCCTGCAGCACTACAAGGTCTCGCCGCTCTTTCCGGTCGAACACTCTGTATGCCCCCACGATATCTTGACATGGTGGGAGGCTCGTTATGGGAGAAATCTTAATGCATTCTGGCCCGTCGTCGATACCGAGATCGGACGCCTCGGCATCATGATGGCGAACGAAGGTTCTTATCCCGAAAACGCCCGCGCCCTGGCCATGAACGGCGCGGAAGTTGTTTATCGCGCCTCCTACCCGCACCCCGCTACGGGCAATGATATCTTTGAAATCCAGAGCCGCGCCCGCGCCCTCGACAACAACATGTATGTTGTTGCCCCCAATATGGGGACGTATTACCTTTTCCCAGAGGAAGACACCCCCATCGACACCTTTGGTGGTCGTTCCTTTGTCATCAACTACAAAGGGCAGATCGTCGGTCGCCAGGATTACGGCGCGGGTTCAACGTATGTGGCAGGCGTGATTGACATCGAGGCGCTGCGCGACCACCGCGCACGCGCGCAGTGGGACAACTGGATGAAAGACCTGCGCACCGAACTCTATCAGCTTCTCTACGAAAAGCCTATCTATCCGAAGGACCTGTACCTCAATCGAGAACCGATGAAGCACGCCGAATACCGGGAGCAGGTGATCCAGAAACAGATTGATATGATGCACGAACGCGGCATCTGGGTCAAACCAGAACGCTAGGCCAACGAGAAAGGTAAGGTAGGGGCGACCCTTGCTTAGTCAAGGCAAAACACGTCATCTACCATCTTTACAGTCGGTCACAAGCGTCTGCTTTGCTCTATTCGTCTCTGGCAGCACGTGCATGGCATCGGCTGTAATGGTAATCTTCCCGGCAGGTGTTATGAAACCTCCCGCCCCTGGTACGGATGGAAGTTCAACCGCAACCCATATTTCAGTTCCCGCGGGAATGTTGGGTGTCTTTACCTGCAATCGAACTCGCGGCATGAGAAGGGAGGCTGTCTTATACGCGAGCGTCATAGTTGAGGATCCTGCGTCATTACCGCGATTTTCAATGGTGACAAACAACAGGCCAAATCCAGATTCGCTATGGCATAAAGTAGGCACCAGGTCGGTTGGACCGCCTGCCGCCTGCCCGCCACAGCCACTGACCATCACTGCCAGGTAAAGCGCGATCAGAAGCGCGCTCAATCGAAACATTCTCTTGCACTGATACATACGTTACGTCACCCTCCGGCGCAGGAAGAAACGATCCGCCAGCCACGCCCGCACATCAGAGCGGTGCTGGATGAGGAGCGCTGCTCCTCCCAGTAAGGTACCCCAGATGACCAGGATGACCAGTGGATCGAAAAGAGTATGGATGCGCATATAATCATAGTTTCTGTAAGCGCCGAGCGTCATTGACATGAGGCCATAGAGTGCCAGCAGTACCACACCCCCCATCATCTGGATGGTACGAAGCTGCCTTGTCCGTCGCCAGCATAACAGCACAAGCCAGATCTCAGCACAGAAGGGAAAGCAAATATTCAACTGGTACAGCATCCGAAATACGCTGTCCAACCAGGTGAGAGAGCGCGCAAAAGGTGCGTGAGGCGCTATTTGGGATTCCTCAAAGTAGACTGTCAGTGACGTGAAGAAGACCGGCACCGTTTTGACCAGGAATTCTACCGGATGGCGCTCGATGGTTGAGCGCGCGAATTCGCCGGCCAGCCCGCTATTCAGCGATCGTTCGCTTGCAAGAATAGCGTAGGGGTCTTTAATATCCTTTGCCACATACCTGTCGAGAATCCTGCTGATGTTTGCATATTGCGGAAGAGCTTCATCCTGCATATTGTACTGCAACACCTTCCCCAGCGCATTGATGTCCTCTATCCATGTGAGACCGGCGAAATGGTTCTGCGTGGCATTGATGTAGACATAGCCGCCCAGCAGGGCATACAGCAGAAAGATGGAGGCGAGCGCGTGAAGGAGCAAGCGCCTGGCCTGGCCTTGCCACAAGGCCACGAGCAGCATATAGGCAAACAATGGCAGAGGTAAAAATATCCACTCTGGCCGCGTGAAAACCAGCAGCAACGTGCAGGCCGTCACGAGCCAGAGCCGGCGCGCCTGGAGGGTAGAGAGGAAGAAAACGCAGGCCAGAGCCAGCGAAACCAGGAGCCAGAGCGCCAGAGGTTCAGACATAATCGGTTTCATATACGATAACAGGGGAATATTGAGGCCAACAAGCAAGCCGACCAGAAAGGCGATCCATGTTCGCCGCAGCACAAGGATGCACAGGACATAGATTTCTAAGGTTGCCAGCACAAAGAGGACGGCCTGAACCAGGCTGACAGCACCCAGATTCCCCTGACCCAGCAGCGTGTAGACCAGCACGATAAAGAGGGGATAGCCCGGAAGACGCCAGAAATTGACCAGTTGCCCATGTCCCTGAAAGCGATCTACCACGTACAGGTAGCTCCATGTATCCGGCAGCGGCTCAGGGCGGGGATTGTTGACATAGTAGGCGACGACCACCAGCGTCGTCACCAGGAAAAGGAGGACGCCAGAGAACACATATTTATGGGTGCGCCAATCTTTCATTACTCCTTCTCGGAGTCTACCAGGAATTTTGTGTAAATAGTAATTATGCATAGTTTCTCACAGAAGATCATCATTATTCAGGGCGAGAGAACAGCTATCGTTCCTGTAGCATGTGGCATTACGGCACAACGCTCAATAGAGTGTTAGAACACAGCGTCTAGTCCAAAATGCCTACCTGAAAAAACGGAAATAGGTCAGAAAAAGTAACAATGTGATTCTGATGATTACCAATAAGCTCAGGTCTACGCCAGTCGGGTTCGATGGAGAAACAGTACAAGAGATCCTTCGCTGCGCGCAGCGAAGGATCTCCCGGGCGCTTCTGGGGATTACCGGTATTTTTGGTTGGTTAGCGTTCTACTGGCAAGTCCGAGCGCGAACCCCACTCGTTCCAGGAGCCGTCGTAGTTGGTCAGCGAGGGGTAGCCCAGCATGGCGAGGCTGAAAAGGACGGTGGTGGCGGCCACACCGCCGTTACAGTACGCAACGATATGCTCCGAAGGGGAGATGTGCGCCTCTGAGAAGACCTGCGACAGTTCCTCGTTGCTGCGAAAGGCGCCTGTTGCAGCGTCGATCAGTTCTTCGCGTGGAATGTTGAGCGCGCCGGGAATGCGACCCCGGCGTCCGGGCTCGCGGACGATAGCTCCAGTATACTGGCCTTTATCACGCGCATCGATAAGCGCGACACCCGGCTTATGCAGCAGAGCAAGCACGTCTTCAGCCGTTGCGCGCAGTTGCGGCTGTACTCTGGGTGTGAATGTGGCAGGCGGGTAGTCGGGAATGGCAGCCGTCATGGGCAGGTTTTCGCGCTGCCACTTGTGCAGACCGCCATTGAGAATGACGACGCGATCATGCCCATAGTAGTTGAACACCCACCACAGGCGCGTGGCGAACTGCGAGGCCGGATGCGTGTCGTAGGCTACCACGAGATGTTCATCGCCAATGCCCAGGCGCCCCATCGCTTCTGCAAAAAGCTGCGGTGGAGCAACCTGGACTTCGATGGGGTCGGTCAGGTCCACAATATCTCGCGTCCAATCGATGTAGACCGCGCCCGGAATGTGCGACTTCTCGTACACTTCGCGCGCCCCAACATATTCGGCGTGCTGGACGCCATCACGCTCGCTCGTGCGCACATAGCCGCGCATATCGACGATGCGCAGCGACGGGTCGTCGAGACGAGCGGCCAACTCCGATGTTTCAATGAGAAAGCGGCTGCGATCCATTGCTACCATTCCTCTCTATGCAGCGTGAAGGGTTTTCAGGAAAAAAAGCCTGACGCTTCAGGATTGTCGGTGCTGACAAAGTGGGCAGGCGACCCGAAAAGTGTCATGGGTTTCACTCCCAGAATGGTCATAGATGCATTGGGCGTCTGCGTGGTCACATGACGCTGCACCGTTAAGCCCAGTGGGCGCGAGAGAATGAGAGCGGCGGTGGTCGCCAACACGACGTTGTTGAACGAGCCATAGGGGCGGCGCATCCTGGCAACCGTCATGGCGGAGAAGCCAGTCAGCAGACCGGTGACGGCCAGGTTCGTGCCGCAGCGCTCATGGATAGCCAGCTCGGGCGATGTCGTGCGCAGCAGGTTCAGGGCTTCCTGGGCAGCGGGATAGATGGCTTCGGTTGGCAAATCGCCAAAGATGAAGAAGCCAGCCGCGAACGAGATACCCGCCAGGCGTACCTCAGGGTACTTCTTACTGAGCAGGACGATGGTAGCGTGTTCAAGCGCGTGGTTTTGCTTGACCGCACCTCCCAACATCAACTGCTGTGTCAACTGTACAAAAGGGTTGATGGAACTCATGCGAGTGATCCTTCCTAGATCGTCGAGAGAAATCGTCGCTAATAGACGATATTGAACGTCACTATTTCATCGCCGAAGTTGATAATATCGCCATCATTTAATGGAACGGCCTGATTCGGCTGTATGCGCAGGTTATTGACCAGCGTGCCATTCGCGCTCTGCATATCGGCGATGTACCAGCGATTGGTATCGAACCAGAAGCGCGCGTGACGCCGCGAGACGGTGCGACCTGAGATAATCAGGTCATTGCCATTGGTGCGGCCTATGGTCGTCACATCCTGGTGGAAGAGGTAAGCGCGACCGGCCAGCGGGCCGTTCTGGAAGGTGAGCCGCGCCAGGATTGGCCGGCCATTGGGCGCGCCTACGCGATCAGCCGCCGCTTTCCTATCCGATAGCTCATAGCCGCAGGACGTGCAGAACAGGCGATCGCTCTGATTAGCCGCGCCACAGCGAAAACAGGAGACAGTAATCAAGGACTGCCGGCTGCCGCTTATGCCGAGCGGCTGCGACACCGGCAAGGGTTGCGATGGCAGGGGCTGTGATACCGGCGAATTGTATATCATACCCGCTACTGGATTAGACAAAGGCCCCGATGAGGGGAACGCCGGTGGAATAGGTGTGATGGGCGGCATTGGCATAGATGGTTGCAGGCCAGAACGCCAGCGCGGCAACGACAGGTGCGATGCAATCACAGCCCCAGTCAGAGCCTCAATGAGCGCATCGGTCGTTTGATAACGGTCGGCAGCTGATTTGGCCGTCATCTTCACCACAACCTGCTCAATGGGCAGCGGCACACCCGCCTCGCGCAACTTTTCAATCGGCAGTGGCTCGTTCAAATGCTTGACAGTTATGGAAATGGGGCTATCGGCATTAAAGGGAACCTTTCCAGTCAGCGCGTGAAAAAGCACAATGCCCAGCGAATAAATATCACTGCGGCGATCCACCGCCTGACCTGTTCCCTGTTCGGGCGACATATACTGCGGCGTGCCAATGCCCGTACCCGCGCGCGTCAAATTGGACGTGCCTTCCAGGATTTTCGCGATACCAAAGTCTGAAAGCAGCAGGTGTCCATCTTTGCGCACCAGCATATTCGCCGGCTTTACGTCTCGATGCACGATACCGTGCCCATGCGCGCAACCCAACCCTTCAGCCGCCTGGATCATGAAATCTACCGACTCCGCAACCGAAATAGGGCGTTTCAGGCGGTCCTTGAGCGTGCCGCCATCCACGTACTCCATGACGATAAAGGTGATGCCATCCTGCTCGCCAAATTCATGGATTGGCACGATATTGGCATGTTGCAGCTTGGCAACGGAGCGAGCTTCCTGCTGAAAGCGTTTTAAGAAGACGGGGTCGCGGGCATGATAGGCAGGCAGCACTTTGACAGCCACGTATCGATCGAGGTTTGGCTGGTAGGCTTTGAAGACCGTCGCCATGCCGCCTGCGCCAATCCGCTCGACTATACGAAACTGCCCGAGCGATTTCCCAACCAGAGAATTTAGCTCGTCACTATTTGCCGATTGAACCATGTTGAGATAAACCCCTCTATTCCTGTCCTGCTGCCCGCTCTCTCATTATTAGCATAAAGTCTCGTTGAAAGGTGAAGCAGGGTTATCTTTACCGCCTCATTATACAGGCTGAAATCCCCGTTGTCGAGTGCAACTTTCTCTGTCAGCCTTCTAACAAAAGTGACTCCGGGTCTTCAACCAGTTCCTTGACCCGCACAAGGAACTGCACAGCTTCCCGACCATCCACGATGCGATGATCGTAAGAGACCGCGACATACATCATCGGGCGAATTCCAATCTGACCATCGACCACTACCGGGCGCTGCTCGATCTTGTGCATTCCCAGGATACCCACTTGCGGCGCGTTCAGGATCGGTGTTGACATCAGCGAGCCAAACACGCCGCCGTTCGTAATAGTAAACGTACCACCCTGCAATTCTTCAAGTTTCAGGCTATTCTCCCTGGCCTTTTTAGCCAGTGCGGCGATTTCCCGTTCGATCTCAGCAAAACTCTTGCGGTCGGCATCACGCAGCACCGGCACGACCAGCCCTTCTTCCGCACCGACCGCGATACCGATATCGTAGTAGTGTTTGAGGATCATGTCATTGCCTTGAATCTCAGCGTTCAGGCGCGGGAAGGCTTTCAACGCTCCTACCACTGCTTTTGTGAAGAACGACATGAAGCCCAGCGATACGTTATGCCGCTCTTTGAAGGCATCCTTGCGCCGGCTGCGCACCTCCATCACCGCGCTCATATCGATCTCGTTGAAGGTGGTAAGCATAGCCGCATTGTGTTGCGCTTCCACCAGGCGCTGCGCAATGGTCTGGCGCCGCCGCGACAGGCGCACGCGCTCCTCGCGTTCACCCGGTTCGGGTTGCGCAAGTGGCTTCGGAGATGGGGCAGGTACCGGAGCGGATGCCGGTGTAACAGGCGCAGCGTTATTGACCTGGGCTACAGATGCCGCGGCCCCTGGGGCAGGAGTGGAGGTTTGAGAAGATTGTTCAATATAGTTCATAACGTCTTCCCTGGTCACACGTCCATGCGGGCTATTGCCTTTGATCTGTGCAAGATCAACATTATTTTCAGCTGCGATGCGACGCGCCACAGGTGAAGCCAGGTGTTGCCCATCGCTACCGGCAGACGCTTCTGCCACACCAGCCGCCGGTTGCGCTACAGTCGCCGAAACCTGAGCTGTTGTCGCAGGTTGGGATTGCGCCTGTTGCGCACCTTCGCCGATCATTCCAATAACATCCCCGACAGCGACTTCATCGCCTTCTTTTTTCACAATCTTTTGCAACACGCCGCTTTGTTCAGCGCTCACCTCGACATTGACCTTATCGGTCTCAAGCTCCACCAGCGCATCACCCACGCTTACGGCGTCGCCCTCGTGTTTGAGCCACGTTGCTATAACTGCATCAACGATGGATTCCCCCAATGATGGGACACGTATTTCAACAGACATATATATTACCTGCCTTTCAGATTCACACGCTGCGCGTCTTGACCGATGTATGCAGCGTCTGTTCGATAATTTGCTCCTGCTCAAGCTGGAAGAGATCGGAAAAGCCGGTGGCCGGGCTGGAACGGGCCGGGCGCGATACGTGGCGCAGGTCGATTTTTGACCCCAGCAGGGCTGACAGGCACGGCGCCATATATCCCCACGCGCCCATATTCTCCGGTTCTTCCTGCACCCAGACGACTTCGCGCGCATTGGGATAGCTCGCCAGCGCCTGACGCAACTGGTTCTCGGGGAATGGGTAGAGCATTTCTATGCGCACAATCGCTACATCCTCGGCCTGCGCGCGGTTCGCATTGGAAAGCAGGTCGATAGCAATTTTTCCGGTGCAGAGCGCGACGCGCCGGACAGCATCCGCGTGTTGCAGGGCGGTTCGATCATTCAGCACGGGCTGAAATGTTCCCTCCGCTAGTTCACGCAAGTTGGCGGCTGCCAGTGAATGGCGCAAGAGGCTCTTCGGCGTCATCACCACCAGTGGGCGCGGGTAGCGTTGCAGGTAAAACGCCTGCAGCCGTAGCAGGTGAAAGTACTGGGCCGCCGTTGTCACATTCGCCACGCGCCAGTTATCTTGAGCCGATAGCTCCAGGTAGCGTTCAAGGCGCGCGCTGGAATGTTCCGGCCCCTGTCCTTCGTAGCCATGCGGCAATAACAAGACCAGCGATGATAACTGCTTCCACTTGGCGCGGGCCGAGGCGATGAACTGGTCAATAATCACCTGGGCCGCGTTCGCAAAGTCGCCGAACTGCGCCTCCCACAGCGTCAACACGTCGGGCGCGTGGACGCTGTAGCCATATTCAAAACCAAGCGACGCGCTTTCGTTCAACGGACTATTGAAGATGGAAAAGTTGGCATTGGCCTGTTCAAGTTGCTGCAAAGGAATATATAACTTACCGCTCTGCTGGTCATGCAATACGGTGTGGCGATGGCTGAATGTGCCGCGCTCGCTGTCCTGGCCGGTCAAGCGAATGGAGGTGCCATTTGCCAGAATCGAGGCAAAGGCTAATGCCTCGGCCTGCCCCCAGTCAATGCCGCCCTCGGCCCCCAGCGTGGCAGCGCGGCGTTGCAGGAGACGCGCCAGTTTGCTATTGGGCGAAAAATCTTCGGGCCACCGCAATAGCTCTCTATTATAATTTTTCAAGACTTCGGCAGAGACAGGCGGCGGCGCTTCATCGCCTTCGTAATGTCCATTGAGACCATTGGTTTCATCCTGCTCTAAAGGCTGCAAGCTCTCGTCGGCTTCGCGGCGCGCCTGTTCCAGCGCCTCCATAGTCTGCTGCTTCATCGTTTCCACATCTTGAGCCGACAGGATGCCCTGCTCTTGCAGGCGCTGCGCATACACTTCGCGCGCGGTCGGATGCGAACGGATCAGCTCGTACATCTGCGGCTGCGTGAAGCCGGGTTCATCGCCCTCGTTGTGTCCCCAGCGCCGGTAGCCCACCAGGTCAATCAGAATATCCTTATGGAAGCGGTCTCGATAGGCGTAAGACATACGCACGGCCATAAGCGCTGCTCCGGGATCATCGGCGTTGACGTGGATGATGGGGATTTCAAAGCCTTTCGCCAGGTCGCTGGCAAAGTGCGTCGAGCGCGAGTCACGCGGCTCCGTCGTAAAGCCAAGCTGGTTGTTCAGAATGATATGGATGGTTCCGCCAACTCTATAGCCCTGCAGGTTCCACAGATTGAGGGTTTCCGCCACGATGCCTTCGCCGGGAAAGGCCGCATCACCGTGAATAAGAATAGGCAGCGTGCGGTCTATATCCTGACCGGGGCTGCCCATGGGCGTATGTATCTCCTGCGAAGCGCGCGTCATGCCCTCCACGACGGGATTGACAAATTCCAGGTGGCTCGGATTGGGCGAGAGGGTAATTTTCAGATCGATGGGCGTACCTTCCTCTTCGTCCAGGATATGTTCGGCGCCCAGGTGATATTTGACATCGCCGGTATAGCCAAAGCCGAAGGTATCGGTGAGCGGAACGCCCTCCTCGTGCTTCATATGGCGAAACTCGCTCAGGATGGCCGCGTAGGGCTTTTCCAGCACATGCGCCAGCACGTTCAGTCGTCCCCGGTGCGCCATGCCAATGATAACTTCGTGCGTACCCTTCCTGACGGCATTATGAATGATCTCGTCGAGCATAGGCACCAGCACATCGTTTCCCTCGAGCGAGAAGCGTTTCTGGCCGGGGAAGGTCGTATGCAGGAAGCGTTCAAATGCCTCGACCTGCGTTAGCCGTTGTAGCAGCTTATAGCGCGCATCTCGTCCAGGCGCGAGGCGATATTGCTGCAAGCCCACCGCGTCACGCAGCCAGCGCCGCTCGTCGGGGCTTTTCACCTGGTCTAACTCGTAGCTGATGGTACCCGAATACATGTCTCGCAGCGCAGCAAGAGCTTCGAGCGCGTTACGCGCATAGTCAGCCGAGTGCCCGCCGATCACCTCCGGCGGCAGTTGCGCCAGATCAGCCTCGCTCAAACCATGATATTCGATCTGCAATGCTGGATCGCCCAGCGGCTCGCTTCCCAGCGGGTCAAGATGCGCCCCCAGGTGTCCGCGCGAACGGATAGCGTGAGCGAGGTTGGAGGCGGCCACAATCTTCGCTACCTGCGCGGTTGGAGCTTGTGCGGCAGGCTGGGCGGCTGGTGCAGGAGAAGATGGAATTTCAATAGATAGAGGAGACCAGCTATCAAAAATGGCACGTGTATCGGGGTCAACCGACGCCGGATTCTGGCGGTAGCGTTCGTATAATTCAAGCACATACCCGGCGTTGGGTCCGTAAAACTTATCTAAGTCGTACATAATCTAGAAATGTCCCTTGAATGTTCTTTGTGCTTTGAAAGAGAAAGCATGTATGGTTGTATTTTATCACCTGGAGGTGGGAATCAGAAAACGGGGTTGTCTCACTTGCTCATAAGAAAGCATTTTCCGTGAGATCGATAAATTTTGCGGTTCGTAACGCCCCTGGTAACGATTTCGAGACGCCCTTCCGGTACGATGAAGATAGAAAGGAGGGCGTGAGTATGAATACTCTCAGAACCCAGTCGAAACTGAACGCTCGGAGCAGGCTTATTATCACTTCCATGCTGTACCTGTTTATTGCAGCCATTGGCACGCTGATCGCTATCAAAGAAAATCTGCCCAGCGTGACGTTCATTCCAGCCTTCATCACCGGCAAGCAGGCGTTGGAAGACTTTCTCACGGGCAATGGCACGGCGCTTTCTCCACCGCTCTACCTGTGCATCCCCACTGTCCTGTTGCTGATTCTGGCCTGCCTGCACAACCGGTTAGCAATGATTGGGATAGTGGGGCTTACCATTCTAGGAGCGATTTTCCTGTTGGGAATATTCGCCGAAAAACTCACCTATCGGGTTCTCAATCCTGCTACCTTTGACTTCCACCTTGCTTCAGTAGAGCTACTTGCAATCGTCCTGCCCTTGCTGATGATAGTTTTCGGGGGAATGGAGATTGCGCATTGGAGGCGGGTTGCTATACAAAACGCAGGCGAATCGAGTAGAATAGAGAAGTAGCCGCCTTGACGAATCGGTGAGCCAGCATCCTTGTAAGGAAAAGGCACATGAACGTATCGGGTACGGAACGAACGAGCAGAAGCGAAGCAGTTGCCTCACTCGCTTTGTTCCTGATGCTCTTCCCCAGTGGACGACTTGTGCCACGCTGGATGTGGCCCTTCCTGGTATTGCTCATGATCGGCACTATCTCGACAGCCATACCCCCTACCTCGCCCTTCAGTTCGAATAATTTGCCACTATGGATTCCCGTACTGTCGAATGTTATCACCTATGGAGCCATCCTCTTTTCGCAAATGTACCGCTATCGACGGGTATCTACGCGTGTGGAACGCCGGCAGACCAAGTGGGTAGTCTTTGGCATTCTCATCGTGATTTTAGGACTCATTTTGCTAACACCCATTTTCAATTTCTTCTTCCCGTCGTATGCCAGTCAGCCCAATATCCCGTCTTCTGTGTTCATCGGCCTGCTGAACTATCCAGTCATCCTGCTCTCGCTTCCCATCACCATCGGTATCGCCATCCTGCGCTCACGTCTGTATGACATCGATGTCGTGATTAATCGCGCGTTAGTCTATGGCACGCTGACGCTCTTGCTGGGACTGGTCTATTTTGGCCTGATCTTTGGTTTGCAATTCCTTTTCCAGGGCATGTTCCACCAGACCAACGCCATCGCACTCGTGATCTCCACCCTGGCCATTTACGCGCTCTTCCAGCCCTTACGCAGGCACATCCAGCGCATCATCGACAAGCGCTTCTACCGTCGCAAATATGACGCAGCCCGTACTCTCGCTGCTTTTAGCGCAACATTACGCAGCGAAGTGGATTTGCACCAGTTGCATGAACATCTGCTGGCAGTCGTGGAGGAGACGATGCAGCCTGCGCATGTCTCGCTGTGGTTGCGTCCCGGAGGCCGCGAGAAGACACCGGCTACCGACCGGTAAACTCACGTAGTAAAGCCCTTGCCATATATGGTAAGATAGTATCGCAGAAGCAAAGAAGGAACGAGTAGGCCGCCCGGCCTTGTTAGCAGAGAGTTCGCGCATGGTGCAAGCGGATACAGGGGGCGCGCTGAAAATCACTCCACAGCTTCCCGGTTGAAATGGATGAAGAGTAGGCCGGGCCGGAAACCTTCCCGTTACCATGAAGGAAGCTATTATAATGAGTGAGCCAGTTTATCTTGTAGGGATAGATGGCTAATCGGGGTGGTACCACGGGAGATGTTCTCGTCCCTATAGGAAGTCTATGGGCGACGAGATTTTTATTGTTTGTTTAGTTCAGGAGCGGGCCAATGAAGACGAAGCTTCTCTATCACGAGAATAGTTTCACTTTTGAATGCAGCGCCAGGGTTGTCGCGGTAGAAGGTGATGATATCGCGCTCGACGCAACGGTGTTTTATCCGGGCGGCGGCGGTCAGATGCCGGATCGCGGCATTATTACATGGGATAATCGCGAGCAAGAAGGCAGCGTGATTGCCCTCAATAAACGTGACGATGAGGTGTGGCATACGCTGGATCGTCTTCCCCCGGCAGTGGGAACAGAAGTAGTCTGCACTATCGACTGGGACTTTCGCTATCACATGATGCGGACGCACACCGCGCTGCACATCCTGTGCGGCATCATCTGGAAAGAATTTGGCGTGCAGGTGACGGGTGGACAGATGTACCCCGACAAGGCTCGCATGGACTTCGCGATGGAGAATCTGAACAAGGAGCGTATCACGTATATAGAGGAGAGGGTGAACGACGCAATCGAGGCCGATTACCCCATTCGCGTCTACACGCTCCCGCGTGAAAAAGCCTTTGCCATACCAGACCTGGTGCGCACCCGCATAAACCTGTTACCGGCGGGCATCGAGGAAGTGCGTATCGTAGAAATCGTAGGGTTGGACTTGCAGGCCGATGGCGGTACGCACGTCAACCACACCAAAGAAGTGCGTGGCATCAAGATTGTAAAGACCGAGAACAAGGGAAAAATCAACAAACGTATAGAGATCAGGCTTATGGATTGATCGAGGAGGCCGAATTGTCAGTGAAATCCAGCGTATTCAAACCGGTCATGGCGGCAGACCGGGTGGACTATCCCGCCCTGGAGCAGAGCATCCAGAAGTGGTGGGACGAACAGGGCACATTACAGCAGTATATCCATCGCAACGAACACAGCGATAAGCAATTCTCGTTTCTGGATGGTCCGATTACCGCGAACAACCCGATGGGCGTGCATCATGCCTGGGGGCGCACCTATAAGGACCTGTACCAGCGTTTCAGGACCATGCAGGGCTTCAAGCAGCGTTACCAGAACGGCTTCGACTGCCAGGGATTGTGGGTCGAAGTCGAGGTAGAGAAAGAGCTTGGCTTCACCTCCAAACTGGACATCGAGGCGTTTGGCATCGCTGAATTTGTGCAGTTGTGCAAAGAGCGCGTCTTCAAGTTCGCCAACCGCATGATCGAGCAATCTGTGCGCCTGGGATACTGGATGGACTGGGGCAACGACTACTACACGCTCTCGGACGAAAACAACTACACCATCTGGATGTTCCTGAAGCGGTGCTACGAGCAAAACCTGATCTATAAGGGACACGATGTGATGACGTGGTGCCCGCGCTGCGCCACCGGCATCTCCAACATGGAGACGCTTTCGGAGGACTACCAGGAGAAAAAACACCTCAGCCTGTACGTGCGCCTGCCACTGGTGGATCGCCCCGGCGAATATCTGCTGG
>Ga0207416_1002982_pt1 | contig 17106 bp, 19 predicted proteins | sample PaiPotPPM11metaG_FD_184107 | JGI IMG/M metagenome (GOLD analysis project Ga0207416, IMG submission 184107) | Iron sulfur acid spring bacterial and archeal communities from Banff, Canada, to study Microbial Dark Matter (Phase II) - Paint Pots PPM... ...
GGGGGAGGGAGGGGGAAGGAGTGTGCTAATTGAGCGAGTGACCACCCCGGACTGACGCACGGCCTTCGATGATCAGTTCCTTTGCCTGCTCGCGGGTCAGTTCCTCGATGTCACCAACCTTCAACGTCTTCAGACGTGACGCGAGATCGAAACCTTGCTCAACGAGCGCGCGGAGTTGCGCGTGTTGGTGGACATTCGAGCGGTCGTCCGACGCAGGGGTGATGACGGCCATGCTCGCGCCATTCGCTTCCGGCTGGCTCGTGCCGTTGGTTGGAGCGCGCCGCGTTGCCGGAAGACGGCTCGGCGCCGGAGCAGGCGACTGAGCGGCAGGTTCCGGTCGGGCTCGACCGACCGCACCAATCGGCGTTACGTTGTCGGTGCCGTCCGGGCCATCGGCACGGCGCGTGGCGCGTTCGTCCTTGGCGGCGGCGCGGCCATCCATCGGCTCGCCGTCATCGAAGTCGCTTGCGGCGTCTGTCCCGTAGCCGAGAACGGCGCAGGCCCGGCCAATCGCCTTCGTCTCCGCCTTCTCATAAAAATCGGGGAAATCCTGCACGGTTTCGCTGCCGTGCCCGCTGGAAATTGCGCCGTTCGGCAGGGTGATCGTGCATTTGAAACGGGCATGCTCAACATCGCCCTCGATCTGCTCAGTGACAATCTGCGCGGTCGGGAACTCCGCCCGGAGCCAGGCGACGCGCCATTTCACATCGAGATAATCCTGCATACCCTGCCGGGTGCGGATCTTCCGCATGTGCGCGGGGGCGTCAAATGTACGGCCTTGCGGTTGTTCGTCTACGGTTACTGTATTGCTGCGTGCCATTCGTCTTCCTCCTGATTAGCGGGCGGCGATTGCCGCGCCGGTCTCGACCGGGTCCGCCTTCACGGCCGCGACTTCGTCCTCGGCAGGCGCATTCGCCGTGCCCAACAGCAGAAACTGCGAGACGATGACTTCGATTGCCGTGCGAATCACGCCATTGCGGTCGGCGTACGGGCGCGTCTGCAAGCGGCCCTCGATGAAGACCGGCTTACCCTTCGTGCCATAGGTGCTCATTGTCTCCGCCTGCCGGTCGAAGAAGACGAGCCGGAACCACTCAACCGACTCTTCGCGCTCGCCGTCCGGGGAGCGGCGGAAGCCATTGACCGCGAGTGAGGCGGTCGCCATCGCGATGCCGTCCGCCGTGTAGCGCAGTTCGGGATCGTTGCCCAGATTGCCGATGAGCGTGACGCGGTTCAATCCTCGTGCCATGTGCTGTTCCTCCAGCCGCTTCGTTGTCCATTACGATTACGTTTCCGTTTTCATCTCCGGCGGGTGCGGCCTCAACCCTTTCCGGCGTACCGCTATTGTCCCATACGAACAAATGTTCGTCAACTTTGGCACATCAATTTACCGCATTGGAATCACCCAAAAGTGGCATTGAAATTGTGCTGTTCGATTTCCTCGCTATTTTGTTCTCCAGATGGTGGAGCAAAACAGCGAGAAATGTGCGTTAGCGCCAGAGCAATTGCACGTCCTCGTCGTCAGAAAACGCCTTCAGTACCTCTTCGGCGCGCGCTTTGTCACTCTCAAGAATGAGGATGTCATGCGGTTGCAGCGCGGGGCCAAGATAGGCGATGCCCATCCCCCCGGCGCGTGCCATGCAGGGGATGTGATGCATCTTCAGAATGCCAATCATCATATCGGCGACCATCTGATTGTCTGCCGTGACGACCGGGACAATCTTCCCTTCGGGGTGCTGTTCACCAGTCGGTTTCCTGAAGTGAAATGGCATGATTAGCCCTCGGTGAGGCGCGCAATTGTGACGCCTTCGCCGCCCTGCTGATCGGGCGCCGATTCGGTTCCGGCGACGAGCGGGTTGGCGCGCAAGTAATCGCGCACAACCTGGCGGAGCGCGCCCGTGCCTTTGCCGTGGATGATCCGCAGATACGGCATCCCTGCCAGCACGGAATCGTTCAGTGCGCGATCGAGCACATCGCCAACCTCGACGGCGCGCATGCCGCGCAAATCCACTTCGAGCGAGGCGTTCGCGGATGCGGCGGGAACGGTAATCGGGGCTGTGCGTGTCTGGCGCGGTCGCTCGCCTCGTACGGTGGCACGGCGAGCCGCCTCGCGGTTCGATAACCGTGTCAGCCCCGCCAGCGGCTGCCGCATCGTGAATGAGCCGACTTGCACATCCGCCTCGCCGCTGCCGGGATAGAGCACCGTAATGAGACCTTCCGAATCGCCGAATGCCGACACGAGCACGCGATCGCCGGCCTGGAGCGGCCGGTCCGGGCCTTCCGGTGGCAGGTTCATGATCGCGGGCGGCACCGGCTTCGGTGTGGCGGTCTCTTTCGCGTTTGCCTCTTTCAATTGCTGCTGCGTTTCGAGCGCCCGCTGATCCGCCTGTTTGATCCAGTCACGCGTTACGCTGACCGTGTCGCGCTCGCGGGCGAGGCGGCGGAGATCGGCGCGCAGATCGGCCAGTTCCTCATCAATCGCCGCCAGGCCCTCCGCTCGCGCGTCCCGCTTCGCTTTCTCTGCCTCGAAGAGGGCGCGGGCGGCGTCGCGCTTCATCTGTTCGGCCTGGGCGCGGTCGCGGCTGGCCCGCGAGCGGGCGCGTTCCGCCGCGTCGCGCTCCCCCTTGATCCCCTCCAGGAGCGTATCCACCTGCACGACTTCCGGCGCGACGTACTGCCGCGCCCGCTCAACGACCGCCGGATCGAGGCCGAGGCGCTGCGCGATGGCGAACGCGTTCGACCGCCCCGGCACGCCGACGGTCAGATGATAGGTGGGCGAGAGCGTTTCCACATCGAACTCGACGCTGCCGTTTTCGACGCCCGGCGTGGCATACGCATACGATTTTAGTTCGCTGTAGTGTGTTGTCGCGATCACGAGGGGGCCGCGTTCGAGCAGTGTGGCGATCAGCGCGCGGGCGAGGGCGGAACCTTCCTCCGGGTCCGTCCCCGCGCCGAGTTCGTCAAACAGGACGAGTGCATCAGGCGTCACATCCCGTAGCGTGGCGATCACGCGCGTCATGTGGCTGCTGAAGGTGGAGAGGGACTGTTCGATGCTCTGCTCGTCGCCGATGTCTGCAAAGACGTTCTCGAAGACGGGCATCACGCTCCGCTCGTCGGCGGGGATGTGCAGCCCGGATTGCGTCATCAAAGCAAGCAGGGCGACGGTTTTGAGCGCGACCGTCTTGCCGCCCGTGTTCGGCCCGGTAATGACGAGAATGCGGAAACGGTCGCCGAGGGAAATGTCGGTCGGCACGACGGTACCAATGAGGAGCGGGTGCCGCGCCTCGATCAGGTCGAGCCGGAGCGTCGGGTGCGCGCCCTCGGGTACGTGCTTCGGCGCGTCATCCGCCGTCCAGAGGCGCGGCGCGTTCGCGCGCATCTCCGCCGCGAGGCGCGCTTTCGCGAGCGCGAAGTCAATCGCCGCGATGCCGCCCATCGCCCGTTCGAATGCGTCCGCTTCCTTCGCGACATACGCGGTGAGCGCCTGCAAGATGCGCTCGACCTCGCGTTCCTCTTCGAGTTGCAGTGTCCGCCAGCGGTTATTCAACTCGACCGCTTCCATCGGCTCGACGAAGAGCGTTTGCCCGCTCGCCGAGGTGTCATGGACGATACCGGGCACCTGCGCGCGCTGGTCGGCCCGCACCGGCACGACGTATCGCCCCGCGCGCTCGGTGACAATCGGCTCCTGCAATGCCGCCGACCGCGATCCGCGCGTGAAGTTATTCATGTACTCCATGAGGCGGCTCTGTGCGGTACGGACGCCGATGCGGATACGCCGTAGTTCATCCGACGCACTGTCGAGAACGTCACCGCGCGGGGAGATCGCGGCGGTGATCGTCGCGTCGAGGTTCGTGAAATCGCTGAGTGCGGCCGCATGGTCGAGGATGATCGGGAATCGCTCCGACGCTTCGGGCAGGCGCGTAATTGTCTGGCGAAGTGCCCGGGCGGCGGCGGCGGTGTCGCGGATGTCGAGGAGTTGCGCGGGGTTGAGCGTCACGCCGAGCGCGGCCAGTCGCGCCGGCTCGCGCACATCCCGCGCGCCACCAACGCCGATCTCCGGGATCGAGGCGAGGAGCGTGCGCGCCTCAGTCGTCTCGGTCAGCATGCGGCGCACAGCGGGCACGGTCGTATCGGGCCGCAACGCGTCCGCCCGCTCGCGCGCCAGCGAGTAATCGCAGACCCGCGCGAGGCGTGCGAGGACTTTCGGGTATTCGAGGGTTTCGAGAATGCTCGCCGCGATCGGCACGGATACTGGTCCTTCCCCGTTTCAGGCGGGGATCGCCAGCCCCGCGACACTATTGTAAACCTCCGGCAGTCCGTGCGGGAAAAAGACGCCGACGAGCCGGAGATAGATGGTAATCGGCTCCGTGAGCCGCGGCAGGAGGATCGAATGCACGGTCTGCTCCCGTGCGAAAGCGACGATGCCCACCGACGACGGAATTTGCGCCACAGTGACGACCGCGACGACCGCCAACAACACGACGCCAAGCGCGAGGACAACCGCTAATCCCGCCGATAGCACGTTGCCGAGCAGCGGCCCCGCCGCCAATCGTGACACCGCCATCAGCCCCGCAACGCGCCGGAGTATCCCTCGCAGCACGAGTGCGCCACCGATGAGTAATACCACAAACACGACGATTCGCACCGTCCGCGTCCCGCTGTCCGGCAAGAAGCGCATCACGGCGAATTGCGACGCCGGACGGTAGAGGATACCAGCCAGGACCGACGCCGCATAGACCGCGACGATGTCCGCAATCACTGTGATTGGCGGTTGCGTGAAGGTCAACGCCGCCACACCGAGCGCCGCGACGATCAGCGCGCTATCGAATGCATTCATGCGCCCCCTCCGAGAGTGTACGTACACACTACGGTGATTGTAGCACAGTGGGTGGGTTTCTCGAGTATGATAGACAGTGGCACGATGTGGTGCTGACATGACGACGGACAACGGAGTCCGAAAGGAGCCGACATGACGAATCCCATGAAGCGGGTATGGAGGCGGCGATCATTCCTCTCCGCCGCGTTTGGTGCAGGCCCCGCGGTGCTATTGTCCGCATGTGGCAAGGGTAAGCGCGCGGGTGGTGCGAAGACGAATGCAGGGAGCGTGTATGAGATGCGCGCCTCGCTTGCGGGCCAGAAATTCGTGCGGAACACCGAAGGGCGATTCTTTCTACTCCCGGCGGCGGACAATGCCGTCATCGCCGTCTCATGGAAATGCACACACCTCGGCTGCGCATTACCGCCGCCGAGCGAGGCGACCGGCGGCAACTTCGTCTGCCCCTGTCATAGCGCGGTGTTCGATGGCAAACGAGGGCTCCGGCTCGGTGGCCCCGCGAACCGTCCCCTCGACTACATGCATGCCGCTGTCGTCAATGGCAATGTCATTGTTGACACCAGCCAGGTCTTCACGCGTGCGGCGTTTGATCTGGGACAAACGACTCTTCTCGCGTGAGGTGCGCGAATCACGTAAATATCCTGTGCGGATGCGGTGCTTGTTTCATTTATGGCTGGTTGAAGATGCTATGATCGCCGATACGTCGCCAAAGGATCGCCGGTTCGTCATCAATCGTGACGAACTCGAAAGTGGCACGGCCGTCCGGTCCGGAGAACGACCATGTCATCTCCCATATCCTGGGAACCGACGACAGATGCCCGATGCGTAATGCTGCAGGCCAATCCGGTAGGCGACGATTGCCCCGCCCCGCATATACATCATTAATCTGGCGGACGGCCGCAAGAAATAGTGCGCGCTCCGCATCCGACAAACGCTTGTAGTCAGCAAGAAAACGTTGCGTGCGCCGGAATTTCATCGCTCAAGATCGGCGATGAAATCCTCGACGTTATCGAACGTGGCCACGCGCCCCGCAGCAATGTCTTCATCGGCCTCGCGCTCCATTTGTTGCCATTGTTCCGCCCAGAACCATGCCTGGGAGGCGTCAATCGTTTGCTGCGGGCGCAATTCGATTACGCCATCCGGGCGACGAATGGCTTCAAATAAACTTTGCTCCGGTAAACCCTCACGGAGATCTTTCGGCAATGTCACGGTGCCGCGTTGTCCGAGTTTGACAAGCATCTTTCCTCCTCTCCTCGATTGCTGCCATTCAGTATAGCAGAAATTCTGCAATAGGCTCACGCATCGCCCGGAAAAACGCACAGGGGAATTTGACGATGCCGCGGCCGTGTGGTAGGTTCTTCTCTCTAACTGAATATCCCGCGATGAAGAGGAGAAGTACCTGCCACGCGGCCGACAGCGAACCAGGGAAGTGTGGGAGCCTGGAAACGGTCAAGCGAGCGGCGAACGCGCCTCGGAGCGGCCCACCGAAGAAAGCGCGAGCAAGTGCAAGTAGGTGGCGGTGGGTGGCGCCCACGCCGGAATAGCGCCAACACGAGTGGTCGGAGTGCATGCTCCGGCAACGAGGGTGGTACCACGGGATGCGCTACAATACGCTCTCGTCCCTCCGGACCGACGCGGAGGATGACGGGGCGTTTTTTGATGTTCACGGGCCTCGGCGGAATGGACGAGGAGGGGCAAGGATGACGGGCGTCGTACTCGACACAACAGCGCATGTGCAGTCCGCGCTCGCGAAGGTGGCGGCGAATCCGGCGGAGCCAATTGCCAGGGCGGCGCTTTGCTGGACGGGCGGGCTTGATTCCGCCATCTGCGCGGCGCTGCTGCGCGAGCATTATCATGCGGCGGAGATTATCGCGATCACTGTGGATGTCGGGCAGGGCGAGGACGAACTGCTTCGGGCGCGCGAGCGGGCGGAAACGCTCGGCCTCGATCTCCGCTTCCTCGATGCCCGCGTCGAGTTTACTGAGTGGCTCGCGAAAGCGATCCGCGCGAACGTGGACTACGATGGCTACCCGTGCGCGACGAGCATGACACGTCAACTGATCGGGGCGACCGCCGCGAAATATGCTGCCCAACTCGGCTGCGACGCGATCGTGGATGGTTCCAGCGGTAAAGGCAATGATCAGTACCGCGCGCAGAACACCTTCAAACTCTTCGCGCCCGATCTCCGTATCCTGATCCCCGTCCGCGATCTCAATCTGACCCGGCTCGAAGAGATGGCACTCTGCGAGCATTACGGCATCCCAATCCAGGAAGTGATTCTCGGTGGCGAGGACAAGACGATGTGGTGCCGCTCGATCGCCTCCGGCGGGATCACGCTCGAAACCGAACTGCCGGACGATATCTGGCTCTGGTATACGCCGCCCTATCACGCGCCGGATGTTGGCACGACGCTCTCCCTTACATTCGAGGCGGGTGTGCCGACCGCGATCAATGGGCAGCGGATGTCGCTCGCGGAGCTCGTGCCGATCCTCAACGATGTCGGCGGGGCGAACGGCCTCGGCCGGATTGACATCATCGAGGATGGCATCATGGACCTGAAGAGTCGCGAGATCTATGAAGCGCCCGCCGCCGCGATCATCCTCGCGCTGCACCACGACCTGGAGCAACTCACGCTCACGCGCGATGAGATTCAGTTCAAGAAGGTCGTGGACGCGCAGTGGTCCCGCCTCGTCTTCGGCGCGGAATGGTTCACGCCGCTGAAGGCGGACCTCGATGCCTTTATCGCGCAATCGCAGGGGCCAGTGAATGGTACGTACGAAATCGAACTGTACAAAGGGACGATGACAATCCTCAGCCGCCAGTCTCCTTCGTCGCTCTATTTCGAGGAAGTGCGCTCCATCCAATCATCGTCGTTCGATCAGCGCTGGTGCGGCCCGGCGGCGCAGGTGCGCGCCCTGCCGTTCGAACTACTCGCCAAGCGCGATGCGCGCTGGAAGGCGGCCCGTGGCGGCACATCATCAGAGGGAGACGCCTGAGTGACGACATCTGGACCGAAACTCTGGCAGAAGGAGTACCAACTCGACGCGCTCGCCGAGCGGTACGAGATCGGTGACGATGCCGTGCTCGACAATCGCCTCGTGCCCGCCGATGTCTGGGGTTCGATGGCGCACGCGATCATGCTCCATCGCATCGGTATCCTCACGGACGGTGAAGTGAACGCGCTGCTGAAGGAACTCGTGCATGTCCTCGAACTGTATGACGCGGGCGCGTTTATGCTGGCGGAAGGGGACGAGGATGTCCACACGAAGATTGAGAACCATCTGACGGAGACGACGGGCAACGCCGGGAAGAAGATTCACACCGCGCGCTCGCGCAACGATCAGGTACTGGTAGATACTCGCCTCTACACCAAAGGCGAAATTCTCACGACGATGGCAAATATCATTGATGCCGCCGACGCCTTCGCGGCCTTTGCCGAGCGCGAGGAATGGACGCCGATGCCGGGCTACACGCACATGCAGCGCGCGATGCTCTCCTCGGTCGGCCTCTGGGCGAGCGCCTTCGCGGAATCGCTGATGGACGATCTCGCGCTCTTGAAGACCGCCTACCACATCACGGACCAAAACCCGCTCGGCTCGGCGGCGTCGTACGGCGTCAATTTGCCGATTGACCGGCAATTGACGAGCGACCTGCTCGGCTTCGCGAAAGTGCAGAACAACGTCCTCTACACCCAGAACGCGCGCGGCAAGTTCGAACTGCTCGCGGTGCAGGCGCTGGCACAAGTCATGCTCGACCTCTCGAAGTTCGCGCAGGATATGCTGCTCTTTGTGACGAGCGAGTACAACTTCATGCGGATGTCCGAAACCCTCGAAACCGGCAGCAGCATCATGCCGCAGAAGCGCAACCCGGACCTGATGGAACTCGTCCGTGGGAGGACACACACCGTGCTCGCATTGCAGCAGCAGATCGCCGGCATCATCGCCGGGCTGCCTTCCGGCTACAACATTGATTTTCAGGAGACGAAGGGGCCGATGATCCGCGCCTTCGACACTGTCAATGACGCGCTGGCGATCTGCGCGCTGACCATTCGCAAGACGACGGTCAATGAGGAGGCGATCCGTGCCGCCTGCTCGCCCGAACTCTTCGCGACGGATATGGCATACGATCTCGTCAAGCAGGGCGTGCCGTTCCGCGACGCCTATCGGAAAATCGCCAAAATCGCGGACGATCTGCCACCCGTGGATGCCGACGCGGCGTTGCGGGAGCGAACGCATCTCGGCGCGAGCGGTAACCTCGGTTTGGAGCACCTCAAACGGTGGATTGCCGAAGAACGCACCATCGCCTTGCAGCGGCGCGACGCGTTCGCGGGCGCGATTACTGCCCTCGTCGCGAGGGCGGAACAGGGGATTTGAATATTGGAAAGGATCGCAGCGATGACCGCAACGACAACGATGACAGCGGAATGCCCGGAGTGTGGCGCGGAGTGGCAAGTCTCCGGCCTGACCAAGGGTGAGATCATTCAGTGCCCGGAGTGCGGCGTCGAACTCGAAGTCGTGGAGATCGAACCGCTCGAACTGCAACTTGCACCCGAAGAAGAGGAAGATTGGGGAGAGTAGAGTAACGAGTAGCGAGTAGTGAGTAGCGAGTAACGAGAAATCGCCGCTTGCTCTCCACTCATTACTCGTTACTCGTTACTGAGCGAACGGAGTGAGCGTGTCGCAGCGGGTGGCGATCTTGATGACGCGGATGCGGACAGATGAGAAGCGGATTGCGGCCGCGATCGAGGCGCGCGGCGCGGCCGTGGAGTTGGTGTCGGATCACGCGCTGATCTTTGATCCGCACACGGACGCGCGCGGCCAGTTCGACGCGATCCTCGACCGCTCGCTCCATCTCTCGCGCTCCCGCTACGTGACGACGCTCTTCCAGGCCGCCGGCATTCCGACGGTGAACACGCCCGCCGTCATCAATCTGTGTAGCAATAAACTCCGGCAGACAGCGGTGCTCAATGAGGCCGAGGTGCCGGTGCCCGCCGTCCGTATCGCATTTTCACCGAAAGCGGCGGTCGAGGCGATGGAACAGATTGGCTACCCGGTCGTCCTCAAGCCGATCATCGGTACCGGCGGGCAACTCGTCTCGTTGATCGAGGATCGCGATGCGGCGGAGGCGGTGCTTGAGCACAAGGCGACGCTCGGCTCGGCGCACCACGAAGTCTTCTATATCGAGGAGTATATCCCCAAGCCAGGGCGCGACCTGCGCGCGATGGTGGTTGGCGGGCAGGTGCTCTCTGTCGAGGCGCGCAGCGGCGGCGGCTGGCGCATCGGCTCGAATCGCCACCTGAAGGTCGAACCGATCGAGGCTTCCACGGCGATCTACGATGTGGCGATGCGCGCCTCCCGCGCCATCGCTGGCTACGTCGGCGGCGTGCTCGCCGTGGACATTCACGAACACCCGGAGCGCGGCCCGCTGGTTGGCGAAGTGAACTACGCAGTCGAGTTCCGTGAGACGGAGGAGGCGACGGGCGCGGACATTGCGGGGGCAATCGCCGATTACGTCCTCTCCGCCGCACGGCGGGGTGCGCACCTCGCGGGAGCGAGCGCCCATGAGTGAGCCAACGCCCACCGCCGATGAGATCGCACTCCTGCGCGACCTCGTCGCCATCCCCAGCGTCAATCCCGGCGAGCGGGAGGCCGTGACCTATTTGTGTGCCGAGATGGCGCGGCGAGATTTCCGTACGCACATTGATGGGATCGGCAACGCGGTCGGGGCGGTGGGCAGCGGCCCCGTCCATCTCGTCCTACTCGGTCACATTGATACGGTGCCCGGCCAATTCCCGGTGCGCATCGAAGGCGGCGATCTGCTCTACGGGCGGGGAAGCGTGGACGCGAAGGGGCCGCTCGCGACCTTTGTTGCCGCGACGGCGCGAGCCTACCAACGCGGCGCGCTCGATGGCCTCCGCGTGACGGTGATCGGCGGGATCGGAGAGGAAGCGCATTCTCCGGGCGCGAACTTCCTCGCCGAAACGATGCCCGCGCCCGATGCCTGCATCATCGGCGAGCCGGGCGCGTGGGAGAGCGTCGTCCTCGGCTACAAGGGAAGCATGCAACTGCGGTATGAATTGGAGCAGCCGAACGCGCACGGGGCGGGGCAGCAACCATCCGCTCCACAGGTCGCGGTCGGTATCTGGAATGGCATCGCCGCCGCGTGCGAAGCAATGAACGACAAAGGCGCGAGCATCATTGAACGCATTGAGCCGGCGTTGCGATCGTTTGCGTCCGAGACGGACGGCCTGACACAGCGGGCACGGATGGACTTCAATATTCGCTTGCCAGTCGCCGTGGCGCCGGGCGCACTTCTCGATCAACTCCACAATGGAGTGACGGCCGGCCGTCTCACACTCCTGGAACGCCCGGTACCCGCCTATCGCTGCGAAAAGAATACGCCGCTCGTCCGTTCGCTGCTGGTCGGTGTGCGCGCCGCCAGTGGCACGCCACGGTTCAAATCCAAGACCGGGACGGCGGACATGAACGTCGTCGGGCCGGCGTGGCAGTGCCAGATGGCGGCGTATGGCCCCGGCGATTCCTCCCTCGATCATACACCGGATGAGCATATCAGCCTCGCGGAGTACGGGCATGCGATTGCCGCCCTCGACGCCGCGCTTGGCGAGTTCGCGGCGCAGATGCGCGGGAGGAACGGATGAGGCTGGGGATATTGCTCTCACAGGTGCGGGTCGAGGAGAAGAACATTCTCGCCCGCGCCGCCGATCGGGGTATCGAAACCGTGCCCGTCTACGACCGCGAGGTGCATTTCGACCTCGGCCACCGGACCTTTCCCGACGTGGATGTCGTGCTCGACCGCTCGCTCGTCCACTCACGCGCCGAATATACCTTGCGGTTGCTCTCCTCGTGGGGCATCCCGACCGTCAACTCGTTTGCCGCGAGCCAGATTTGCGACAACAAGTTCCAGACGACGCTCGCCTTTGTCGAGGCGGACGTGCCGACGCTGCGGACGATGGTCGCCTACACGCCGCAATCGGCGCTGGACGCGATCGAGGAGATGGGCTATCCGGCGGTGCTGAAGCCGAATACCGGTTCGTGGGGCCGGCTGCTCGCGAAGGTGAACACCCGCGCGGCGGCGGAAGCGGTGCTGGAGCACAAAGCGGTGCTCGGATCGTTCCATCACTCGATCTTCTACATCCAGGAGTACATCGAGAAGCCGGGGCGCGATATTCGTGTCTTCGTCGTGGGGGATCGCGCGATCGCGGCATCGTACCGCAATGCCAACCATTGGGTAACAAACACGGCGCGCGGCGCGACCTCGTCGCACGCGCCAATCACGCAGGACATTGAGGGAATCTCGCTGCACGCGGCGCGCGCCGTTGGCGGTGAGATCATGGGCGTTGATCTCGTCGAGACGGATGAAGGGCTTAAGGTGATCGAAATCAATGTCGGCGCGGAGTTCCATGGGCTGATGGAGACGACCGATGTTGATATCGCGGGGGAAATCCTCGACTATGTGGTCGCGAAAGCGCGCCAAACGAGCGGCACGCGTGCGGGCGTCGCCGCGGAGCGCGGGACATCGTAAAGGCGGGGAATGATGCGCGAAGAAACAACGGAATGGTTGATGGCCGCCTCAGAGGATTTTGATGCGGCACAGGTGCTTTTCGATGCCGCGCAGTACCACGCGATGGCCCTGCACGCGCAGCAATCCGTGGAAAAAGCGTTGAAGGGGTTGCTCGTCGAGCGGACCGGCGAACTCCCCGCGCGCACCCACGACTTGCGGCGGATCGGCACAGAGGTTGGCACCCCGGCGGGCATGCTCTCGCGCCTGGTCGAGTTGTATGCGTATTACCTCGCTGGTCGCTACCCCGGCACGGCGCACGGTGACGCGCAGATCCGCGCACGGGAGGAGGCGACTGCCGCGATCGCTACCGCGCGCGAGACACTGGCGTGGACGCGCGCGCAACTGGCGATCACGGGGCACGAACAGGCGAGCGCGTGAGTGGCGAACCGCACCCCGCCGACGCGGATGTCGTGCAGACATTCGTTGCGGCATTACGAGCGAGCGGTTTCGCGGTTTCGACGCTCGTGTGGTACGGCTCTCGGGCATGTGGCATGGCGACAACTCCGCGCAGCGACTTTGACCTGATCGTCGTCGCGCCGGAGTTCGGGGCGCAGGGTTGGGTGGAACGGCTCGTCGCGGCATATGCGTGCTGGCCGACGGCGTACGCGGCGGACATCCTCTGTTATACGCCCGAGGAATTCGAGCGATTGGCGGGGCGGGCGAGCATCGTCCGCGAGGCATTACAAACGGGACGGCGCGTGGCCGTCTGATATACGAACGAGGTACGTCAAATGGACACGGTGACAGCGAGTATCGTCGGTGGATCGGGATACGCGGGCGGTGAGTTGGTACGCCTCCTGCTTGGGCACCCGAACGTACAGATTCGGCAGGTGACGAGCGAGCGGCAGGCGGGGAAGTTCGTACGCAGTATGCATCCGAACTTACGCGGCCGGACGGACCTCACGTTCACACCGATGGAGGCGCTCGAGCACGTTGATGTGCTCTTTCTCTGCACGCCGCATGGCGTGACGATGGGCAAGATTGACCAATTCCTCGCCAAGGCGAACGTCATCATTGATCTGTCCGCCGATTTCCGCCTCCACAACCCCGACGATTACCCGATCTGGTACGGCCACACTCACGCGAAGCCGGCACTGCTCGGTGAGTTCGTCTACGGCATGCCGGAGTTGCATCGCGATGAGATCCGCGACGCCCGGTACATCGCTTCCCCCGGCTGCAACGCGACGGCGGCGATTCTCGGCCTCTATCCGCTCGCGAAAGCGGGCGTCCTCGATCCGAAGATGCCGATTGTCATTGAATCCAAGACCGGGTCCTCCGGCGCGGGCGGCGAGAGCGGTCTCGCGTCGCATCACCCGGAGCGGTCGGGCGTCATCCGCTCGTTCAAGCCAACGGGCCACCGGCACAGCGCGGAGGTGATTCAGGAACTGACGGTGGAGGGCCGCGCGCAGCCCATCGCGATGTCCGTGACGAGCGTCGAGGCAGTACGCGGCATCCTGACGACGAGCCATGCGTTTCTCAAGGAACCACTGGAGGATAAAGATCTCTGGAAAATCTTCCGGGGTGCGTACAAGGGCGAGCCGTTCATGCGGATCGTCAAAGAGGCGAGCGGCATCCATCGTAACCCCGAGCCGAAGATCCTCACCGGCTCGAACTACTGCGATGTCGGTTTTGAGCGCGACCCGCATTCCAATCGCGTCGTTGTCCTCGCCGCGATTGATAACTTGATGAAGGGCGCGGCCGGGCAGGCCGTTCATTCGATGAATATCCGCTGCGGTTTCCCGGAAACGACATCGCTCGAATTCGCGGGGCTGCACCCTGTGTGAGTTCGGGGTTCGAGGAATCCCACCCCAAACCTCGAACCCTGAACCCCGAACTTCCGACGAAGGAGGCATCATGCTCGTGATTAAGTTGGGCGGGAGCCGGGGGATAGATACAGAGTCGTTCGTTACGGACCTCGCGGCGGTCGTGCGCGGCGGGGAACAGGTGATCTTCGTCCACGGCGGGAACAAGGAACTGGACGATCTCTGCGAGCGGCTCGGTATCCCCGTCCGGCAGGTGACGAGCGCGACGGGGCAGGTGAGCCGCTTCACGGACACCGAGACGATGGATGCCTTCCTGATGGCGTATGCGGGCCGGATCAATAAGCGGCTTGTCGAGAAATTGCAGGCGCTCGGCGTCAATGCCGTCGGCCTCACCGCAATGGATGGCCGTATCGCCTCGGGACGGCGCAAATCCGCGATCCGCGTCATCGAGGAGGGCAAGCCGAAGATGCTCCACGGCGACTTCGCGGGCTCAATCGAGACGATTGATCCGACGCTGCCGCGCCTGCTGGTCGAAAATGGCTATCTGCCGGTGCTGACGCCGCCTGCCATCAGCACCGATGACGAAGCGATCAATGTGGACGGCGACAAACTGGCGATGGAACTGGCCGTCGCGCTCGGCGCGGAGGCGCTGCTGATCTTCTCGAACACCCCCGGTTTGCTCGCGGACGTGAACGATGAGGGGAGCCTGGTGCGCCATATCCCGTTCGCGGGCGAGACGGATGAGGCGGCGCTTTCGATGGCGCAAGGTCGGATGAAAAAGAAGGTGCTGTCCGCGTTCAACGCCCTGAAAGGCGGTGTCGGGCGCGTTGTCTTTGCCGACGCGCGCGTGGCGGAACCGGTGCAGCGCGCCCTGCGTGGCGAGGGAACCGTGATCGCGCCAAGGGCGGTGCTGGAAAGAACCTAACTCCCCAACCCCCTAAAAGGAAGGGGGAGCAAGCCGCTGAGAAATCGGGGCATGATGGGGAACATCCGAATAGACGAAATGAGTCACCTCCTCCTTTTAGGGAGGGGGTTGGGGGTAGGTAGGAGGATTGAGCGATGGTAACGACACGGCCAACCGATGCGATCATGGGCATCGAGACGATTCGCGACATTGAAAATGCTGATCTCGTGCCGCTGTACGCGAAGCGGGATGTCGCGCTCGTGCGCGGGCAGGGCGTGACGCTCTGGGATTCGGACGGCAAAGAATATCTCGATTGTATGAGCGCGTACGGCGCGGCAATTCTCGGGCACGCGCACCCGATGGTGACGGAGGCGATCACCCGACAGGCCGCAACACTCACAACGTGCCATCAGTCCTTCTACAACGATCAGCGTGCCCGGTATCTGCAACTGCTGATGGAGCATACGCCACCCGGCATCACGCGTGCCTTTTTTTGCAACAGTGGCACGGAGAGCGTCGAGGCGGCGCTGAAGTTCGCGCGCGCCGTCAGCGGGCGGCAGCATCTCGTCGCCACCCGCCGCGCGTACCACGGGCGGACGATGGGTTCGCTCGCCGTCACAGGCGACAACAAGTACCGTGAGGCGTACGCACCGATGTACGGCACCGTGACGCACATCAATTACGGCGACCCGGATTCGCTCGCGGCGATCACGGATGAGACCGCCGCGCTCATCGTCGAGCCGATCCAGGGCGAAGGCGGCATTCACCCGGCTCCCGAAGGCTATCTGAAGGCGGCGCGCGAGGCGTGCGATGCACACGGCGCACTGTTGATTTTCGATGAAGTGCAGACCGCGTTCCGCACGGGCGCGATCTTCCGCGCGACTGCGGAGGGCGTCACGCCGGACATTATCACCGTCTCCAAGGCAGTGGCGAACGGCCTCCCGATGGGATTGACCTTGATGACCGAAGCAGTCGCAACCCAAGTGCCGCCCGGCACGCACGGCAATACCTTCGGCGGCAGCCCGCTCGCCTGCGCGGCGGCGCACGCCACATTGTCTACGATCATCAATGATGCGCTGCTGGAGCAGAGTACGATTGTCGGCGAGCATTTCCTTTCCGGGTTACGCGCGCTCAACCACCCGATGATCCGCGATGTGCGCGGGCGCGGCCTGATGATCGGCGTCGAGTTGAAGACGAAAGTCACACCGGTCTTGCGACGCTTGCAAGAGGGCGGTGTGCTCGCTCTCCCGGCGGGCGGCCTGATCATCCGCTTCCTGCCGCCATTGATCTTGACGACGGCGCAAGCAGACCGCGCGGTCGGCGTATTGGGGCAAGCGCTCGGCTGAGGGCGCTCAGGGAATGTGCTCGCATACCAGAATATGCAGAAATTCTGGTATGCGAGCAGGCGTAGCCGTAATGAGTGACCCGGTATCCTCGCACCGACGACTGGCACTAACTCGACCTGCTCCCCCGCGCAGCGCACCTATGAGTTCATCCGCCCCGTCGTCCTCTTCGGCCATTCTCCGGCGGAACGGGCACCTGACAGGTACTCCCGATTACGCGCCCTGGTCAGGCGTCGGGATGACCCCGAGTTGCTGCAGCATCCGCAGCATGTCCACCAGCGGCCGGTCCTCCACGATCTTGCCCGCACGCACGCGGAAGAACGTCTGTGCCTGCACCGACACTCGTTTGCCCGTCGGCGGTATCCCGTTGAACTCCCCCCGGTGCGTCCCCGCAAACGTCTCCCGCACTGCCACCCACTCTCCGTCGGCAACCATCTGCTCGATCGTCTCGTGCATGTCCGGGAACGCCGTATGAAACATTGCCAACGCCTGCTTCGTCCCCGCTAAGTAGGTAGACAATCATCGTTAGACAGAGATACGCTGATGGCCTCAAAGGAGGCCTACATGCGCGTCACGCTTACTGAGGACGAGCGCGAGCAGTTGACCGCTGCCGCTGCCCGCGAACGCCGCGTTCGCCACTGGCGTCGCTATCAAGCCCTGCTGCTCCTCGCCGAGGAGAAGTCG
>Ga0207416_1002984_pt1 | contig 17059 bp, 10 predicted proteins | sample PaiPotPPM11metaG_FD_184107 | JGI IMG/M metagenome (GOLD analysis project Ga0207416, IMG submission 184107) | Iron sulfur acid spring bacterial and archeal communities from Banff, Canada, to study Microbial Dark Matter (Phase II) - Paint Pots PPM... ...
TTCAACCTGATGCCATCGCTGACCGCCGCGCAGAACGTGGAACTGCCGCTCCGGCTGGCCGGCCGCACAGCCGATCCGAAGGCCGTCCAGGCGGCACTGGCCACGGTTGACCTGGCCGACCGGGCCCGGCACCGGCCGAGCGAGCTGTCCGGCGGGCAGCAGCAACGTGTCGCGATCGCCCGCGCTCTGGTCACCAGTCCGCAGGTGCTGTTCGCCGACGAGCCAACCGGAGCGCTGGACACCAGCACCTCGCGGGACGTACTGGAGCTGCTGAGCGGCCTGGTGACCGAGCGGAAGCAGACGGTCATCGTGGTCACGCACGACCCGATGGCCGCCGCGTACGCCGGCCGCGTGATCTTCCTCGCCGACGGCCGGATCGCGGACACGCTCGAGGGCCCCACCGCCGAGGCCATCGCCGCCCGCATGACCCGGCTGGAGGTCTCCGTATCGTGAGCCCTGCTACCGCTGCGCTGCCTGGCCGCACGAGCTCGGCATGCTGATCGTCGCCCTGTCCACCGTCCGGACCCGCTGGGCTGCGTTCGCCGGTACGTTCGCCGCGCTCGCGCTGGGTGTGTCGGTCATCGCCACGATGACCCTGGTGCTGGCGGCCGCCTCGGGTGGCAGCGCGCACCAGCGCCCGGAACGGTTCGCCGCCGTGCCGTCCGTCATCCAGGCCTATCCGGACTTGCACGTACGTGACCGGTACGGCTCGGTCGATTCGGTGCCGCTCCTGGCCCAGCCCGACGTGCCTGCCCCGGTCATCACCCAGCTGCCCGGCGCGATCCCGGACCGCAGCTTCTACGCCCGGGTTCAGGGCGTGCCCGCCGCCCAGCCCGCCCTCGGACACGGCTGGTCCTCCGCCGCGTTCGCCCCGTACGTTCTCACCTCCGGTCACGCTCCCCGCTCGGACAACGAGATTGTCGTCGCCGGACCGGCGACCGTCGGCAGCCGTGTCCCGGTGGTCACCGCAGGCGGATCACGGACCTACACGATCGCTGGCACCGTCCGCCCCAGGACGGGGGAGCAGCCGGTCTTCTTCACCGACGCGGAGGCGGCCCGGCTATCGCCCGGGGTTGACGCGCTGGTGACCTACCATGCCGCGACGGCGGGCCGCGCGGCGGCGCTGCCCGGCGTGCACCTCCAGGTCCTCAAGGGGGCGGACCGGCATGAGGCCGATCCCGGAGCCGTGCAGGACACCACTGAGCTGACCGGACTGACTGCCTTCCTCGGCGTTGCCGCCCTGATTTCCGCCTTCGTCGCCATTACCGTGACCGCCACGGCCTTCGGGCTCTCGGTCGCACAGCGCCGCCGTGACCTGGCGCTGCTCCGTACCATCGGGGCAACGCCGAAGCAGGTGAGGCGGATGGTGTGTGCCGAGGCGGCGCTCGTCGGTGCGGGAGGTTCCGCGGCCGGCTGCCTGCTCGGCCTGGCGGGGGCGCCGCAACTGGCGAGCTGGATCGTGCGCCAGGGCCTGGCCCCGTCCTGGTTCGGGGTGCACTTCACGACGGGCTCGGCGCTGGCCCTGGGGGTCGCCTTCCTGGCCGGTGTCGCGGTGGCGGTGCTGTCGGTGCTGGTGGCGGCGGTACGTGCCGGGACGATCCGGCCCACCGAAGCGCTGCGCGAGGCCGCTGTCGAACCGAAGCGGATCGGCCCGGTCCGGCTGCTGGGCGGCCTCGTCGCGTTGTTCTGCGGAGTCGCCGCACTCGTCGCCGTGGCACTGATCTTCCCGTCCGCCGCGACGGACCCGAAGACCGTGGCCGAGATCGTCATACTCCTGATCGGGGGCACTGCACTGCTGTCCCCGTTCCTGCTCCGCCCGCTGACCCGGCCGTTCGGCCGCGGTACGGCCGGGATGCTGCTTCGGGCAAACATCCTGACCGGGGCCCGCCGCGCCGCCGCCGCCATCGTGCCGGTCATGATCACCGCTGGCCTGGCCGCGTCGATCCTTGGCACCAGCGACACCGCCGGCGCGGCGGCGAGCGCAGCGGAGCACCAGCAGGCCGCAGGCGCCGACTTCGTGGTGCTTCCGGCCGGGACACCCGGTCTCACCACGGCGCTACTGGACCGGATCCACAGCATCAGCGGCGTCGAGGCAACCGCCGTGACAGACACGAACATGCTCGCCTACCAGCCGCAAATCACTTCCCTTCACCTTGAAGCGCCTATTCCGATTCCCTTTCCGGCGATCGGCATTGACCAGCCGTCCGCCGCGCTGAACCTCAAGGTCACCGCGGGCTCGCTCGCTGGTCTCGACGACCAGACGATCGCGGTCGACTCATCCTGGAATAAGCACGTGGGCGACACCATGAGCCTCTGGCAGCCCGACGGCACCCCGGTCTCCCTGAAGATCATCGCCGTGGTGGCCTCCTCCGGCCTGTCCGCGCCCAGCCTGATCGTGGACCTGCACAACGCCGGCGCCGCCTTGCCGGCCCGGGTCTACGTCAAGACGGATTCGGGCGCCGCCGGTGCCGCCCTGCTGGCCGCCGTCCGGTCGCAGCACGCGCGGGTCGTGCCCGTTTCCAGCTGGTCGGCTGCCGTCTCCGACCAGCAGGCGAAACAGAACCAGGTCGGCCTGGAGCTGCTGCTCGGCATCGCCATCGCCTACAGCCTGATCGGCATCGCCAACACCTTCCTGATGTCGACCGGCGGCCGCAGGTCCGAGCTGACGCTGCTGCACAAGACCGGCGCCATCCGCCGCCAGATCGTATGGATCATCGCGGCCGAATCCCTGGTGCTCACGCTGATCGGAATCGTCCTGTCGGCCGTCGTTTCGAGCCTTGTCCTGGGCGGCCTTTACGTGGCCGTCACCGGCGAGATCGGCTCCGTCTCGATTATCCTTCCGTGGCCACTAGTCGGAGCGATCCTCGCCGGATGCGTGGTCATTGCCGTTCTCACCTCGACCTTGCCCGCCTGGTTCCAGTTCCGGCCTCGACGCCGACCATACGGCAGCATCGAGGGATGACCGCAGTCCTCTGCCGGGCTCATCCGGATGCTGTGCGACGTGCCAGGACTGTGTCATGTGTTCTGAGACCAGGTTCTACTTTCCCGGCGGCGTCGCCCTCGGCCAGATCCGCTGGATCAGACAGCCACCTGGACACACCATGGTCAACCTGGCCGGCAACCTTCCACATCGCAGGAGCCGGCCCAGCTAGCCACGTAGTCCGTGGTCGCCGTGGCCTCAGAGCGGCCCCATGTCCCTGAGTCCACAGTCATGCGCCCGGGCCGGTCGGGCACCGTCACTGAGGTCACGTTCGGCAAGCGCCATCAGCATGCCGGCGCTGTCCATGGCAACGTGCCGCAGGATCGGTTATGGCTGGATGCCTGACTGCCCACCGATTCCGGCGTTCACCCGCCGCTGCACCCGGTCCGATCTCACTACCCAGAAGGTGTTGTGGTCGTCGGCGAGAAGGCCTTGGCCAGAGGCGTTCCGCGATCACCCGGAGTTACGTGATGCCCTCGAGGAAGAGGTTCGCGCGCACGGCCGCGTCCGGAGGCAGTTCGTGTTCAGCTACGCCGATCGTGACCCGGTCGAGCTCTTCCTGGCGGCGATGGCGTGGGGGCTAGGGGAGTCAAGGGTGTGGCCAGCTCAGCGCCAGATGCTCACTTCGGGCTTGCCCCGGTCGGAGCCGAAGCTAGCTGAGATCATCCGCGTGACGCGGCAGGAGGGTGCCTGCGCGGGATCTGCGCGCTGCGGTCGATGATCGCCGGAGGGTCCTCATCGGTGCAGAACGAGGCGGATATCGCGTGCTGCGCAGCGGCCGGGCCGTGACCTTCTGTAATCAAGCTAATCCGAGGCAGGCTCACGGAAGCCGTCACGGCGAGCGTGAGAGCGTGACCAATGAACGTCGCCATTGGGTACCGGTCAGCTCATCCAATCGGTCCGTAATTTTCAGGAGTGACGTTCAGTGTTCATGCCGAGTGAACGCGCAAAACTAAAGGCAGGTGACCGCTGTGGTCGGCGGCGCCGGGCTGGTGGGGGCGCTGACCGAGCTGGGGATGGCGCATGTACAACCGCATAGCCCGGCGCACCCGGCGTGGCTGCGCCCGGCGCCGCCGGACCTGGCTTTGCAGGGAGTGCTGGCCGGTCATCAGCACCGGCTGGCCCGCGACCACGAACTGCTTCTGGAGGGGACCCGACGTCTCGCGCATGCCCAGGCCCGGTTCGGGCCCGGCCTGAACGGGCGGTTCCCCGAGCATCTGGTGTCGGTCGTGTCCGACCGGGCCGAGATCGGCGAGATGTCGGCGTCGCTGGTCAATACGGCGCGTCAGGACTGGATGACGCTGGAGAACCTGGACACCGAGATGCCGCTCACCGAGGACTTCGCCCAGCCTCCGCTGCCCGCATCCGGAGTGCGGTGCCGGTCGATTTACGCGTCATCGATCATGGACGACCCGGTCGGCCGCCGCATCATCCGGGCCTGTACGGAGGCGGGGGAACATGCGCGGCTGCTCCCGCGCGTGCCGATGAAGATGAAACTGGCCGACTACACCACCGCGATGCTCCCGCTCACCCCGGCCGGGACCGGGGGAGCGCTGCTGGTCCGGTCGCCGGTGATCATCGCGGCGCTGCGGGAGTACTTCGAGATGCTGTGGGAACGCGCGACCCCGCTGGGGCAGCAGCGTTCCGCGCCGCCTGCGGACCGGCCCACCCCCGCGCAGCGCACGGTGCTCGAGATGATGGCCGAAGGGCTGCACGACGACGCGCTCGCCCGCCGCGCCGGGATCAGCACCACCACCGTGCGCCGGCACATCGCCGCCGTCCTGGACCGGCTGAACGTGACGAGCAGGTTCGCCGCGGGAGCCGCGGCGCAGCGCCGCGGCTGGATCGGGTAGCGCGAACGATCACCAGAGCAGCGGTCAGTACTTGGGCTCGACCGCGAACGGCAGTTGCTCGGCCCACAGCCGCAAGCCGGTAGCGGCCGCCTCGCTGGCCCGCTCGGCGATCGCGCTTGGGTCAGCCAAGCCAGGGCGAACCGTCGCTCCGCGATTGTGAGCGTCTGCCGGGAGGTCTGCTCATGAACTCGTCGGCGGCGGGCCGGGTGGTGATCGGCGCTGGTCCACCTGTTTCGGCGAGGTCACGGGGCTTGGGCTGGCGGGCTGACCTCGGGCGGGAACCAGTCGCCGCCGACCTTGGCCCCGCGCAGGCCCGGATCACGCTGGGCTTGCGCGATGACGTAGTCACGGGTCTCAACCGCGCTGCGCCGCACAGCGTCGATGTCGGATCGCAGCAGCCGCCCGTCCCGCTTCACGCGCTTTCCGTCGATGAAGACGCTGTCGACGTGCCCGGGATTCGCGACCTGCACGATCGCCCCGATCGGATTGTTCATCGGGGTAAGAGCGAGGTTGCTCGTGCTCAGCAACAGCAGATCGGCCTTCTTGCCGGGCGTGAGGCTCCCGGTCACGTGACCTAGGCCTACCGTCCGCGCGCCTTGGAGGGTGGCAAAGTCGAGCACGTCCTTGGTCGAGACAGGGGCCCTGGCGAACTCATCCGGCTGGTACTGCAGAGCCCGCTCGATCTGGAGGGTCGTGCGCATGGCGCCGAACATGTCGCCGGCCGTCGTCACCACCACGTCGAGCGACAGGCTGGGCCGGATGCCGTGGTGGACCATGCGTCCGGCGGCGGGAAAGCCCATCCCCAGCTCGATCTCGACATCCGGGGCGGTCGAGACCGTGCCGCCGGTGTCAGCAATGATCTTCAGCTCGTCCTCGGCCAGCACGTTGCAGTGAACGTAGGTGACCTCGGGCCCGGTCATGCCCCGATCGTGCATCCGCGCGACCGGCCTGCGCCGCCCCCATTCGCCGGCCCCGAGATGTACCGTGATCCGGGTGTCCATCTCCCGGGCCAGCTGCCAGTCCATCTCGCTGACCCGCATCGTCGAGTAGTCCGGACCGCGCGCGGCCAGTGCCATCGTCACGAGGTTGCGCCGGCCGTCGTTATCGGGGAAATGCCGGGACCGCACCCGCAGCGCGTCCCGGGTGTGTGGCACGTCACTAGGCGCATTCCACATCGTGTAGCCGCCGCCGTGAGCAAGCACGGCACGCATCCCCGAGTCGCGCAAGGCCTGCACGCTGGCGTCGGCGTGCTCGGGCGTCTCCATGTTGTGCGACCAGTCCAGCAGGGTGGTGATCCCGGTATCGAGAGCGTCCAGCGCGCCCAGCAGGATTCCGTTATAGGTGTCCTCTGGCCGCATGTACTTGCTTAGCCCGAGGTGGATGCCCGTCAGGTACTGCCCGGCATTCCAATCCGCGCCAATGGCGTGGAAGGGTGCTTCCCAGGTGTGCCGATGGCTGTCCACGAACCCCGGCATCGCGATCATGCCGGTCGCGTCGATGGTTTCCGCGTCCGGGTGCGCGAGCCCCGGGCCGATGGCGCCGATCTGATCGCCGGTGATCAGGATGTCTCCGTTCAAAATGACGCCGTAGGACTCGTCGCAGGTGACCACGGTGGCGTTCCTGATAAGTATCGGCCGGGCCGGAGTCCTCATTTCTCTCCCCTTTATGCCGATGCCGAGACTGGCGCCGCCAGCTCCGATCGGACGCTCTCGATCGCGCAGGCGAGCGCGAGCTCGAGCCGGTTCTGCGCAGAGCGCAGGTCCAGCGAGCTCAGTTCCTCGATCTGCCTGATCCGGTACCGCACGGTATTCGGATGAACGTGCAGCACTGACGCAGCCTGCTCCGGTGCGCCGTTGCCGGCCAGCAGCACCCGGAGAGTCTCGACGAGCGTGCCGCCTTTAGCCCGGTCGTAGCGCAGCAGCGGACCGAGCACCCGGTCAGCGACATTGGTCAGCGTTGCGGGATCCCTGGTATCCATGAGGGGCGCGAGGAAGCCGAGGTCCTCGGCGGCGATGACGTGCCGTCCGCTGCCCAGGCCGCGCACGATGCGCAGGCAGCGCTGGGCGTCCGAATAAGAGCGCCGCAGCTCCTCGGGCTCGATCCCAGGACCGCCTATCGCGCACCTGATCGCGACTCCGCCGAACTCACGAGCCCATTCGGTCCGGACCCGGTGCGCCACGCTCATCAGCTTTTCTTTGACGGCTGAGACAGAGTCGCCGGGCACGAGCGTGATCAGGGCGTGGCCGCTGCGTGAGGTCAGAGAGCCGGGCAGCTCAGCCTCGATAGACGTGGCCACGCGCCGGAACGCCTCGGCCAGCCGCGGCGCCTCGGCCGTCTCGGACAGCTGGGCCGAGCTGATGTACTGCGGCCAGCCGATGAGCTCGGTGATCAGAACCCGGTAGGGATTCCCGAGGCGGAAGCCGTACCGCCAGCCTCGCTCCACGATCCACTGTCGTTGGAGAGTCCTGCTGGTCACCAGTTCCTGGAGGAAGCCAGCCCGCAGCCGTTCCTCGGTCTCGCTGGCGACTCTGGCGTTCACGAAGACCAGCGCCAGCACGCTCGCCGCGTGTTGAAGCGCCCGCCGGTCAAGTTCCGAGCAGCCGGCGCCCGGGTCCTGGGCAGTGATGTAACCCGTGACCTGCTGGCCCACGACAATTTCGGACTGCAGCACGTCCAGTCGGCTGCCACCCCGACCATCGGCAGCGGGGAGAGGGCGCAGCTGCTCACATTCGGCGCGATGGCCAGCCGGTGCCGCGTGCGTCATCCGGCCAGCGGCATCCCAGATGGCGACCGGTCGGCCGAGCGCGGCCGCCAGGCGCTCGGTCACCTCCTCGAAGCCGAGTCCGTCCACCACGGCGCTCGTCAGCTCGGCGTGGATCTCCCCGGCCCGTTCCAGCGTGACTCGCCGCCGCTCCAGCTCGGCGTTGGCCTCGTTGAGCTTCGCGATGTTCTCGCGCTGCCGGTCCAGGAGCGCTGCGATGTGGACGGCGACGGCGGCGTGATGCACGAGCGACTGGACGGCGCTGGCCTCCTCCTCGAGCCAGCGGTGCCGGTCTCTGCGGTAGCCGTTGAGGACCCCGATGACGTCGCCGGCGATTATCAGCGGCACGGACATCATCGAACGGATGTCGTACTCGATAGCCACAGACCGCCAGGCCGAGAAGGTCGGGTCGGCGAGCAGGTCCTCGATCAGGATCGGCTCACCGAAGTGCAGCGCGCGGGCCGACGGGCTCCGCAGCTCGCGTTCCGCAACGCTCAGCCGCACCGCGGCGATCCTTTCGTCGTATTCGTCCATATTCCAGCTGCCACCGGTGCGCCGCTCACCTTGCTCGTCCAGCAGCAGGATCCAGCAGGCGGAGAACGATGCGATGAGGCTGACCTGATGCGCGATGTGGTTCAGGCTCTGCCGCAACGGCACCCCGGCCACCAGTTGCTCAAGGCTCTGCTCCAGAACGCGGCGAAGATCATCGCCGGAGATCGGGTCGGGGTAGTCCAGCACGCCCGTCATGTCTACGACCTGCCTCCTCGGCGCTCCGTGGGTTGTTGGAGCCTACAGCGAATCGGAAATTCGTTGTATCCGTCACCAAGGATCACTTCTGGCCTGGTTTCTACGATGTCCGCGTCCGCTGCTCCTGACGGCCGCTGCACTTCGGGGGCGGATTTCGGTGGTCAGGCACGGATGCGGAAGGTCAGGCACAATCCAGGTGAACGAGACCGGCTTGCTGATAGGCGGAAGATGGCGCAGCGGAGGCACGCCCACCCAGATCGTCGACAGGTATTCCGGGGAACCGGTCGCCGTCGTCGAGTCGGCTACGGTGCGGCATGTCGATTCGGCTCTCGCGCTGGCGGCTAAGGTCACCGCGCACAGGCCGCCGCCACAGTACGACCGCGCAGAGGTGCTCCGCAGAGCAGGCGCCATCTTGATGGCCGACCGGGAGAACGTGCTGCGCGACTACGTCGCCGAGACGGGCTTCACCGTCGGCGATGCCGAGGCCGAGCTCGCCCGCGCGTGCGAGACCCTGCGGCAGTGCGCCAACGAGTGCCTGCGGCTGAGCGGCGACTGCGGCCGGATCGGGCCGCAGCCGGGCTCGGGCGACTGGCTGGAGTTTTCCCTGCGGGTCCCCGTGGGCATCGTGGTGGCGATCCTGCCCTTCAACGCACCGCTGGACACGCTGGTCAGCAGCGTCGGACCGGCCCTGGCGGCCGGTAACGCCGTGGTGATCAAGCCTGCCGAGGCGACGCCGCTGTCGGCCATCCGGGTGTGCGCCGCCTTGCTGGCGGCTGGGCTGCCAGAGCCCTACCTGAGCCTGCTGCCCGGGCCGGGGAAGGTCATTGGGCAGCGGCTGGTCTCCGACCGCCGAGTCGGCTTCGTCGCGTTCACCGGATCCAGCAAGGTGGGTGCCCAGATCAAGCAGAGCTCCGGCGTCGCGAAGACGCGCCTCGAGCTCGGCGCGAACAGCGCCACGATCGTCTGCTCGGACGCCGATATCGAGGGCGCCGCGGCTGCGATCGTGCCTTCCGGGTACCGCAAGGCCGGCCAGGTTTGCACGTCAGTGCAGCGCGTGCTCGCGGATGCCGCGATCTTCGACGGCCTCAGCCACGCCCTCGGGGAACAGGTGCGCAAGCTGATCGCAGGCGACCCGCGGCTGCCGTCCACCAGCCTCGGGCCGATGATCTCCGATGCGGAGGCGGCGCGTGCCTGCGACTGGGTCCAGGACGCGATCCGCGGGGGCGGGCACGTACTGGCCGGGGGCGACCGCGAAGCAGGCCTGATGGACGCGACCTTGGTGGCCGATCCGCCGGACCAGTCCCGGATCATGCGGCAGGAGATCTTCGCGCCCATCATCGCCATCCGGCGGGTCCGCGACCCGGACGAGGCCATCGGGATCATTAACGCCAGCCGTTACGGCATGCATGCCGGCGTCTTCACCCGCGACATCGGCATCGCGTTTGCCGCCGCGCACCGGCTGAACGTCGGCAGTGTCATCGTCAACTACTCCGCCGGGACGGGCCGGGATCTGCCAGCGGACAGCGGCGCGGGCTCCGGACGGTTCAGACCGGGCGCATCGGCGGCGACCATCGCCGAGATGACCGACACCCGGCTCGTCGTGCTCAGCGGCGTGGGCGCGGCCGGATAGCCCCACGGCGGTCAGGCAGAGTCCGCGGCCAGGGCCAGCTCGGCCCAGGCTTCAAATTCGGCGAGCCTGCGGCGGCAGGCGGCAGACGCGGCCCGTGCTGCCTGCGCGCCAAGCGGCAGCCGCAGTGGCGGGTCGTCGCTCGCGACCACAGTGAGGAGCGCGCGGGCCGCGCCGGCCGGGTCACCGGGCTGGGTGTACGCGTATGCGCCGGAGAGGGCTTCCCGCCTGGTCGCGAGCACCTGATCGTAGGCAGCGAGCGGCTCGGCGCGATCCATGCTCGTGCCGTTCCAGTCCGACCGGAACGGCCCTGGCTCGATGATGGTGACGCGGATGCCAAACCCGCGCACCTCTTGCGCGAGGCTTTCGCTCAGGCCTTCGAGCGCGAACTTCGACGCGCAGTAGCCGCCCGTGTCGGGCAGCGCCACGACCCCGCCGATGCTGGAGATCTGGAAGATGCGCCCGTACCGCTGGGCCCGCATGGCCGGGAGCACGGCTTGGGTGCACCAGAGCGCGCCGAAGAAGTTTACGTCCATCTGCCTGCGGATCTGAGCTTCGGTGATCTCTTCGACGCCGCCGGCGAGGCCGTAGCCGGCGTTGTTGACCAGGACGTCGATCCGGCCGAAGCGGGACAGGCCCGCCCGGACGACATCGCCGACGGCGGCGCGGTCGCTGACCTCCAGCGGCAGTGCGAGCACCGCGTCGCCGTGGCGGTCGCTCAGGTCGCGGAGCGCCGCGTCAGAACGGGCTGTCGCTATCACCCGGGCGCCGTCGCTGACGGCAGCGTCGGTGAACGCGCGGCCCAGCCCGCGGCCGGCGCCAGTTATCAGCCAGACCCGGCCCTGCTGGCGGCCCGCCACGGCGTTCATGCGGACTCCCGCTGTGCTGCCGGCCGTTCCAGTCCAAATGAGGTTCGTCTGCCGTACATGCGACCGCATCGTACAACATCGACGTCAACGTTGACTGATCGCAAGGCCTAGTGCATCAACCTGCAGTGATGCGCATGTCGTTTGGATACGCACCGGCTGACAGCGGACCGGGCTCCGGCTAACTCTTGACGATCCGGCGTAAGTATGGGACGTTCCATCTACAAAGCGTACCAACGTTCGTTATACGCACACTCGTTGACCTCCGTGTCCCCGGGAGCAACGCAGCCAGGCGGGCGTCGGCCTGCCCGCAGCATCCGGGCACGGGCCCGGCTCGGCCTGGCCCGCGCCGAGATGCGTGCCCGGCTCGTAGGTGTCGTCACGGACGGCGGACGGAAGGCCTCGAAGGAGAGCGCACGTGACCGACTTGAGATCCAGGCGCCCCGGGTGGCGCAGCGCATGGCTGGGAGTGGCCGCGGCCGCGGTCATCATCGTCGCTACCGCCTGCGGAAGTTCAGGCAACGGAGGGTCAGCGAGCGACAGCACCCAGCCGGCGGCAGGCAGCACGACCAGTACGACTGGCGCCGCGCAGTCGGCGGGCGGTTCGCTGCTGACCAGCGCGACGGCCGCTGTGAACCAGCACCTGCAGCTGCCGACGAAGATCCTCGAGACGCAGGCGTTCAAGCTGAAGCCCGGCAAGATGATCTACAACATCTCCTGCAACCTGGCGATCGTCGGCTGCGGGGAGATCTCCACGGAGATCGGTGACGCCACCAAGGCCATCGGCTATCGCTTCGGGCGGTGCAACGCCGGGGCGTCGCCCACGCAAGCCCAGGGCTGCTTCACCAACGCGGTAAACGCGAAAGCGTCGGTGATTGTTGATAATGACGTGCCGCTGGTGGGCTCGGGCAGCGGGTTCCAGCAGGCCAAGGCGGCTGGCATTCCGATCGCGGGGGCATTCACGGGAAACCCGCTGGTCACCGTCGACGAACCCACCCAGGCCGCGGAGGATGCGCCAAGCGTCGAGGCGCAGCTGCTGGCCGACTACGTCATCAGCAAGTCGAGCGGCAAGGCCAATGTCCTGTACATCGGCGAGACCCAGGACAACGACGGCGTGCTGCGCGGCAAGGCATTCCTGGCGGAGATGGCGAAGTGCACGACCTGCAAGGTCACCACGATCGCGACCAACGAGAACACGCAGATAACCTCCGCGCCGCCGCAGATCACCGCGGCGCTCGAGGCGAATCCGGGGATCGACTGGATCATCGGCAATCAGGACACGGTGTCCGCACTGGCGGTGCAGGTGGTCGGCAACCTCGGCCGCACCGGTCAGATCCAGATTGGCGGGATGGACGCCGACCCGCAGAACATCCAGTACATCGAGCAGGGCAAACAGGCGATCGACGCGACCGTCGGGCAGGGCGAGGTTGCCTACGCCGCCGTCTACGCCGCGGCGCGGATCGCCTCCGGCCAGGCCGTGCCGCTCGCCACGCCGGTCAACATCTGGCTCATCGACAGCAGCAACGTGTCGCACGTGCCCTCAAACGGCGTGTTCTTCGGCCCGGCTGACTACCAGCGGCAGTTCCTGTCCCTGATGGGCAAGTGAGATGGCGGCGACCGCGACCCACCCGCCGTGCTGACGGTTTCGGGGATCTCGAAGAGCTTCTTCGGCGTGCGGGTGCTCGACGACTTCGAGATCTCGCTGCCGGATGGTGAGGCGCACGCCCTGCTGGGCCACAATGGCTCCGGCAAGTCGACGCTGATCAAGATCCTCTCGGGTTACTACCAGCCCGACAGCGGTGGCGGCCTGGTCGCCGTCGACGGGCAGGCGATGCGGCTCGGCGACACCGCAAGCAGCGCGAGCCTGGGCATCAGCGTCGTGCATCAGGGCCTCAGCCTGATCGGGTCGCTCACCGTGCTGGAAAACCTGCGCCTGGGGCCGGGGCAGTTCGCCACGGCCCCGGGCCGGCGCATCCGATGGCGCGAAGAGCGGGCGGCGGCGGTCCGCGAGCTGGCCGACGTCGGCCTGAGCGATGTCATGCCTGACGCCATCTTTTCCAGCCTCACCACCGTGCAGCAGACCGGCGTCGCCATCGCGCGAGCCAGGCACGGCGGCGTCCGGTGCCTGATCCTGGATGAGCCCACCTCGGCGCTGCCGGACGCCGAGGTGGACCGGCTCACCGCGATCATCCGCAGCATGCAAGAGCACGGCGTTTCGATCATGTACGTCACACACCGGCTGGACGAGGTCGCGCGGGTCGCCGAGCGGGTAACCGTGCTGCGGGACGGGAAGATCGCGGGCAGCGGTCCGGTGGCGGAGTTCCCGCAGGCCCGGCTGATCAGCATGATCGCGAACGCGGACCGGCCGGGACCGTCCGCGCGGGCCCAGCGGGCACCGGATCAGCCGGAGTCGGCCCACCCCCGGACGCCGCCGGCCGGGCCGCCGGTGGCGGCGATGCCCGCCAGCCAGCGTGCGGACCTTGAGCTGATCAACGTCACCGGCGGCATCCTCGGCGGGCTCACGCTGACCGCCAGGGCCGGTTCTGTCGTCGGAGTTGCCGGGCTGGTAGGCAGCGGAGTGGAGGACCTGCCCCGGGTTCTCCAGGGTGACCTGGCCTACAGCGGCGAGATCAGGCTGGGCGGTCGGCTCGTGCGCCTGCGCGGGCCGAAGTCCGGGCAAAATGCCGGGCTGATGGTGGTGCCATCCAGAGTTTCGGACAAGATCGTCGAGGATCTGGCGGTGGGCGAGAACCTGACCCTGGGCCTGCAGCGCAGGTTCTTCCGGTTCGGGATGCTCAGGACGCGCGCCGAGCGGAGGTTCGCCCGGGAGCTGGCCGCGGCCAGGAACATCCGGACTCGCAGCATCGACGATCCGGCCCGGCTGCTGAGCGGCGGAAACAAGCAGAAGGTCGTGATGGCCCGGGCGCTGGAGCTGGCGCCCCGGGTACTCGTGGTGAGCGAGCCGACCAACGGCATTGACGTCGTCGGCAAGCAGGAGATCCTGCGGCTGCTCGTCGAGGCGGCGGGGGCCGGGACGGCCGTGGTCTTGTGCAGCTCGGAGCTGGAGGACCTCGCCGACGCGTGCGCGGAGCTCCACGTGCTCGCCGACGGGCGCGTCAAGGTGACGCTGACCGGGGCCGACATCACGCGCGAGCGGATCGGAGAGGAAATGCACAGTGACGCACACTGAGATGCCCGACCGCCCGGCCGCGGCCGGGAAGGCAGCCGAGCCGAAACAGGCCGGCGGCCTGAATGCGATCAGTGGCTTCTTGCGCGACTTCAACACGATGCGGGAGGGCGCCGGGCTACTGGAGCGGTACGCCGGAGTGATCCTGCTCGTCGTGCTCATCATCGTGTTCTCTGTGGTGACGTCGCATTTCCTCACTTCAGCGAACTTCCTCGGCATCGCCCAGAACCAGGCGATCCAGGCGGTCCTGTCCATCGGCCTGCTGTTCCCGCTCGCGTCCGGCGTCTTCGACGTCTCGGTGTCGGGCAGCATGACGCTTGCGGTCGTCTTCGTCACCGAGATGTTCCAAGGCACATCGGGGGCGATGCCGATCTGGGGCGCGGTCTTGCTGACCCTCGTGGTCATGGTGCTGGCCGGGCTGGTCAACGGGCTGCTCGTGGTCCGGGTCGGGATCGATCCGTTCGTCGCGACCATCGGTACCGGGTCAGTCCTGCAGGGCATAGCCGAGGCGATGGGGAACGGCCAGACGATCATCAGCCATATCCCGCAGGGCTTCGTGAAGTTCGGCATCGCGAAGTGGTTCGGCCTCCCGGTGAACGTACTGATCGTGCTGGGCCTGGCCGTCACGGTGTGGTACGTGCTCGCGCAGACGCCGCTCGGCCGGGCGATCTATGCCACCGGCGCGGCCCGGGAGGCGGCCCGCCTGGCGGGCATCCGCACCAGCCGGGTCGTCATCTCCGCCTACGTGCTGTCCGCCGTGGGCGCAGGCATCGCCGGTATCTTGTTCGCCGCGGGCGAGGGCGCGGGCCCGCCCGACACCGGGACGGCGTTCCTGCTGCCCGCGTACGCGACCGTGTTTCTCGGCGCGACCATCATCCGGCCCGGCCGGTTCAACATCTGGGGCCTCATCATCGCCATCCTGATCATCGCGGTTGGCATCAACGGGCTCGAGCTGCTCGGTACGCCGTTCTGGGTCCAGGACTTGTTCGAGGGCGCCGCTCTCATCGCCGCGGTCGCGCTGACCAGGCTCCGGGCCAATGCGACCCGCTGACCCCGCCCGCCGCGCCGCTACCTGTTCCTGATCGCATCCGTACGCCTGGAGGTATTCCATGATCACATTCGCCGAGCAGCTGGCCGACTTCATATCGGGGCTCAGTGCTGAGTCGCTGCCGGAGGCCATCTTCGACAGCGGCCGGGACCGGTTGCTGGACGCGATCAGCACCGCCATTGCCTCTCGCGACGTGGCCACCACGAGAGCTGTGATCGCCGCGGGCGACGCGCTCGGCGGCGCCGGGGGAGAGTGCACGGTGCTGCCCACCGGCCAGCGGCTGAACATGTCCGACGCCGCGCTCATCAACGGCACCGCGGTGCACGCGATCTTGTTCGAGGACATCAACCTGTCCAGCTCGGACCATCCCGGTGCGGTCATCGTGCCCGCCGCCCTGGCCGCCGCGGAATCGGCGAGCCGGATCACCGGCCGGACCGCGACCATCGGGGACCTCATCGTGGCGATCGTCGCGGGATATGAGGTCCACCTGCGCATCGGGGTCCTGGCCGCGACCGGTGTGAAGAACCGCGGACTGCGAACCACGGCGGTGTTCGGCACCGTCGGCGCGGCGGCCGCGGCGGCCAGCATCTACCGGCTGGCCCGTGACCGGGCGATTGTCGCGTTGTCGATGGGAGCCAACACGGCGTTCGGATTCCTCGAGGGTTTCGCGCACGGCACCATGGAGCCGTATGTGCAGGCGGGGATCGCGGCCAGGAACGGGCTGCTGTGCGCCGCCCTGTCGATCGGCGGCGTGCAGACGGGCCCGCCGGCTTTCGAGGGCGAGTCCGGGTACTTCCGCGGCCTGGCCGATCTCGAGCCGGGCCGTTACGAGCTGCCCGGAGACTGGCTGATCGGCGGCGTCACGGCCAAGCCGTACCCGATCAGCGGCGGCAAGATCGGCTCGGTCGACAGCGCGATCGCGGCCCGCCAGCAAGGCTTCGGCGACGCGGCAATTACCTCCGTCCTGGTCCGGCTGCCTCCCGGGATCAAGGAGTTCCCCGGTGCCGACAAGCCGGGGCCGTTCACCACGATGAACGAGGCTCAGGACAGCACCCAGTTCTGCGTGGGCGCGGCGCTGCTCGGCCGGGACATGTCGGCGCTGCGCACGGTCATGCACGAGTACGCCGATCCGGAGGTCTCCGCGGTGGCTCAGGTGACCGAGCTGGTCAGCGAGCCGGGCCGGAAGCTCGCCCGGGTCGAGGTAACGCTGTCCGACGGCCGCTGCGTCGCGGGTGAGGTCGACTGGAGTGACCGGCAGGTGCCGACAGTGGCCAGCATGTCGGAAAAGCTGCGCAAGCTGACGGCGGACCACTGGCCCGGCGACCGCGCCGACCAGATCATCGAAGTGGCGGCGGGGGATCCGGCCGGGCCCGTAACCGGGCTCTCGGCCCTGCTCAGCGCCTGATCATCGCGCCTGGTCCCCGCCCGGGCCACCAGGACCCGGGCGGGGATGTCCCCGGCGGCAGCTAGCGGGCCGGGAGGTAGCCAGACGTCGGGTTCTGGTAGCCCAGCGCGTGCAGGAACCTTGACTGCGGCGAGATCATCACGCCCGGGACCCGGTCATTGGCCGCGACCACCTGCTGCATCTCGGCGATGAAAATCGAGGATTGGAACGCCGCCAGGTACCGCTGCAGATCCTCGGTCAGGCGGCGTTTGGTAGCGCCGTCGGGCGCGTGCAGGACGGCTGCGAACCTCTCCAGCGCTTCCGGGTTCTTTTTCCACCGCGGCCGCCAGTTACCGACGTGCTCCGGGCCGCCCGGCAGCGGCAGCAGCGGATTCATGGCCGCGTAGTCGTGCGCGATGTCGTACACCGGCTCGGTGACGTTGTGCCCGCACTCGGTGCGCAGGAACAGCGGTGGCAGCCAGCCGGCCGGCTCCTGCCTGACGTCACGTATCTCGGCCTGCACGCCGATCTGCTGCCAGGCATCCGCCATGAGCGCCGCGATCCGCTGGCAGTACGGCATGGCCTCTATATATAGGTCAGCGCTGA
>Ga0207416_1002985_pt1 | contig 17058 bp, 15 predicted proteins | sample PaiPotPPM11metaG_FD_184107 | JGI IMG/M metagenome (GOLD analysis project Ga0207416, IMG submission 184107) | Iron sulfur acid spring bacterial and archeal communities from Banff, Canada, to study Microbial Dark Matter (Phase II) - Paint Pots PPM... ...
ATCCGCCGCCGTGCGGACCTACGGCAGCCTCGCGACCCAGTTGGACCCGCGCCGTCACGACGCGCTGAAGGCTGAGCTGGAACGCCATCTGGCCGCGGCGCGCGACCAGCAAGACCGGCTCAGCGAGCTGTTGGCGACCGCCCCGGCGGCCCGCCCAGTCGGATGGCCGTTGCGGGGCGAGTTGATCAGCCATCTTGACCGGCTCAGGTCCGAGCTTGAGGCGGGCGTGCCGGAGGGCAGCGCCCAGCGGCGGCGTAACCGTCCCAGGCAGTGGCCGCGGCTGCGCGGGCAGCGAGTGCCGACCGCGTTTCGGCGGCTCATGAGGCAAAAGGGCCGACAGGTCGTGACGTAACAGGGCCGACACGCTGTCACGGCGCGATGGCGGCCTCCACCCACTTGCGCAGGTCCGCGGCCGGCGCGGCCCCTGCCCTGCGGGCCGCTACCTGCCCGCGGCGGAGGACCATGAGCGTCGGGATGGCCTGCACGCCGAAGCGCTGCTGAATCTTGGGCGATTCGTCCACGTTGACCTTCACCAGCTTGACCCGGCCGGCCAGGTCGGCGGCGACCTGCGCGAGCGCCGGGCTCACCATGCGGCACGGCCCGCACCACGGCGCCCACAGGTCGACGACGACCGGCACCGGCGCGGCCTCGGCCACCTCGGCGAATGTGTCATCTGCGGCGTCGGCAATCCACGGCAGCGGCTGATGGCAGTTGCCGCAGCGCGGCAAGCCCGTAGCGGCCGCCGGTACCCGGTTCCGGCGGCCGCAGTTCGGGCACGTGATGATTTCAGCGGGCGCTGCTGGGGCGGCCATGGGTCAGGCGGCGTTCTCGTAGGCGGGATTCTCGTAGCCGACGGTCAGCTCGCCGTCGGCGTATCCGACGCGGATGACCGCTCCGTCGAGGATGTCGCCGGAGAGCAGGGCGCGCCCGATCCGGGTCTCGACCTCCCGGCTGATGAACCTGCGCAGCGGCCGCGCCCCGTAGACCGGGTCGTAGCCCTGCCGGGCGATGAAGCGCCGGGCATCGTCGGTGATCTCCAGCTTCATCTGCCGCTCGCCGAGCCGGGCCCGCAGATCATCGAGCATGAGGTCGACGATGCGCTCGGTCTCGGCCTGGGTCAGGGGCTTGAACAGCACGATGTCGTCGAGGCGGTTCAGGAACTCGGGCCGGAAGTGCAGGCGCATCTCCGCCAGCACGCGTTCGCGCGCGTCCGGCTTGATCTCGCCGTCCGAAGTCGCGTCCCCCACCAGGTATTCCGAGCCGATGTTGGAGGTCATGATGATGACTGCGTTGCGGAAGTCAACCGTGCGGCCCTGCGCGTCGGTGAGCCGCCCGTCGTCCAGCACCTGTAGCAGCGTGTTGAACACGTCCGCGTGGGCCTTTTCCACCTCGTCGAACAGCACGACCGAGTACGGCTTGCGCCGGACCGCCTCCGTCAGCTGCCCGCCCTCCTCGTAGCCCACGTATCCGGGCGGCGCGCCGACCAGGCGGCTGACGGTATGGCGCTCTTGGTACTCGCTCATGTCGATCCGGATCATGTTCTCCTCGGTGTCGAACAGTGCGGCCGCCAGCGTCTTGGCCAGCTCGGTCTTCCCCACCCCGGTGGGGCCGAGGAAGATGAACGACCCGATGGGCCGGCGCGGGTCCTTGATCCCCGACCTGGCCCGGATGATGGCGTCGGCGACGAGCCGGACGGCCTCGTCCTGGCCCACGATCCGCTCGTGCAGGACCTGGTCCAGGCGCAGGACCTTCTCCCGTTCTCCTTCTTCCAGGCGGCTGACCGGGATACTCGTCCAGCGGGAGACGATCATGGCGATCTCGTCGCTGGTGACCGTCTCGCGCAGCAGCCGCGCGCCGCCCTGCTTGGCCGCGAGCCGCTCTTCCTCGGCCTCGACCCGCCGCTGCAGTTCAGGGAGCCTGCCGAGACGCAGTTCCGCCGTCTTGGTCAGGTCGTAGTCGCGCTCGGCCTGCTCGGCGTCGCGTCGCGCCTGCTCCATCTCCTCGCGGAGCGCCTGCACCCGGCGCAGCGCCTGGCGCTCGGCTTCCCACTGGGCTCTCAGCGCGTCGGCCTCCGCTCGCAGGTCCGCGAGTTCCTTGCGCAGGTCCGCCAGGCGCGCCTTGCTCGCCTGGTCGTTCTCCTTGGCGAGCGCGGTTTCCTCGATCTCCAGCCGCATCACCCGGCGGGTGAGCTCGTCCAGTTCGGCCGGCATGGAGTCGATCTCGGTGCGGATCATGGCGCAGGCCTCGTCGACCAGGTCGATCGCCTTGTCCGGCAGGAACCGGTCGGAGATGTACCGGTGGCTGAGCATGACTGCGGTCACCAGGGCGCTGTCGGCGATCTTCACGCCGTGGAACACCTCGAGCCGCTCCCGCAGGCCGCGCAGGATGGAAATGGCGTCCTCCACCGACGGCTCGTCGACCATCACCGGCTGGAACCGGCGCTCGAGCGCCGCGTCCTTCTCGATGCGCTTGCGGTACTCGTCTACGGTCGTCGCGCCGATCAGGTGCAGCTCGCCGCGGGCCAGCATCGGCTTGAGCATGTTGCCCGCGTCCATGGCTCCTTCGGCGGCGCCCGCGCCCACCACCGTGTGCAACTCGTCCACGAACAGCAGGATGCGTCCGGCGGCGGCCCTGACCTCGGTGAGGACGGCCTTGAGCCGTTCCTCGAACTCGCCGCGGTACTTGGCGCCAGCGACCAGGGAGCCCATGTCGAGGCTGAAGATCGTCTTGTCCCGCAGGCCCTCGGGGACATCACCGCGGGTGATGCGCTGGGCCAGGCCCTCCACGATGGCGGTCTTGCCCACTCCGGGATCGCCGATCAGGACCGGGTTGTTCTTGGTCTTCCTGGACAGGATCTGGATGACGCGCCTGATCTCGGCGTCCCGGCCGATGACCGGGTCGAGTTTGCCGCTGGCCGCCTCGGCGACCAGGTCACGGCCGTACTTGGCGAGGGCTTCGTAGGCCGATTCCGGCATGGCGGAGGTGACCCGCTGGTTGCCGCGGATCGTCGTCAGCGCCTGCAGGAAGGCGTCCCTGGTCACGCCGTCGGCTTGGAGCATGCGGCCGGCCGCGGTGGCCGGGCCCTCGGCGAGCAGCGCCATGAGCAGATGCTCGACCGAGACGTACTCGTCCTTGAGCCTGCCCGCCTCCTGTTCGGCCGTATCCAGCAGTCGGGTAAGCCGCTGCGTGACACGGATCTCCCCGGGGTTCACGCCCGGGCCGGTGACCCGGGGCCGCCTGGCGAGCTCCGACTCCAGCGCCGTACGCAGCCGGTCGGGGTCGGCGCCGGACTGGGCGAGCAGCCGGGGAGCGATCCCCTCAGGCTGGTCGAGCAGCGCGAGGAGCAGGTGCTCGCCGTCCACCTCGGTATGCCCGAAACGGAACGCCTTCGTCTGCGCGTCGTGCAGCGCCTCCTGCGATTTCTGCGTCAGGCGGTTCGGGTCCATGGTCACCTTCCTGGCCGTCGGGCGGCCTGCCCCCGCAGGGCCGCTTCCAGTACCGCGATCCGGTCGAGCAGGTCGGTGACGAGCCCGATGGCCGCATAGTTGAGCGCGAAGCCCGCGCGCAGGCGCTGCACCCGCGCCACCACGGCGAACTCGCTGCGAGAGAACCAGAGCTCGCCCGCCGGGTCGCGATCGGCGTCGATGAGCCCGAGGGCGACGAGCCTGCGGAGCAGATCCGGGTGCAGGCCGGACAGCAGGGCGAACTCCTCAAGGCTCAGGCGCGAGGCGCGGACGATGGCGTAATTCACCGCTGTCTCCTCGGGTCGAAGTCGGATTCGGCCGCCAGCTGCTCGAAGAGCCGGCGCTGCGCGTGCGACAAACGCGCCGGTACCATGATCCTGGCCTCCGCGAACAGGTCTCCCGCCTTGCCCTTCGGATTGGGCAGGCCGCGGCCGCGCAGCCGGATCTGCCTGCCGCTGGAGGTACCCCCGGGGACCTTGACCTTGACCTCGCCGCCCGGGGTGTCGACGGGGACCGACGTGCCGAGCGCGGCTTCCCAGGGGGCGAGCCGCAACTCAACGTAGAGATCGCGCCCGTCGAGGCGGTACCTCGGGTGCGGCGCGATCCGCACGACGAGATACAGGTCGCCGTTACCCGCCCCGTCGCTGCCGCGACCGCCCTGTCCGGCCAGCCGGATCCGCTGGCCGTCCGTGACCCCGGCAGGCACCGTAACTTCGAACGACCGGCCCGTGCCGTCGCCGGTCAGCGTGACGGTCCGGCGCGTGCCCCGGTAGGCCTCTTCGACGGTGAGCTCGAGCTCGGCCTCCTGGTCGGCGCCGGGGATCGGTCCCCAGCGCCGCCCGGCCCGGCCGCCGAAGACGCCGCCCAGGAGATCCTCGAGGTCGATGTCGCCGCTACTGAAGCCGAACCCGTCGCCCCTCCCGAAGCCGCCGCTTTGGAAGCCGCCGCGGGTCTGGCCAGCCCCGGCGCCGGCCCGGCGGCGCCGCCACTCGTCTGGGTCCACGTCCTCGGGAACCTGACGGAAGTTAGGCCCGAAGGCGTCGTAGCGGCGCCGTGTCTGCGGGTCGGACAGGACGTCGTAGGCCTCCGAGATCTCTTTGAACCGGTCTTCGGCCGCCGGGTCGGAGTTGACGTCCGGGTGGTAGGTGCGGGCCAGCTTCCGGTAGGCACGCTGGATCTCGTCCTGGTCGGCGTCCCTTGGCACGCCCAGGACCTGGTAGAAGTCCTGGTTCGCCATCAGCCCGGCCTGGCCACCACCACCTGCGCGGGCCGCAGCTGGTGGTCTCCTTCGCCGTACCCCGGCCGGACGACCTCGGCGACCATGTCCGCCTCGGTGCCGGGGTCGGGCCGGGTCGCGACCGCCTCGTGCCGGGTGGGGTCGAACCGGGCGCCGCGGTCGTCACGGCGCGGGAAGCCCAGGCCGGCCAGCACGCCGAGGGCCTGCTCCCGGACCGCCTCGACCCCGTCGACAACGGTCGCTGGGTCGGCCGTGGCGTGCGCGAGCGCGAGATCGAGGCTGTCGATCACGGGCAGCCACTGCCTGGCCACGGCGGCTCTGGCATCCTCCTCGGCGCGGCGGGTCTGCGCGGCGCATCTCTTGCGCGTGTTGTCCAGATCAGCCAGGGCGCGCAGGCGCGCATCCTCGAGTTCCGCGATCCGGGCCGCCTGGTCGTCGATCGTGTCGGCGGCGGCCTGGCCCCCCGGCGGCGTGGTCTCGGCGCTGGCGGCATCCCCTGAGCCGGCGGGCGGGGCGGCGGCGTGCGGGGCACGCCCCGCACCACCGTCTCCCTCCGTTCCGTTTCCTGGTGTCTGGTTCACCGGCAGCCTCACTCGGTCGGCGTGAACTCGGCGTCGATCACGTCGTCGTCACCGCCGCCGGCGGAGCCGGCTTGCGGGCCCGGGCCAGCTTGCGGCCCTGGGCCGCCCTGCGGGGGGATACCCGCCGCGGCGAGTTCCTGATTGACCTGCCGCAGATCGGTGGCCAGGTTCCGGAGCCGGTCGAGTGGCGCCTCTTCATTGAGCGCCTGCCTGGCATCGGAGGCCGCGTTTTCCGCGCGTGCCTTCACGTGCACCGGGAGCGATTCCCCGCGTTCGGCCAGCTGGTGCTCGACCTGGTAGGTGGCGGCGTCAAGCTCGTTGCGGGCATCGGTGAGCTCGCGCAGCCGCTGGTCCTCCTCACGGTGCCGCTCGGCGTCGGCGATCATCTGCTCGACCTCGGCCTGGTCCAGGTTGGACGTCTCCGTGATCGTGATGCGCTGCTCGGTCCCGGTGTCCTTGTCCCGAGCGGAGACATTCAGGATCCCGTTCGCGTCGATGTCGAAGGTGACCTCGATCTGCGGCACGCCCCGCGGTGCGGGCCGGATGTTCTCCAGCCGGAACCGGCCGAGCACCCGGTTGTCCGCGGCCCGTTCCCGTTCCCCCTGCAGGACCACGACATCAACCGCCGACTGGTTGTCCTCGGCGGTGCTGAAGACTTCAGTGCGGCGGGCCGGGATCGTGGTGTTGCGCTCGATGACCTTGGTCATCATCCCGCCGAGCGTCTCGATGCCGAGCGACAGTGGCGTCACGTCGAGCAGCAGCACGTCCCTGACGTCGCCCTTGAGCACGCCCGCCTGCACGGCCGCGCCGACGGCGACCACCTCGTCCGGGTTCACGGTCATGTTGGGGTCCTTGCCGCCGGTCAGCCGGCGGACCAGGTTCTGCACGGCCGGGATCCGGGTGGAGCCGCCGACCAGGATCACCTCGTCGATATCCGCGTCCGTCAGCTTGGCGTCGGCCATCGCCTGCCGGACGGGGCCCGTCGTGCGCTCGATCAGGTCCCTGGTGATCTCCTCGAAGGTCGAGCGCATCAGCGTCGTGTTGAGGTGCTTGGGCCCAGCGGCGTCAGCGGTGATGAACGGCAGGCTGATGGTGGTCTGGGTGACCGCGGACAGCTCCACCTTCGCCTTTTCAGCCGCTTCGAACAGGCGCTGCAGGGCCTGCGGGTCGGCCCGCAGGTCGATGCCGTTGTCGCGCTGGAACTCGTCGGCCACGTGATCGACGATCCGGCGGTCGAAGTCGTCGCCGCCCAGATGCGTGTCGCCCGCGGTCGCCCGTACCTCGACCACGCCCTCGCCGATGTTGAGGATGCTCACATCGAAGGTTCCGCCGCCCAGGTCGAAGACCAGGACCGTCTCGTTGCTCTTCTTGTCCAGCCCGTAGGCCAGCGCCGCCGCTGTGGGCTCGTTGATGATGCGGAGCACCTCAAGGCCGGCGATGCGGCCGGCGTCCCTGGTCGCCTGGCGCTGCGCGTCGTTGAAGTACGCCGGCACCGTGATGACCGCCTCGGTGACCCGCTCGCCAAGGAATTTCGATGCGTCCTCGGCGAGCTTGCGGAGCACGAGCGCGGAGATTTCCTCCGGCGCGTACAGCCTGTCCTGGACCTTGAACCGCACGGCGCCGTCTGGCCCGGGGACCACGTCGAACGACACGGCGTTCACCTCGCTGGCGACCTCGTCGTAATGCCGCCCGACGAACCGCTTCGCGGAGTAGATCGTCCCCTTCGGGTTCAGGATGGCCTGCCGCCGGGCGATCTGCCCCACCAGGCGCTCGCCTTGCGGCGTAAAGGCCACCACCGAGGGAGTCGTCCGCGATCCCTCGGCGTTCGGTATCACGGTTGGCTGGCCGTCCACCGTCGCCGCGATCACAGAGTTGGTGGTGCCTAGGTCGATTCCGACTGCAACTGGCATCGCTACCTCCTGTTAGAGCCGCGACCCGAGATGCTTTCTGGACCAGGGGGCCGGAGCATACGTAAAGCAGTGCGGGACTGGTCAGCCCTTGATCTCGATGTGACGCGGCTTGGCCTTCTCTGACTTCGGAACGGCCACCGTCAGTACCCCGTCGGAGAGTTGCGCGCTCACGCCGTCGGCGTTGACGTCACCGGGCAGGTAAGTGTGGAACTCGAACCGGCCGGTGCGGCGCGAGCGGCGATGGCGGCGGCCCTTCTGCTCGGACTCGGGGATCTCGCCGGTGATGACCAGCTCCCGGTCCTGGACCTGGATGTCTATCTGGTCCCTGTTCACTCCGGGCAGGTCGACCTCGACCACGTAGGCGTCGTCGGTCTCGGACACGTCGGCGAGCGGGATCCAAGGCCCTTCGGCCACGTCGACGGGGGCCAGGCCGAAGGCGAGGTTCATCAGCTGACCCATGCGATCATAGATGTCCTCGAATTCGCGGCTTGGGTTGACGACGGTGAGGTTCCGTCCACTGCGCTGGACCGGGAGCATTGCCATGGCTAGCCTCCTGCGGCTGAGAACGTGACTGTCTGGATACGTCCAGTACTACGCTTCCCGCCCGCAGGGACGAGCACATCGTCAATCCTGATAGTCCTGAGGTAGGGGAACGGAGACCGAGCGCACCCTGACATGAGGGCGCACGGTCAGATCAGCAGCCGGAAGACACTGAACGCGCGTTCCCATTCCTCGCTGTGCACGGCTTTCAAGTCGGCGTCAATGAGCTTGAATATTCTGGCTAGGGCCACGCTGATGCCGCCGAAGAGCTCCGGAAGCCGGGCCTGCGTCGCGTCGCTGAGCGCATAGTCGAGCGGCGGGCGGGCCGCGAGGGATTCGAGGACGGGCCCGAGCTCAATCTCCTGTTCGACGCGCCGGAACGCGTGCATGCTCTCTTGCAAGCCTTTGGTTACCGGCAGGTCCCAGGACTCGATGACGTCGCGGACGTTGGCCTTCGCGGTGGCCTGCCCTGTCAGCAGCAGGTCATAAATCGCGTCGTTGACGAAATCGAGGTACCGCTTGATATCGTCCCGGTCGACGCTGACGCCGCCCGCGGCGCGGAAGAAGCGCTCGAACTTGGTAAACCCCATCACTGGCATGCCTGCCTCCTCACATCACGGTGAGCTATGTCGGCCGGGTTCTTTCGAAGGCGAGCCGGATGGCCATCGCGCCCTCGCCGACGGCCGCGGCGACTCGTTTGGCCGAGGCGCTGCGGACATCGCCGACAGCGAAGACGCCAGGCCTGTTGGTCTCCAGCGGCAAAGGCCCCGTTCCGTCCTGACCGCCGGCTGCGGCCAGCGCACCGGCCCCGGTCCGGATGAATCCGTGGTCGTCAAGGTCAACCAGGCCGCCCAGCCAGTCCGTGCACGGTACGGCCCCGATGAAGACGAAGAGCGCGCGCGCCGGAAGGACGCGCCGCGTGCCGGTAGGTGTGCCGACGACGGTGATCGCCTCCAGCGCCTGGTCGCCGTGCAGTTCCCGCACTTCGCTGTCCACCATGACTTGGACGTTCGGGAGCCGCGTGACCTGGTCGATGAGGTAGCGCGACATGTGCTCGCTCAGGTCATGCTCGCGGACTATGAGCGTGATGCCGGTGGCGTGCGCGGAAAGGAAGATCGCCGCCTGCCCCGCCGAGTTGCCGCCGCCGATGATCGCGACCGGGTCCCCGCGGCACATCAGCGCCTCAGCCTGCGACGCCGCGTAGTAGACGCTCACCTTCTCGAAATAGTCCAGGCGCGGCACGTCGAGCCGGCGGTACCGGACGCCGGTGGCGATGACCACCGATGTGCTCGTCAGCGAGGTCCCGTCGGCGAGGTGGACACGGTAATAGCCGCTGTCCTGCGCGATGGCGGTGGCCTCCGCGGGCACGGCGAACCGGGCGCCGAACTTCTCCGCCTGGAGCACCGCCCGGTCCGCGAGCTCGGCGCCGGAGATACCCGAGGGGAATCCGAGGTAGTTCTCGATCCGCGATGAGGTTCCGGCCTGGCCTCCGGTGGCCACGCCGTCGAGAGCGGTCACCTGCATGCCCTCTGACGCGGCGTACACGGCGGCGGACAGGCCCGCCGGCCCTGCCCCGACCACGAGCACGTCACAGCCGGCCTGCTGCGCGCTCGGCGCCGGGAGTCCGATCGCGGCGGCCAGCTCGGCGTTGCCGGGGTTGCGCAGCAGCCGTCGCCCGTAGACGATCACGACCGGGGTGTCGTCGGGTGCCACGCGGAACTGCGCGAGCACGGCCTCCGCGGCCGGGTCGGTCTCCAGGTCGAGCCACCGGACCGGGATCTGGTTCCTGGCCGCGAAGTCGCGGACCCGCCGGGTGTCCGGTGAGTACCGTGAGCCGACGACCCGCAGGCCGGCGCCGAGCCTGATCAGAATGGAGCGGCGCAGCAGGTAGGCACGCAGGACGAGGTCGCCGAATGCCGGATCGCGGGCGATCAGTTCCCTGAGCCGGGCGATGGATACCGCGAGCACCTCACCCGCGTCCAGCGCCATGGCGGTGTAGAACGACCCCTGGCCGGCCAGCAGGCTGAGCTCGCCGAGGAACCGTCCGCGGCCGTGGACGCTGATAATGCGCTCCTCGTGCGTCCCGTGCCCCTCGACAGAAGCCACGTGCCCGGCCAGCACGACATAGAAGTCGCAGTCCCGCTCCCCTTCCCCGAACAGGATCTCTCCCGGCTGAGAGCCGCGGCGGTCACCCTGAACGGTTAGCGCGGCGATCTGGGCATCGCTCAGCCGGGGATACGCTCCCTGCGGGTCAGGGGTTTCCGTGATTTCCCCGGGCACGGCCAGCGAAGGCTTAGACGTAGGCTTCGTCGACATAGCACCAGCGCCAGGACTCGCCCAGCTCGAAAGACGCGACGATCGGGTGCCCGACCGCGAAGGCGTGCCCGCGCGCGTGCCGAAGCGGCGAGGAATCGCAGCAGCCCACGTGCCCGCAGGTCAGGCACAGCCGCAGGTGCACCCACGAGGACCCGAGGGCCAGGCACTCCTCGCAGCCCTGCGGCGTCCGCGGTGTCACCCGTTGGACCAGGCTCAGGTGCGGATCGGCCACTACCGTCATGGTCGCCGTCCTCTCGCGCTAGGCATGTCCCCATGCTCGCTAGGGACGGCGGACGGCACATCCTCAGACCAGGCAGTTGTCGCGGCCCTGGCCGTCCGTCTCCCATTGCCCGCTCATCGATGCTCCTTCCCGCGGGGACGGCTCAGCCTGACCAGCGCGAAGTCGCGGACCGGGCAGCCACTGCTCACCAGCTTCCCCGGCGGTCCGTGCGCACATCCTTCGTTCGGCAGTCCCCCGAGTGTCAGGCGGCCGCCGGTACGTCATCGTGGGTGAATGGACAAACGCCTTCGCTTCATGACCGACCTCATCGAGCCGCTCATGGTCCCTCCGGGCAGCACCGTCAGGCTGAGCCGTGATCACCATCCGGGATATACCGGCCAGGTACCCCGTCAGCAGGCCGCCCGCCTGCTCGCCGACGGCGTGGATCTCCTCGCCGAGTATCAGGACCGGCTGGCCGCGCAGGACACGTACGGCGTGCTCCTGGTCTTGCAGGGACTCGACGCGTCCGGCAAGGACAGCACCATCAAGCACGTGATGAGCGGCGTCAACCCGCAGGCGGTGGAGGTCCGTGCCTTCAAACAGCCCTCCGCCGAGGAGCTGGACCACGATTTCCTCTGGCGGTACCAGCGCGCTCTGCCCGGGCGGGGCCGGATCGGCATCTTCAACCGCTCCCACTACGAGGAGGTGCTCGTCGTCCGGGTGCATCCGGAGCTGCTGGCCGCGGAACGGATGCCCGGCGCCGGGAAAAAAATATGGGAGCGGCGCTACCGGGAGATCAACGACTGGGAACGGTACCTGGCCGACAGCGGCATTCGCATTGTCAAGGTCATGCTGAACGTGTCCAGGCGGGAGCAGGCCGAGCGGTTCCTCAAGCGCATCGACCATCCGGATAAGAACTGGAAGTTTTCGCCCAGTGATGTGCGGGAGCGGCGCCACTGGGACGAGTACCGGCAGGCCTTCGACATCATGCTGAGCCAGACGAGCACGAAGTGGGCGCCGTGGTACGTGGTGCCGGCCGATCACAAATGGTTCAGCCGCCTGGCAACCGCGGCGATCCTGGTACGGGCGCTGCACGCGATCGACCCCAAGTACCCCGCCGCCGATCCCGCGGCGCGTGAGCAGATGATGGTGGCGAGGGCCGAGCTCGTGGCGGAACTGGGTACCGAGCAGGACGGCCAAGCGTCGCCGCACTGACGTCCGCCAGTGTCATCACCTGGTTGCGCAGCCCGCTGAGCTAGCCAGTTTGGGGATGCCGAGCGCGCCGCACCTGTCTAGCGTCCCAGGAATATACAACGGCCCTATGCCGCAGGGCCGCTCACTCAAGGGGAGCGGGGTTCCGGATGGCAGCCGTCGCCGAGAGGCAGCAACAGCCGATCCGCAGTACCATCCCGGCGCGGCTCGACCGGGTCCGCTGGACGCCTTTCCATACCCGCCTGGTTCTCGGGCTCGGCGCCGCCTGGGTCCTCGATGGGCTGTCCGTCACGATCGCCAGCTCCCTGACGAGCAAACTGACCCAGCCCAACACGCTGGACCTGAGCACGGCGCAGGCCGCCTCGATTGGCACCCTCTACCTCGTCGGCGAGGTGATCGGGGCGCTGGTGTTCGGGCGGATGTCCGACACGCTCGGGCGCCGCAAGCTGTTCACGTGGACCCTCGCGATCTACCTGTTCGGCACCGCCCTGACGGCTCTTACCCCGAAGGGGTCAGGCTGGATCGTCTACCTCTACGCGACCCGGATCATCGCCGGCACGGGCATCGGCGGCGAGTACTCGGCCATCAACTCGGCGATCGATGAGATGATGCCCGCGCGGTACCGGGGACGCACCGACGTATGGATCAACGGCACCTACTGGCTCGGCGCGATCATTGGCACGTTCGCGACGTTCCTGCTGCTCAGCACGCTGCGAACGAGCGAAGGATGGCGCATTTGCTTCCTGGTCGGCCCGGCCCTGGCGTTCGTGATCATCTTCATCCGGCGCAATCTCCCCGAAAGCCCACGCTGGCTCATCACCCACGGTCGCGTGCAGGAGGCCGAGGAGGCCGTCCGTCGCATCGAGGAAGCCGCGCTCAGGGACGGGCAGCATCTCGAACCGGTTCCGGAGAGCGCCGCCATCACCATCGTGCCCGAGAAGCGCTACGGATACCTGACGCTGCTGCGCGTGGCATTCCGCCAGTACCCCAAACGGGCGATCCTGGGCGCCTCGCTGATGATCACGCAGTCGTTCCTGTACAACGCGATCTTCTTCACGTACGCGCTGGTGCTCACGAAGTTTTATCACGTCAGCAACAACGCGGTCCCGCTGTACGGCCTCGCGTTCGCGGTCGGCAATCTGGCCGGCCCGCTATTGCTCGGCCACTTGTTCGACAGTGTCGGGCGCAAGAAGATGATCTCCGGCACGTACCTGATATCCGGGGGCATGCTCGCCTTCAGCGCCTGGCTGTTCGCCGCGGGAATCCTGTCGGCCGCGGGGCAGACCTTCATCTGGATCATCATCTTCTTCTTCGCCTCCGCCGGGGCGAGCGCCGGCTACCTGACGGTCAGCGAGATCTTCCCGATCGAGATCAGGGCCGAAGCGCTCGCAGTCTTCTTCGCGGTGGCCACGATCGTCGGAGCCGTGGGACCGGCCTTCTACGGCGTGCTGATCGGCAACGGCAGCAACCGCGCCAGCTTGGCCATCGGGTACCTGGTCGGCGGCGGCATCATGATCATCGGCGGCGTGGTCGAGGCCATGTTCGGGATCAATGCCGAGGGCAAGTCCCTGGAGACGATCGCGCCACCCCTCACCGAAGTTGGCTCCGGCAAGCAAGGAGTGGATGAACATGACCGTTATCGTCGGAGTGGACAGCTCTGAGGCCTCCAAGGCGGCGCTGCGGCTCGCTGCCCAGGAAGCCCGCTGGCGGCAAGCATCTCTCGTCGCGGTGTCCGCTTATGAACTGCCGCTCGGCCCGGTGGGCGGCTTCCCGGGCGGCGCTATGCACACCAAGGGGGAAGAGCAGGCCACCGCCGAGGCGGAACTGCGCGCCACGGTCGACCATGAACTCCGTGATGAAGCCGGGCAGGCCAAGGTCCGCGTCTCGGCGGGGCTTGCCGGACAGGTGATCATCGAGGCGGCCCGCGAGGCGCATGCGGAGCTCATCGTGCTGGCCGCCCACCCCGGCAGGTCCGTGGTGCCCGGGACGGTCAGCCAATACGTCCTGCTCAAGGCCCGGTGCCCGGTCACGATCGTGCCGGACGAGAGCACGGGCGAAAAGACCAGCAGCGATTCGTGACCTCCAGGTTGCGTATTTCGGCGGTGGCTGGCCGATGCATCAATGAGTTGACACGCCTTGTCGTGGAGCGGTCCGCGGACAGCCAGCAGGGCGGGCTGACACCGGCTTAGCCGCTGGTGCCGGCGAACGCCGGCTTCCCCACCGCGCTGCACGGCCGCGGAGCGGGCGTTGCAGGGCGGCATGCGCGGCTGCCTGCCGCCCGGCAGGCCCCGGCAGCCTTGCTGGCACCGCCCGGCAGGCGGCCTCCGACGGGCCCGGCACCGGCGCGCTTCCCCGGCAGACCCGGGCCCGCTGTCCCCGACAGGCGCCGGCCCGAGGCCTTGCTCGATTCGGGGCATCCCCGGGGAGGTCGTGCTCATCGTCGATGACGACCTCGCGGCGGCCCTGGAAGTCTGACCGGTCAGCGCGCGCCTATCCGGATCCGCGGGCCCGCGGCCGTCCGGCGCGGTTGCCGCCGGAGATGCCGGCGGCCGCGAGCGCGCACAGCAGGGCCAGTACGATCGAGCAGCCGAGCACGGCGCGGAAATTACCGAAGTGGTCGGCGGCGACACCGACGCCGATGACCGGGATGGCGAGGCCTGAGTACGCGAAGACGAAATAGCTGGAGATCACCTGCGCGCGGGTCTCGGGCGGGGCCAGCCGGTTAGCGGCGGACAGGCTGCCAATGACGAGAGCCCCGAAGGCGCTCCCAGCCACCACGGTGCCGATTAGGAACAGCGCCAGGGATGCCGCCGATACCCCGGCCACGACGAGCGCCAGCCCGGCCAGGAAGAGCCCGAGCCCGGCTAGGAGGACCGGCCTGCTGTTGAGGCGCGCCAGGCCAACCGCGGCGACCGTGCCGGCAGCGAAGAAGACGCAGGTAACGGTGCCCGCGACCGCGTAATTGGCATGATGCAGGATGGCGGTCGTGAAGCCCGGCACGAGCGACGCGAACAGCCCGTTCAGCGTGTAGGCGGCGAAGGCGGCCGCCCCGGCGCCGATGAATTCGCGCCGGCCGTCCGCGGGGATGGCCAGGTCGGCGAACCGCAGACTGGGCCGCTCCCGTCTGGTCACCGTCTCAGGGACGAAGGCCAGGGCCAGCGCCGCGGCGGCGAGAAGACCGAGGAAAACCTCGAAGACGAGCACGGTCGGCTGCGGAAGGTACTGGGCGAACAGCCCGGCCATGAGCGGGCCGAGCGCTGCGGCAGCGGTGTTCGTGGCGGCGGCCACCAGCGATGCGCGCCGTGCGGCGGATTCCCGGATCATGTCGGTGAGCGCCGCGGTGGCGGTACCTATCATCAGGCCGGCGGACACCCCGGACAGGACCCTGGCGGGGTAGAGCCAGCCGGGGCTGGAGGCGAAGATGAACAAGACGGCGCTGGCGGCGCTGAAGCCCAGGGCGGCGGCCATCACTGGTCTTCGGCCCGCCTGATCTGAAGTCCGGCCGGCCAGGAGCAAGGTGGCGAGCACGGCTACCGCGTAAACCGCGAAGATCAGCGTGAGGATCCCCGCGGAGAAATGCCACTGACGCTGATAGATGGCATACAGCGGGGTCGGCACGGCGGTGCCCAGTATGACCGCGGCGAACACGTACGCGATCAGCCAGAATGCTATTTCCCTTGGCACGGCGCGCCGGTTCAGACTGATCGCCGACTGTCCGAGGCCTTCGGCGCAGGGCCGGTCAGGCGTCCGGATACGTGTGTTCGCCTGTGCCATGGGCACGACGATGCCGCAGCGCCGCCTGCGGCACATCACCAGGGCATGTAGTCCGCTGCAGGCGACCGGAGCCTATCCACCCGACGTCCTCGACGAGCTGCGGTGGACCCGCAGACCACCGACCCCGACGCCATCGGCGTGGCCGTCACCGACGGGACAGTCACCCTGACCGGGCCACGTCCCGGCCTACGCGGAGAAGCTGGCCGTGGCCCCGGCCGCCGAGCGGGTCCACCGGGGTCAAGGCGGGTGGCCAACGAGCCAAGCTCTGTGCGGCTGGTCGATGCGCCCGATCACCGCCCTCGTACCGCGAGCCGTGACCCTAGCCGGACGAGTGATGTGGCTCCGCACCGCAAGCAGCAGTCTGGTGACGAAGCGAACAAGCGAGCGCGAGAGGTGGACCGATGAAGACAGACGGTGAGATCAGGGACGACGTCGTCATCGAACTAGAATGGGATCCCCAGATAACCGACCCCGACGCCATCGGCGTGGCCGTCCAGGACGGCGCGGTAACCCTGACAGGTCATGTGCCAACCTACGCGGAGAGGCAGGCCGCCGCCCGTGCGGCGGAGCGAGTGTACGGTGTCAAGGCCGTGGCCAACGATCTGGACGTCAAACTGGCCGACGCGCCGCGGGACGACTCCGACATCGCCAAGGCGATCGCGCACGTTCTTGAGTGGAACGTGCAGGTGCCCGAGGGCAAGGTACACGCCCAAGTGCAGAGGGGCTGGGTCACGCTCGACGGTGAGGTCAGTTACGACTACCAGCGGCGCGAAGTCGAGCGGATGGTTCGCCAGGTCCGCGGAGTGATCGGTGTGACAGACACCATCACGGTCAAGCCGCCGGCGAGCCCGCAGAAAGTCCAGGAGGTGATCGGGGACGCCTTCAAGCGCGAGGCTGAGGTCGACGCGCGCCACATCAGCGTGGGGGTGTCCGACCATACCGCGAAGCTGTACGGCCACGTGCACTCCGTCCACGAGGCCAGCGCGGCCACGGCGGCGGCGGCCTCGGCACCTGGTATCTCCGCCGTGGAGAGCCATCTCGTCGTCTCCCCCTAGGCGGCCCCGCCCCGTGCGGGGAGATCGTCGGATCGCTCCCCCCACGCCGATCCCCCCGCAGCCGCGCTGGCGTCCGGCGCCCTCCTCGTAGCCGCGCGTGCGCCAGAGCCGCGGACTGCGGTTGGGAGTCACCACGCCCCCGTTCGGATGATGCTTTTTATTCCGGACGGGCCGGCGGCGGCGCGCAGCCGGATGCACTGTGGTAGGCCATTCGTGCACAGCGCTGCCTCTGCAGTCCCTCAGATGATCGCTCAGCGAGGTTTTTCCTGATCAATGACCTGGTAGGTAGTGGGTGGACCTCTGTTTTGGGGGACGCCATGGCCCACCAAGCTGCTCCTTCTGACGCGAGCCCGATGCGGGGACGGGCAGCGGAGCGCGACGCGGTCCTCAGGCTGCTCGCAAGCACCGCGGAAGGCCAGGGCATGATCCTGCTCGTGGAGGGCGACCCGGGTACGGGGAAGTCGCTGCTGCTCGCCGCTGCGGCCCGGGAAGCTCAGGAGCGGGGGTTTCCCGTCGTCGCCGCGGTCGCCGACGAGCTGAGCCAGGCCACGCCGCTGGCACCACTGCTCAGCGCGGTCCACGCCGCGGTGACCGGGGTCCCCGCCAGCAGCATCGTGTTCACTAGGCTGGAGGAGATGGCCGCCGCGGGGCCCATCCTGGTGACCGCGGACGACATCCAGTGGGCCGATCAGGGGACACTGAACGCGCTCCGGTCCTTGCCGCGGCGGCTGGCCGCTTACCCGCTGTCC
>Ga0207416_1002986_pt1 | contig 17057 bp, 18 predicted proteins | sample PaiPotPPM11metaG_FD_184107 | JGI IMG/M metagenome (GOLD analysis project Ga0207416, IMG submission 184107) | Iron sulfur acid spring bacterial and archeal communities from Banff, Canada, to study Microbial Dark Matter (Phase II) - Paint Pots PPM... ...
GCGGTCGTCGAGAGCGAAGTTCCGAAAGCCGACTTACAGCCTGCCCTGAGCCTGTCGAAGGGCAAGCAGGCGCAGGCCAAGACCAAACTGCGCTGACCGCGAACCCACCCTTCATGGAAACCCGCAAAGCACCCGAGGCCGCTCCCAAGAGAGCCGCCCACGATCCCGATTCGCCCGAGGCGCTCGTTCGATTCATGTCTGAGGGTTGGGTCGACGCGCCCATCACGGTTTCGCGTTCCGGCCAACTCGAGCGGTTTAGCGCCCGGCGTGCCGCACTCGCGCGCGCCTTTGCCGATGCGGCGCTCGTCATTCCGGCCGGCGGCGAAAAAGTGCGCGCCAACGATACGCACTTCCGGTTCAGACCGTCGAGCGATTTTGCATATTTGATGGGACCCGGCGAAGCGGGATCGACGCTCGTGCTCGAGCCGCGTGACGGCTCGTACGACTCTGTGCTTTTCGTGCCGCCGCACAATCGCGGCGAAGCCGCATTCTTCACCGATCGCGTGCATGGCGAGTTGTGGGTCGGGCGCCACCGCGGAGTCGATGAAAGTCAGCTTTACTTCGGCGTCGATCGCTGCCGGCCGATGGATCAGACGACCGCGTATCTCGACGAGCTGCGATCGCGCGGCGTAACGGTGCGCAACGTCGATGACGATCCGGAACTCGCGACGCATCTCGCGGAGATGCGCCTTATCAAAGACGACTACGAAATCGACCAGCTGCGGACGTGCGTCGAAATCACGAAGCGCGGTTTTGAAGACGTGATCCGGTCATTGCCCCGCGCGCATTCTGAACGCGAAGTCGAAGCGGCCTTCTGGTCGCGTGCGCGGATCGAAGCGAATGACACCGGCTATTTATCGATCGCGGCTGCCGGCGAACACGCTTGCACGCTGCACTGGATTCGCAATCACGGCGAGCTGCGCCAGGGCGATCTCCTTCTGCTCGACGCCGGCGTCGAAGTCGAATCGCTCTATACCGCCGACGTCACGCGCACGCTGCCCATCTCCGGGCGTTTCAGCGCCGAACAGCGCGCGGTCTACGATCTGGTCTACGAAGCGCAGCGCGCGGCCTTCGCACAAGTCAAACCGGGCAACGATTTTCTCGAACCCAACCGCGCCGCGATGCGCGTGCTCGCGCAAGGACTGATCGATCTCGGTATTCTGCGCTGCTCCCTCGACGAAGCACTCGATCCGCAGAAACAATATTACCGGCGCTACACGCTGCACGGGGTAAGCCATATGCTCGGCATCGACGTTCACGACTGCGCGAAGGCGCGCAGCGAAAACTATCGCTACGGCAAGCTGAAAACCGGCATGGCGCTCACGGTCGAGCCCGGCCTCTACTTCCAGCCCGACGATGACACGGTGCCGGAGCGATTCCGCGGTATCGGCGTGCGCATCGAAGACGACGTGATCGTCACCGCGAACGGGCACGAGAACCTTTCGGCGATCCTGCCTTCGGCCGCGGACGCGGTCGAACTGTGGATCGCGCAGATTCAAAACAGGTAACCATGCAAACGATCGGAGCGGGTGACGCACTCATCGTCGTAGACGTCCAAAACGATTTCTTGCCCGGCGGCGCGCTCGCGGTGGCTGAAGGGAATCGCATCTTCGGACCGCTCGAACGCATCATGCCGCTCTTTCCGTACGTCGTCGCGACGCGCGACTGGCATCCGCGCGAGCATCCGCACTTCAAAGATTATGGCGGAGAGTGGCCCTACCATTGCCTGCAGCACACACACGGCGCCGGTTTTGCGCCGCAGATGAACCTGGCGTACGTCGACGAGATCTTGAGCAAGGGAACGATGGCGCCGTGGCACGGATATAGCGCGTTCGAAAACTCGGACTTGGCCGAAAGACTGCGGGCGCGCGGCGTGCGCCGCATCTTCGTAGCCGGCCTGGCGACCGATTATTGCGTGAAAGAAACCGCCCTCGCTTCGGCGCAGAGCGGATTTGAAACGCTGGTCGTGAGCGACGCAATCGCGCCGGTCAACGTGCGCCCCGAAGACGAGGCCGCCGCCATAACGGATATGGAAAAAGCCGGCGTGCGCTTCGTGACGAGCAGCGAATTGCGCACGGCTGCATGAGCGAGCCGCTCTATCGCGACCAAGTTCTCGCAGTAGAACCAACCGGCATCGAATACATTCCCCCCGAACAGCGTCACGGCAATCCGCGGCAACTCTTCGGCCTATGGTTTTCCGCCAACGCCGAGATCGCCACGTGGATGGTCGGCGTCTTCGCGGTCGCGCTGTACGGAACGAGTTTAGCCGGCGCCGCGGCCGGACTCGTCGCCGGCAATCTGCTTGGCTTTGCGCTGCTGGGCATTCTCGGAACGTTCGGGCCGCGCTACGGCGTACCGCAGATGGTAGCTTCACGCTTGGCGTTCGGCCGTTACGGCAACGCCCTTCCGGCGGCGCTCAGTTTTCTCGCGGGCGTGGGGTGGTTTGCGATCAATTCGGTCTTCGGCGCATACGCGCTGCAAACGATCACAAACTTGCCGTACGCGTTTGCGTTAGGACTCATGTTGTTATTGCAAATATTGCTGGCCGTTTACGGCTACAACATGATTCATTGGTTCGAGCGTGTGAGCTCGGCCTTGCTGGGCGGCGGTTTCGCACTGCTCGGCGTCATCACGTTCACGCACGCGAACTGGCACTCGTCCTTCAACGCGCACGCGCCCTTCGCGGCGGGAGGTGAGATCGGCGGCGTCATATTGGCGACCGCACTCGGTTTTTCATACGCGACCGGCTGGGTCCCGTGCGCTTCCGACTACTCTCGCTATTTGCCCGCAAACAGTGACGCGCGCCACATCTGGTGGTACTCGTTCCTTGGCACAATCATCCCGTGCATCGTGCTGGAGATCATGGGTGCCGCGACGGTGACGGCTGTTCGCGGCGTCAATCTGGGCGAAGTGAGTCCGACGCAAGCGATCGCGACGCTGCTGGGATCGACCGGCGCCGGGCACGTGGTCGCGGTGCTCGTCTTGCTGACCATCGTGCTCGGAACGCTCACGGCCAATTGCATGAACTTATACTCCGGCGCGATGGCGGCGCTCGTCGTGAAATTTCCGACGGCTTCGCTGCGCGCACCGATTGCAATCGGTGCCCTCTTTGCGGCCCTGACCGCGGCGCTCTTTGCGATCGCGCACACGCCCGCGATCGTTACGGCGGGTTTCGCGATCGCCGTCGGCTTGGTGGTCGGCATCGTCGCGCACGTGCGCATCGCGCGCTGGCGCGCCGCGATAATGGTGGGCGTGCTGGGCGCGCTGCTGGCTTCGGGCGGCGGCCATCCGGATGCGACAGCCAAACTCTACACCAATTTCCTGTTGCTGCTCTCGTACTGGGCATCGCCGTGGGCGGCTGTGGTTCTGATCGATTGGCTGCAGCGCCGCGGCCTACGGGTCGCGCCGGAAGAACTCGAATACGGGCCGCGCATTCGCGCGGGTCTGTACGCTTGGATTATCGGGTTGGCAGCCTCGCTGCCGTTCTGGAACCAAGCCTGGTACGTCGGACCGTTCGCGAACGCGTATCCGCAGTTCGGCGATCTCTCTTACTACGTCGGATTCATCGTGGCAGCGATCGTCATGGTCGCGCTGTCACCGAAGCGCGTTAGCGCGGCGACACGATAAGTTTTCGGACCAAACTCTGTTCGGAGACGCCCGACGTCACGTTGACGACGACGTAATACGTCGTAGTAGCGGTCACCGCCGGTGCGCTCAACGTGACGGCGCTCTGACCTGAGGGAAGATCGCCTTGCTCGACGCTGTTCCCAGCCGCATCGGTCAGTGAGACGCGCGCGTCCCCGTGATTTCCGCCCAGCGTCACGACAATGTCGTCGCCGGGGGCGGCCCGATCGGTCGAAAGACTCAGAGCGAAGTTTTTGTTTTGCGCCGCACTCGCAGCCGGCGCATCGGCCGAAACGGCGTCGCCCGGAAGCACCAGCGCACCCAACGTCGCGACCGCGTCGGCCGAACCGTTACGCGCATGCAGCACGACGCGCATCTTGTGACCCGCGGCCGCTTGCGGAACTTTCAAAACGCTCGTGCCGTCGGCCGAGATTGGCACCTTCGCCCACAGCTGTCCGGTTTCGTCGATGAGCCAAACTTGTCCCGAGCTTGCGTTGGTCGTGTAATGCACTTGCAGCGGCGATCCGGCGCGAACCGACGGCGTCGTAATTGTGAATTCCTCAATGCGAGGCGCAGCGGGTTTTGTCGCATTTTGTGCCGGCGCCGCGAGAAGAACAATATGACGCGCCAGATGGTCCGCGCCCAGCGGTCCAGCGACACTGGCCGCAAGAACGACTTCGGCGCCCGCGTCGCGCGGCACCGAAAAATGCAGCGTGCCTTGCGTTTGAGTCAGTAAACCGGCCGCCAGCTGCCGGCCATCTTTGGTTTGCAGCTCATACTGCATCGAACCCCAGCCGCGGAATGCGTACGGCACGTCGAGGGGCGAACCCGCAAACGCGCGCGCCGGTGCGGCGAGCAGGTCGAGATGCGGCGTGGCCGCTGCGGCACCAAAAGCGCCGCCGAAGATCACCGCGACCGCCGTCACGCCGGCGCTAATCCAACGCGTGCGCTTGGTGCACCGCGGCGGAGCGGGAGCTTCCAACGTGAAGGCGATATCAGCGCCGGAAACTTTGACGATCGCGCGATCGAACGGGCCGACTTCGGCCAGCCGAACCGGCAGCAATGTTTCGACGATCGCAAACGGCGCGACGTGCACGTCAAGCGGATAGGCCAGTATGGGCTCGCCGCGCGACCTGGAGCACGTCATCCGGGCGCGCAGCGGGCTGGCACTTTGGTTCGCGATGCGTAAAGCATAGATTGCCGTGCCGGCGCGGCGATCGACTCCCGTCAAGGCAAAGCCGCCTTCAACGTCACCTTGCGCCAGCGCAACGCGCGCCCGCGTACCAAATGGCACCGTCTGCGCGCGGCGGCGGGAAAACTCGGCCGGTACTAAAGCGTGGTTCATATCAGCGTGAAATATACATCTGCGATTGGCTCGATATGGACATCGCATGAAACGGACCGAATGACTGAATCGGATACGACACGCTCACCACGACCAGGCAGCCAGGAGCATTGGTTGTAGTCGTGCACGAGCCGCCAGGGGTACCGGGCCACGTCGTGGTGACCGCTAGCTGGCTGGTATCGACGTTTGCGGAAATCGACTGCACGTAGGTTTGGATGCTGGGGCTCGTGGCAGGGCAGCCCGTAAAGGTGCACATCGAACCGCGCACGATCGCGTAGCGCGCGCCGATCCTAGCGTCGTTGGTGACCAGGTTGTAGACGAACATCGCTTGGCCAAATTCCATAATCGCCAACAGAACAAATAGTAGCACGCTCGCGGCGATGCTGAACTCCACCATCGAGCTGCCGCGCTGCCCGTGAGTGCTTCGCACCGCGTTAATTGTCCACGCGCATGATGGCCGTCTTCGAAATCGTAAACGTGCGCGGCAGGCCGGGGTAGGCAAGTAACGAGGTTAGACTTCCGGTCACGATGACTTTCACCCAAAGAATCCGGTGCAACGGGAGCGGGCAGTCGGTCGAGAGACATGTCGACGCAGTTCCATCCGAGCACTGGCAGTAGTGCGAAGGCGACGCGAATAGTCCGGTTGCTGTTCCCCAATCGAGCGCTGCGGCGTTATACATTCCGGTATTGTTGCTCGCCGTACTTAAGCTTTGGGCGCCCCACTGCACGCCGGCATGAGCGGCGTTGGCCGCGATATTCGCGTAATTCGCGTACCGCCCAATCTCGACTCCGCCAATCGCCAGCAACAGCAGCAGCGGAAGAATGATTGCAATTTCGACCAGCGCTGCGCCGCGCTGACCATGAGTGGCCTTGATCACTCGGCCAGCACCACGTTGGCATTTCCTGCATTCATGCCTTTGCCGTTAGGCCCGAGCAAGCTCGCGCTATTGAGCGATATCGAAGCGGCGATGAGAAGCGTCCACGCATCGCCCGAGCTATTTCCGGTGACGGTCGCGCCGGGAAAATACAGCGCTCCGATAAGGCTCCCGCCGTGGCCCGAGTTCAACGTCGGCGCTGTGGTATTGGACTTGGGTTGATAAATGAGCGTGTTAGCGTACGAGCCGGTGGTCGGCGCGCTCAACGTGACGGTCCCGTTGCCGTTCATCGTTATGCCGCCGGAGTCCATCACGAAGGTAACGCCCGTGCCGGTTATCGTGGTCGCTCCATTGAGCGTAAAGTTACCCGTCAGCACGTAAACGCCCGGATTGAATGCGATGTTGGACGAGTTGTCCGTTATCCCGCCGCAGTAGACGCCCGGCGACAATGTGGTATTTCCCTGAATCGTAAGGTTGTTATACAGGCACGGGGTCGTTGCCGGAGGGTTGTCGGTGAGGTATGCGCATCCCGTAATCTGCGCGCACGGATCGGTGGCGGGGATCGACGGAGCCGGAGTGGCTCCCACGAACGTCGTTGTGTTGACGCTGAGGGTTCCGGCATAACCCACCGAGTCAGCGGTTATCGTACCGTTGTTGTAGCTCGACGCCCCATTTGCGATTATTCCGCATGTCGGCGCATAGATCGTGCCGGAGTTTTCCGTGAAAGCGCCGTTGGGGTCCAGCTGGTAAACGCAAGGTGCTGCTCCGCCGCTCGTGAGTATTGCGGTCGCGGTTGTCGAAACGGTCGTCGAATTCTGACCGATGATGCCGCCGAAGACGTTCGGGCGCGTGCTGGTGATGATCACCTGCACCGCGCTGTTGTTCCCGTTGTAATTTCCGGATACCGGAGGCCAATTAACGGTCACCGTATCATTTGCATCGGCCGTGAACCCGTTAGACGTCGCGTCGGCTTGAGCTGCAGCCGTTATGACGCTGCTCGAGCTCGAGTATTCCAGTTCCGAGGTTCCCGCTAGGGCTGCTGCATCGACCGCAGTTTGCTGCGTGCGCTGCCGATATTGGTTGGCGCCCACGTCAACCGCGAGCGCGACAAAACCGAAGATGACAACCAAGCAGATCGCGATGATCGGGATCGCCTGACCGCGCTCGTACGCCCGGAAAAGGGAGCGGTTCATGTCAGCGAGTGATGACCACTGGCGTCATCACGAAGACGACGTCGCTTTGGTTGTTCTGATAACTGACGGAGCGGAAGAGCTTGCCCAGAATCGGGAGATCGCCCAAGATCGGAATTTTTTGAATGAAGCGGCTCTCGACGCGGCGCACCATGCCGCCCATGATGATCGATTCGCCGGGCTGCGTGATGACATCGGTCGACAGCTTGCTTTCTTTGAGCGCCGGTATCACAAAACCGTTTTGACTCACGCCGTCTGCGAAGTCGAGATCTGAGATATCCGGCGCAATCAACGCTTCTACGGAGCCGTTGCCGAGCAGCGTCGGCGTTACGTTGAGCTGGACTCCGAATTGCTCGTACTGGATGCTTACGGCTCCCAGTCCGCTCGAGATCGGAATCGGGATCGAACCGCCGACCAAGAATGTGGCGGCCGTTCCGGGTGTCGTGACGAGATCCGGCGACGAGAGCAACCGCGCGTGGTTTTCTTGCAGCATCAAGTTCAAGGTCGGAGCAAGCGTAACCGCACGAAAGAATGGGCCGATCTTAAATGCGTTGCCTATGCCACCTGGACTCTCGACGACGGGAAAGCTCGGCGTGCCAAGTGAGTACGTGTTGGGGCCGGTAAAGGTGGCAGCTTGCAGCTGGACCCCAAGGTTGCTGGCCGCCGTCCGGTCGACTTCGAGCACGTAGACTTTGATGTCGATCATGCTGTTCGTGTCGGTGCTGATGCGATTGATCAATTTGCCGTCGCTGGCGAGATATGGCCCCGCCAAACCCCGCGCGTGTTCGAGAATCGCCGCCACGGTCTGGGCGTCGTGCACGTGACCGCTGACGATCACGTTGCCCTTGCCGTCGGGATCGACCCGAATGCCGGCCGCACCCGGAATGCCGCTCAGATCGTGTTGGAGATCCCCCAGCGGGTGAGCGACCGTTACCGCGTTGACAATCGTGTATTTCTGTTGCTGCGCGTATTTATCAAAGCGGCTCAGGATATCGCTGAGCATTTGAAAGTGCGCGCCGTCCGCCACCACTCCGCGCACGACGACTGAACTATTGAAACTGACGACCTGCACGTTCGGCTCGTCGATCGAGGTACGCAGCATCTGCGCGATCTGATCGACCTGCTGTTCCGTCACCGTGACTTCGTAGGACACCCGGCGGCCGGATTCCCAAATGAAGACGGTCGTATGGCCGGGGGCCTTGCCGTTGATGACCAACTGGGAACTGCCAATGGGCACGACGCCGGCGATCCGGCCGTCGCCGACTGCCACCCGGGTCAGCCCGGGAGTCTGCAAAAGGACCGAATGGGCCGTCTGGACCGAGAGCAGCTGGACGTTCTCCGACTGCGCGAGCGCCGGGCACGAGCCCAAAGCCGCGAGGGCGAGGGCGGCGACGGTTCCTAAGAGCATCGATCGCATGGCCGCTGTGACCTCCGAAAGGCAAACACGAGCCGGAAATCTTCCGGTTCGTAACGTGAACGATTATCCCACGTCAAGATACGTTAACACGTCAACAATCAATAGACAGGCAGTAAAGAGTCAGTACAGACCGGCACTTTTCTATTGAACCGCGGGCCCGGCGATGGGATGATGGCGCCACCGAATAGGAGACGGGTAACTTGCGGACGACCTTGGTTCTTGCCACGGCACTCATGCTTTCCAGCCTGCCGGCCCTTGCGGCCGGAGGCGGGGCGCTTTTGCCGTTGGCGAGCGTGGCCGCTCGGGCCGGATACACCTACCAGTGGGAACCCGGCCGCAGTTCCGTCGTCCTTTCCAGGCCCGGCATCGTTGTTGTGTTGCGGCCCGGAGAGTCAGTCTACCAGGTAAATAACGAGATCGCCGTCGCGGACGAATCTCCGAGCTACGCGCGCGGAGACCTGTACGTGACGCCGGCCCTCGCAAATCGCCTGGCGGTACTCGCGAGCCGGAGCCCCTCAATGGTCCGGACCGCGGGCGGGCCCACCGTAATCGGTCAAACGTATGCCACTGCGCACGGAGCTATCTCCCTTGAAGCTCAGCCGCTTCAGGGCGCAGAGGCAATCTCGGTTGACGGCACGGCGCCGCCGAACGCTCCGGTCACCATCACCTTGCTGGCCACGGTCTCTTCGGAAGTTCCGACGATCGTGGTAAGCCGCCAAGACGTCGTTACAGACGTCAACGGGCGTTTCGGGGCAGTAGTCCCCATCGCGTCCGCCTACGAGCGTGGGACGATACTCAAAATCGTTGCCACTTCGTTGCCCGGCGTCATTCCGGCGTCCGCGCAACTCGTCATCAACGCCCCTAACCCGGGAGTAAACGTCCCACTCGAGCAGCAGACGCCGCACCCCGCTCGATGACACATCTGCACACAAAACACTATAATCGGAGGATCCATGTTTAAGAATATGATCGCAATGCTTCGCGACGACGAAGGCGCCACGATGGTCGAATACGGCATCATGGTCGCACTGATCGCTGCGGTTTGTATCGTGCTCGTTACGACGTTGGGAAAAAACGTTTCCAACGCGTTCAACTCGGTCAACAACAACCTATAATTTCGAATCCTAAATCGCTAGCCGGGGCTGTCTCTCTCCCTTTCAGCCCCGGCCAAATTTTTAGCAAGGAGGAGTATGTTTAAGAATGTGGTCGCGATGCTTCGCGACGACCAGGGTGCTACGATGGTCGAATACGGCATCATGGTTGCCCTCATTGCCGCTGTTTGCATCGTCCTCGTAACGACGCTGGGCCAGAAGGTTTCCAACGCCTTCAACTCGGTCAATAACAACCTCTAATCCGGCTGGAAACGATGACCATACTCCTCGCAACCGTCCTGGCGGCATCGTTGATCGGTGCCGCTTACGACATACGAACGAGGCGTGTTCCGAACTGGCTTGTGTTGGCGTTACTCATCTGCGGGTTGATCGAAAATGCCGCGCTTTCGGGCTGGAGCGGAGCATTTGCCGACCTGGCGCTGGTCGCCGCTGTCTTACTCGCAGGCGCCTTAGCTTTTTCATTTAAATTGATCGGCGGCGGCGACGTGAAGTTGCTGGCTGCTGCGGCCGGTACGCTTGCGTATCCGACCGGGATTTCGTTCGTTCTCCTTACGCTGCTCTGCGGGGGCGTTCTCGCCGTGGTCTACGCTGCGATGCGTGGGCGACTGCAGGCGACGTTCGTCAACGTACAAGCCGTCACGCTTCCGCTCTTTGCGGGAGTGCGGCCCGTGCGCCCGGAAAACGGACTTGCCATGCCATACGCGCTTGCAATTTTTGCCGGGGCGCTCTGCACTGCGGCGCTTAGCGCCGCGCACTTGAGGTTGCTGCCATGAATTCCCGCCGCACCACACTGATCATCGCACTCGTCCTGGCCATCGGTTCGGGCTGGCTCACGCTGAATTACATTTCTTCGATCCAACGTTCGAGCGCGATCGCCAATCAACCCCACGAGATTCTCATTGCAGCGCAAGAGATACCGGCGCGCGTGCCGATTACGGCTGCCATGCTCGCCAAGGCGATGCGTCCGGCCGCCGCCATCGAACCCGATGCCATTACCGATCCGGCCAAAGTGGTCGGCGCGCTCTCGCTCATTACGATTCCGGCCGGCGGAACGATCACGCTTTCGAAGGTCGGCCATCCGAGCGACATGCCGCTGCCGGTACGGCTGCAGCCCGGCATGCGCGCCGTGAGCATCCCGATCGACAAAGTGAAGGCCGTGTCGGGACTAATCCAGCCCGGCGACCGCGTCGACGTCATTGCCATTCCTCCCAAAACGGGGAACCTGCCGCCTGCCGCCGTTGCGATTCTGCGCGGCATTCGCGTACTAGCTGTCGGACCATTGCTCGAAAACACCTCGGCAACACCGTCGCCCGAGAACCAAGTTTCAACGACAATCACGCTAGAGGTCACGCCCAAACAAGCCGACTTGATCGAGATGGCCGACGTGAACACAAATTTGCGTTTGGCGCTGCGCTCGCCGCGCGAACCGCTCAACTCCGAGCCAATTGAAGCATTGCATTTCTCTCCGAGTTCCGGCAATGACGTCATCGGCGCCGCGCCGCTGCCGACCGATGCGACCGCGCTGGCGTTGCAAGCATTGGCAGCACAGAACCGACCTCGCCCGGTGGTTCGCAGCGCGCCGTCCTACGGCATTCCGATCATCGACGGCGACCACTACATCTCGGGACAACCATGAACGGACCGGTCTTCGCGCTGATTGGCGCGAAAGGCGGTTCCGGCGCAACCACGATCTGCGCGGAGCTCGCCAAGGCGATGGGCGGCGATCGCAGCGTTGCGCTCGTCGACGGCGATCTCTCCGGGCGCCGCAGCGCGGCTATCATCTTCGATTCCGTACGGGATCTCGATATTTCGCGCGAAGGCTCGCCGATTGCGCTGGTCCGCACCGACGGCATCACGCTGGCCGAGCTTGCCCCGACGTATGATTCCGCGTTTACGATCAAGTTTGACGACGTCGAACAGTTAGCGACTTCGCTCGTGAGTGCGACGGACTGCGTGCTCGCGGACATTCCGATTCCTTTTGCGGCGCCGGTTCGGCCGTTCGTCGTGCGCGCAACGCGCTTTATCGTCATCGCCGAACCGACCTTGCTGGGCTTGGCCTCTGCGCGCACCATGATCGGCGAGCTCAAGAAGTTCGGTGTACCTCCCGAACGGATCGTGCTCCTCACGAACTGCCGCGACGGCAGCCCCGTTGAAGAACGCGCGGTAATCGAACGCGCGTTAGAAGTAAAAGTTATCGGCGAACTGCCTCCTACCCGCGATCGCAATTTCCAGCGCGTGCTGCAAAATCTGGAGCGGATGCTTCGCGGCATTACCGCCGAGCCGCAGATCGAAGCGCTGCTGCCTTCCGCGCGCGGCTTCATTCAAGATCGACGCCGCGAACCGCGGGCTGCCATGGGCCCGCAGAAGGCGGTGCCTGAAGTTCCCGAGCATTCGGGCAACGGCAAATCCTCAAAACGAAACGTTCATCTCTCGCCGCGCGATCGCATCAAGACCGATATCCACGAAACGCTCGCCAAGAAGGTCAACTTGGTTGAAGCGAGCCAGGCGCACAGCGACTCCGCGAAACTCGCGCAGCTGCGCACCAAGATCCAAGACATCACGCAGCAGATCCTGAGCGAAGTCAGCCACAAGGATCTCACCGCGGAAGAGATTGCCCAGCTGAAGGACGAGGTCGTCAACGAGGCGCTCGGTTTGGGTCCGCTCGAAGATTTGATGTCGGATCCGGCCGTCACTGAAATCATGGTCAACGGACCAAAAACAATCTACGTCGAGCGTCTGGGCAAGATCGATCGCACGGCGAAGGAATTCACGAGCGAGCAGCAGTTGCGGCTGGTGATCGAAAGAATCATCGCGCCGCTCGGCCGGCGCTTGGATGAATCGGTGCCGATGGTCGACGCGCGTCTGCCCGACGGATCGCGCGTCAATGCCATCGTGGAACCGCTCTCCATCGACGGCGCCACGCTCACGATCCGCCGCTTCGGCACGAAACGCCTGACAGCTCAGGACTTGCTCGACAAAGGCTCGGCAGTTCCGCAGATATTGGATTTTCTGCGCGCCTGCATTGAAGGCCGGCTCAACATCATCATCAGTGGCGGCACCGGTTCGGGCAAAACGACGTTCTTGAATATTTTGTCCGGGTATATCCCCGAGCGCGAACGTATCGTGACGATCGAAGATTCAGCCGAGCTCTTTCTCAATCAGCCGCACGTGGTGCGGCTCGAATCGAGGCCCGCAAACATCGAAGGCCGCGGCGAGATAGCGATCCGCGATCTGGTCCGCAACTCGCTGCGCATGCGTCCCGATCGCATCATCGTCGGTGAGTGCCGCGGCGGCGAATCGCTCGACATGCTGCAAGCCATGAACACCGGCCACGACGGGTCGCTGACGACCGCCCATGCGAACTCTCCGCGGGACGCGCTCGCCCGCTTGGAAACGATGGTCATGATGGCGGGTTTCGATTTGCCCGTGCGCGCAATTCGCGAGCAGATCGCGAGCGCCGTCGACTTGATCGTGCAGACCTCGCGCATGCGCGACGGCAGCCGCAAGATCATCTCCGTGAGCGAGATCGTCGGCATGGAAGGCGACGTCATCACCATGCAAGAGATCATCCGCTTTCAACAGCACGGCGTGGACAAGGACTTCAAAGTTTCCGGCGAGTTTCAATATACCGGCGTGCAGCCGCAGTGTATGCGCCGCTTCGAAGAGTACGGCATTCAATATGACGTGCGTTCGCTCTCGCTGCTTGCCTCGACCGGAGCGCTGTGGTAGGTTCCGCGGCGCTCGATTTTCGGGCCGGCTCCGCCAACTCCAAGAAGCTGACCGAGACGCTGGATCGAGCCGGCATGGCCACAAACTTGCGCCCGATCGCCATCGGGCTCGGGATCGCCACGGTTGTCCTCTGGTTTCTCGTCGTGCGGTTCTTTGGGCCGCCGCTGGTGGTGGATGCGCTGCTTCTTCCGGTCTGCGCCGCGGCGAGCGCCGGCGGCTTCTGGATGTACGTCCAGTCCAAGCTGCGCAAGCGGCTCGATCAATTCGTGCAGCAGCTCGAACTCGCGCTGCGGCTGCTCGCGAGCGGCGTGCGGATCGGTTTGGGCTTACGCCAGGCGATGACCATCGTGATCGAAGAGATGCCCGATCCGGCGCGCCATGAGTACGTGCGCGTCATCGGGCAGACCAACATCGGCATGAGCGTTTACGATGCGATAGACAATCTGGCCGCGCGCATGCCGGGCAACGAAACCTTGATGATGTCGCGCGCCATCCGCATCCAATCGCAGACGGGCGGCGACCTCGGTTCGATTCTGGAACATCTTGCCAACACGATCAAAGAGCGCCGCCGCATTCAACGGAAAATATCGGCACTCACCGCCGAAGGCCGGGCGGGCGCGATAATCTTGTCGGCGTTGCCGCCCTTCCTCACGGCGTTTATCGCGCTGACCGAACACGACATGGGGCACGCTCTCCTCTTCACGACGCCGGGACATATCGCGCTTATGATTGTCGCCGTGCTGGAAACCTGCGGCGTCCTTTGGCTCATGAAGATGCTCAAGGTTGAAGTATGATTTTCGGCATCATCTTTCTGGGAATGGTCGCAGCGTTTCTGTTCGCGATCTCGCTCATTCCGCAGAAGAGTCCCCTCACGCGCACGCTCGAAGAGCTCGAGTCGCGCGGCATGCAGCGCGACTCAAAGGCCGTGCAGCCGTTCGATAAACTTTTTTCAAAAGAACGGCGCGGCCGTTTGCTGCGCAAACTCATGGAAGCGGGATGGTACACCGTCACGCCGGCCCAGATGGGAGCGCGTATCGTTGCATTCGGCTGCTTGGGCTTGATCGCTTCGATCGTTCTGCTTGCATTTATCCATGCCAGTCTCATAATGACGCTCGGCGTCGGCTTGATGATGGGCCTGGGCGGCGCGTACCTGCCGTTTTCCTCGCTCGAGCGCGCGAGTGAAGCTCGAAAAGCTCAGGTGCAGAAAACGCTGCCCGACTTTCTGGACATGGTTGCGACGACGGTGCAGGCCGGCCTCTCCATGAATGCGGCCCTCGTCTATTCCATCGATGCCGCACCCGGCGCGCTCGGCGACGAAATAAAGGCGACGCTTTCGGAGATCCGCCTGGGACGCTCCCGGCTCGAGGCGATGCGCGGCGCCGCGGAACGGCTGCAGCAGCAGCAATTCAGCACGACGGTCACCGCGATAACGCAAGCCGAACGCCTGGGCAGCAACATCTCCAAAGTGCTGAACGAACTGGCGGAAGACGTTCGCAATCAGCGCATCATGCTCGTTGAGGAACACGCGGCAAAACTGCCGGTTAAAATGATTTTCCCAATGGCGCTGTTCATGCTGCCCGCTATCTTTGTCGTCATCTTCGGCGCACTCGTCGCCAATTATTTCGTCAAATGATCGTCGCGTCGATACTCGGAGCGCTCTTCTTTGCCGCCGCGGGCTACGTGGGCGCGCTGTTCGGTTCCGTATTTGCCGAGCGGACCGAAGCGTTCGCGGACGGGCCCGAACCCGGCCGCGCACCGATCCCCGTGCTGATTGCAGCTTGCGCGCTTATCGGCGCATTCGTCACGACGCATACGGGGCAGGGACAAGTTCTGTTGATTGCGGTCGTCTGCACCGCCTTGGTTGCAATCTGGGTCACGGATTCCACCCGGGGCATCGTTCCGGATATTTTTACGCTCGGGCCGCTGGGCCTGATCCTCGTGATCGCGCTGTGGCAGCACAACTGGTTTGCCTTTATCTCCGCCGCGGTTCCGTTCGTACCATTCGCAATTGTCGCGATGCTCTCGCACGGACGTGGGATGGGCTGGGGCGACGTAAAAATGGTTGCGCTCGGCGGCGCGCTCCTGGGCGCGGAGATTTCGGTCTTGGCCTTTGCGCTAGCATGCGTCGCAGCCGTGGTTCTGAATTATCTGCGCGGACGCCGTCACGGGCCCATCGCCTTCGCGCCCTACTTAGCCGCAGCGATCGGCCTGGCGATCCCCGTCGGGATCCTGCGCTGAGTGTGACGACATGCCAAAACTGCGCAATGCCACAACCGGAGAGATTCTCGCCGCAGACGTTCGTATTGCCGGCACCTGGTGGGAGCGCTTTGCGGGACTAATTCCGCGCAAGATCGTTCCGCCCGATGAGGGACTGTGGTTTCGCGACTGTTGGGCGATCCACACGCTCGGTATGCAAACTAAAATCGACGTCATTTTCTTAGACGGGCAGGCGCGCGTCGTGCGAACGCACGCGGGCGTGAAGCGCAACCGTTTCGCGGTAGCGTGCTTCGGCGCGAACGGCGTCGTCGAGCTGGGCGCCGGCGCACTCGAAGGGCGCGACGTTCTTCCCGGCGACCAGCTGGAGTTGAAATGAGAGGCGGACGGTTTTTCGCGGCTATCGTCGCGTTTGCAACGGCCACAGCGTTCGTAACCACCGGCCGGACGCTGCCGGAATTTTTTATCCAGCTTCGCGACCCGAACTTGCTAGGCGGCGGCGCCTACACGTGGCTGCTGCACACGTTCGGCTTTTCGTTTGTACTCGGCTTGTGCGCCGCAATTACGGCTGCTGCGCTCTTGCTCGCCTCATGGCGAACGCGTCTGCGCGGCGCCTCCGATTGGCACGTCGGTTTGGCCGCAATTTTTATCGCATTCTGTTTAATGGGACGTTTGGGCGTGAGCCTGGATCCGGTTGCGTGGCTCTGCGCGGCTGCGATCTGCCTGCTCTTGGATCGCGACGATGTTTGGAGCATGGCCGCGCTCGTCGGCATCACTGCGTTGTGGTCGCTGTTGCAAGGCGGGGCGACCTTGGGAGCGCTCCTCATTACGCTGTCTGCGCTTGCGGGCCTGGCCGAAAAGCGGCGCTTCGATGTAATCGTCGTCCGCAAGTTGGTTGCGGCTGCTGCCTGTATCGCCGTCTCGCTCGTGCAGCTGCATTCGGGAGTGCTCGTCGCGTACGGCGCGCACGCACTCTACCTCGACTCACTGCTGGGCGGCGCGCAGCGCGACCGTTTATGGGTTGGGGCATTTTCGCCTCAGGATTTGGGATTCGCCGCGATCGTCGTTGTCGCCGGATGGTACGGAATTCGGCGGCGCGGACGCTTGGCCGATTCGTTCGTCTTCCTTGCGCTGCTGCTGCTCTCGCTGGTTGATGCGCGCAACCTCCCATTCTTCGGCATCGTGGCGGCGCCGGTCGTCGCCGATGCATTGGCAAGCTATTATCTTGAAAAACGCGAGCAGCCGGCGGGCTCGCTCGGGGCATACGCCCTTGCATTTGCCGCGGCTGCCTGCGGGTTCGTCGCACTCATCACAGCAGTCGAACCAAAAACTATCGCCTGGCCCAGCCCGGCAGTAACTCCGCTCTTGAGTTCCCTGCTTCATCAGCCGGGCCGGCACCGGATCTTGTGCGTGCAGCCGCGCTGGTGCGATGCGGCGTCATCGCTGAAAACGCGCGCGTTGTCGGTTGTGCTGGACGATCGGGGAGGCCTGGCCGCTCCCCTGGCGCGCCGGATTCAACGCGACGTTTCAGACGCGGCCGGCAATTGGCAG
>Ga0207416_1002987_pt1 | contig 17049 bp, 18 predicted proteins | sample PaiPotPPM11metaG_FD_184107 | JGI IMG/M metagenome (GOLD analysis project Ga0207416, IMG submission 184107) | Iron sulfur acid spring bacterial and archeal communities from Banff, Canada, to study Microbial Dark Matter (Phase II) - Paint Pots PPM... ...
AAGAAGTTTTTGCGGCCAATTACACTCGACGCCCATGCCCCGACCGGAAGGATGATCGCGTTCGAGACCAGATAGCTCGTGAGGACCCAGGTTCCCTGACTGGTGCTGGCACCCAGGTCGCCGGCGATGTGTGGGAGCGCGACATTAGCAATGGAGGTGTCGAGAACCTCCATGAAGGCCGCCAGAGCCACTGTCGCGGCAATCAGCCAGGGATTGACGTCAGGCTTCCATTGCCCGCTGTTACCGGCTGCCGCTGTCATCCGGTTGTCTTCTCCGATAGAGGGGGGGTAGGAAAACAAGTACAGATACAAGATGTATCCGGCACAATCCGCGATTCAGTCTGTCTGTATTTTGATCGATAACAATAACTATGGTTTAAAGCAAATAATTCGTGTTGATCTCATCAATTGTATAAGTGCATACAAGTAGTATGTAGATGCATCATGTATAATAGTGTTTCTGGCGGCGCCGCAGCCTAAGCGAGGAGGCGGTACGATGGCTCTCCCGAGGACTTTCGTCATCTCGCACCCAACGTTTGTTGCGATCGAGCAGTGGTTCTGCTTCCTGCTGGGCATCGTATGCGTGGCCTCCGGGGTCTGGGGGATATGCATGAGTCGCAGTGAGGACCTTCTGGGATCGGCCATTGTGCCGGCGTTACAGTTAATAGCCACTGCATGCCTCGGAATGGGGGGCGTGCTCGTACGCCTGGGGTCTGCGAAAACACTCCCGATTTCCGAATTGCCCGACCTCAAATTGAGCAACAAGCCCCGCAAGCCTGACGCGCGTCAGGGAACCCGTGAAGGCGGTCAGGTCGCACACCACTGTGTCACCCCACGTCAGGATTTCAAAAAGGCCCACACCAAACCGAGCACTACAGATGAAAGCAGGAGGCAACGAAGATGAACGGTTTAAATTCGCATCGCATTGCGGCGAGTAGTAACAACGGGTTCGCAACCTGTCAGGACTTTCGTGACCTCTTCATAGAAGGTATGGAAAGCTTGTACCTGCTCTCCTTCTTGCTGACGGGCAATTACGATAAGGCGGAGCAATGCTTCTTGGAGGGTCTTGATGAATGCGTTCACGGCATCTCGGTGTTTCGCGAGTGGGCCGATTTCTGGACGCGGCGCATGGTAATCCGTCAGGCGCTGCGGATGACAGCTGCGCATCCCGGTTTCCTAAGATGGGCGCCAAGTCTGGTCGAATCGGCAGCCGAGGGCGTTCTCTCGAAAGCTTCATTGCAACGTATCGCATTGACGCGAGTACTCGCGCTGGAAGACTTTGAGCGCTCCGTGTTCGTCCTATCTATCCTCGAAGGCTATTCGACTCAGACATGCGCCCTCCTCTTAGCCGTCTCACAGAAAGATGTCCTGGAGGCTCGCGCTCGGGCTCTACAGCATATCGCGGACGTCGACATGGAGCCTGCCGTCCTCGCGAGATCCTCCGCTCTCCACGCGTGAATGGGGAAAGGAAAGAACCCTCCATGAAGAATGAAGTTGAAGACATTCCAATGACACTTGTCTGGTATGTGGTTGCTGCTCTCCTGGTTGTCGGGATTGTGGGGGTAATAGTTCTCACCAGAATGAAGCACATTCGAGCGCACTCCCGGTCGCCGCTGACTTTGTTTCCCGGGCAAGACCGTACCAAGGTCGTTAGTAGGCTAACGCTGTATTTCAGCGATGGAGAATCTCTGGGAGTACCTCCCATCCACCAGGCCAGCGTCGTCCAATCTAGCCAGCGGAGGCACTAACAGGCGAGAAGGCCTACAAGAAAGAATGCGGTATAATCGTATCCAGATGCGGAATGTTCATTGTGGTCGGGACTGCGCTGCCGCGCCATTTAATCCAGAATCGTGTCAGCCAGATTCTTGAGAGGAACTGGGGGAGTGAAATGCCTGTAACCATCTCAAAACCGCGCAAGCGACTCACGCGTGAGCAGAGCAGAGCGGTGACCCGCGCCACACTGATCGCAGTGGGACGTACTCATTTTCTGCGATATGGGCTTGGCGGTGCCGTGGCGGAGAAGATTGCGGAAGATGCTGGCTATTCCCGAGGAGCCCTCTATTCGAACTTCGATGGCAAGGAGGAGCTGTTTCTCGCCGTAATCCAAGAGGAAAAGGCGCGCCAACTGAATGTCTTTCGGTCCATCCTCAGAGAAGAGTCTTCAGCTAAGGGGCGGTTGAGAAAAATGCGGGACACTATTGCTGACCTCCTTACGGACCGGGATTGGATTGTCCTGCGTGCTGAATTTGAGGTCGAAGCTCTGCGAAACGAGCGAATCCGGCAAAGCTTTGTTGAGGCGCTTCAGCAGCAGATTCGCAATGGAGGAGAGCTGTTTCGGTGCCTCTTAGAGTCTTCTGAAGTCACCTCGAGCCTAAAGCCTGATGATCTCAGCATGGTAATACTCAACCTTGCGCATGGTCTGGCCGTCACTCAGAAGATTCTTGGCCCAGAGCTTTCCCAGAAAAACACACGCATCCTGATCCAATCCCTATTTGATCTATTGGTATCGTCCAGTTGACCGGTCGCCGACCGCGTCGTCTCGGACCAAGTCGAGGGTTCACGGTCCGATTGGCTCTCCTGATTCGGGCTCTCCCAACAGAGGCGGAAACAACTGCTATCTGATTGCCGTGCCAACGACGAGCCTTCACGGGCTTTTTTGCTCCGTCAATACCCCTTTTTCGCAGAATTCTGGGTTTGATGCCGTCCATGCGTGTCTCTTCGCGTATTACTCACGTGCTGTCCCGATCGCCCGCGGGTATTCCGCGGCCCATTTTGTAGAGCGCTGTTAACGGCTCCAATAGAGTTTGCCTGACATCGGTCTATTCGTAGTCCACGATGCCAATAAATCGGGGGGATTGGCGCCCTTTCTTGTCGTCTTGCTACGATCACGCCCTCTACAAGAAACGCAATGAGATCGAACGACTCTTTCGGCGACTCAAGGGCTTCCGCAGAATCTTCTCTCGCTTCGAGAAGCTTGATGTCCTCTTCCTCGGCTTCCTCACCTTCACCCTCATCATCGAAGCACTGCGTTAGTCACGCGTCTCTCAAGAGCGAGCGACGGCTTTCCAGCGAGGCTGACTCAAGTTTCCTCCCACTTCCGATCTCTAGACCTTGCCGCCGCAAAAGATTTTGGTTAACTTTTGCATCCGATAAGCATCCAGATTCATTATGTATGTAGCGTGACGAGGTAGAGCTGGACAAGAAGAGCTCTTATTAAGGCGATTACGTCCTCTGGAAATGAGGTTGCTGACCTAGATGCTTGTTTGGCGACGTTCTCACATCGGACTTTCTGGGCTTTCTACCGTTGGCCTCCTGCTCCTAACGGCGTGCGCTAAGAAGGAGGGCGACCCGCCTCCCATTGCCCCTCCAATGCAAGTGAGCGTTGCGACAGTCGAACAGCGGGATGTACCTCTGGACGGTGACTGGGTGGCCACGTTGGACGGGTATGTCAATGCTCAGATTCAACCCCAGGTATCCGGCTACCTGATCAAACAGGACTACCGGGAAGGCTCCGTCGTCGAGAGTGGGCAGGTGCTGTTCGAGATTGATCCCAGGCCATTTCAGGCGACGCTCGACCAGATGGAAGGACAGCTAGCGCAGACGCAGGCACAACTTGGCTTATCCGACATCAACGTAAAGCGCGATGCACCTCTGGCCAAAGCTCATGCCATCGCTCAAAGCCAGCTCGACAACGACGTTCAGCAGCAGGTTGCGCAGGGCGCCGCGGTTCGCACAGCCGAGGCCAACGTTGAGCAGGCGCAGCTCAACCTGGGCTTTACGAAGGTTCGGTCCCTGATTACGGGAATCGCCGGGCAGGCTCAGACGCAGGTTGGCAACCTTGTAAGCCCCTCTACCACGCTCACTTCGGTCTCTCAGGTGAATCCGATCAAGGTTTATTTCTCCATCAGCGAACAAGAGTACCTCGTGCTATCGAGCCGCGTGAAGGCCGGAGGAAAGACGGATCTGCTCAGCAGTGGAAACACCGTTCCGCTCAAACTCACGCTCGGAAACGGAAACATCTACCCATACAAGGGGCAGATTGTTTTTGTTGATCGTCAGGTCAATCCGCAGACTGGAACGATACGGATCGCGGGCAGCTTTCCGAATCCTCAGAACCTCTTGCGGCCTGGTCAGTTCGGGCGCATTAATGCTGAAACGGAAGTTCGCCACAATGCTCTGCTGATTCCGCAGCGTGCCGTCACCGAGCTACAGGGCTCCTATCAGGTTGCAGTGGTCGGCCCCGGCAATATTGTGCAGATTCGAAGCGTAGCGCTTGGCCCTCAGCTCGGGTCCGAGTTAATCATCACTAGCGGGATCAACCCCAACGAACGCGTGGTGACCGAAGGAGTATCGAAACTGAAGAACGGGATGCAAGTGTCTCCGCAACCAACGACGGTTGCGGCGACAGGAACTCAGCACAAGTCGGAAGGCCAGTAACGCATGTCAAAATTCTTCATAAAACGGCCTATCGTAGCCATGGTGATCTCCATTGTCATGGTGATCGTGGGTGTTGTCTCAATGCTGAGCCTGCCCACCTCGCAGTTCCCGAATATTGTCCCGCCGGAGATTCTGGTTCAGGCAACATTTCCCGGCGCGGACGCGAAGACGCTGGAGCAATCCGTTGCAACGCCCATTGAGCAGCAGATGAATGGCGTGGACAACATGGACTACATGTGGTCTACCAACGCCAGCAATGGCCAGACGCAGCTTAATGTTGATTTTAACGTCACGACAGACCCGAACCTCGATCAAGTGCTGTCGCAATTGCGGGTTTCGCAAGCGCAGTCTCAGCTCCCAGGTGAAGTGAACACGGCGGGCATTACCGTACAGAAATCGCAACACGCACCGATGATGCTCATTGCGGTCTATTCGCCTAAGGGAACCTATGACGGCACCTTCTTGGCAAACTATGGGTACATCAATCTGTCCGACGAACTGACGCGCGTTCCCGGGGTTGCGCGGGTGCAGGTATTTGGCGCTGGCCAGTATGCAATGCGCGCCTGGGTAAAGCCCGATAAGCTTGCCAAACTGGGTATCACGGTTCCTGAGATCACGCAGGCTCTGCAAGTGCAGAACAACGTAAATCCCGCGGGCCAGATCGGCGGCGAGCCGATACCCCATGGGCAGGAGTTCACGTACACGGTGCTCACTCAGGGCCGTCTGACCACAGCCGAGGAGTTCGGAGAGATTATCCTGCGGGCCAATCAGGATGGCTCGATTGTCCGCTTGAAAGATGTCGCCCGCATTGAGCTGGGCGCCCAAACCTATAATCTGATCGGACGGTACAACGGACGGCCCGCAACGATCCTTGCGCTCTATCAGCTCCCCGGCTCGAATGCAGTGGAGACTGCAAAGAATGTACGTGCTCGCATGGGGCAACTTGCCTTGCGGTTCCCGCAAGATATGAGCTACGCAGTGGCCCTCGACACGACCAAGGCGGTCACAGTCGGCATCCACGAAATCATCTTAACGTTGTTCGAGGCGCTCGCTCTCGTCGTGATGGTCGTCTATGTCTTCCTCCAAGGCTGGCGTGCGACTCTGATTCCTCTGCTGGCTGTCCCGGTCTCGCTCATCGGAACGTTTGCCGTCTTTCCCTTGCTCGGATTTTCCATCAACACGCTGTCCCTCTTTGGTCTTGTCCTCGCGATCGGTCTCGTCGTCGATGACGCCATCGTGGTTGTTGAAGCAGTCGAGCACCATATGGAGCAAGGCCTGAGCCCGCGCGACGCCTCGTATAAGGCAATGGAACAGGTTTCCAGCCCAGTGATCGCGATCGCGCTCATCCTGGCGGCTGTGTTTATCCCCACCGCATTCATCCCTGGCATTACAGGGCGTCTCTACCAACAATTCGCGGTCACGATCGCGATCTCGGTCATCTTCTCGGCCTTCAACGCGCTCACCCTGAGCCCCGCGCTCTGCGCTCTTCTGCTTAAACCCAGGAAGGAGAGCAGGGGGCCGCTCGGGCGCTTTTTCGCGTGGTTCAACCGGGTCTTTGGCCGCACCACTAACGGCTATGTGCGCGGGTCCGGGTTACTGATTCGCAAGTCCGGGTTCGCGCTGGTGTTCCTTCTTCTTGTTGCAGTAGGTGCGGTTCTTCTCGGTAAGCGGATCCCGACCTCCTTCTTACCCAATGAGGACCAAGGCTATGCCTATGCCGCCATGCAGCTTCCAGACGCTGCCTCCCTGGAGCGATCGGGCGACGCTGCCGCAAAAGTAGAAAAAGCTCTGATGCAGGTTCCCGGAGTTGGAGGCGTCACCTCTGTCGTTGGAGTGAACATCCTAAACACCACACAGAATACCTACAGCACCGTCTTCTTCATCACCCTCAAGGATTGGGCAGAGAGAACGAAGCCCGACGAACAATATACGGCTATTCTTGCCAATCTGAATCGGACCATGCGCAATGTTCAGGAAGGTATCGGATTTGCCTTTCCTCCACCCTCGATTCCGGGCGTCGGTACCTCGGGTGGTGTCACGATGATTCTTGAAGACCGCTCCGGCAGCAAAGATCTCTCGTTTCTAACGCAGAATCTCAACAACTACATCGCTGCGTGCAAGAAGCGCCCTGAGATTGCGGCAGCCGTTCCCACGTACTTGCCCAACGTTCCGCAATTGTATGTGGACGTCGACAGGACGAAGGTGCAACAGCAACAGGTCAGTCTGTCGGATGTCTATGCAACCATGCAGACGTTCATGGGCGGCAATCTGGTCAACTACTTCAATCGGTTCGGTCGCCAGTGGCAAACTTATGTTGAGGCCGAGGGCGACTATCGCACCAACATCGACAATATCGGGCAGTTTTACGTAAGGAGCGCAAATGGCGGCCAGGTACCGCTCAGCGCCGTCACCACGGTGCGGCGAACGACCGGCCCTGAATTCACCATGCGCTTCAATGAGTATGAGGCCGCGCAGTTGAACATTTCAGGAGCGCCTGGCTACAGCTCAGGACAAGTCATGGCTGCATTGGAACAAGTCTTCAAAGAGACCATGCCTCCAGGAATGGGATACGACTATTCGGGCATGTCCTTCCAGGAGCAAAAGGCCGCTCAGGGGGTTTCCCCTGTAGTGATCTTCGGACTCTCGCTACTTTTCGTATTCCTGATTCTTGCCGCGCAATATGAAAGCTGGAGCTTGCCATTCAGTGTTTTGCTAAGCACACCAGTTGCCGTCATGGGCGCTTACCTGGCTCTCAATCTTCGTAGCCTGGAGAACGATGTCTTCGCGCAGATCGGGTTGGTGATGCTCATCGGCCTTTCTGCCAAAAACGCCATTCTGATCGTCGAGTTCGCGCGAGCGGAATACGCCAAGGGGAAAAGCATCTACGATGCCGCACTCGGTGCGGCTCGAGTACGCTTCCGTCCCATCATCATGACCGCATTCGCATTGATTCTCGGCTGCGTGCCGTTGTGGGTAGCCACGGGAGCAGGGGGAGTCTCGCGTCAGATCTTGGGAACAGTCGTAATCGGTGGCATGTTGGCGGCGACCGTCATTGCCGTCTTCCTCATCCCGGTGACCTTTTCGGTGGTGGAACGTGTCAACCACCTTTTCGGTAAGGGCGGCAGGGTAACGCTGGATTCACTGCACGCTCCTGAGCAAGCGGTTGAAGAGGAGCAGGTATGAAGCAGCTACTTTTCATTCTTGGCACGCTGGCCCCAACACTCTGCGTTACTGGCTGCATGGTTGGGCCTCACTATCAGCAGCCCGCCACCAACGCCCCACAGGTCTTTCGTGGAGCGACCGCCCCAGATGTCAAACCCGAAGAAAGCCCACGCCACGTTATCTCCGTTCAAGGCCTGATGACGGAACAAGTCGGAGGCACTTCACTCGGAGATGAGAAGTGGACCGAGGTCTTCAAGGATCCAACCCTGCAACAACTGATCCGCGAGGCTCTGGCGAACAACTACGACGTCAACATCGCGGCACAACGTGTCCTCGAACAACAGGATCAGGTCGGTATCACCCGCGCGCAGCAGTTTCCCGCTGTGAGTGGTGGTGGTTCCTATACCGCAATAGGGCTTCCCAGCAGCCTGGCGAAGAGCCTCGCCTCCGGTAACAATGGCAAAGGCTATAACTCCAGCTTCTTTGCGGGCGGATTTTCGCTCTCTGCGGCCTGGAACCTCGACTTCTGGGGACTCTACAGGCGGCAGACCGAGGCGGCACGTGCGCAATTTCTGGCTACGGAGTGGGGGCGCCGGATGACCATCAGCACTGTGGTTGAGAACGTCGCGACAGCGTATCTGCAGTTGCGAACCCTGGATGCCGAACTCGAAATTACAAAGCGAACTCTAGAGGCGCGCAAGCAGTCGCTACAACTGACGGAGACATTGGAGCAGGGCGGATCGGGCACGCTTGCCGATGTCCGCCAGGCGGAACAACTGTTGTACGCGGCGGCCGCGGCGATACCCGACTTCGAAAGACAGATCGAGCAGGAGGAGAACAGCATTAGCATCCTTCTTGGGAGAAATCCTGGCCCCATCGTCCGTGAAGCTTCAGAGAAGGATTGGCCACAGCCGGAGCAGATCCCTACAGGCATTCCCTCCCAGCTATTGGAGCGCCGTCCGGACATCCAACAGGCCGAAGCAGAGCTCGTTGCTGCGAATGCCAATGTAGGAGTTGCCAAGGCCCAGTTGTTCCCGCAGCTCTCTTTATCGGGGATGGGTGGGGTTTCCAGCAACGAGCTCAAGGGATTGGTCGATGGCAAGAATGCGTACTGGCTCGCCAGCGGAAATCTCACGCAGACCATCTTCGATGCGGGCAGGCGTCGCAATAATCTGAGGCTCTCCGAGGCGCAGAAGCAGGAGCAGGTGTTCGCCTATCAGCGGACGATCAAGCAGGCGTTTCAGAGCGTGTCGGATGCACTAATTGGGCTCCAGAAATTCCAGGAATTCCGTGAGCAGGAGGCAAATCTAACGGCGTCCGCTCAGGATGCCACACGGCTGGCAAGACTTGGCTACAACGGCGGCTCGACCGGGTACCTTGAAGTGCTCACCAACGACACCAACTACTACACGGCGCAGCTCAACTTGGCAGTCGCGCAGGAAAACGAAGCACTCTCGATTGTGCAACTGTACAGCGCGCTGGGAGGGGGCTGGCAGTGACGCGCGGATGAAATCAGGGAAAGCTGATTGCGCAATACGGAACACGGAGGTTGAATGACAGAGGGGAGATCGCGTGGCAAAGCGAATGAAACACAGAGAAGCAATTGAAAGTATTCCTGGCGTGGAAGAACTCAGCGAATTGGCTCTAGACATGTGGTGGTCCTGGAGCCACGCTTCCGACAAATTATGGGGAAGAATAGATCCCGAGCTGTGGGAGATTACGCGCAACCCCCAGGCTGTGCTCCACGCGGCATCTCCCGCAAGGCTGAGACAGCTTCTGGATGACAAGAGTTTTCGAGAGGAGTTGGTGGGCCTTAGGGAGAATCAGAAGAACGAGAGCGAATCTGCAGGATGGTTTCAGAAGACGCATCCCCAAGCAAAGCTTAGCTCCGTAGCATACTTCAGCATGGAGTTCGGCTTGTGCGAGGCCTTGCCGATCTACTCAGGTGGCTTGGGCAACGTGGCGGGCGACCAGTTGAAGTCGGCTAGTGACCTTGGTGTTCCCGTGGTTGGCGTCGGCCTTCTCTACCAACAGGGTTACTTTCGCCAGGTCATTGATGAAAACGGCTCGCAACGAGCTGTCTATCCCTACAATGATCCTTCCGAACTCCCAATTGTGCCGCTTAGGGATAGCGCCGGAGAATGGCTCAGAATTCGCATTCAATTGCCCGGACAAGCGGCATGGTTGCGAACTTGGGAGGCAAGGGTTGGAAGGGTGAGACTACTTCTGCTCGACTCCAACGACCCGGCGAACCCGCCGGCCTATCGAGGCATAACAAGTGAACTCTATGGCGGCGGGACGGAGTTGCGGCTTCAGCAGGAGCTCATCCTGGGCATCATTGGCTATCGGATGCTGCATCTGCTCGGTATCCGGCCTGAGGTTTGCCACCTGAACGAAGGCCACGCGGGATTCGCTGTCCTAGAGCGGGCACGGGTTTTCATGGAAGAGGCGAGGGTGCCCTTTGCGACAGCGCTTTTAGCAACGCGCGCCGGCAATCTCTTCACCACACATACTCCGGTAGAGGCGGGAATCGACCGATTTTCATCGGCTCTCATCGAACAGTATCTTGGTGAATATGCCGAACGGGCTTTGCATGTGAATATCAAAGACCTACTGGCAATGGGTAGGTCAAACCCAGACAATCCGGATGAACCGTTCAACATGGCCTATCTCGGCATTCGTGGTTGCGGGGCCGTGAATGCTGTGAGCCGGCTACATACCGACGTCAGCAAAAAAATGTTCAGTACGCTGTTCCCACGTTGGCCTGTTTCGGAAGTGCCTATCGGATGTGTCACCAATGGGGTGCATGTTCCAAGTTGGGATTCAAGCGAAGCCGACGAGCTGTGGACCAAGGCCTGCGGTGGTGATCGTTGGAGAAATGGCTTCGCGGATCACGAGGAGCAAATCCGTTCCGTACCTGATGAAGATCTATGGAAGATGAGGGGTGCGGGCCGGGAACAACTAGTCGAGGTGGTAAGGAGCAGAGATACGCGGCAAAATGGTTGTATCGGCGCCTTGGCGAAGGATGGCCAACAGGACGTGCCGATCTTCGACCCAAACGTATTGACCCTGGGGTTCGCGCGCCGCTTTGCGACCTACAAGCGGCCCAACCTCCTGCTTCGCGATCCGGACCGCCTCGTTAGAATCCTCTCTGATTCGATCCAGCCAGTTCAGCTAGTTGTTGCAGGTAAGGCTCATCCGCAGGATCTTGAAGGGCAGGCAATGATTCAACAGTGGGTGTTGTTTGCCCGGCGCGAGGACGTTCGGGGGAGAGTGGTCTTCCTCAGCGACTATGACATGTTTTTAGCCGAACAATTGGTTCAGGGCGTGGATGTCTGGATCAATACACCCCGGCGTCCATGGGAGGCATGCGGTACGAGCGGAATGAAGGTTCTTGTGAACGGAGGCTTGAATCTTTCATCGTTGGATGGCTGGTGGGCGGAAGCTTATGATCCGTCCCTTGGGTGGAAGGTGGGAGATGATCGACTCTATGCCGATGAAGCCGCTCAGGATGCAGCGGAAGCGGAACAGCTATACGGCGTCTTGGAAAACGAGGTCATTCCTCTTTTTTATTGTCGCGACTCCACTGGGATTTCCAGAGGGTGGGTTGCCCGGATGAGAGAGAGTATGTCCCGGCTGACTGGTCAGTACTCCGCAAACCGCAGCGTCCGCGAGTATGCGGAGAACTTCTATCTTCCGGCCGCTGACTCTTATGGCATGCGGACACGCAATAATGGCGAGCTTGCAGTGCAGATGCGGATGTGGCAGTCGGAACTGCGAACGCATTGGTCTGAGGTTCGCTTTCAAAGTATAGAAGTCAGGCAGGAAGAAGGCCATTCTCTCTTTCAGGCGCGCATCCATCTTGGAGCGATCCCCCCAGCGCACATCCGCGTCCGGGTATTCGCGGACACTGACAAAGGCGGCCCATCCATATTCGAGATGTATCCAACCTCTGAGCCGGTTGGCGTAGAAGACGGCTTTCTTTATCAGGCCGAGGTTCCCGAATCCAGGCCTGAGAGCGACTACACGGTGCGAATAGTTGGATATCTCGATACCTTGGCTGTGCCCTTAGAGGAGCCGTTGGTTTTGTGGCAACGATAGGGATCGGTTGGGCGCGGAAGACCGACACAAGAGAAAGAGATGCCGAAAACTCAGGTTAAGGATCCACCTAAATCGTTCTTGAGTGCCGAGGTATCCATGCCGCTAAAGGTAGTGCTGGCCATTGGCTTCGATCAATCGTTATTGAGACCTCGAACTCTAGTCCTGCAATCCGCGGGATACCTCGTCGAGTCCGCATCGTCGCTGAAAGAGGCGGTCGATCGCTTTCAGTCGGGTGATTTTGATCTCGTCCTGCTTTGTCACTCTGTCCCTAGAAAAGACAGGTATCGCCTGACGAGCTTCTTACGATCATCCGGATCCCGCACACCGATAGTCTCGATTGCGGGGATTCTCGGCGAATGCGATTCCTTCGCTAGTGCAACACTGGAGGATGGCCCGAACAAGTTCCTCGCTGCCGTTAGAGACGTAGTGGTCAAATCAGAAGAAACACCGAAGGGCTGGATAGCGAAGTCTGCCAGTAAGGAGACGTGGCGGTGATGACCGCGAATCGAACAATCAACTATTTTGTCGATGCAGTCGATTTATCTCCTCGGCCACCGTGCTTATGTTCAGTGGCTAATCCACCGCCTATTGCATATGCTCCGGGGGATGGAGCAGACAGCTGCGCGCGTCAAGCCTCGCCCTTCGCAGAGTTTCCAAAAAAGAAGTTGACGGGCGGTGAGCCATCAAATGATGGCTGATGTCGAGTATTCCTTACCTGTCCGGAGAGTGATCGCTTCCGTTTGTATGGAGGCCGAATGCTGGATAAACGATAGAAGCATCAGCACTGTCAGCATGTTGCCGTTTGGCGTCCCACGTGCTTCATACCACAATGTAACTAGGCCAAGCAGTATTCACGCGTGTGTGGGGTACATTTGCACAATGTCTTCCACATGCGCGTTTGGCGTTCAGCAAGACAAGTGCTGCATCTGTAGGTCGCTGCCATGCCGGTCTGACCGGCAAGCGCATCGCTCAGCCATCCGACAATTGCGGAGCCATCGAGGTGAAAAATGAAACACAGACCAACGCAGCCGTGTGCCCTCAAGTCGGCGCAATCACGGATTGACCACGCTCTCAGCCAAGCCATCCTTGATTACTGACGGCCAGTTCAAGGGGGAGCTGCGGTCCGTCGCTTTCATAGCCAGATCCCTGACCAAAACAATGCAATGGTTCGTTATTAACTGCGGTCAATTTGAGAAGGCCTTCAGCAAGCTCATTCCTGGTCGGTTGGCCACAGCGACAGTTGACGCCCTAAGGCGCGGAGAAAGTATCGAGTTCCCCGGCCTATACCAAGAGGATCAGTTTGGCAGTGGGTTTCACTACGAATGGTCTCCCGTCTCGTCTCACCTGTCGCCTTCTTTGGTCTATGCCGGCCAGACGGAGTTTGAGGTGACTACATGCGATAGGCCGGTGTCCGCATGAAGGCCCGAGATGCGGTAATCATCTTCGAGTCGGTTGCGCCAGATTTCGTACAGGTAAATGAAATCGTCCAGGGTGAGCACGATCGCCATCCAAGGGTGCAACGACACCTCGACGTTGTCACTGAAATGGAAGCGAAATACATGTTCTTTGCGGATGAAGCAAATCTCGCAAGGAAACACGTGAAGCGCGGTCATTCCTGCGCGTTCGATGTCTACTTTCGGGAGCCCTAGCCATGAATGCGGATGAGCAGTTATTTCAATCAGAGCTATCTCAGAGTATCTTGCCTGAGCACCTCGGCACCGTAAAGCAATTTAGCAACCGCAAGGTTTTTGGCTTTCTCGCCCGCGACGACGGAGGTCCGAATGTCTTCGTTCACTACAGCGCGATCCAGACCGGGACCCACAAGAGCCCCAAGAGGGGGGAGGCGGTCCGCTTCAGCATTGTCCAGGACCTGAAGGGGCCACGCGCAGATTGGGTTGTTGCGCTGCGAAACGGCATATGTGCGCATCATTCCGATGCGCGATATTGCGATAATTGCAGTATCAGACGCTCAATCTCTCGCCACGTCAGGTTGAAAGCGTTAGCAGGCTCGCAGACTTATCCACAGATAGTTTAGCCACTGGCCTGACCTGGACACGTGCAAGAGCCTGATAAACGACATCCAAGGATTGCGTAAACCGATCAGCGAACACTAAGACTTGCCGAGACTAACCTGACGATTGCGGACGCCGTGGCCTTTGAGCACTTGCCTTGCCATCGGTTCATAGATATCCCGGATCTCAGGAAACGTGCCGAGGAGTGGCAGGCCAAGGGCTCTTGGGTGGTGTTCACCGATTAGGGGGTATAAGCACTATTGTAAAAGAGCAGAAGCTCGGGGCGCCATTGCAGGGTAGCCGGAAATGCGCAGCCGAGCATGGTATTTAGCGCGGATCGCGTCCGACACTTCGAGTTTCGTACCTAGACAAGGATTCGTACGAGTCCCTCCCAATTTTGCCCACCGGAATCTGATTTTCGCCGCTGCCCGAGGAAGTCATAGCAATTCCAGTCGACTTGGGTCGCGCTGTCTCGGCTCATTGTTGAATGAAACGACAGCTCAGCTACGCGCAGGAAAAATACCCGTGAGCGCAATGCAATAGGAGATTGCCAGGTACGGCATCATGTTGCTGTGGGGCAGGCTTCCGCCGGCATTGGACTGGGCGCTGGCGGACATGGTGCCATTTGGGCCGGCGGCATACACGGCGGGGCTGCCCCGACCCGTCGCCCCTAGGACCGCTGAAGGCGAAGGAGCAGCTTGGAAGATCCTGACGTAGGTTCGGGCGTGCTTGCAACGACGGCGTTCGTCGCTGGCAGCACGCGACGACGGCCACGGGCGGAGGCGGCGGGGCCAGCCCCCCTAGTTTCAGGCCACTCGCCCATTTACTTGATGAACACGGCACGATCGATACCGAGAGACGCTCTTGGGCCTGAAGCCGTACCTTCGAATTGAACGCCCGCAACGGAACGCACTCCAGACAAAACGGCCGCCTACTTATATCTGGAGCGGGTAGTACTATGACGCCTGATCCTGCTCATGGGTCGTCGAAAGGAAGTAGACCCTCCTTTGGCTTTTCGCAGGTCGACAGTGACGGAAACCTCTTCATAGTCACCGTTCTTGACTGACAAGGTGCTGCCTTCGGCCAGAACTCCGTTGCCTGGCGGCTACAGCCTTGTCGAACTCGTCTTGCAGATTCTGCCCCTGTTCACGCGGCATAACTAGCCACCACTTTCCGTCAAGTTGATCCCTGGAACGAGTACCCCGCGCTCGGCCAGGAGAGCGCTGTGGCATACATGTTGCTGCTCCAGTGCCTTCAACTCGCCTTCACTTTGCTCGGTCGCTACGGTCAGATAGCAATGCGGACAGATGGACTCATAAGAACCATCTTTATTCTGCCTGTGGGGAAATATCGCCTTACGTGCCGCCGACATTGGAAGCCTCTCGTTTGTGGTTTTGGCCCAGAGTTTAGATAACTCTAATGGTCAGTCCGTTGCCCACTCGATAGGAATTTGCCATGAGTTTTCACTGTCGACCGGGGTACTATGGGGTATGCTCATAGACCCCATTGATTCGTCGGCCTACGGGGTACTATCCCAGATCGTCAGCGCCCTGGTAGACCAGGCCGAGGCAGTCCGGATCATTCCGGCTCCACAGCCAGAGGGCGTGTCGTTCTCCATCACGGTGGACGGTCAAGACACAGGAAAGCTCATCGGGAAGCAGGGGCGCACAGCCAAGGCCCTGCGAATCATTCTCTCGGCGGTAGGAATGAAGACGCGCAGGCGGTATACGGTCGACATCGCGCAGCAGGCACGAGAGTCATCCCCAGTCTGGTAGGCGGCCAACCTGATCACCCGGGGGCACTTTACCGAAAACCGTATTGCGGGAGAGTGGGCCCCGCTAATTCTCCGAGGGTCGCTCCACACTATCGACGACCACCGTCTCCACATCGCCTTTAGCGGGTTCCAGCTTCAACCCCATCTGCTCCTGGATCGCCGTGAAGAGCGACGATCCGGCCCCATCCGAACCCTCGCGCGACCACGAGGCTTCGCAGTCGTAACTTCCGTCTAGACCCGTCTTGTCCACCACGGGACGCCCGCCCAGTTCTGGCTGGTGGCTCAGCATCGTCACTACCAACCAGAAGGGCCATCCCTTGGTGCGGAGGTGCAATGGCTGCTGCGTAAGGTTGCGAGTCTGGTCAGGCGCCGGAGGCACGTAACCTGGAGGCGGAGGCGGAGGCGGCGGAGCAGCAGACCACGAGAAGCGAGGGCGTGCGGGATTCGCAATCGCAGGCGGCGACGAATCCTTCGCGCATTTCAAACCACCCCTCGACACCACCAGCTCATACACGGGCAACTCCTTCGTCTCGAAGCTTACCTTCAGGTGGAAGCGATACGCTAACAGAGACTGCACCATCAACCGCATCTGCTCCTCCAGGTCGTCCCGAGAGAGTTTGCTCAGCGTTGCGGTCTCCGCATCACTCGGCTCGGCCTTGACCGTGAACTCTTCCGTTCCTATCCACCCCGGACCTCCGGAAAGTTCGCGATCGAACGCAATGCCATAGGCGTACGTGATCATTTCCTTCACCGTTGCAGACTTCATCTCGAATCGATCTGGCCGAACTGTGCGTGCCGGTCCGAACGTTGTTGGGCCTTCGCCCGTGGGGTTCGGCCGGACGCTGACCACCTCAAACGAAGGCAGCGGCCCGCTCTCATGTAAGATTTGCGCGTGCATCGGAATTGCGCCGGCAAAGCCAGCCGCCAATATGGCAAGTCGCAAGAGTTTCCTTTGCCAATCCTGCCTCTGTGTGAGCATCGGCGCACCTCTATGTAGTTTGCTACTTCGCGATACTAGACGATATAGCTTGGGCGCGCAAGCAGTTCAGAAGCCTTGGAGGCCTAAGCGAGAGCAGGTCGCGGGGACATCTTCGAACCTCCTGTAAAGTCCCCGATTTCGGTAAGAATCACCTTGGGGGCCGTTGGCCACTTTACCGGAAACCCCTGCCGGCAAGAACTGATTCTCTGGGTACGCCGCGACGCCACGTCGCCTGGGGTTTCTCTCTACGACCGTCACGAGGTCCTCGTTACGCTGGGCAGCCGCCTGACGTCGTACGACAGCGCTGGCAGCGTTCCCGTGGCATCCGATGGGTCCCGGCGCAGCAATGAAAGGTGCCGGATGAGTCAGGATTGAGGCTTCTCAGCGAGGTAGAGGTGGCGCAGGAGCCGGCGCTCCGAGGAGAGGGTGTTGACGCAGGAGAGAAAGCGCTGCAACCCGTCGAAGCGACCGGGATCCTCAGGGGTATCTTCGAGAGCGATGAGTTGGTCGCGGCGGCGCTCGCGGGCGTCGTGCCAGCGCTGGGCGATATCGGCTGCCTGCGCGGAGGTGTCATGGACGGAGAGG
>Ga0207416_1002988_pt1 | contig 17049 bp, 13 predicted proteins | sample PaiPotPPM11metaG_FD_184107 | JGI IMG/M metagenome (GOLD analysis project Ga0207416, IMG submission 184107) | Iron sulfur acid spring bacterial and archeal communities from Banff, Canada, to study Microbial Dark Matter (Phase II) - Paint Pots PPM... ...
CTGCGACCGGGCGAAAGCAGGCGGATCGAGGATGACTACGTCAAATAGCGCGCCGTCGCGCCGCGCCTGTGCGAGGTAGTCGAAGACATCGGCTATAAGAAATTCGTGCCGGTCGGGGTCAAGGCCGTTCAGGCTGAAATTTTCCCGCGCCATTTCCAGCGCCGGGGCTGAGACATCAACGCTGGTGACGCGCGTCCCAGGGTCGGTCAGCGCGGCGTAGACGGAGAAGCCGCCCGTATAGCTGAAACAGTTGAGGACGCGCTTGTCGCGGGCGTATTGGCGCAGGGCGGCGCGTTTGTCGCGCTGATCGATGAAAAAGCCGGTCTTCTGCCCTTGCCAGGGATCGACGAGAAAGCGCACGCCGTTTTCGCGCACGATGATGCGCTCAGGCACATCGCCGCTGACCGCCAGCGGCTCCTCGACTTCCAGACCCTCGCGCCGCCGCGACTGACTATCGTTGCGTAAAAGAATGCCGCGCGCGCCGGTCTCGTCTCTCAGCGCGTCGATCAGCAGCGAACGCAAACGCTCCATGCCGCGCGTGTGAACTTGTACGACGAGAATACCGGCGTAGTGATCGACGATCAAGCCGGGCAGGCCGTCGCCTTCGGAGTGTATCAGGCGATAGGCGCTGGTCTGCTCAGGATCAAACGCCTGCCGTAGAGCGAGGGCGCGCCGGACGCGGTCGCGGAAAAAGACTTCGTCGATGGCTTCCTCGCGGTCGCGCGTCAGGATGCGAATGGCGATATCCGTCTGCGGGTTGTAGTAGCCGCGCGCGACGAACTGGCCGTTGGCCGCTTTGACATCGACGAGACCGCCCGGCTCGATCCAGTGCGGCGGTTGTTGCAGCGCTCCGGAGAATATCCATAGATGCCCGCCTTGCAGGCTCTCTTCGCGACGCGGTTTGAGGCTAGCGGTTGGATATTGTACAGGTAAAGACACGATGATTGGCTCTTCTTTCTACATTGAGATAGGTCACGGTTATTATCGCACAGGTTAGAGGGGCGTGCATCACGCCCCTCTAACCTGTGCGATAATAACCGTGACCTATGCTCGTTTTTCCTCGTAGTACGTGTAGTTGCCAGGATAGACCTGGACGCGCCCATCAAGGCCAATCGCCACAATCTTCGAGACGATGCGATCCAGGAAGTAGCGATCATGCGATACCGTCAATACCGTTCCCTCGAAGTCTTCGAGGGCCGCTTCCAGCACTTCGCTTGAAGCGATATCGAGATTGTTGGTCGGCTCATCCAGCAGCAGGAAGTTGGCCTCCGTGAGCATGAGGCGCGCCATCTGCAAGCGGCTCTTTTCGCCGCCGCTCAAGCGGCGAATCGGGGTGCGGATGTCCTCGTAAGCAAAGAGCAGCGTATGCAGAAAGGCGATGGCTTGCGGCTCGGTCATCTTTTTCAGGCGGCGCACGAAGTCGATGGGCGCGCTGTCAAACGGCAGCGTCTCCTGCTCCTGGGCATAATAGCCGACAACGACGCTGGCTCCGATCTTCACCGCGCCGCTCGTGGGCGCGAGCAGGCCCATCATGGTTTTGAGCAGCGTCGTCTTGCCGCTGCCGTTCGCGCCCACGATGCCGACGCGCTCGCCATAGAGGACGGTCAGGTCGAATGGCGCGAACAGGACACGCCCATCAATTTCCTTGCTCAGCCCTTTGACCTCCAGCACTTTTTTCCCGCTGCGGTCGGCCTCAAGCTCGACTTTGATCTTGTCGCGCTCCAATATTGGATGCAGAACCGCCTCTTCTCTGGCCTTTTCGACCCGTTTTGCCATATACTCCGCCCGCGTCGCAAACTTCGAGTTGTAGCTGGCCCAGGTTTTCAAACGACGCATACTGATTTCCAGGCGTTTGATCTCCCTATGCTGTAAGGCATAGGTCTCCTGCTGCTTAATAAGCCGCTTCAGCCTATCTTCAACATAGAAACTATAATTGCCGGCATATTCAAAGATGTGTCCATCCTCAAGCTCGATGATCTTGCTGACGGCGCGATCCAGCAAACGGCGGTCGTGAGAGATGATGATCACTGTGCCGGGATAGCTGCGTATATAATCCTCCAGCCAGGACTTTGCCTGCAGGTCGAGGTGGTTATCCGGCTCGTCGAGCAACAAAACATCCGGCTCCTGGAGCAGGATGCGCCCAAGGTTAACCAGCTTCTTTTCGCCGCCGCTCAGCACGCCAACCATCTGATGCAGTTCAGTCGCGGCAAAGCCCAGACCAGACAAAACCGTTTCAACGCGATGCTCCAGCGTGTAGCCGCCCAACGCTTCAAAGCGTTCCTGGGCTTTGCTGTATGCTTCCAGAACTTGCGTCATATGCCCGGCGTCGGCGGCGATCTCCGGGTCGGACATCTGCGCTTCGAGCGCGCTCAAGCGGCCCGACAACGTCGCCAGCTCCGGCGACGATTGCGCGACCACTTCAAAGATGGTGTGTTGCTCCATTTGTGGATCAGCTTCTTGCGCCAGGTAGCCGGTGACGAGGTTGCGCCTGCGCGTGATTGTGCCGCCAGTGGGAGTATCCAGGCCAACCATGAGTTTGAAAAGCGTGGATTTGCCGCTGCCATTCTCGCCAACCAGGCCGATGCGCTGGCCGTCTAACACTTCTAGATTGATCTCGTTAAAGATAGGATTGCCGCCGAAATCTTTTTTGACGCTCGCCAATGTGATCATGCAGTCTGACATAGTTTTACGTACCTTTCCCACCGCCAATGGGCTTTGCAAAAACAGGGAAAATGAGAAAATGCTACCTGGCGGCACGATGCCATACGCAGAGAAGAGGAGCGCACGAAACGAGAAGGAAGTCAAGAATTTCCCGGCAAAGTTCTAGACGTCCCTACCTGCGTTGTTGCAACCTGATGGCCGCGATGACCGGGTCGGTGTGATGCTCCGCCATGCGCCACGCGGCCTTTTGCAGATTGACCGCGCTGTTGATGAGCGCGATGTGCGCGAACGCCTGCGGGTAGTTGCCGAGGACGGTCTGGTCGCGCGAATCGATCTCTTCGGAGAAGAGGCCCAGGCGACTGGCATACCCTAGCAGGCGCTCGAAGAGCGAACGCGCTTCGTCCACGCGCCCCTCCATGGCAAGATTATCGACCAGCCAGAAGGTGCAGATGGTGAACGTGCCTTCGCCGCCGGAGAGGCCATCTTCGTTGGTGTAACGATAGACGAAGCCGTTCTCGTCAGTCAGTCGCTCCATGATGCGATCCACGGTGGAGCGCATACGCGGATCGTTGGGCGCGAGGAAGCCAACGAGCGGCAACAGGAGATCGGCAGCGTCGAGCGCCGTGTCGTCATATGCCTGCGTGAACGCGCCAAGGCTGGTGTTGTAGCCGCGCGACAGGATATCTGTGCGAATCTGGTCGCGGATGAGCATCCAGCGCGGCAGATCGGCCTCAAGATTGAGATGCTGCGCGGCGCGGATGCCGCGATCGAGGGCGACCCAGCACATGACCTTCGAGTAAACGAAGTGGCGCAAGTTGCTGCGCACCTCCCAGAGGCCGTTATCCGGCTCCTGCCAGTGGGCGCAGACATGCTCGACCAGCACGCGCATCATCTCCCAGAGTGGCCCGTCGAGCGTTTCGTCATGGCGCTCAAAGCCTCCCTGGCGGCGATAGAGGTGAATGCAGTCGAGAACCTCACCAAAGACGTCAAGCTGCTTTTGCAAGACCGCGTCATTGCCAATACGCACCGGGCGCGAGTCACAATAACCGCTCAGATGCGACAGCTCTTGCTCCGGCAGCTCGCGCTCGCCGCGAATGCCGTACATGATGCGCAGGTCTTCGCCGTTGGCATAGGAAAGATTGCGCAGCCAGTGCGTGAAAGCGCGCGCCTCGTCGGTAAAGCCCAGGACGTTCAGGGCGTAGAGGGTGAAGGTCGCGTCGCGCAGCCAGGTGTAGCGATAATCCCAGTTGCGCTCTCCGCCCATGTCTTCGGGCAGCGACGTCGTGGGCGCGGCAACGATGGCGCCCGTGGGCGCGTAGGTCATCATCTTGAGCGCAAGCGCGCTGCGCTGCACCTGTTCTGCATAGGGGCCGTGATAGTTGATGCCCGCGATCCACTGCCGCCAGCAGAAGAGCGTATGCGCCAGCTCGAAATCGAAGTTACGCAGGGGCAGAATCTCTTCGACGAGGCGGCGGGTGGCCCAGAAGTTGCGCCCCATGCCCAGCGTGAAGAAGATGCGCTCGCCCTCGCTCAGGCGCACTCGAATAACAACGGATGAATACTGGCCGGACTCGTCTGCCTCAACGCTCATCGAAAAGGCGCTGATGCGATAAGCTCCGGAGATACCCAGTCCCACAAACTGACCTCCGCCGGAGATGACCGCGCCCATATTGTGCTGAACAAGCACGATATCGGCAGGCGCAGCGGCATAGTTCGGCGTGACTTTAAGGCGCACGGTGACGTCCACTTCGCCATAAGTACACTCCACGTCGCGTACCAGCGAATGGCACGAGCCATCTTCGTCGGTCCAGGTATTGTTGTTCAATCCCCGATAGGGCCAGGCGCTGAGCGTTTCGACGGGCATGAAATCGGTCAGGAGAATTTCACCCCTCGTGCTGCTAAACCTGGTCTGCAAGACATTGCTGCCGCGCAGGTAACGCTGCGTACCAGGGATTGTTGAGTCGGTCGGCGCAATCTGAAAGTAGCCGCCGCGCTCAGCATCGAGCAGGCGGCAGAAGATGGCCGGGCTATCAAAATCGGGTAGACAGCCCCAATCTACTGCCCCGTCGGGCGCTACCAGCACAACCGAATGACAATCTCCGATGACCCCGTAGGAATTAATAGGTTGATAAGTGCGAGAATCCATGGTCATCTCAGAACTACTTCTCTCTGTGTGCCGCTTTCGTGTGAATTTAATGTGAAAAAAACTTCAGGAACCACGAGGTTCCTTATGTTTGATCAGGACGGAAATAGCAGCACAACAGTAACAAGAAATTAGTACCATCCCAAAAAGAGTTGTCCGCTATTCACAATCATCTCACTATCTACAACATCAGATTTTTGTATGTTATTCTCTAGACACCTAAGCGGCCAGATGGTACTATACAAGAAGCGCGTCCTACTATGCGAACCGGTTGAGCAAAGGCAGACCTGATCGCCAGGGCGATCCATAAGGATAGATAAGGAAGGATAGATAAGGTACTCTATCGGCATACTTTTTCAGAAAAACAGTATGGCCGACATTAAGTGATGTGACAAGTAGTTTACAAGCCAGGAGAAAGCAGATGAGCAACATTCGACAATTATTTCGCCACCCCGCTGGAAAAATCGGCTTGACGGTTGGTTTAACGATAGGCTTTGTAGCCGCAATTATGGGCGAAGCAAGCAAAGCGTTATTCTTCGTGGGCTTTTGCCAGTTTCTGGCCTCCCGGTTGGGTAAGCGGCCATCACGCTAAGAGTTACAGGCGTTCAGGTATAAAAAAGGGCAACTCAGTGAGTTGCCCTGGCATACTTGCCAATGAATTGAAAAACGCTTGTTTTACAGGTATTCTTTACAGTCGCCGGCGATAGGGGTAGCTGCGCGAGAAGAGGCGCAGGATCGCAATCAGGATACACGCGCCAATGAAGGCAACGATGATACTTCCCAATAGTCCGCCTCCTACGCTTACGCCAAGCAAGCTAAACAGCCACCCACCGATGAAGGCCCCAATAATGCCCGCGATGATATCTCCAACGATACCATAGCCACCCCCGCGCATCACGACGCTGGCAAGGAAGCCAGCTATCAAGCCCACAATCAGCAACCAGATCAAACCTGAAAGACTAAGGTCTGCTAACGTTATAGTTGCAACTGCCATGAAAAACACTCCTTTCCTATATCTCTGCATGTTATTCCTGCAATGACTGTCATTCATGAGACAATCATTACACAACAGAGACACCTTTTCCTTATGGTGTATTCACCAAAGACACGAATAGCAAATGACAAAAGTTTCAAGTCACGAACATCAATCTTGTTTCAACCATTCCGCAACCACTCCGCGACTTCAGGGGCAAAATAGGTGATAATGATGTCCGCGCCCGCGCGGCGAATGCTCGTCAGCACCTCCATGACGATGCGGCGCTCGTCGATCCAGCCGTTGCGCGCGGCGGCTTTGATCATGGAAAACTCGCCGCTGACGTTGTAGGCCGCGACAGGCAGATTGAAACGCTCGCGCACGCGCCAGATCAGGTCAAGATAGGCCAGGGCCGGTTTGACCATGACGATGTCCGCGCCTTCGGCGATGTCCATTTCCACCTCGCGTAACGCCTCGCGCCCGTTGGCCGGGTCCATCTGGTAAGAGCGGCGGTCGCCGAACTGTGGAGCCGATCCGGCAGCTTCGCGGAACGGGCCATAGAAGCCGGAGGCGAACTTGGCGGAATAGGCCATGATGGGCGTGTTGCTAAAGCCATGCTCGTCCAGGCTATGACGCAGCGCACCGACGCGCCCGTCCATCATGTCGGAGGGCGCGACAATGTCGGCTCCTGCCTCCACGTGCGAAAGCGCCATCTGGGCCAGCAGGGTCAGCGATTCGTCGTTCAGCACGTCGCCGTTATGAATGATGCCGCAGTGGCCGTGGCTGGTGTACTCGCACAGGCAGACATCGGTGATGACGAGCAATTCTGGAACAGACGCCTTGAGCTGGCGTATCGCCTGCTGGATGATGCCCCGCGAGTGGTAGGCTTGCGAACCAACCTCGTCTTTTTCGCTGGGAATGCCGAAGAGCAGGACGGACGTAATGCCCAGATCGGCGAGGCGCTCGGCCTCGCGGCCCAGGTCGGCCAGCGGCCATTGCACGATGCCGGGCATGGCGGCTATGGGGCGCGGCTCAGCGATATCCTCGGCGATGAACAGTGGATAGATCAGTTGATCGACTGCCAGGCGCGTTTCGCGCACAAGGCCGCGCAGCGGCTCGTTCTGGCGCGTGCGCCGCAGACGCACGATGGGGAATTGGTTCATGATGTTACCTCGATTCTGACAACGCTGATCTGACGCTTTGTATGGTTTCCTCGAGCAGTTCATCCTCTAACGCGAGAGAGATGAAACAGGCTTCAAATTGAGAAGGCGGGAGATAGATGCCGCGCGCGAGCATGTGCCAGAAGAAGCGGGCAAAGCGGGCGGTGTCGGCTGTTTTCGCTTCGGCATAGTTGGCAACAGGCTGGCCGGTGAAGTACAGGCAGAACATCGCTCCGATGCTGACGCATTGCGCGGCAACGCCGCCGTCCTGGATGGCCTGACTGATGCCGCCGGCTAAAAGCTGGCGTTTGCGCTCAAGCTTTTCGTATTGCCCCGGCTTGCGCATTTCGTTAAGGGTAGCGATACCGGCGGCCATCGCCAGGGGATTGCCGGAGAGCGTGCCGGCCTGGTACATCGCGCCAACGGGCGCGACACGTTCCATGATCTCGCGCCGCCCGCCATAAGCGCCGACGGGCAGGCCGCCGCCGATGATCTTGCCCAGACAGGTGAGATCAGGTGTGATGCCGCTGCGCTCCTGCATGCCGCCGAGCGCGACGCGAAATCCGGTCATCACCTCGTCGAAGATCAGCAGCGCGCCATGCTGTCGGGTGAGGCTGCGCAGCGTTTCCAGAAAGCCGGGCAGGGGCAAAACAAGGCCCATGTTGGCAGCGACCGGCTCGACGATGACCGCCGCGATCTCGCCGGGGTAGGCGTCGAAAAGTGCGGCAACGGCGGCGCTGTCGTTGTAGGTAGCGATCAGCGTGTTGGCGGTTGCGCCTGGAGGCACGCCGGGGCTATCGGGTAGGCCCATTGTGGCGACGCCGGAGCCAGCCTGCACGAGCAGCATGTCAGCGTGGCCGTGATAGCAGCCGCTAAACTTGATGATCTTGTCGCGGCCTGTATGCGCCCTGGCGAGGCGTAACGCGCTCATGGTGGCTTCCGTGCCGGAGTTGACGAAACGCACCATTTCAATTGATGGCACGCAAGCGATCACCAGTTGGGCCAGTTCGCTCTCGGCCCGTGTTGGCGCGCCGAAGCTGAAACCGCGCTGGCTGGCCTCGATGACGGCGGCCACGACGCTCGGATAGGCATGTCCCAGGATCATTGGCCCCCAGGACTGCACGTAGTCAAGATAGCGGTTGCCATCAACATCATAAAGGTAGGGACCGCTGGCGCGAGCGATGAAGACGGGATTGCCGCCGACGGCGCGAAACGCGCGGACGGGACTATTGACGCCGCCGGGCAGCAAGCGCTGCGCCTCCTCGAAGAGGGCGTGCGAACGCGCTAGATTGAGTTGTGTATCTGGTGGTGATTGCCTGTCCACGCGCTATGCTCCAATCGCTTCCAATATCTCTTCCAACGGCTGCGAAACGCAGGTGAACATAGGCGTATCGCGCAGGGTATACGCGCTGGCCTCGGTTTCGCGCAGCGTTTGCACGAGATCGAGAAAGTCGCTCGCGCTGTCCGTCTCGAAGGCAACCACAAATTCCTGGTCGTCAAGGCCGAAGGAATAAGTAGTGTTGAGCCTGACCGACGGGAAGGTCAGCCCGATGCGAATATGCTCGTTCATCATACGCTTGCGGTCTTCCAGAGGCAGTGCATACCAGGCGCGCGTTTTGACGAAGGGATAAACGAAGAGATACTTCTTATCGGTGGGTGTGATCACAAGGCGCGGATCGTGCGCGCCGCGGGGATTTTTACCGACGTAAACGGAGCGCTTGGTCATGGACAAAAAGGCGCGCGCCTCGCGCAGATACGGCCCCAGCGCGCTGCGGCGCAACCGGCTGCTGAGACCCTGCAAGTCCTCCATATCGTAGGTCGCCTGCCAGAGCATCAGATCGCAGTCCGAGCGCAGACCATACAGGCTATACGCTCTTACGAGAGAGCGCTGCTCCTGCTCTTCAACAATAGCCAGCAGTTCTTGTTTTCCGCGCTGGCGCGTCTCACGAGGCAGGAGCTGCCACTGCGGATCGAGCTTATAGAAGGTGAAGCGCACGAGTTGGCGCGGCTGTTTGGGCTTAGCAGGCGCGGCTGCCTCTTCCGGTTGCGTGGTGGTTTGATCGATCATGGTGTGTTTTCCCTCACGGTAGTGATGATGAATGTTCAACAGCGCGATAGTAATCAACAACGGCGGCAACAAGGCCGTCGATGGTAAATGTGCTGGCCTCGATATGCACGTCAAGGCCGCATTCGCGGGCGGTCTGGGCAGTAATCGGGCCGATGCAGGCGATAATTGGCTTTCGGCTATAGGAAAAGCTGTCTTGTAGCAGCGCGGCGGCTGTAATGCTCCTGCCATCCCTCATGTCCGGTGACGCGGAGAGACAATCCGCGAGCCAGCGCGTGAAGTTGCGCACCGTCGATGAACTGGCGAAGGTGATTGCGTCGATCTGCCTGTTCCGCAAGAGCGCCAGCACAGCGCGGCTCTGCTCGTCGTTCGCGGTGGCAGGCATGGTGACATACGCCGGAATTTCATCGACGATCGCGCCTGCTTGCCGCAGGGCGACGGTCAGGACATTGCGCGCCTCGGCGGCGCGCGGCAAAAGGATACGCTTTCCGGCCAGCGACCCGCCTCCCTGCTGGCTTGCGGCAATCAGACTGGCGGCGACGCTTTCAGCGATGTATTCGCCGGGGACAAGATCGGCAATGAGGCCATAACGCGCGAGCGCGGCGGCGGTAGCCGGGCCAATGGCGGCAATGCGCGCGCCCTGTATGTCCCGCGGCTCGCGGCCCAGCGCGCTCAGTCGCTCGCAACAGACGCGGACGGCGTTGGCGCTGGTGAAGATCAGCCACGAGTAGCAGCTATGCTCGCCGGGGGCTGGATAGAGACGAGCCAGCGCGGCGTCAAGCTCTCTCCAATCGCGCGGCGGGACAATACGAATGACCGGAAATTCAATGGGGATAGCTCCCAACGCGCTCAGTCGCTCGCTCAGCGCGGCGGCCTGCTGGCGCGCGCGCGTGACCAGAATACGCTTGCCTTGGAGGAGCAGCGTGGCGGCTGCTGGCTCAGACATATTGTCGCTCCTGCCCGGTACGTACAGACTGAATGATCGCATCCGCGCCGCGCGCCAATGCTTGTTCGGCCAGCGCGCCACCCAATGCCTCGGCCTGCTCGACACTGCTCTGCGGCGTCCAGGGCAGCGACTGGCGCACCCGCACCTGCCGCTGCCCATCCAGGTCGATTACGAGGCCGGAGAGGGTGAGCGTCGTCTCGCTCACCTCGCCATATGCGGCAACGGGCAAATAGCAGCCAGCGCCCAGGGCGCGCATGAAAGCGCGTTCGGCGCTGGCGGCGGCCAGCGTGGCGGCATCATTGAGCGGGGCCAGCAACTCCCACAGCAGCGACTCGTCGCGCATCTCTACCGCCAGCGCGCCCTGCCCCGGCGCGGGCAACAGTACCTCGGCAGGGAAATAGGTCATGCGTCCGGCGAGCTGCTCTTGCAGCTCGAGACGATGCAGGCCAGCCGCCGCCAGTATGATGGCGTCAAAATCCCCGCCATCCAGCTTGCGCAATCGCGTGTCAACGTTGCCGCGTATAGGCAAAATTTCCGCCGGCGGGCAGAGGGCGCGCAACTGAGCCGCGCGGCGCAGGCTGCACGTGCCGATGCGTATAGGCGCTGAAACGTTCCCGCCGTCAAAGTGCAAACCACGCGCAGTGAGCGAGCACGGGATATTGGAAACCAGCGCGTCGCGCACATCCTCGCGCGGCCCCATGACGACCAGGCGCAGACCTTCGGGCTGCACAGTGGGCAGATCTTTCAGGCTGTGAACCGCCAGGTCGATGCGCCGCTCAAGCAGGGCGCGCTCGATCTCGGCGATGAACACACCATCGCCGCCGATCTGCGCCAGCGGCTTATCGAGGACGCGATCGCCGGTGGTATGCATCGGCTCAATGGCGATCTCCAGGTTGGGCCAGCGCTGGCGCAGTTGCGCGATCGCCGTCCGCGTCTGAATCATCGCCAGTTTGCTGGCTCTCGTTCCTATGAGAATATGCCTGAGAATATCTTTCATGATCGTGTTCTTCCAGATCAAATAAATAGCGCAGCGCTTCCGCGTAGGCATGGCCCTGTCCGGACGACGCCGCGTCTTTGAGACGAACAGTTGGAAAATGTAAGAGCTTATTCACCAGGCGCGTCGTCAATTCCTGCACGACGGCCGCTTCGTGTTCGGACAGCGACGGGGAGAGACGGCGCATGGCACGCGCCAATTCCTGCTGCCGCAGCGCCTCGGCGCGCTGGCGCAGATCGCTGATGGTGTCAACGACGCTGAGCGAGCGCAGCCATGCCGCGAAAGCCTGTACCTCTCCGGCAATGATAGCCTCGGCATGAGTGATCTCTTGCGAGCGCAGGCGCAGACCCTCGCTTACCTCGGCTTGCAGATCGTCCAGATTATAGAGATGAACGCTGGGAAGCGCGCTGACGGTAGGGTCTACATCACGCGGGAGCGCGAGGTCGATGAGTAACAGCGCGCGATTCATCCGCAGACTCAACGCCTGCCGCACGAGTTCGGGAGTGATGATAGCGCGTGGGGCAGTTGTTGAGCTGATCACGACATCAGCTTCGGCCAGCGCGTCTGATAGTTCGGTAAAAGGACGGCATACCGCTCCGAAACGCTGCGCGAGATCGATGGCGTGAGCGTTTGTGCGGTTGACGATGACGAGCTTGCGCGCGCCATTATCGCACAGGTTGCTGGCAGCGACTTCGCTCATCTGCCCGCTGCCCACCAGCAGGATGGATGCCTGGTTGAGATTGGGAAGTACGCGGCGCGCCAGTTGCACAGCGACATGGCTGATCGAGACAGCATTGCGACTGATGCCCGTCTCCGTGCGCACGCGCTTGCCCGCGACAAGGGCCGCGCGGAACAGCGCCGAGGTGATGGGGCCAGCAAAGCCGCCGCCCTGCGCCAGCTCGAGAGCCTCGACGACCTGCCCCTGTATCTGCGGTTCCCCCAACACCTGCGAATAGAGGCCAGCGGCGACGCCAAAAAGATGCGTGATCGCCTGCTCGTCCACAAAAGCAGAGCTATGCGCCTGGAGTTCCACCAGAGAAACTTGCCGCGCCTCGCTCAAGACGTTGAGCAGGGATTGCACGCCTTCTTGCTCATCCGAGCAGACGGCATATAGCTCAATGCGGTTGCAGGTTGAGAGCAGAACGCATTCCTGCGCAACCTGCCGCGCGGCATTCAGAGCCTGGGGTATCTGGCGCGGCGAGCAGGCCAGGCGCTCGCGGAGAGCAATAGGCGCTGTGGTATGATCAACGCCAATGACAATAATACGCACGCAAAACCTCATAAATCTTCTAATTTCTAAACCATCTATGAGAGATTTTAGCGTTTTTTCGCGAATAGTCAAGAGCTTGTAGCCATCTCCTCTTGTCGCTTTGCTACGAATATGCTAGTATCCCCAAGAGGATTATATATAGTAGGAGCAAGGCAACATTCATGCAAGAGCAACGGCAAGAACAGGAAGAAAAGCAGAGCAATATTTCTCTAGAGGCAACTGAAGCGTCTGCAGATGAGATTCTAGAACATTCTTCAGATAAAGTATCTAATGCAGATGAAGTATCTGATGAAGTTTCCCACCAGGACGAAGAGACAACGCCGGATGAGGCGAGCGCGGGTCCCGATGAGGATGAGCAGTCGCTCGTAGAGACCATACCCCATCAGGAAGAGCAAGCCTTCGACTGGTTTGCTCTGGGTGTGGTGATTATCGTGGCCGCGGTCTTCGCGCTGGCGGCGCGGTTGAACGCCCAGCCAGCGACCTCGCTGACACCGGTGGCCGTGCTGAGCGCGACCGGCTGCGGCCTCCTGGTAACGGGTCTGCGGAAGATACGGACGGCCCGGAGTCCGGGACTATTGGAGGCCGGCCTGGGAGGACTGACGCTGGCGGTTTTCCAATTTCTCGCCGCGCTATCTTATCCCGGCATTATTGCGACGCTCGCGACAACCCCCGACGAACGAACGGGCTTCCTGGCAACGTGGCTGCTGATAGCGCTCCTGTCAGTGGTGTTCAGCCTGGCGGGCGCAGCCCTGGGACACCTGGCATTTGCCCCTCCGCGGCCCGCTCGCGCCAGGAAAGACGCGGCGCTGGCCCCTGACGCGGCAGAAGAAGAGCAACCGGCAAAAGCTCCGGGACGCCCGCGATCATGGTATAGCTACGCGGCAGCGGTTCTCTTGCTCGGTCTTGCGCCAACGCTGTTGGGGTTCGTATTTTCGGCGGCTTACGATTACATGCTCGGCGCGTACCACTTCCTGCTCGGCCCTTTCCCCACGCTGCGCCTGCTCAGCACATTTTTACCCTGGCAAATACCGTTCCCATTCGATCCCGGTACGGGCGCAAACGCCGCACTGACGCGGTTGGTAGAATTGTGGCGCATCCCCATATTCCTGGGCAACCCCACCATGTTCGATTTCCAGGCGCTGGAACCCTACATCTTCAACAGCGCGGGGCTGGCCCTCCTGCTGCTCACGCTGCGCGCTGAACGGCCCACCGCTCCCAACGAGCGCGTCTCCATACCCTGGCTATGGTATCTCCTGCTGGAGGCTCTGCTCGGCCTGCTGCTGGTCATTCCTGCCGATCTATGGATTGTGCGCGGGCTAGAGGGGCTGCTGCGCACCACACTCTTCGTTCTGCCGCTGCGCGCGCTCTATATTCTGGACAGTACGACATTCATCCTGAATATTATCACGGGGCCGCTAGTATGCTTGATCGTGGGAGTCGGATTACGCGCGGTGATGCGTAAGGGCGGTAATGGGAAAATCGAAGCAATATCGGTATAATTCATGAACGAACACGTTATACACAGTGAACAGATATGCCGTCTGATGTATAATGGCAAGGAAAGATAGCGTTCATGTACTACTGTCCCAGGTGTAAAGCAGAGGTCCCCATGCAGGCCCGCTTCTGCCCGCGTTGTGGCTATACTCCCGGCGCGAGGAGCGCGGCTCAGGCCAACCCTGAATCGCCCATGCCAGAAATTTCCCCTGCCTCGCATGTGCCGGTGAACACTGATATTCTACCGCCGCCTGAGGACGCGTCGCTGCCCGCTCCGGCAGCGCCTGTGCGCGTGATACAACCGCGAGTGAAACGAACGCCATTACACACCGCGCAGTCCCGCCAGCCGCCGTCGCAGACGCGCCCACCAGCCGAAGAGAATGAGCTGCCCGCGCACTTACGTTCGTTATCGCCAGCAGCGCCCGCGCGTTTCCCGCAGGCCGCGAAACCGCACACATCGCAGTTCAAGCGCCTGCGCTACCAGACTCCGACCTCCGTACCCAACCCGGCCAATCTCCCTGAGACAGCGCACAGCGCCGGGCAACCTGGGCCGCAACAACCGCCGCACGCGCAAACAACGCCTCCGGACCAGCGCGCCCCGGCTCCGCCAACGATGCGAGCTGTTCCTGTAGCGGATCAGCAGACACGCCGGTTCGCGGCAGAACCGACCAGGCGGGAGCAAATTGCAGAGCAGCCAACAGGGCAACTACCAGCCGAAGCTGTCAAGCCGCATCCTGCCCTGATTACCAGTGATTACGCCAGCAACGCGGCTAGCTTCGGCGTCACCAGCAGGGCCGCGGAACGCTGGCGCACAAGCTGGCGCGATCGACAATACCTGGAGGAGCAGCCCGCCGCCGCGGTCTCCCGCGGCCAATCAGCAGTGCCGGAGCCGCTTTCGGTGATGCAACAGAGCCTGGCACGGATGCGGGCCATCGCCGCGCCACAACGGGCAGCGCGAAATCAGGAAAACAGCACTCTAAGCTTCTGGATTGGCCTTGTCCTCATGGTCTGCCTGATCGGCGGATTGGGAGCCTTTATCATCTCCTCCTACGTCCCTGATGGAAACAGCGCGACGCAGGTCTACTCCACGCAGGTCAGGCCGCCGCCAGGTCTGACGCTTGAAGGGCAACAAACAGCGAGCATCACGCAGGGACAGACACTTCATATTCATGGCGAGAACTTCAGCGCGGGCGCGCCGATCATCTTTTTGCTGGACAACACCACGGCGATCAGCGGCGCGAACGGGCAGCAGATCGCGCTGATCACCTCCGATCAGGGTTCGTTCGATGCGGCCTTGCCGGTGACGGCGCAATGGCCGTCAGGGCCACACTTGATCGTCGCCGAGAACAATAAAAGCGGGCAAAGCGCATACCTGAGCATCACGATCAACCCGGCCCCGCCCTCTGCAAGCAGCACCGCCTCGGCCAGCCTGTCGGCGAACAGCCTGCTGTTCCAAACGCGCATTGGGCAGGACAATCCGCGGGAACAATTTGTGGCGCTGACCGCCGCCAGCGCTGTGCAATGGACTGCGAGCGCCGGGACGGACAATCATCTTAGCTGGCTCGCCGTCGATCCCAATACGGTAAGCGGCAATCTGAGCAGCGGCGCGAGGGCGCGAGTAGGCGTAGAGGTGATGGCGGCGGGATTGCCGGGCAGTACGACGCCTTACACGGGACAGGTCGTCTTCACCATCAATCAAACAGGACAATTGACATTGCCTGTAAAATTGTATGTACATGATAGCGTGGATGAAATCGTGATCAGTCCCAACCCGCTGATCGGTATCGTATCGCAAGCAGGAAACACGTGCCAGAACGGCGCGGCGCTGACGCTGGTCAACCTGGGCAACGCTGCCGTCAACTGGACGCTGTCGCTCGACGCGGCAACGGCACGGCACATCCAGTTCACGGCGCAGGGGAATCCGGCGCCACAGGGACGCCTGTCGCCGGCGGGACAGCCAGGAGATACGCAGGTGCTGGCGTTGCAATGCAAGCAGGTGCAGAGCGGCGCAGCCTACCAGTTTACGGTGACGGCGAATGGGACGCCCTGGGTGGGTACGGTTTCGATCCAGACAGCAGCCTGATGTACGCGGGCAATTATTGATTCATACAAACAAAAGGATGCATCACCCATGATCAATCCAGCTATTCTTGCTATTTTCATCCTCGTCTTTGTCGGATTGGGCGTCTACAATGTCTATACCGGCCAGAAACGCATGCGCGCGGCCCGCGAACAGGGCCAGCGCCTTCCCTGGTACAAGCAGATCAACTTCCTGACCGGAGTGGAATACCTGATGCTGTCGCTGGTGTTCCTGATCAGCCTGGATTACAACACGCTGCCACCGGCGCTGAAGAGCATCGTCATTCCCTTCTTTTTTCTGACGCTGGCCCTTTCGGGAGTGCTGGCGGTGATGGTGATCCGGCAGGGCATCAGCAACGCGCGCCGCAGACCAGCGCCAGGCACGACTACGCGGGCCAGCGCCAGGAGCAATGGTAAGGTACAGGCGGAAAATACTACCCACTACCTGAATCCAGAAGAGAAGGCCGCGCGTATCGAGCGACGGCGCAAACGACGGCAGAACGCGGCAACCGCGCGCCGCCGCAAAGCTGGGAAGGTGTAAAAAGACAAGTAAGAAGTGAATGGGGATGTCCAGGGCAAGGCGCGCCTTGCCCTGGACATCCCCATTCACTTCTTACTTAGCAACGAAGGTGCATCGTCATGAAGAAAACGTTATTAGCGCGGCTGCAACGCAATGGCCGCTTCTCTATTGCCGGGGCGCTGCTGCTGCTGATCGGCATCCCGCTCTATCAATACCTGCTCCTGATTCCCCAGGGCTATAACAACGCGCAGGCCGCCATCGCTCAGAATGCGTTCTTGCCCTATCTGTATTGGATCGCCAATCATGTAGCGCTGTTTCTCGGCTCTCGCTTGCTGCTCTTCGTGGCCTTCCTGGCGCTGGTCAGCCTGCCCTTCACCCTGTTTCGCGTGATCATTGCCCAGGAATTGATCGGCAGCGAAGAGGCCGACGAGCAAACCCAGGACGTGGCAGAACAGGATGCCGGTAATCATGATAAAGACAAAGACGATGCGGAAGAGCAAGATGCCGCGCCAGCAGAGGCGTGGCGCGGCAAAGGCTACGCCGTTCTCGCGGCCTGGATGGGTTTGGCAGGCATTACGCTCTTTCTTCTCGGCACGCTGGCAAGCGCCATCTATTTTACCGTTGTCGGCAGCGCGCTCAACCCTCATTCGTCGTTGCCTGGCAGTTTCTTGCTTATCACCGGCATCCTGACCATCATCGCCAATACCGCCGGTGATGGCTTGATAGGTCTCTCCTGCTTTTTCT
>Ga0207416_1002991_pt1 | contig 17033 bp, 17 predicted proteins | sample PaiPotPPM11metaG_FD_184107 | JGI IMG/M metagenome (GOLD analysis project Ga0207416, IMG submission 184107) | Iron sulfur acid spring bacterial and archeal communities from Banff, Canada, to study Microbial Dark Matter (Phase II) - Paint Pots PPM... ...
ACCGCAGGTCACCAGAATAGGCCTTCGGCATTCTCAGTCTCCCAATGAAGAATCAATGCACAAACACTCGCTCATCCATAACTCATTGGGAATCCCACCGATTCAAATCGGACGGGAACCGCTTTAGTTGGCAACGCGGCCGTTTGCTTATCGTCAATGCGGGGCGCTCAACTACGGCTTGGGCTGCGGGTGAGCCGGATTGAGCAGCGGGGGATTGGCGGGATTCATGGGTGCCGGCGTATACGCGTGACTCGCCGGACCACTTGGCGTTGGGGCCGGTTGGTTCAGTGTCGGTGTGTTGTTGGCCGCCATGTTCAGGCCGGCGTGGTTTGGCGCGCGGCCGATGCCGAAGGCCAGTGCGAGCAGGATGACCAGGAGTACCGCTCCGGCTACCCATCCCCAGCCCGCATTACCGCTGCGTGCATTCAGATCGTAGGCCGTGTCGCGCCCCCACTGATCGTTCGGATTGCGATATTCAGACATGACGTGCCTCCGTTGCTTTCAGTACGGAACAATAACCGGAGGGTGGCGATCATGGTTCCCCGACGCTGACGGCATACCGCCTAAGACCGACAGGCATGTCACAAAGGTTCCAGCCACTAACGTCTTGCTTCAGTATAACTTTTCTGACCGACAGCGATTGCGTTGTTTCAGCGAGCGGCCCCTAGTCCGGCAGCGGAGTGGGCGAGTGACATTTGCGCCGGAGCCGTTATTGTGCGCCACACGCGCTCGTAGCTCAGCTGGATAGAGCACCAGACTTCGAATCTGGGGGTCGGGGGTTCGAATCCCTCCGAGCGCGCCAGTCATTGCAAAGACCTCACGTGACATCCTCCTCCACAATCCGGCTTGGCCTCGACATTGGCGGCACGTTCACCGACGTGGCGCTCGAGATCGGCGAACGGCGCTTTACCGCCAAGACGCTGACCACGCCGGGCGCGCCGGAAGAGGGCGTGCTCGCCGCGTTGCGTTCGGTGACGGGCGCGGCGGGCATCGAAGTGGGTCAAGTGGATTTGATCATCCACGGCACGACGCTCGCCACCAACGCGGTGATCGAGCGCAAAGGCGCCAAGACCGCGCTCCTGACCACCGAAGGCTTTCGCGACGTGGTCGAGATCCGCCACGAAAACCGGTTCGAACAATACGACGTCAATATCGATCTGCCCGCACCGTTGGTGCCCCGCCGTCTGCGCTTCCCGGTGCGCGAGCGGATCGATGCGCAGGGAAACGTTTTGCTGCCGCTGGACGAGACGAGCCTTGCCCGCGCGATCGACTCGCTCGCCGCGTTTGAGGTCGAGGCGGTGGCGATCGGGTTCTTGCATAGCTTTACCAATCCGGATCACGAGCGCCGCACCGGCGACGCAGTAGCCCGACGATTACCCGATGTCGCGGTGACGCTGTCCTCCGAGGTTTCGCCGGAAATGCGCGAATACGAGCGGTTTTCTACCGCCTGCGCCAACGCCTACATCCAGCCGTTGATGGGGCGCTATCTTGCCGGCCTCGAACGGGAGCTCAAGCGCGCCGGCTTTGTTTGCCCGCTTCTCCTGATGACATCCGGCGGCGGCATCACGACGGCCGAAACAGCCATCCGCTTTCCGGTGCGGCTCATCGAATCCGGCCCGGCGGCCGGCGCGATTTTTGCCGGCTGTATCGCCGGCCAGCACGGCCTCGATCAAGTGATCTCCTTCGACATGGGTGGGACGACGGCAAAAATCTGTCTGATCGACAAGGCGCAACCGCAGAGCGCACGCGTTTTGGAAGTGGCGCGGATTTATCGCTTTCTCAAAGGCAGCGGTCTGCCGTTGCGCATTCCGGTGATCGAGATGGTCGAGATCGGCGCCGGCGGCGGCTCCATCGCCCGTCTCGATGCGCTCAAGCGCATCGCCGTCGGTCCGGACAGCGCCGGCGCGCAGCCGGGGCCGGCCTGCTACGGCCAGGGCGGCAGCGAGCCGACGGTGACCGACGCCGATCTCGTTCTCGGCCGCATCGATCCGGCGAAATTTTCCGGCGGCAAGATCGCTCTCAAAGTTGCCGACGCGGAGCGCACGGTCGCCGAGCGGATCGGCGCGCCGCTCGCTCTCGCCACCGATCATGCGGCGCTCGGCATCAGCGAGATGGTGGACGAAAACATGGCGAACGCCGCGCGCGTACACGCCATCGAGAGCGGCAAAGATTTGCGCACGCGCACGCTGATCGCGTTCGGCGGCGCCGCGCCGCTCCATGCCGCGCGAGTTGCGCAAAAACTCGGGATCGGACGCGTGCTCGTTCCCGCCAATGCCGGCGTCGGTTCGGCGGTCGGACTGTTGCGCGCTCCGGTCGCCTACGAAATCGTGCGCGGCCGTTTAGTGCGCTTGTCCGAGTTCGATCCCGCTGCCGCCAACCGGCTCCTTGCCGAGATGCGGGCCGAAGCCGAAGCGGTGGTGCGGCGCGGAGCGCCGACGGCCGAACTCGTCGAGCAGCGCTCGGCCTTCATGCGCTATCGCGGTCAGGGTCACGAAATCGCGGTTGCGCTGCCGGCGCGCGAGTTTACCGCCGCCGATCGGTCGACCTTGGCCGAGCTGTTCGAGGCCGCGTACCGCCGGCTCTACAGCCGCTCCATCCCGGGCGTCGAGATCGAGATTCTGAGCTGGGTGGTCTCGCTCCGCGCGCCCGCGCAGGGCCGCCTCGCCAAAGCGGCCGCGGAACGGCCGATCGAGGCGACACCGCTTTCGAACCGCCCAGTGTTTGACCCGGACAGCGGCAAATTCATCGATGTGCCGGTTTATTGGCGGGGAGACCTTGCGCCCGGCGCCCGCATCACAGGGCCCGCAATCATTGCGGAGGACGAAACCTCGACAATCGTCAGCCCGGATTTCGACGCGCGCATCGACCGCTTCGGCTATATTGAATTAAAGCTTCGCGAGGGCTGAAAAAGCCATGGTTGCACGCTCCAACGCCGCGCTTGCGCAAATCCACCAGCAGATCATGTGGAGCCGCTTGATCGCGGTGGTCGAAGAGCAGGCGCAGACCATGATCCGCACGGCGTTTTCCACCTCGGTGCGCGAGGCCGGCGATTTGTCGGCCGGCGTGTTCGATCGCCACGGCAGGATGCTCGCCCAAGCCGTTACCGGCACCCCGGGTCACGTCAATTCGATGGCCAACGGAGTCAAATATTTCCTCGACGTCTACCCTCTCGCCGGCATGAAGCCCGGCGATCACTACATCACCAACGATCCGTGGCTAACCTCCGGCCATCTGCATGACATCACCGTGGTGACGCCGAGCTTTTATCGCGGCGAAGCCATAGGCCTGTTCGCCAACACAATCCATGTCGTCGACATCGGCGGCCTCGGCATGGGTCCGGACGGCCGGCAGGTGTTCGAGGAGGGTTTGTCGATTCCGATCATGCCGCTCGCGCGAGAGGGGCGCATGAACGAGGATTTGCTGCGCCTCGTGCGCGCCAACGTGCGCGAACCGCTGCAGGTCGAGGGCGATATCTATGCCTGTGCGGCGTGCAACGACGCGGGCAGCCGGCGGCTGATCGAGATGATGGACGAGTTCGAGATCGCCAATCTCGACCGGCTTGGCGACCAGATCGTCGATGCTTCCTATGAGGCGTCGCTTGAGCGCATCCGCGGCCTGCCGCGCGGCACCTATCGCAACAGCCTGACCATGGACGGCTATGACAAGCCGCTCGTGCTCAATGCCGCCTTGACGATTTCCGACGGCGGCATTCACGTCGATTTTGCCGGCACCTCGCCGGCCTCGGGCTACGGCATCAACGTCGTCCTCAATTATTGCCTCGCCTACACCGCGTTCGGCGTCAAATGCCTGGTCGCGCCTGACGTGCCGAACAACGCCGGCTCGCTGGCGCCGATCGCCGTGAGTGCGCCGGAAGGTTGCGTGCTTAATGCGAAGCGTCCATGGCCGGTGGCGGCGCGCCACACGGTCGGCCAGATGCTGCCCGACGTCGTTGCCGGCTGTTTGCATCAGGCGCTCGCCGGCGGCGTTCCGGCAGAAGGCGCTTCCTCTTTGTGGAACCCGCAAATTTTCGGCGGCGGCTCGTTGGTCGACGCGGTCGAAGAGGGGACCGACGCCAATGCGCTGCCGATGTTTTCGACCGTCATCTTCCATTGCGGCGGCGCCGGCGCGCGTCCGGGCAAGGATGGTCTCAGCGCCACGTCGTTTCCCTCCGGCGTGCGCACGATACCGGTCGAAGCGACCGAGAGTATCGCGCCGGTGATCTTCTATCGCCGCGAGTTTCGCGAAAGCTCCGGCGGTCCCGGAAAATTCCGCGGCGGGCTCGGTCAGGCCATCGAGCTTGGCGGCGCCGGCGCCACTCCGATCGCGCTCCTGTGCAATTTCGAGCGGATTAACAATCCGGCGCGCGGGCGCGATGGCGGGCGGGCAGGGGCGCCGGGCGCGGTGGCGCTGCGCTCCGGCCGGCCGATCCGGCCGAAAGGGCGGCAGACCGTGCCGGCGCGCGACGCGATCTGCTTAAGCCTGCCGGGCGGCGGCGGCTTCGGCGATCCTCGCACCCGCGACCCGCAGCGCGTGCTCGACGACGTACTCGACGGGCTGATCGCCGCCGAGGAGGCGCGGCGCGATTACGGCGTGGCGATCGACGCGGCCGGACGCCTCGATCTCGCCGAGACTGCGCGCCTGCGGTCGCGATAGCGGCTCGATTTCTCTTTGTTCAAAGGGCGACGATGCGGCAAAGGATGCCGCGCGAATCGACGGAGCCCGAGATCGGATCCCAGGGTCCGTCGTAGGTCATCGCCGCATTGATGTTGACGTCGAACGCGCCGCTGCCCGGAATCATGCTGCCGGGACGCCACCATCCCATGCCGGTCGAGACGACGCCTTCGGGCGTGTTTTCGGTGATCTTTATTTTTGCTTTGCAGGAGCCGCTTGCGTCCGGCGTCTCGATGCGCACCCATTGATTATCGTTTACCGACATCGCCCGCGCCGTTTGCGGATGGATCAAAAGCCGCGGATCGGGTGAAATCTTCTTCGCCCACGGCTGATCGCGGAACCGCGAATGATGGTACGTTTTTTCGCGGTCGCCGGTGAGCAGCGTCAGCGGGAATTGCGATTTGACTTTGGGATTGGCGCGGTCGCGGGCAGGTGCGACAAAATTCGGCAGTGGATCGCCTCCGATCGAGGCGATCGCCTCCGAATAAAGCTCGATCTTGCCGGTGGGCGAGGGAAATTTATCGAAATTTTCCAATGAATAAGGATACTCGGCGTAACCGTTGCGGCGCAGCAGGTCCAATGTCACGCCGCTGTCGCCGAGCAAAAACTCGATGAATTCGTCCTGGCTTCGCCACGGCAATAAATTCGCAGAAGCGGCGCCGCGCGCCTGCATCTTCTCCAACAGGCCGCGCGCGATCTGAAAATCGTTGCGCGCCTCGCCGCGCGGCGGCACGACCGCCTGCGTCATGGTGATAAGCGGGCCGCCGGGCTGCAGGCGTATTTCATTCTCTTCCAGCGCGGTCGTCTTCGGCACCACGATGTCGGCGAGTTCCGCGGTCGGGGTCATCGCATCGCTCGCCACCATGAGGAAATCGAGCGAGCGCAACGCCTCGACGGTTTTCGGCGTATTGGGATAGGTCACCACGATATTGGCGCCGCTGACATACATGGCGCGTGCCGGATAGGGCTTGCCGGTGAGGATCGCATCGATCGCGGTGGGATTGTGGCAGGCGGTTTGCCAGCCGCGCGGGCCGGCCCACAGCGGAAATTTGTCGGCGCCGAGCGTCTGTTCTTCGATCTCCTCGGGCAATCGGAATCTCGAATCGTGAACGACCTGGAGATTGTCGAGAAAGCCTTTCGGCTTCTTGACGCGGCGATTGCCGCCGAGCCGATCGACGTTGCCGCTGATGCCGACCAGGCAATGAAACGCGCGGAACGTCTGCACGCCGGCGGAAAACGCATCGATGCCGTGACCGCTGACAAACGTCGACGGTCTTCGCGCGTAGATGCGGGTCGCCGCGACGATGTCGTGAGCTGGCACTCCGGTCAGCGTCTCTGCATGCAGCGGCGTGAATTCGCGGGCCCGCTCGGCGAGCTTGTCGAAACCGTGGGTGGATCGCTCGACGAATTCCTTGTCGAAAAGGCCTTCCTCGATCATCACATGGATCATGGCAAGCCCGATCGCCGCGTCTGTGCCCGGCTTCGGCCGCAGCCACAAGTCGGCGATGCCGACCGTGGGAATCCGCTTCGGATCGATGACGACGATCTGCCCGCCGCGCTTCTGCAACTTCTTGAGCGCGATCCATTCGATCGGATCGGCGTCATAGGAGTTGCGGCCGACCACCAGCGCGCAGCGCGCGTTATCGATGTCCTCGCCGCGAGTGATGTCGAGCCCGCTGGAGCGAAGGCTCACCGCGCGGCATCCGCCGCAGAGGTCCTGGTTGATCATCCAGTTCGGCGAGCCGAGCGAGCGCAAGAGCATCACGACCGCGATGCCGCGGCCGAAATAGACGTTGTTGCAGGCGCCAATGAGCGCGAGCGGACCATATTTCTCGCGCACTGCGGCGTAACGATCCGCGGCGTGATCGAGCGCCTCGTTCCAGGAGATGCGCTGCCATTTGCCTTCGCCGCGCTCGCCCGTCCGGCGCAGCGGATAAAGCAGGCGCCGTTCGGAATAGGTGAGCCCCGTCGGCCCCTTCAGCCCTTTGATGCAAAACGCGCCCTTGGACAGAGGATGCGCCGGGTTCGGCTTGATGTCTTCGATCACGCCATCGCGCACGTGAACGAGCGACCCGCAATGCACCGAGCATTCGCTGCAGGTCGAAGGAATGACCTTCAATTCGGCGGGCGACGATGCGGCCCTGGCTTTAGGCATCTAATGTCACGGCGCTGATCCGGCGGCGTGCGCTCAATCGCGCTTTCCGTCGAGCGTATTATGAAAGGAAAATTGTCGCAATGGCGCGAGGGTGCGCCGTGGTGCTTATTTCCGTAGCGTTTATGCAAGCTTTTATGCTGGAAACGGAGACAAAGCACGTAGTACGGATGATCTTCGCAGATGGAGTAATTCGACAATGGCAGAGAACAACGATAAGCCAAGCGCTTCCCGCCGCGAGCATCATGCGCACCAGCATGGTCACGATGGCGACCATGAACACGGCCATTCGCACGATCATGACCACGCTCATGGTCACGCACACGCGCCGCACGACTGGCACTCGCAAAGCTACGTCGACCAATGGATCAAGCGCGACGAAAGCCGCGACGGCGAGCGGCGGCCGCGCATCAGAGAGATGATCGCCATGGCGAAGCTGCCGCGCGACTCCGCGCCGGCGGCGCTCGACATCGGCGCCGGCTACGGCTTTGTCACCGAGGAAGTGCTGCGCGCTTTTCCCAACGCGCGCGTGACGCTGCAGGACTTTTCCGATTTGATGCTGAGCCGCGCGCGCGGGCATCTCGCCAAAGCGGCCGGCCAATTGTCTTTTGTGCTATGCGATCTGACCGATCCGGCTTGGAGCGAGCGCGTCGGCGGCCCGTTCGATCTCATCGTCTCGGCGATCGCCATCCACAACCTTCGCGCCAGAGACAAGATTGCCGCCTGCTACCGCGGCATCGCCCAGCTGCTCAAGCCTGGCGCGCCGTTTCTCGATTACGATCTTTTCCAGCAGTGCGGCGGCATCGAAACCCATATCGGGATGATGCAGGAGGCCGGCATGAGTCGCGTCTCGCGCGCATGGGATGACGGGCACGCGGCGATCATCATCGGTCATGGCAAGCGCGCGTTTTGACGCCGCGCACTCGCGCCTTGAGAAGTGCGCAACGGTCGTCGCGGTGAAGCGCACTGCTTCACCGCTTCCCAGCTAAGACACCGCGTTACGCGCGGGCTTTTTCGACCCACGCACCTCGCCAGGCTTTACTGCGTGATCGGCTCGATCGAGCGCATGCGCTCCGGCGCCGCTTCCTTGGCGCGGCCATGTTCGTGGCCGGACGCCGGCAGTTGCAGCACTGTGGCGCGCTGGCCCGGCGTCAACCGCGTGACCATGACGATCTGGCCGCCCGGGAATTCGAGCGCGTCATGATGAACGTGCGGGTCGTCCATGTTGACCTGGCGGAACCGGGCGACTTTGTGCTCGACGCGGGCCTTACCGAACAGGCTGAAAGCGCGGTCGTATTGGACCTCCTCTTCGAACGCGATCTCGGTGCCGGGCAGCAGGCAAACCGCCACCGCCGGCTCGTCGACGGCCGCGAAGCCGCGAGTGATCGAGCGGGCAAAATCCATCGCGACGAGCTTGTCACCGACTTTAGCCGGCCGGGAAGCGACGAGATGCAGACTGTAATCGCACATCGGGGGCACTCCTCTAGGTGAAGAGCCGAACGGGCTCCTCGACTTTTGAACACGCCCGTTGGCCAAATGTTCCTTTGCGGCCGCCGCGCAGTCGCCGCGCACGCCCAATAGCCGGGCGCTCGATCCCAGGCCCTTGAGTCGCAGATGCGACTTGATCGGAGTCGTCGGCGATGCTTCCGTCGGCGCGGGGGGCCGCGGAATGGACGAGCACACCGCCGATCTGCCGGGCAAAAATATCCGCCGCGACGCTGGCGAAGCGGCAAGCGCCGGGGACGGGGAGCTCAAGAGCCATAAGGATCATGTGCCGCGCGGCATCGGCTGCATGGTGCTGGCGACGATGATGTTTTCGACCGCCTCGGCGCTGACCAAATGGCAGGTCGGCATCTACCCGGTCGGCGAGGTTGTGTTCTCCCGCTCGATCTCTTCGCTCGCGGTCTGCGGCGCGGTCATGTTGCCGATGACCGGACTCACGGTTTTCGCAACGCGCCGGCCGCGCGCCCACCTCGCCCGCGGTCTGTCGCAGGCGACGTCGCAGACATTGTTCGCGCTCGCCTTCACGCTGATGCCGCTTGCCGGCGCCGTCTCCATCAATTTCTCCGCGCCGCTCTTTGCCGCCTTGGTGTCGATCGTCTGGCTCAAAGAGCGCGCCACCTTCTCGCGCTGGGCCGCGCTGTTGACCGGCTTTGTCGGCGTGCTCATCGTCACCAATCCGGGTGAAAACTCGTTGACGCTGGGCGGCTTGTTCGCGCTCGGCAACGCCGTCATGTACGGCAGCGTCACGGTTGCGGTGCGCGGCATGACCAAGACCGAATCGGCCAATACGCTCATCATCTGGCAGCTCGCCACGATTGCGTTCTTTCACTCGTTCCTCTTGCTGTTCGGCTGGCGCTGGCCGGCGCCGGCCGACGCCGCGATGCTGTTCGGCAGCGGCTTTGCCAATGCGATCGGCCAGTATTTCTGGACGCAATCGCTGCGCCTTGCGCCCGCCACCGCGGTGGTGCCGTTCTATTATCTGATGCTGGTCTGGGCGCTCGGCTTCGGATTTTTCATATGGGGCGACGTGCCTTCTGTCGGCTTGCTGGTCGGCTCGGCCATCGTCGTCGCATCCGGTTTCTTTTTGTTCTGGCGCGAAGCGCGGCTGCAGCGCACGATCGCCGTCGTGCCGCAGGCGGCGGCGAAGACGAGAACTCCGTAATTTTTTTGCCCCCGCAAGCAGTGACGTTCGCGACTGCCTCTTCCCGCGTGCAGGGAGCGGGTTGCGGCGAGGGGGCCTCTCCGCCGGGCTGAGAATCGTAACGATGTCTGAAAATTTGAACTCATACTTTACGCCGAGAAGTTACGACCCGGCTGCGTTCCTCCGCATATGTCCATGCTGAGAAATGGACGGTTTCATCATCCGGTTTTACGCACATAATGAAGGGATCGCGACCGAATTGCGTATAGGCGTCATAGAGCTCGGACGCCGTCATGCCTGGCTTCATGAATTCATCAAGATCCGAATCGACCATGCGTTTACACGCCGAAATTGCCTCCTCGGCGGTCGGGAAAACGCTGTGCTGGTAGCGTTTCTCCTCGTCCATAAAATCGAAGTTGTCATCGACCATGACTTTGTATCGCGACATGGCGTCCTCCAACTCGGCTCGGTTTATCTCCCAAACGCTAATGTCTAACCGCGACAACATCGATTGAACGTTCGGCCTCCATGGCCGCGCGATTGAATTGTTGCTCTAGCCAAGGCGAAGCGCCGGGCAGTCCGGCAACAACCCGCTTGGCCCAGCCGATATAGTCTAGCTGCCGTCTAAACCAAAATGGGAGTTCCCCCGGCTTTGCCGGGGTGGCAGTAGCAGTTTGACATTTAAGGCGGTCGTCCATCGTTGAAACTCCCAAATCGTGAGCCGCCATGCGCACGAAAGAGAGCTTCACGATGGACGAATACGAAGCGTAAGCGACACAAGGCGGCAACGCAAACCATCAGGCAGTCGGCATTTCCAAGTGGTACAGGGACACATCATGTGGAACTTCACAGATATGCTGGAGGCGTTCCGCAGAGATCGAGTGCGAGGGAAAAGGCAGACTCAAGCAACTCTAGCCGCCGCTTTGAGCGGCTCAGAATCTAAAGCCCCCGGCTTTGCCGGGGGATACTTACTCGACCACCCAGGTGCCGGACTGTAGGCGATCGCGCGCAGATTGCCGATCTTGTCAGCCAGTTTAATGATCTTGGCACCGTTGCTCTTTTTGCTCGCCGTTTTGACCTGCATTGCATTTCGGTCCGCCTTGGGCAGGGTCTTATCGTCGGTTATTTCTTGGACCAGATCGGCCACCGGCACGATGCGAGCGGCTGCAGAAGTCTACTGAATCAACTTGGCGATCCGATCGATCACTGGCTTCGGCGTGGCATAGGCTTTTTTGACCAGCGCCTCAAGCTCGCGGCCGGTCTCCGGATCGAGTGCATACCTTCGCTTCTTGGCGTGGGCGATGAAGGCAGGGTCCTTCATGGTGGCGTCGAACGCGTCGCGAAGGATTTTCAGCGTAGCCGCTGGCAGACCGGGCGGGGCGATGAACGGCCGGCCGATGCCCTGGCCGATGTAGAGAAATTCGATCGCGTGTTTGTCTTGCGCTGTCTTGGCGAGATCGACCGCGAACGGCACGCCCTTGAGTTCGGGATTGGGCTTGGCGCCGCCCTGGAACAACACCGAAACCGTGCCGGACGAAATCCAGTCGGGCCGGCGCGCCTTGACGCTGTCGAGACTCTCGCAAACCCCGTCCAGCTCACCGCGTTCCATGGCAAGAAAGACGTTCGCCGTGGATTGGTACCCGCCCACCAGCTTGAATTTGAAGCCGAGAATAGCGTTGAGGGCCTTCGGATAGTCGTGGGTGCCGGTGCCGGGCCCGGTGTCCCCGACAATGAGCGTTTTCTCCATAAGATCGTGCACATTTTTCACCGCTGCGGTGTGGTAGGCGATGCAGATATTGGTTTCGGTCGCGGGCGTGCCGATCCAGGACAATTTTGTCGCGTCGAACAGCGCACCCGGCTGGCCGGTCAGCGGTCCCAGCGAAGCATCGCGCGAAATCAGCGCGATGGCGGTACCGTCCTTCGGCGCCTGATGATAGATGAAGCTCGCGGCGCGGTAGCTGCCTCCGCCGGGAAGGTTTTGCGCGACGACCGACGGATTGCCCGGCAGGTGCGCCCCGATATGGGCGGCGACCAGCCGGCCCCATGTATCGTAGCCTCCGCCCGGCCCGAAGCCGATGATCAGGTTCACGGTCTTTCCGGCAAATGCGCCGGCCGGCGGCTGCGCTGTGGCCGAGCCGGCGAGGAGGAAACCGGCTAAAGACACCGACAACAGCGCAACCAGAAAGGTCACACGCAAAGCGCGCCTGCCATGCTCACTCATCGCAATCTTCCCCAACATAATCCCCCCAACAGGGGTGTTACCCCGATAAACGTCTCCTAACAAGTGTTTGTCCGGGATCAATCCATTTGCGACCGATCGCATGGCGGCCTTGATCGCTTGGATGCCGGTTTGCGTCAGGCAACGCGATAGCGCGCGATGACGCGCTCATCGATGTCGATACCCAATCCCGGCCCCTGCGGCACGTTCATGTGGCCGTCGCGTGCCGTGATCGCGTCGCCCAACGGCGTAGCTTCGAGCTCGCAGTAGAAGCGTTCGCACATGGAGTCGGGAAGGCACGCGGCGATGACGTGCAGCGTCGCGATCAGCCCCGGCCCGAAATAGGGCGAGTGCGGCATGACGCGCACGCCGTGATCTTTGGCGACATCGATCGCCTTGCGCATGGCGAGGATGCCGCCGATCTTGGTGACGCTCGGCTGAAAGATATCGAGTGCGCCGCGTTCGATGGCGTAGCGCGCTTCGACGGCATGGCCGATGTTCTCGCCGGCAGCGACGGTCATGCCGGTGTCGCGGCGGATGCGCGCCATTGTCTCGTAATCGTCGACCGGATCGACCGGTTCTTCGAGCCAGGCGAGATCGTAGGCTTTCAGCTTTCGCGCCATGTCGAGCGCCTCGTCCGGCGGCCAGGCGCAATTGGTGTCGACCATCAGCGCGATGTCGGGGCCGGCGGCTTCTCGGCCGGGAGCGATCGTCTCGAGCAGATGCTCGTGCAGCTTGATCGCCGTGTAACCGTGCGCCGCCGCTTCTCGCGTGTAACGGGCAACGAGCTCGGGTTTGCCGTAGCGCAAAAGGCTCGCGTAGGTCGCAATGCGATCCCTCGTGGCGCCGCCGAGAAGGCGATGGATCGGCGCGCCTTGCGCTTTGCCGGCAATGTCCCACAGCGCGATGTCGACGCCGGAGAGTGCGAAACTCACCGGCCCATGCCGACCCATGGCGTGAAGCTTGCGCTGCAAATCGGCCATGAACGAAGGCACATCGGCGATCTCGCGGCCCACGCAGAGCGGCTCGACCACAAGCGAGATCGCCTGCCGCGTCAGCGGCGAAGCGGCAAAGCCGAACGCCTCGCCCCAGCCGGTGACGCCTTCATCGGTGTCGACGCGCACGAGCAACGTCTCCATGTGCGTCCACGGCCCGAGCGGCCGCATCGGCTTTCTTCCGCCGTGCTCATAGGGAACGGCGATCAGGATGGGTTCGACCCGCGTGATTTTCATGGTGAAAAATTTGATCCGCTATTCCGCGAGCGGGGTCGGGTTGGAAGAAGGCGGATCGATGCCGAACGTGTTGGCCGTCATGCAGGTCATCGAAAAACTCCCGGTCGAGGCGACCAAAGCCACCAGGCTTTCAAGCCCCATGGTCTTTTCCGCGGTGGCGTAGGCTTCGTCGCTCAGCCCCTTGTTGGCCAGGATTTCGCGCGCCACGGCGAAGCACGTGCGCTCGCGCGCATCGGTCAAGTTCGGTGTCTGGCGCGCGTTGATCGCGTCGATCGCCGCCTGCGCGATGCCGACGGCAAGCGAGCGGCGCGCCTGCGCGAACCACGGATAGCGCGCATTCCAGTGCCTGGCGACGACCAGGTTCACAATTTGCTGCTCGCGCGGCGACAGCGGTCCGGACGACAGAGACTCCCTTAAGTTCTGGCAAGCCTCGAACAATCTCGGCAATCGGATATAGGCGTAGTACGGCCCGCCGACGATGCCGCTTCCTTGCTTGGCCGCGTCGTAAACGCGAGCCTGTTCGGCGTTCATGTCGGCGCGGTCGACGATCGGTATGCGTGGCATGTTTTTTTCTCCTCCGCGAATTTCGTTTGCACGTGATTGAATGGTCCGGCGGTCAATAGACGACGACGCTGCGGATACTCTTGCCTTCGCGCATCAATTCAAACGCCTTGTTGATGTCGCCAAGCGGCATGGTGTGGGTGATCATCGGATCGATCTCGATTTTTCCCTGCATGTACCAGTCGACGATCTTCGGCACGTCGGAGCGGCCGCGGGCGCCGCCGAACGCGGTGCCCCGCCACACCCGGCCGGTGACGAGCTGAAACGGCCGCGTGGCGATCTCTTGCCCTGAGCCGGCGACGCCGATGACGATGCTCTGGCCCCAGCCGCGGTGGCAGCTTTCCAGCGCCGCGCGCATCAGATTGACGTTGCCGACGCATTCGAACGTGTAGTCGGCGCCGCCGATCTGGTCGGCGCCGCTCTTGGTCATGTTGACGAGATGCGCAACGAGATCGCCGCCCCCACCGCCGACCTCGCGGGGATTGACGAAATGGGTCATGCCGAAGCGTTCGCCCCAGGCCTTCTTTTCCGGATTGAGATCGACGCCGATGATCATGTCGGCGCCGACCAGGCGAAGACCCTGGATGACATTGAGGCCGATGCCGCCGAGACCGAACACGATTGCCTTCGCTCCCGGCTCGACTTTGGCGGTGTTGATCACGGCGCCTAGCCCGGTGGTGACGCCGCAGCCGATGTAGCAGACCTTGTCGAACGGCGCGTCCTGCCGAATTTTTGCCACGGCGATTTCCGGCAGTACGGTGAACTTGGCGAACGTCGAACAGCCCATGTAATGGTGAATTTTTTCCCCGCCGATGGAAAAGCGCGAAGTGCCGTCGGGCATCACGCCCTGACCCTGCGTTCCGCGAATGGCCGTGCACAAGTTGGTCTTGCGCGACAGGCAGGAAGGACACGCCCGGCATTCGGGAATGTAGAGCGGGATGACATGGTCGTCTTTCTTGACCGACGTCACGCCGGCGCCGACATCGACGACGATGCCGGCGCCCTCGTGGCCGAGGATGGCGGGAAACAAACCCTCCGGGTCGGCGCCCGACAAGGTGAACTCGTCGGTGTGGCAGATCCCGGTCGCCTTGATCTCGACCAGCACTTCGCCGGTGCGCGGTCCGTCGAGTTTTACATTCGTCACTTCCAGCGGTTTGCCGGGCGCATAGGCCACGGCGGCGCGAACGTCCATGATGATCCTCGGTCGTCATTCCGGGGCCGCGAACGATGACATTCCCATGTTCAAATGGCAAACCCGGAACTGCCGACGCCGCGCTTGCACTTAGCGAGCGGTTTTGCTCTGCCAGAATTCCGACCTTTGACTCACGGGGACCGTTATGTACCAGCCTGATCATTTTCGCGTCGAGGACACCCCGCAGATGCATGCGCTAATGCGTGCCAAGCCTTTCGCGGCCCTCATCTCCGCAGGTTCGCTGGGCCTCTACGCCAGTCATTTGCCGACCGTGCTCAAGGACGGTGGGCCATACGGTGTCGTCGAATGCCATCTCGCGCGCGCCGATCCGCATTGCACGGACCTTGCTGAGGTCGGCGAAGCGCTGATGATCTTCCAAGGGCCCGAGGGCTACATCACGCCGAATTGGTATCCGTCCAAAGTCCAGCACGGCAAGGTCGTGCCAACCTGGAACTATGCGGTCGTGCACGCTTATGGGCGTCCGGAGGTGATGAACGATGTGGAGTGGTTGCGCCGCCACGTCAGCGAGTTGACCGCGCAGCAGGAGCGCAGCGAAGAGAAGCCATGGGCTTTGACGGATGCGCCCAAAACCTACATCGATGTCATGCTGCGCGGCATCGTCGGCTTCCGTATCGCCATCGCGCGGCTCGAGGGCAAGTGGAAAATGAGTCAGAACCGCGACGCGCAGGATCGAGAGGGTGTCGTGAAAGGTCTAAGCTTGCGGGGCGGTGGCGGCGATCTGGAAATGGCTGAGTTCGTCTCGCGCCAGCTCAAGCCTCGCGGATAAGACGATTCCCGCCTCATCGACCTGATTTTGGATTGTCCTAGCACTTCTCCGCGGGAATGACGATCTGCGTCTGCGTGACGATGGCGCAGAGCTTGCCGTCGTTGCGGGTGATCCGCGTCTGCCACACCATAGTGCTGCGGCCGCGATGCAGCGGCGTGCATTCGGCGCGCGCCGTGTCGCCGATGGGAATGGGCGCGAAGAAATTGGTCTTGCTCTCGATGGTCGCGGTGCGCGCGCCTTCGGGCAGATTGGCCATCGTCGCCGTGCCGCCGAGATTGTCGGCGAACGCCATGACCGCCCCGCCGTGGAGAACGCCCATCCTGTTCTCCAGTTCGCTGCGAACGAAGAGCTCGGCGACGATTTTATCGCGCGACGCGTGCGTGATTTTCATTCCCATGAATTCGGCGAACGGCGGCTGCAATTCGGCGTCGAGTTTCATGTCTCCCCCATAGCCCGGATGAGCGACCCTCCTACGCTCGCTGTGCGAGCTTCGGAGGGTTCGAGTCCACCGTAGCGCGAAGCGCGTAGGCGGAAGCGAAGCCCCGGAGCAGAGTAGCGGATGGCGAACCCGCTACAAAAAAAGGGCGCGGTCGAAGCCGCGCCCTCTCTTACGACATTTTGGGGAAATTTACTGCCGCGGCTGCGGCACCACGCGCATATAGGGCTTCGGCGTCTTCCAGCCCTGCGGATAAAGCTTTTTGGCCTCCTCGTCGGTGACGGCGCCGGTGAGGATCACGTCCTCGCCCTGCTTCCAGTTGGCCGGCGTCGCCACGCGGTGCTTGGCGGTGAGTTGCAACGAGTCGACCACGCGCAAAACCTCGTCGAAATTGCGTCCCGTGGTCATCGGATAGACCAGCACGAGCTTGATCTTCTTGTCCGGTCCGATGACGAAGACATTACGCACCGTCTGATTGTCGGCGGGAGTGCGGCCTTCCGAGGTGCCCGACGTACTCGCCGGCAGCATGCCGTAGGCCTTGGAAACCTTCAGATCGGTATCGCCGATCATCGGATAGTTCGGGGCGAAGCCGACCACGTCCTTGATGTCCGCCGACCACTTCTTATGGTTGTCGACCGGATCGACCGAGAGCCCGATGATTTTCACCCCGCGCTTGTCGAATTCCGGCTTCAATCGCGCCATCGTGCCCAGCTCGGTCGTACATACCGGCGTAAAATCCTTGGGGTGCGAGAACAGCACCACCCAGTTGGTGCCGATCCAGTCGTGAAAGCGGATTTTGCCTTCCGTCGTTTCGGCCTCGAAATCCGGGGCGGTATCGCCAATCTGGAGTGCCATGGAAACCTCCGTCGCGTGCGTGATCCGATTTTCGGCAAATGTATTCCGCAGCTTATGTACTGTCGAATTGGCCCAGATACCAGCCCTACTCTTCGGCAGTATTCGGTCGCAGCCGAAAACTATTTATCCACGTGAAATGAAAGTCTTGGAAGAATCCGCTAAACCAAAATGGGAGTTCCCCCGGCTTTGCCGGGGTGGCAGTAGCAGTTTGACATTTAAGGCGGTCGTCCATCGTTGAAACTCCCAAATCGTGAGCCGCCATGCGCACGAAAGAGAGCTTCACGA
>Ga0207416_1002993_pt1 | contig 17025 bp, 21 predicted proteins | sample PaiPotPPM11metaG_FD_184107 | JGI IMG/M metagenome (GOLD analysis project Ga0207416, IMG submission 184107) | Iron sulfur acid spring bacterial and archeal communities from Banff, Canada, to study Microbial Dark Matter (Phase II) - Paint Pots PPM... ...
TTGGTGTTCGACGGATCTGCCAGGCCCTCCGTACTGATTAGCTCGCCTGATTCCCGCAGCTCGTTCATGATCTCATTCATCTCGGCCATCAGAGCCTGTCCGGCCTCACCGAAGAAGATCTCTCGTGACATGGTTTCCTCTGATAGAACTCGCGCCACGCTCTTCCGCCGTACGGTGATCGCCGCACGGTCAGTGCTGCCCGGTTCGTTCGCCGGCACCTCATCCAGTCAGGGCTCCAGCCAGATCAGTCTGGCCACCGGCGTACCGAGATCGGCGGTGTTCCGCCGTCCGCCAACTCCTCAGTGACCGCTGACATATACACCGCCTGACTGGTTCCCACGGGTGCGTGCGAGTCAATGATGACGACGGTCAGATGTCAGTCTGCCCGACACGCCGGTCGAGCGGGTCAGCATGTGCTGCGCGCTACTTCACGACGCGGAATTGAAGATGCGTGTGGTCGGGGCTAGTGCGAACGAGCGACAGCATTATTCGTTACTCCGAAATCTGTGTACTTCTGGGGAGCCTCTGAGGGGCCCTCATAAGTACGTCGAAGGAGGGCACTGGATGTCGACATTGAGCCTGACGGTCATCCAGGGATAGTGAGCGCTGCAGGCAGGCCCAGAAACGCCCCATATCTCTCCGCCGCACCGCGGAGGCCCTCTGTCTGGGCATCGCCAAACGGCGTGAAGAGGGTCACCTCAACGGTCACCGCATTCTTCTTCGGCACGGGCCTCCACTGGCCGGCCACCTGGCCGTCAAGGATGATGGCGTGCGTGTAGATCCCCCTGGCGCGGGGCAGCGATCTGGCGACGCCCGACACGTCGAGCACGTACTTGCTCTCGCCGTAGCCGACGATGTACTCATCGTAGCCCTGCAACAGATGGACGGTCGGAGAGGCCGGATCTGGATCCGGTTCTGACGCGGCGAACCAGTAGGTCACGCCGTCGATCACCTCATGCTCCAGCCGCGACGCAACCATCGCCATGCCCCGCTCGATGTCGGCCATGGTCAGGCTCGACCACCACCGGAGATCCTTCGCGGTCGCGGGTCCATGGCCGGTGAAGTAGCGGAGGGTGAGCTCGGCCAGCGCCTCCTCACGGTTGAGGCGCCTTGCCTGCGGTGCCCGCTCCTCGAGCAGGGCGTATGTCTGCTGCTTGCCGTGCGGCGTCCCGCTACAGACGATGCCGTTCAGCTCCGCGTTCATGAGGATGGCGCCGAGGCGCAGCGGGTTGGTGGCGATACCCGCCCGCTCGAGCAGGGCCCCGATCTCTTGACGGGTGAGGTGCTGTCCACCCTGAAGAGCGCGGGCGAGCGCCGCATTGCACCGCTCGAGGACGGCTCCGTCCAGGTCTTGGTTACGGTAGAAGGCCGAATTGAGAGCATGGACGCGGGGTGCGGTGAGCTCCAGCATCCACCGGATGTCCGCGGGCAGAACGAAGTGCCAGGTGGGCCGCAAGACGTGCGTTCGGAGGATGGTTCCAGCCGCGAACGCCTGGTCCAGGGCTGCGTCGGTGACACCCTCGCTGCGCTGGGCGATCGACCATTTCGCGGGGCCGAAATCCTGGGACTGTACCGCTCCCAGCAGGCGCACGACCTCCTCGGGAGTCTCGACGGGATCGCCCCTGAGGTGCTGGCTGCGCATCCGCGCCTGGGTAATGGGGGTCATCTCCAGTGTTCCGTCCGAGTTCCATTATGAAACTCGGGGCGGCACAGTTGGCGAGGAGATCTCGCCTCCCCACATGTCACTTCCGGCACCGCTCCTGCAATGACCATACGAGGGCAAATGCGGATTTGACGCCTCACCGAGCAACCGGGTAATTTGCACTATATCGGCCACGTGATCCAGGTCCCAATGGAATGCGAGTGCGGAGCAACCGGCCAGCCGGCAAGCCGGTGTCAGACTCAGGCAGGTCAACGTGCAGATCCCTGTCCGGCAAGGAGACCGCTAAATGCCCTCGACCGCCCAGTTGGTCGCGTTCGGTCTCACATCCTTCATCCTCATTGTCGTTCCTGGACCGAGTGTGCTCTTCGTGATCAGCCGATCGCTGTCCCTCGGCCGTCCGGCAGGACTGGCCACGGTGATCGGCAATTCGGCGGGAGAGTATGTCCTGGTGATCGCCGTCGCCGTCGGTGTCGGTCCCCTCGTCGAGGACTCGATCGTGGCGTTTACGGCCATCAAGTTCGCCGGCGCCGCGTATCTGATCTACCTCGGGATCCAGGCCCTGAGACACCGCCGATCGGTCGCGGCAGCGCTCAACGCCGGGCAGGTGCGCACATCCACTCCCCGCATTTTGCGCGATGGCTTCATCGTCGGCGTCACCAACCCCAAAGGGATCATCTTCTTCGCCGCCGTGCTCCCGCAGTTCGTCGATCGCTCGGCCGGCCATATACCACTGCAGCTCCTTCTCCTCGGCTGCGTATTCGTCGCCATCGCTCTCGTCTCGGATACCGTCTGGGCGCTGGCGGCAGGTGCGGCCCGCTCCTGGCTTGCCCGATCGCCACGGCGGCTGGAGCTGATCGGCGGCGCGGGCGGCCTCGCCATGATCGGCATCGGCGTGCGGCTGGCCGTGATCGGCCGCCACGACTGACGGTCTACCGGGCGGCTGCTCACGAGCTCGCCCAGCTCATTGGGCGCGCGCCCGTGCCGGCCGATCCAGGTGAGGATGGTGACATCGCGGTCGGTGATACAGGGACGGGCACGCCGAGGCGAGCGGATAGGGTGCTCCGCCGCCAACCCTCTCTTCCGGCCTCAGGAGGGGAAGCCGGGTACCGGAAAGCTCCACGATGCCACCGGGACCAACTAAACCATGGGATTAGCGGTGCGTTCGCGCCGTTACAGGATTGGTGACGCTAGTCGCTCCGGCGTGGTCGGACCAGGAATGATCGGATCGCGCCTGGACCGCGGCGGCCCGACCACGTCGAGCGTGCTGGCCAAGCTCGAGCAGATCACCCCGCAGTCGATGGGGACGACACTCGCCAACCTCGAGGCGCGCGGCCTCGTTGAACGGCGTCCCGACCCGGAGGACGGTAGGCAGGCCGTTATATCGGTTACCGACGCCGGGCTGCAGGTACTGCGGAACAGGCGCAACGCGCGAACCGAACTGCTGGCCCAGGCCCTCTCGACCGGGTTCACGCGCTCCGAGCTCGAACGACTGATGGCAGTCGCACCGCTGCTCGAACGACTGGCTCAGAACATCTGATGCCGGCGGCCGGAAAGAAAAGGAGCCCGACCAGCGGGCTGACGGTGGGCTCGGACGACCGCTACAGGTGGGTGGCCCTGGCGAACACGACGGCGGCCGTGTTCATGTCGGCGCTCGATGGCTCCATCGTCCTCATCGCGCTGCCGGCGATCCTGACCGATGCCTTTCCTGCTGATCGGCGCGGTTTCGCGCTGGGAATCAACCAGGTCTCCGGTCTGGCCGGCCAGTTCATCGGGTTGGTGGCGGGAGGTCTGCTGGCAGCTCTGGACTGGCGGGCAGTGTTCTGGGTCAACGTGCCGGTTGGGGTCTTCGGCACGCTCTGGGCCTATCGCAAGCTTCGCGACACGGGTGTTCGACACCCCGGCCGGATCGACTGGTGGGGGAACATGACGTTCGCCGTCGGCCTGGCCGCGATCTTGATCGCCATCACCTACGGCATCCAGCCGTATGGAGGTCACACCATGGGCTGGACGAACCCGGCGGTCGTCGGCTCCCTCGCCGGTGGCGTTTTGCTGCTTGCAGCATTCGTCGTGATCGAAACCAGGGTCGCCGAGCCGCTGTTCCAGCTCAGCCTGTTCCGCATCAGGGCATTCACCGCCGGCAACGTGGCGGGCCTTGCCTCGTCCATCGCCCGAGGTGGGCTGCAGTTCATGCTCATCATCTGGCTGCAGGGGATCTGGCTGCCGCTGCACGGCTACAACTACAGCGACACGCCGCTGTGGGCCGGTATCTTCCTGTTGCCCCTCACCGCCGGGTTCCTCATCGCGGGTCCCGTATCAGGGTTTCTCTCCGACCGCTTCGGCGCTCGAGGCTTTGCCACCGCAGGCATGCTCGTGTTCGGCGGCAGCTTCATCGGTTTGATGCTGCTGCCCGTCGACTTCCCGTACTGGGCCTTCGCTCTGCTCATCGCCGCGAACGGGGTTGGCTCCGGCATGTTCGGCGCTCCCAACTCGTCGTCGATCATGGGCAGTGTCCCCGCGAAGCAGCGCGGGGTGGCATCAGGAATGCGCGCGACGTTCCAGAACTCGGGCACGGCACTGTCGATCGGGGTGTTCTTCTCACTCATGATCGCGGGACTGGCGAGCAGCCTTCCGAAAACGTTGACCATCGGTCTGCGGCAGCAGGGCGTGCCCCACGGCATCGCGCATCAAATCGGCACCCTGCCGCCGGTGTCGTCACTGTTCGCGGCAGTTCTCGGTGTGAACCCGCTGCAGCACCTGCTGGCGTCGAGTGGTGTGCTGTCCTCCCTTCCGCCCGCAAATCAGCAGATCGTCACCGGCAGGAAGTTCTTTCCGGATCTGATCTCAGGGCCGTTTCACCAGGGCCTGGTGGTGGTGTTCGCCGTGGCCGCCGCCCTGTCGGTGCTTGCCGCTCTCGCCTCGTTGCTGCGCGGAGGCCGCTACGTCCACAACGCTCGCTGCAGAAATGGGGTGACATCGCCGCTGATCCAACTCGGCGCACGCAACCAGACGCAATGACGGCGTTGGAGGCACAAGCCATCATATGGCACGACCTGCTCGTGAGTGCTCGTCCTGCCGAAACGCTCATCGACAGTAGTGAGCCGCTCGCCGTCGTGCGAAGTCTCTGGCCGCTGCTGTGCGCTCTTTGGCCCCAGATCCTTCTGGGCCTGCTGTTCGTGATCGCTTTGTGTGCCGGCGCGTGGCTCCTGACTTCTGTTGCCAGCCTACGGGGCGCCGGAGCTGCGCTTGCCGTCCTGGGCGCCTTTGGGGTGTCGGCGACCACGATCTCCGCGAAGGCCAAGAACAAAGCGATCCGCCTGGTCGAGAGGCTGCGTAATCCCGAGTTGGAGGTGGATCGTGTGTGGCGCGAAAAACTTGGTCCGTACAATCCGGGACGAACCGACCTGTATGAAGCCCTGCAGCGCAGCTACACCGATCCCACGAGGAGTCGATCGTCCAGAACCTCGTACACGATTCGGTAGTCACCGACTCTCACCCGATACACACCGCTCTCACCTGTCAGCGCTATGCAGCCAGGAGGCCGTGGCTCATCGGCGAGGAGATCAATGGCCGCTCGAATCCATTGCTGGTCGCGTCGGAACACGGCGGCCATGGCCCTGACCGCACGCCGCGCTATCTCAACCCGATAGGTCACGCCAGGCCAAGCTCGCGCTTGACCTCATCCCATGGGATGTAGTCGTCCTCCTCGCGTGCCACTCTCAGCTCGTGTCGATCGAGCTGGTCCTCGGCCACGGAGAGGAGGTGGTCGTACGTCTCGGCGTCGACGATTACGGCCACGCGCTTGCCGCGTCGGGTGACGTACACCGGTTCACCGGATTGGCGGGCACTGTCGATGGCATCCGCCAGATGGTCTCGCAGTTCGCTCAAGGCCAGGTCGGTCATGTACGAATTGTACAATTACTACCATCCGCGATGGCGCAAGTGTGAAGCGACACGAAGACCACAATAGCGAAGAGAGCGATGTCAATGGCTCGTCCAGGGCGCACCGCGGTCACCGGTTGACGATCAGCGCTTGAGCGTCGGCGCTCGAAATGTCGGCCATGACGCGACCGCGAAGCTCGACGAGCGAAGCCGCGCCGGTTATCTCCAGCAGCTTGGCGGTGGCGCGGTAGAGGGGCGCGCGGCCATCCGCGCCCTCACGACGCAGCAGCCCCCACTCCACCAACTGAGCCACGGTCTCTGCGGAATCGACCCCGCGGACCTCGTCAATGCGCTTGCGCGTGACGGCGCCAGCATGGACGGCGATGGCCACAACTTCCATGTGGCTCTGGGCGAGCCGATGTTGCCCGGCGGTCAGGCATCGTGATCGCACCTCGTTACTTCCTCGACCTGCCCGGCGCAACAACTGTGGACACGACCGCCCTGATGCCGACCGGTCGCGCCATCGGTGACGTCGCCCGCCACCGTGGATTGGGTGTCATCCACGGCGCCGCCGGCTTGGGGAAGACATACGCCGTCGAGCATGGGCTCGATGGCCTTGACGCTGACTGGTCACCCGTGTGGCTCTCCTTCCCTGCTCGCCCGACCATGCGTCTGATCGCCAACGAGCAGCTGGCCGCGCTCACCGGCTCGTATGAGTCCGGGGATCGTTTCAATTTGAGCCGGGCGATCAAGCACGAGCTGACCCAGGCACCACGGCTGGTCATTGTCGACGAGGCGCAGAACCTCAACCGCGAGTGCATCGAATTCCTACGCCATCTCGGTGAGGATCCGCGCCGGCTCGGCGCGACACCGCTGGTCGGTGGAGACGGTTGCTGGGATGTGCTCCCCCGTGAACCGATGCTCCGTTCCCGGATGTTCCGTCGGGTGTGCTTCACGCCGTTCCCCATCCCATTCCGCCGGTGGCCACGACGGGCGACGACAGGCAACGGCTCGCGCGGCAGGTGCGCCAACTGGTGACACCAGCCCACGCCTGTGCGCAGGTGTTGGCCGCGATCGCCGACGTCGACACGTCTGACCTCGTGGCTCTCACGATCCGTAATCTCACTGGCGCCGGCGAAGGCGTTATCGTCGGTGACCGCCGGATGGCGATTCCGCGCTTGCTGGCCGCGCCGTCCGCCCGGCGGCTGTCAGCGGGGATACGGCGCTGGTTCATTGGGGCTTGCAGGATCAAGCACCACTTCGCGAGGAAGTCATCTCGACACCAGCTCGCATCCAGTGGACTCGCGGCGTGCACGTCGATGGCAGTGATCGCTTGTGGACAGTAGCAGGGGGGACAATCCGGTTCCGGCACGTGCCGGCCCGCGATATGTTGGGAGTTACGACCGTCCGCCTCGACAGCGATACTGTGAAGCCGACATCACTGCGCAGGCTCTGGCTCGGTGCGTGCCGGCCCCGCCACTTCGGCCTCCCGTTCTGTGGCTTCCGGCGCCGACACGGTCCCACGCAGTGGCACCTCCCGGATGAAGAGAGCGGTGACGAGGGCCAGGGTTCCTGCGCCGGCGCCCAGCCAGAAGAGGCTGGCCACGGCACTCGCGACAGCGTCGTGGATTCCCGTGACAATGTGCGGAACGAGCGCCTGGAATTGTGGCGGGAGTGAAGCGCCTACCTGCTTGCCGATACCACCGACGCCGGTCAGGTTGCCACCGAACTGATTGGCGATCCGTGTGGCTACCCGCGCCGGGACGCTCGCCGCGACCAGCTTACCCGGCAGATCGCTTGCGAAAGTCGACGTGAAGACCGTTCCCGCCAGTGCGAGTCCCACCGAGCCGCCGATCTGCCGGAGGAAGGTCAGGGTACTGGTTGCGACTCCCAGGCGATCGCGCGGGACGATGCTCTGCACCACAACGGTATACCCGGCCATGGCTGGCCCAACTCCGAGGCCGATCAAGAGCATCCAGGACCAGAGAACGACGCTGTCCGTCTGCGCGGTGAGGCGAGTCATCAGCAAATTTCCCACGATCAGCGAGACCATGGCGGACAGCAGGATGACCTTATACTTCCCGGTGCGGCTGATCAGCAAGCCGCTCGCGATGCTGCCGCCGATCAGGCCCACAAGCAGCGGCCAGATCTCGTAGCCGGATTGCGTGGCACTGACGCCCCGCACGGCCTGATAGTACCGTGGCAGATAGATCACCGCCGCAAACATGGCGACGGCGACGAGGAAGGTGGCGACATTGGTGGCCGCATAGCTGCGGTCGCGGAAGAGGTCGAGCGGGATGATCGGCTCTCGGGCGCGACGCTCGACCAGGAGAAAGAGGGTAAGAAACACAGCAGCGATCAGGAGTAGGAGGCCCACCTGGGGACTCACCCAGCCGTAAAGGTGGCCACTGGAGTCGGTCTGTCCCTTGTTGGTGAGGCCGACCAAGAGCGGTATCACGCCGACCGTGAAGAGCACGATTCCCAGGTAGTCGAGATCCCGGACGGATGCGCCGCGGCGCACATTGGGCAGCACCACGGTGATCACGGCGAGAGCGACCACGCCGACCGGCAGGTTGACATAGAACACCCAGCGCCAGCTGGCATTATCGGTAAGGACTCCGCCTATGAAGGGACCTAGAATGAAGCTGAGGCCGAACACCGCGCCAAAGAGCCCCTGGTAGCGACCGCGCTCCCGCGGGCTAAAGAGATCGCCAATGATCGCCAGGGAAACGGGGAAGAGCGCGCCGGCGCCAAGACCCTGCAGGGCCCGGAAAGCAACGAGCTGAATCATTGACTGAGACAGACCGCTGAGTGCCGATCCAACCAGGAAGACAACAACGCCGATCAGCAGCATCGGCTTCCGCCCGAACACGTCGGAGAACTTGCCATAGATTGGCACCGTGATCGTCGACGCGAGCAGATAGGCGGTGACGACCCAGGTATAGAGCTCGTTTCCGTGGAGGTCGGTGACGATGCGGGGCAGGGCGGTGCCGACCACGGTCTGGTCGAGCGAGCTGAGGAAGAGAGCGAGCAGGACCGCGGCCAGGATGGCGCCACGCGCCTGGGGCGCAACATCGACAGAGGGCTGGACGTTCGGCTGGCTGTCGATCATTGCGCCACCTCCGTCGCCCGTTCAAAGCGGGCTCGAGCCGCGCTGACGATGAGGTCGACGCTCGTCTCCAGGGGCAAGCACGTCGTATCGACGACCAGGTGGTACAGCCGGGGATCGTCCCAGCTCGCCCCGTAAAAGTGGCGCACGTAAAGCGAGCGGGCAGTGTCGGTGTCGCGCTGGTGAGCCTTCGCCGTATCGAGGTCGACCTTTTCAATGACTGCTGCCCGCTCGCAGCGGCGCTCTACCGGACCGTCCAGGCGCACATGAAAAGTGTCGGGTCCCGAGCCGGCGACAAACAGGGCCGCGGGCGCCAGGATCACGGCGCCACCACGACGCGCCGCCTCCGCCATCCCTGCCTGGAGCTGATCCCCCAGCTCGTCTTCCTCTTCGGCCGTGAGAGGCACGGCGAAGTAGGTGCCCTGGCTGAGGATTCGGACCGTCCTGCTGAACAACCGGCTCAGCGGACCTGCGCCGTGCTCCTCATCGGCCACTGCTTCCCTGAGCGGTCCAGCCATCCGCGCCGCCACGTCTGAGGTGATGGCACGCCGGATGAGGGGCAGTCCAAGCTGTTCTGCCACCGCCGGGGCGATGACACTTCCGCCGGCTCCATAGCTGGCAGAGATAGTGATGATGCGCACGACCATATCCCCTTGCTGTTGACTCAGTCGCCGCCTGCAGGCCAATGCAGGTTAGATTCGGGAGGACAGGGTTTTGTCGGGGTGGCTGCCGCTTGGGAACCTCCGACTGGAGCCCATACCCCAGTTCCATGTCCGTTGTGGAACCTGATGAATGCCGCTGCTTCCATGGTACTGTGGACGAATAATCTTCATCCTTCCGCCCGCTCACGGAGGTGGGCCTGTATGAGCTTCGCATCCGTCACCCTGCCAGCAGCATTCGCGCAATGTTCCCGCGACCGACCGCCGCTCCGGCGATCAGACTGACGGGACGCGATGGCAGAAAGATCCTCCTTCGTCTCTTCTTCACGACCTACGGCCTTAGCCAGTCAACTCATCACTCTCCGCAAGCAGAGCAAGCCGGCGCGTGATAGTTGCTCAGGCCATCCTGGCACGAGCCGGCCCCGCTCGCCTTTGGCGGCCGATCTCAATGGCAAAACGTAATCGCCCGGCAGTTACACGCATTTGTGTAGCGTAGGTCGCAACCTCAGAATCCAAGCTCCAACTGAGACGTCGGGACTAATAGCCTTGGTGGCCCTATGGGATTGCTGGCACTCTTGTCTTATTCCTGGACGAGACGCAAGGGAGCCCGAGGTGACGGTTACCACTCGCAAGGAAGAAGTGCTCGTAGCTGCCTTATTAGTCCTGTGTCCCCGGCAAATCGCCATGCGGGTCGATCGGTGCTCGGTAGTCATAGACCTCGGACATCGTCCCGCGGAGATCAGCAAATGCCGCCTCCAAGCGCTCTTGCATCGTACGACTCTCGGCACTGTCGAGCGTGCCCTGCTGCCGAGCGATGTGAATCACGTGCTCCACGACGCGGTTGTACGCGTCCTTGGTCGCGTGATGAATATCCCCCACGTGGCGGAGCACGACGGCCAGGAAGTCGTCGTAGGTTCGAGCCGGCGCGACTTCCCGAGCATGGACCCGAGAAACCTCCTCGAGGTCCTGGCGGAGATGGCGGCGGCTGTCGTAGCGAGCCTGGGGCAACCGCTCCACGAGGGCAAGCATGCGTGCCGGAGCATTGCGTACCAGAAGCCCGTTGATGAGCTCCTCCTTGCTGGCTGGAAAGGCGATGTGTGACACATACGCCTCGACTTCGTGCTGCGTTTCCGGCATTGCACCTGGCCTCCGCGGGGAGCCGAGAGCTCGGTACCGTACTCTCGCACAGTGGGGTTGTACCAGAATATCAAGAAACCATGGACCTCGGACGTTGCCCCTAGAGCAAACCTGTCATCCCATTGTGCCGTCCTGCGGCAGCGGGTTTCCACTGATGGACATTGGCGAGAACCTGTCCCGGGCCCTCTCAGTCGTGGCGGGAGGGTGCTTGCTGATCGTTTGGGCATCGCCGTGGTCTACAAGGGCTTATGCGCGAGCGGGGGGCGGGGAGCTGTGGCAATCCCCCAACACCGTAGCTTGGCGGTCCGTCGCCGATGGACGCAGGCCGCAGCGGCCCGTTCAGGGACGCGTCCGGCCGGGGAGCGCCCAGACGCCTCCTTTCCAGCCCACCCGCCCCGTCCGAGCGCAGCGGCGGTCCTTCCCAGGCGGTGAAGCAGGAACAAGCAGCCCTGCCCATCCCGGCCGAGTCCGACCCTGAACGGGTCAGACCGGCCTGCCTCCATCGGCGGCGGAGCGCCGAGCTACACCCTCTGTCGAAGATGCCGTCCGCGCAGATCCGCCCCCCCTGACGCATAGGCCCTAGGGGATGAGGCTCTTGGCACGTTCTGTGCTGCTGCCAGAAACGGTGTTCGGTAGATCGGTACCTAAAGAGGAGGACAGACCCATGACGGAAACCATTACGACCAGCCAGGTCAGCCAGCAGATGCGGGACTGCATCCAGCAGTGTACGGACTGCCACAACGTTTGCATCGAGACCATCATCTACTGCCTCCAACAGGGCGGCAAGCACGCGGCGGTCGATCATGTTCGGCTCCTGCAGGACTGCGCCGAGATCTGCGGCACGAGTGCGGACTTTATGCTCCGGGGTTCGAACGTCTCCGCACAGGTCTGCGGAGTCTGCGCGACTGTGTGCGACGCCTGCGCGAAGAGCTGCGACCAATTCGGCGATGATCCGCAGATGAAGGCGTGCGCCGACACCTGCCGCCGCTGCGCCGAGTGCTGCAGCAGGATGGCGGGATAGCGCTCAGCCTCGTCCAGCCAATTGGCCGAGGAGACCTGTCTGAGAGGGGGCGTATCAGACGGTTGGGAGCGGCTGATCGCCATCGGCGACCAGGTACCAGGACGCCAGCGATTTCCAGGCCGGGACACCCATTACCTCCTGGAGGGCGCCCGCGGACAATGGTAGCTGCACCGCGTACATGACCTTTGCCTTCACCGGATCCACGTCAGCCGCGAAGTGGTGCACGAAGTCGTCCTCGGGCAGCCAGGCGAAGCCCTGCTGGTCGATGCTGAGGTGCGCCAGGGCCGGGGACACCGGTCCCTGCGACAGCAGCGCGCCGATCGATTCGCCCTGGTCAAGTCCGGGGGAAGCTGAGCTAGAGTGAACTGGATGCATGCGGAGCCCGTGCAAGGAGGTGGCGTGATGACAGGAGAGGAGGGGACTCGATGTCCGTTCTGTGGTGGACCGATCGACGCAGCGACATCGGACGAGGCGGCGGAGATTCATCGTCAGATTCGAGCGCTCCAGGAGCGGCTCCACCAGATTGAGGAGCGCCTCTATCCCGTCCAGCATCCCCCGGGTCTGTGGGGCGGCTACGGCGCCGACGACACGCTCGAAAACCCGGACGGTTGACGGCGATAGGGCGGCCGTGGTTGGCCGAGACAAGACCATGCTCGGCCGGCCTGGAAAGGGTCGATCATCCCCAACAGGCCCTGACGGTACGGGAGGAGATGCGAGCAGAGGAGACTCCATGGCAGCACTGCGGGATGCAGCGCGACCCAAAATCACGACACAGGGAGAGCACGTGGCGCCGGTTGTGTCCATCGTCCAGATGGCTCCGAGAAAGGATTCCTCATGAACAGATCCTATAAAGTCGCCACCATTGGGGGCATCCAGATCTTCATCGACTGGACCTGGCTGCTGGCCTTCGCCTTCTTCACCTGGTCCCTTGGCGCCTACTACGACACCACCTTCCACAGCTGGGGACACGGTACCGCCTACCTGCTCGGTGCTCTCTCGACCATCCTGCTCTTCGTCACCGTCCTGCTCCACGAGCTGGGGCACTCCTTCACCGCTCGCTCCCTCGGCCTCCCGGTCAATTCCATCACCCTCTTCATCTTCGGTGGCGTCTCCAATCTCACGACTGAGCCCCAGACGCCGCGCATCGAGTTCCTGGTGACCTTCGCCGGTCCGCTCACCAGCCTGATCCTGGCCGGCATCTTCTACCTCCTGCATGCCGCGGCCGGCAGTGGCTCTTCTGAGGTCAGTGCGGTGCTGGGCTATCTGGCCTCGGTCAATCTGCTCCTGGCCATCTTCAACCTCATCCCGGCCTTTCCCTTGGATGGCGGACGCGTCTTTCGCTCCCTCGTGTGGGGGATCACGGGCAGTATGACGCGTGCCACCCGCCTGGCCACGACCGTCAGCCGGCTCATTGCCTATCTCTTCATCGGGGGTGGCCTGCTCGAGGCCCTGGGGTTCGGTCAATTCGTCGGTGGCCTCTGGCTGGCCTTCATCGGCTGGTTCCTCTACAACTCGGCCACCGCCAGCTCCCAGCAGGCAGTGATGGATCAGGTGCTGCGAGGAGTGGATGTCCGAGATGTGATGGACCCTGCCCCGGTGGGCATCGCCCCGACCATCCCGGTGCAGTCCCTGGTCTTCGACCATCTGCTCGACGGGAGCCAGCGCGCGGTCTCCGTCCAGAACCCCGACGGGACGCTCCTGGGTCTGGTCACCCTGACCGATCTGCGGCACCTGGATCAGGAGGACTGGAGGACCACCCCGGTGAGCCGGATCATGACGCCTGCCGCCAAGCTCCGGACCGTGGCACCCACCGAAGATCTCCGCCATGCGATCGGGCTCCTGGCCGACAACCGCTATCATCAGCTCCCGGTGGTGGAGCAGGGCCGCCTGGTCGGCATGCTGAACCGCGACCACGTCATGCAGTACCTGCAGCTCCGCCAGCTGCAGGGCTCACCGCAAGTAGTTGCACCGGCGGCCGACGCGAAGTCGACGCCGCCGTCCAAGCAACGAGGTGGCTGAGCTTGTTGCCAGGCCTCCTCATGGACTGGATAGATCTCAACGATGCTCACAACTGCGATCACGGTTCCTCCACTGTTGCTTGTTTGACTTCGCCTGAGGACTCCACGGCTATTTTCATATCAGCCCTAGGAATGACCCGGCCATGGCTCCCCTTGCGGGAGCCACGGCGCGTTACACTGAGGTAGACGATGAAAAACATCATCTCGCGTGGGTTCCGTGGACGACGCAGTGAACCGGCCGCGGCGGGCCGCCTGCCACCCGGTCAATATCTGGTCACGGACTTCCCCGTGTTATCGGCGGGTCCCACGCCCCACACGCCGAAAGAGCGCTGGAGCTTTTCCATCGAGGGCGAGATCGATACCCCCAGGCGCTGGACCTGGGATGAATTCGTCGCGTTGCCGAGCGAGACCATCACGAAGGACATTCACTGCGTCACCCGTTGGTCGAAGCTCGATACGCGCTGGGGAGGCGTCTCGGTCGACACCCTCATGAAGGATGTAGACACGAGCGCCGACTATATCCTGGCGTTCTGCGACGGCGGCTACACCACGAATCTACCGCTCGAAGATGTGACCGGCGGCAAAGCCTGGGTCGCCTACTCCTACGACGACAGTCCTCTCCCCGCCGAGCATGGTGGTCCTGCCCGTTTGCTCGTCCCCCATCTCTACTTCTGGAAGAGCGCCAAGTGGGTCCGTGGACTCCGGCTGCTCGACCACGACGAACGCGGGTTCTGGGAGGCACTTGGCTACCACGATTATGGTGATCCATGGAAAGAACAGCGGTACTGGGGCGACTGACCTGGCATATCGGTGCGGTAGTCGAGGCGACCGCCGAGACGCCGCGGGTGAAGAATCTGGCGATCAACGTGCCGGATTGGATGGGACACCGGGCCGGCCAGCACGTTGATGTTCGGCTGACGGCGGAAGACGGGTACCAGGCGACTCGCAGCTACTCGATCGCCTCACCGCCGGAAGATCCGCGGATCACCATCACCGTCGAGGAGCTAGCCGACGGCGAGGTGTCTCCCTACCTGGTGGAAGACGTGCGCGCGGGCGATCCGCTGGAGTTCCGCGGACCGGTTGGCGGCTACTTCGTGTGGGAGGCATCGCAAGGGGGACCGCTCTTGCTGCTGGCGGGCGGATCCGGGATTGCGCCCTTGATGGCCATGGTCCGCCATCGCATCGCCGTCACTAGAGCAATACGCGATGTCATTGAGCCAACTGGAACAGTAGGGGCCGGCTCCTGCCGTGCCCGCCCCGGCTCAATGCTTGTGCGCGCTGCTGTAGCGATGTGCCCGTTCGACTGCTCTATTCGACGCGCTCGCCCGAGGACGTCATCTACCGTGAGGATCTCGAACGTATCGCCGCGGACCAGCCTGGGATCGAGGTTATCCACACCTATACCCGGGTCCAGCCGCCTGGCTGGACCGGCTTCAGCCGGCGCATCGATCGCGCCTTGCTCGAGGAAGTGGTGTGGCGGCCCGATCAGCATCCCCTGGTCTTCATCTGTGGGCCGACGCCGTTCGTGGAAACGGCAGCAACGGGACTGACGGAGCTCGGATACGATCCTGCACGTGTTCGGACCGAGCGCTTCGGACAGACAGGAGGATAGCGATGGAGTCAGGAGTGCCGGACGCGAGCGACCGCCGATTAGACGGCAATGCCGCCGGTGGTCTGCTGGGCGAGATCTTCCCTTTTGACATGACCATGGTCTGGACGATGTGCAGCGGTTGTGAATCCGTGGACCGCGTCGGTGGCCAGCCGGCCTACATGGATGCGCCGGGGGTAGTCGTGCGCTGTGCGCGCTGTGATACGGTGCTCATCCGTGTCGTTCATGGCGGGGGGCGGTACTGGCTCGACCTCCGCGGTGCCGTCTGTCTTCAGATCGACGAGCAAGCGTAGCTTCGACGGCTCTGCTTCGATCCAGCCGTGATCACGGTCCCTCAGCGGAATCCCCACCGCGACGTGAAGCGAGCAATGCGGCTCCCCGACCGTCGTGGCTGACCATCCATCCGTGAAGCGGGGAGAAAACCCGGTAAGGCTCGAACCTGACGAGACGACCCTGGGAGCGGATAGCTACGGGAAGTGCACACAAAGGTTCGAGGACCCATGTGCGAAGTGCCATCCAGGATCTTGGCCGACAGGTCGCTCAGCGACGCCAGCTTGTTGGCGGACAGCCCAGCGGCTCGCAGCGCGTCATCGGGCACTGCGGTCAGCGTCTCGAGTGTCACTGTGCCACCAACTGTCGAGCGGACCCGCTGGTCGATCGCCTGGGCGGCGCGCCCAGCAAGCTGCTGATAGATGATCGACCGGACGAGCGCACCGAAGGGCCCATCAGGGTTGCGCGGCCGGTACGTAATTGGCCCGACCAGCGCGACGAGATGTGCCAGAACGGGATCACGAGCGGCTACCTCATTGATCGCCGCAGGCAGCGAAGTCCGGGTCACGAAACCCGCGCGGTGAGCGTCTGCATGCCCGACCAGCGGTCGAGACTTCTCGGGGCGTCCAGGACGCGAGTCAGCAACTTGTCTATCGTGAGCCTCTTTCGTTTGTTCGGGAGCCGATCGGAAATCATGTCCGCCTCTCCGGTCGAGAAGCGGTTCATCTGATAATTGAGACTTACATCGGGATGCAAGTGGTAGTAGCCCACGTGGAAGGAACCCACCGGGCGCTCCTTGTTGGAGGAGTCGTTGCTCATCTGTGTGTCTTTGCTCATTGCGTCGTCTCCCGGACGTGCAGCGTCTCCATCGCGCTCAGTATGCTGTGGATTCCCGGGTTGAGATTGGTCGGATAGCCTCGGCTCAAGCGGACCATCCCCGCGGCATCGAGGACGAACACGGCCCGGCCGCTCCAACCCTCCTCTTCCCGATAGACTCCGTACGCACGGGATGCCTGTCCCTTGGGATGGAAGTCCGACAGGAGCGGGAAGGTCAGGCCGAGCGCCCTCCCAAACGCCGTGTGGCTCCAGACGCTATCGATCGAGATCCCCAACAGCGCGGCATCGAAGCGGTGAAGCTCGGGCAGATACGCCTGGTAGAGAGCTAGCTGCTCACGGGTGACGGGCTCCCAATCGCCCGGGTAGAACACGAGGATGGTGGGGTGACCATGGACGTCATGCAAGGAGACGAATTCATAGAGCGTCCTGGGAAGCGTGAAGTCCGGCGCCCGCATGCCGGGAAGGGGTGGGATCAGGTGATCGTTCATGAGAGCAGCGTACTCCTTCCCGCCCCGGTGCACCCCGACCAAACCGCCAATTTTACCAGTCTATCCAGGCCGAGGCTCCTCTCCATTCGGCCAACCCGCTTACTGTCCCAAACCGATCAAGCCTCGTTGGGCCGCCACCGCGACGGCATGCGTCCGCGTGTCGACCCCCAGCTGTAGAAGCTCAGATAGATGGTATACAGTTGACGGACGGAGGAGTCGGCGTACCACGTAGGGGTACGCCGCGCAAAGCAAACGGGGCACTCCGGTTAGGATGTGGGTATCTACCACCACAGCCAGGAGGCCCCGTATGCCTGAGTGTACCCCCTCGGAGGCAG
>Ga0207416_1002995_pt1 | contig 17016 bp, 17 predicted proteins | sample PaiPotPPM11metaG_FD_184107 | JGI IMG/M metagenome (GOLD analysis project Ga0207416, IMG submission 184107) | Iron sulfur acid spring bacterial and archeal communities from Banff, Canada, to study Microbial Dark Matter (Phase II) - Paint Pots PPM... ...
GCGAAGAGATCGCGCAGGCCGAGGCCGATCAAGCCGATGCCAGCCGCCTTGCGAGCGATCTGCGCGAGCGTTCGGCCGCGCTGACGGCGGAACGCGATGCGTCGAAAGCGCGCCTGGGGATGCTCGACCAAAATAGCGAGCGCGCCCAGGTCGCTCGCGAACAGATGCTCGCCGAAATCGCATCGCTCTTCGAGCAAACGCGTAGCGCCCACGCGCACGTCGAAGGCTTGCAATCCGGCGTTCGCGAGCTGGACGGCAAGCTCGAAATAGCGCGGCGCGAGCGGGAGGAGATGAGCAATCGTCAGCTCCAGCTCGAAGCCGACGTGCGCACCGCACAAAACGAAGAGCGCGAAGCCGCCGCCGGCGGCGAGCACTTCCGCACGCGACTCGCCGAAATCGAAGCCGAGCTGGGGATGCTGGTTTCGCAATTCGCGCAGAATCCGGCGACCGACGACGAGTGTAAGGACGTCGAGGAGCGCTACAAGGACGAAGCCGACACGGTCGTGGATGAATTGCCGCGCCTGCGCGAAGAACTCGCGCGACTTTCCGCCAACGTCAACCTCAACGCTGAAGCCGAGCGCGACGAGTTAGCCGAACGCGACACCTTCCTGCGCACGCAGATGGAAGACCTGGCGCGCGCTCGCGAGACGCTGCTCGAATCGATCAAAGAAATCGAGCAGCAATCGCAGGTACAGTTCAACGAAACGTTCGAAAAAGTTTCGACGGCCTTTACCGAAAAATACGCGCAGCTCTTCCCCGGCGGCCAGGCCAAGATGTGGCAGACCAACCCGGAGAATCTGTCGGAGACGGGCATCGAAATTTCGGTTCAGCCCCCGGGCAAGAAGTTGATGCCGCTCGCCGCGCTCTCGGGCGGCGAGCGCGCCATGACCGCTGCGGCGCTCATCTTCGCGCTCATCGCGGTGAAGCCGTCGCCGTTCTATCTGCTCGACGAAGTCGATGCGGCGCTCGACGATATGAACGTGGAACGCTTCTCCGAAGCGGTACGCGGCATGGCGGCCGACGCGCAAATGATTCTCGTGACGCATAACAAGAAAACGATGGAAATCGCCGACCGTATGTACGGCGTAACGATGGGCGAAGCGGGCGTGAGCGCGCTGGTTTCGGCCGAACTCACCGAGCGCGAGCCGGAGCTGGCTCTTGCCTGATACGACAAAGCCCGCGGCGCTGTTCTCGCTCTCCGATAAGACCGGTGCGCCGGAACTTGCCCGCGCGCTGCACGAACGCGGGACCATCATCTATGCGACCGGCGGCACCAAAGCGCTGCTCGAACGACACGGCATTCCCGCGCACGACGTGGGCGATATGACCGGTTTTCCCGCACTTTTCGACGGTCGCGTAAAAACGCTGCACCCCAAGGTGTTCGGCGCGATCTTGTACGATCGCGATAATGCCGAGCACCGCGCGCAAGCCGAAAAATACGCGATTGCGCCGATAACGACGGTCGTCGTCAATCTCTACCCGTTCGAAGCGACGGTCGCGCGCGAGGGAACGACGCTCGGCGAGGCGATCGAGCAGATCGATATCGGCGGCGTTGCGCTGCTACGCGCATCGGCGAAAAACTTCGCGCACGTGTGCGTCCTCACGCATCCGTCCCAATACGCCGAATTTCTAGCGGCCTTGGACGCAGGTCAGGTGCCGGCCGCTCTGCGGCGCAAGTACGCCGTGGCGGCGTTCGAACGCACCGCCGAATACGACGTCGCGATCTCCCATTATCTCGGGAGCGAGGGGACGCTGCTTCCGGGCGAGCTCCCCGGGGCCCTGACGCTTACGCTTCCACTCTCGCAACGCTTGCGGTACGGAACGAATCCGCAAAACCGCGCGGCGTTCTACCTCGACCGCCCGTCGCGCCTGCCCGAACAATTGCACGGCAAGGCGCTCTCGTATAACAATCTGCTCGATCTCGACGCGACGCTGCGCCTGCTCTCGCGCGCCGCGCTGGGAGCGGAGTTCGATAGCGAACGCGAGCGTTTCGTGCGCGCCGCGGTGGTGAAGCATACGGTACCGTGCGGTGTCGCGCAGCGCTCCAGCGTGGCGAAGGCCGTACACGACGCGCTCGAAGCGGACCCGGTCTCGGCGTTCGGCGGCATCGTCGCAGCCGACGCGCCGATCGACGCGGCAGCCGCGCAATCGCTTTCAAAATTCTTCCTGGAGATCGTTGCAGCGCCGGAATTTAGCGCCGAAGCGCTTGAGATACTGCGCAAGAAGAAAAACCTGCGCGTCATGCGTTTCGCGCCGGGCTTACCCGACGAGTTAGCCCGGGAGCTTCGCGTGCGTAGCGCGCTCGGCGGGATCTTGGCGGAAGACGACAATCCAGATGCGCCGATCGAAACGTGGCGCGTGGTTTCCAAACGTCAGCCGACGCCGCAGGAGTGGCACGATCTGGCCTTCGCGTGGGACGTCGTGCGCCACGTCAAATCGAACGGCATCGTCATCGTCAACGGCGGCACGACGCGCGGCATCTGCGCCGGCCAAACCAATCGCGTCAGCGCGGTGAATATCGCGGGCCATCGCGCGGGCGAGGGTGCGCGCGGCGCCGCGTGCGCTAGCGATGGATTCTTCCCGTTTGCCGACGGTCTCGAAGCCGCGTTCGAGGCGGGCTGCACCGCGATCATCGCTCCCGGCGGATCCGTGCGCGACGAAGAGGTCATCGCCGCCGCCGACCGCCTCGGCGTAGCGCTGGTCTTTTCGACATACCGGTACTTCTTGCATTAGGGACGTCGCGAAACAAGGGCGGGTAGTGGCCGGTAGATTCGGCATGCTTCGTTCGTTCGTCCGCGCGGTTGCAGTGTTCGCCGTGCTCGCTTTTGCAGTACCGGCTCTATCGACTGCTGCCGCTCCCGCGCCCCCCGCCGCGTTTGCCGGGAGCATCCATATTCCGACCGTCGCCACGCCGCCGGTTCTGGCGAACGGCTTGGCCGATCCGGCATGGAAGGCCGCCGTGCGGATTCCGGTCGATTACGATATGCGTACGCGACGTTTGGACCCCGGGGCGTCCACCGCGTATGCGTTATTGAGCGGTAAACACTTGTTTGTCGCCTTTCACGCCGTGCAACACGCGCGGATCGTCGCCGGCCAACGGCAGGATAACGTCGGGCTCGGTAACGACGACGGAGTGGTCGTCTATCTCTATCCGGATGGGCCGAGCGGTTTCGTCTATGCGTTTGTCGTGAATCCTCGCGGAATTCACAGCGCATATTCGAGCGAGAACACCGCGTACGCGCCCACGTGGCAATCGAGCGGCAAGATTACTCCGGACGGCTACACCGTGACGATGGAGATTCCGCTCGACGCGATCAAAGGCGGAAAAAACGGCATATGGCGGGCGAACTTCCGCCGGGTCGAGAGCCAAACGCTCGACGACTACGTATGGTCGTACGCGCCGAACGCCGTTGCCGGTAACGATCCGCCGCCGGTCGACGCCGGGACGTTGATCGGCTTTCCGCTGGCGAACGCCGCCGCGCGGCCGCAGCCCCGCATCGGCATCTACGGCCTCGGCGCTATTGCCTCCAGGAGCGCCGGTGGAAACACGTCGCGGGCCGGTGCCGATATCTCGATTCCGCTCACGCGCACGACGAGTTTTGTCTCGACGATTCACCCGGACTACTCAAACGTCGAGATCGATCAGCAGACGATCTCGCCGACGGCGTTTCCGCGGTACTTCAGCGACGTGCGCCCGTTCTTCACGCAGCAGCAGAACTATTATAACAACTTCAGCTGCTTCTCGTGCCAAGGAACGCAATCGCTCTATACCACTTCAATTCCAACGCCGCGATATGGGAATGCGATCGAGGGCAAACAGGGGCTCTTCTCGTTTGCCGGTTTCGACGCGGTGGGCGTGGCGCGTGACGACAACGCACAGAGCCTCTCCGTCCAAAGCAGGGACCAGAAACTGAGCGCGTCCTTGCAACAGAGTGCCACCTCGGTGGACGGCATGGTCGACCGTGTCGATACGCTCGGGGCGGGATACGATAGCCAAAAAGGGTTAGCGTTCGGCGCGAGCGATTCGCAAGAACGCGGTTCCCTCGTAAGCGCGGCAAATCAAGGCCAGTGGCTCAACGTCGGCGTTGGATTCTACGATAAGTCGCAAGGCTTGTATTCGTCCTGGCAACGCATCGGCGCCGAGTACAACCCCATCGACGGCTATGTGGCGAACAACAATATCGCGGGCTACTCATCGAACTATCAGAAGACGTGGTACCGCGCGAAGGAGGATGTGATCCCGCGCGTGTTGTTCTACGCTCAGACCGATCTGTTTCACAACCCCGACGGACGCGTCGGCCAAAGCGACGACCAAGTGGCGCTCGGCGTCGATCTCCAGCATCTTCTGGGTATTCAACAGTTGATGCATCTGCGCGGGCAAATCGGCTCGTCGTACGTGCGCTTGAACGATGGCGTGTTGGTCCCCGTGTCGCAGAACGGGCTTGATTTTACGTACGGCTATCGCACGGGAACGCCGATCGAGGTAACCTACTACACGGGTCGTTTCGGGCCGGGAAAGCTCGACTATTGGACGCGTGACTTCAATGCGTTGATTGCGAAGAAGATCACGCTCACGCTTGAAGACGATGATGGCGATCAGCGCCTAGACAACGGCATGCGGCAGACGCAGTGGCTGGAGCGTGGCAGCCTTACCTGGCAGGAAGGCGGGAACCGATCGCTCAGCGTTGGCGTCCGTCGCATCGTCGGGCCGGGGCCGATCCTCGATTTCTCCATGCCGCCCCCGCCGTCGCTCGATAGCTGGAATCTTTCCGCCGCATATTATCAACGATGGCCGCACGACGAACTCTATATCGTTTATGGGGATGCGAGCCGACTCTCGACCGTGCCGCAGTTCATCGTAAAGATCATTCATTACGTTGGTGCCGAAAAGGGCGTGTGATGCCCATTACCACCGAGATTTGCCGGCTGCTCGAGATTGAGGTTCCGATCTTGAACGGCGCGATGACGCCGCAGGCCGGCGGCGCGCTCGCGCGAGCTGTTGGGGATGCGGGTGGCTTCGGGATGCTGGGTTTTGCGGAGGGCGAGAGCACCGCGAGCATTCGGGAGCAGGTGGGTATCGTCGCGGCCGGCGGCAACGGCCGATTCGGCGTCGGCTTGGTGGAATGGATGGTGCGGCGCCGCCCCGAGTTGTTCGAGCTCGCGATCGAAGCGCAGCCGCGGTTGGTGTGTATCTCGTTCGGCGATCCGCAGCCGTATGTCGACCGATTGCACGCGCGCGGTATGCTGGTGGCGGCGCAGGTGCAGAGCCGCGCGCTCGCGCAACGCGCGATCGATGCCGGCGTCGACGTGCTCGTCGCTCAAGGGACCGAAGCCGGCGGGCACACCGGTGCGGTCGGCACGCTGCCGCTGCTGCAGATCGTTCTCGACATAACCGATCGGCCGGTGCTCGCGGCGGGCGGAATCGTCAGCGGACGCGGCCTTGCGGCGGTCATCGCGGCCGGCGCGACGGGAGCCTGGATCGGCACCCCGTTTTTGATGGCGGCCGAGAGCCGCACCAACCCGGCGGCTCAGGCGTTGATCGCCGCGAGCGACGAAACGCAGACGCTGCGAACGTCCGTCTACGACCGCTTGCAGCACACCGGCTGGACGCCCGAATTCTCGGGGCGCGCGTTGCGCAATCCGTTCGTCGATCGATGGGATCGACATGAGGATGCGCTGCTGAACGATGCGGCCGCGGTGCAAGACTTCGAGCGCGCCAAACAAGCGGGCGATTTTTCCGTCGCGCACGTCTACGCCGGCCAATCCGTCGGCCAGTTGGAAGGCGTTCGACCTGCCGGAGAGATCGTTCGCACGATCGAGCGAGAAGCGATCGAACGCCTACGGCGGATTCCGCCGATACTTGGCTAAAAGAGGAAAGCATGCCACGTTTTCTACACACGTCGATCTTCGTCAACGATATGGCCGAATCGATTGCGTTCTACACCGAAAAACTCGGGCTCACGCTGCTCGACGGCCCCAATCACTATCCCGGCAACGCGGATATGGCGTTTGTCGGCAAGGATTGGAACGCGTACATCGAGCTGGTCTACGATTTAGAAGAGCACCCGCCGTACGCGATCGGCAACCGTTACGAACACCTCGCGCTCGAAGCCGACGGCGAGCTTGAGCCATACATCGCGCAGCTCAAAGCCAACGGCGTGAAAATCCTCAAGGACGTCTATCGCTCGCCGGGCGGAACGCGCGCGATCGCTTTCATCGAAGACCCGAACGGCATCCCGGTCGAAGTGTTGGAAGCGCGCCGACGCTAAGCTAAGCCGTTTAGTCGCGATGCAGCGCGCGCTTGACGGCTTTTGCGTCGCGTGCGATGGCATACAGAAGCACGCGCGCCGGTTCCGAAGGCTCGCGCTGGCCTTGCTCCCATTGTTGAATCGTCCGCACGGATAGCAGATACGTAGATGCAAATTCCGATTGGGAGAGCCCCAGGCGGTCACGCAGGGCGCGCACGTCGGTTTGCGGAGGCACGAAGCGCGGTGCTCCAAATTGCGCCACGTCGCTCTTGTCGTCGCGCGCAAAACGTTCGATGGTGTGATCCGTAAAGGTTGCGATTTTTGCCCGATCGATCCGGCCGGGGCCTTCACGAATGTCCTTGTTGCTGCGCCTCACGGTACTCATCGAACTTCCTCCTTTCGGCGCGCGACGCCGGCCGTGCTGATATAATTCTTCTTAGATTCCGCGTTGAGTCCAAACGACGACGATAACGACATCGTCAACCTCGCCGATTACCAGAAAACGCTTCTCGTCGTATGGACCGTGCCGGGCTTGCTGCTTCGAAAATGACGCGAAAAAACCTTAGCCGCGTTATCGAAATCGAAGCCGCGCTCTCTAAGGCACCGGTCGCTTTTGCTCTGGTCCCACTCAAAGCCGACAAGTTCCGGGGTAGACATCAACTATACTCCAATGAAATATAGTTTGGCGATTTTGCGGCTTGCTTGCCTATCATCGATAGACGAATGGGTCGGTGGGCGGGGGGATGGCGCGGGACGTTAGCGGGACGAGGACGAGTTGGTCGTCGCGCCGCGCGATGCGGCCTGCGGCGCGGATCCACGTTCCGGTTGCGTAGCGAAGCGGCTGCGAGAGACGCACCGCGACGGGCTGTGCGTCGGCGCGGCAACACGTGATCGCGTAGCGAACGAGCGCGTCGTTACGGTCGTGCCGCACGAGCGTGCCCGTAAAGGCAAGCCGTTCGCCGGGGAAGAGCTGCGTCATCGTGGTTTCGGTCGCGCGATACTGCGGAGCGGGCGCTGCAAGGACGCTTGCGGTCAGCACGAGCGCGGGCACGATTCTTGCGCGCGCGGAGTGCGACCGCCGATGCACCCATGCGGCGTGCATCGCAACGAGCGCCGTTGCAGCGAACGGCACGGCGAATAGCGGATGGACGAGCGCATCGCCGCGACGCGCGGCGACGATTGCGAACGCGCAGGCCAGTAGGACGTATGCCGTGGGATCGTGGCCGCAATGCAACACGCTCTTGCGCGCGCGGAAGGCGTGCACGTCGAAGATGCCCGCGATGGCCAGATAAGCCCAAGCGGCAAGCGATGACTGCACGCGCAGTGCTGCGGCGAACGCGACGGCGCCGAGCGCGCACGGCGACGCGAAAAGCCCGAGTGCAACGCCGCAGAGTAGTTGGATCGCGGGCGCGAGTTTGCTCAGAGTAATAAAGGGCGCAGCTTGAGCCACGAGTGCGGCCAGTACGGCGGCGGGCAATAATGCGAGCAACTCGTCCAGCAAATCCGACTCGTGGGCATGGCCGTGCGCCGCCGGCCGAAACGCGATATGCCGTGCGACCAACGTCGCCGCGATGAAGCGCGCCGCCGCCACGAATGGGCCGAAGAGCGCCCCGGTTGCAAGCGTCGCCGGTATCGAACGCGCGGAGGGAGCACGGCCGCATCCGCATCCGGCGAACGCCATCGCGTCGCGGCGGGCGGCGATGCGCCCGAGTAGCGATCCGATGCAGAGGAACGGCGCCGCTTCCAACAGGATCGCCGCGGTCCCCGCAAGGACGCTGCGGGCGGCGCCGAGCGGGAGGACGGCGAGCGCCGCAAGGGCCGCGGTGCAGTAGAGTGCGGTGCGCATGTCCGCGAGCTATCCCACCCGCGCGACCCGCGCCTAGGATGAGGAGGGCGACGGCGGGCCCCTGCGAACCTCGGGCAGGTCATGTCGTCCAAAATCACCGCCCCGCGCGGTACGCAAGATACTCTTCCGCCGCAGTCGGCGCGCTGGCAGGCGCTTGAATCGCAGATTCACGGCCTCGCGCGACGCTTCGGCTACGGAGAAGTCCGCACCCCGATGTTCGAATCGACCGAGCTCTTCGTGCGCGGGGTCGGCGAGGCGACCGACATCGTCGAAAAAGAGATGTACACGTTCACCGACAAGGGCGATCGATCGATCACGCTCCGCCCGGAGTGGACGGCTCCGGTCATGCGCGCGGCGCTCGAGCACAACCTCTTCGCGCAGGGCCCGCAGCGGTTGTATTATATCGGCCCGATCTTTCGTTACGAGCGGCCGCAGAAGGGCCGCTTTCGGCAGGCCCATCAGTTCGGCGTCGAGTGCGTCGGATTCGCCGGCCCCGAAGCCGACCTGGAAGTGATCTCGCTTGCGTGGGAACTCGTTCGCAGCAACGCGATCGACGACGCGGTGCTCAACATCAATTCGATCGGTGACGACGTCTGCCGCCCGCGCTATCGCGAGGCGCTGCTCGCGCATTTTCGCCCGCACCTCGCCTCGCTCTCGGCCGAATCGCAGCGCCGTTTGGAGCGCAATCCACTGCGGCTGCTCGATAGTAAGGACCCGCACGACCGGCCGTACGTCGAGAGCGCGCCGACGTTCGAATCGGTGTTGTGCGATGCGTGCCGCGAGCACTTCGACGCGCTCAAGGCCTACCTCATCGCGATCGGTATCCCGTTCGTCGTGAATCCGCGCATCGTCCGCGGGCTCGACTACTACACGCGAACCGTGTTTGAGATTATCTCGGGAGCGCTGGGGTCGCAATCGACCGTCTGCGGGGGCGGCCGCTACGACGGGCTGGTGGCCTCGCTTGGGGGGCCGGACGTCCCGGCGGTCGGCTTCGGGCTAGGAATCGAACGCTTTCTGATGATGCTGGACGCTGCGGGGGGCGAGGCGGAACCGGTTCGGAGCGGCATTCAGGCGGTCGGCCTAGGCGTGCAGGCGCGTACCGCGCTCGTCCCGATCGTCGCGGAACTGCGTCGCCGGCTGGGCGAGCCCGTGTACATGGATTTCGACGATCGCAAGCTGCTCTCGCATCTCAAAAGTGCCGACCGCAACGGGGCGCGCTACGCCCTGATCCTCGGAACGGACGAGCTGGCCAAGGGCGAGTTGATCCTGCGAGACCTGGAAGCACGGAGCGACCGGCGCCTTGCACTCGGCAGCGGAAGAGACGTTGCGGCAGCGCTTGTAGAAGCGGGGATGCGATGAGTACAGAAGATCGGGATTCACAGACGCTCGAGGAGTTGCTCGCGATCATGCACGAGCACGATCTCGACCGCCTCAAAGTAACCTCGGGCGATGCGGTGTTCGAACTCGTGCGCCGGGAGCCGGGCGCGCAGACGTTCGTCGCGCCCGCGGCTTCCGCCCCGGCTCAAGCCCCGGTAGGAAACGCCGGTGGGGCACCCGCGCCGCTCGCCGCCCCCGCCAACGTCAAACGCGTGCTCGCGCCGCTCACCGGCGTGTTTTATCGCTCGTCTTCGCCGGATGCCGAAGTCTTCGTTAACGAAGGCGACCGTATCGCCGAGGGCGACGTCATCTGCATTCTCGAGGCGATGAAACTCTTCAACGAGATTCAAAGCGAGTACGGCGGAACGGTCGTGCGCGTGCTGGCGGAGAACGGCGAGTTGGTCGCGCAGGGCGAAGAGCTTTTCTGGATTGCCCCGTGAGCGCAACCGATGTGAAAGGCCGTCGCGGCTTCGAGATCTTGATCGCCGAGCGGCAAGGGTTGCTCGGCGCACCGCATTATCGCGGCGAGGTCGAACGCATCGCGGCCGCATTGGTGAAGGCGCTGCGAGCCGGCAAAAAAGTGCTGTGGTGCGGTAACGGCGGGAGCGCGGCCGAGGCGCAGCACATGGCGGCGGAGCTCTCGGGACGCTTCTTGCGCGAACGCCCCGGCCTGTACAGCGAGGCGCTCTCGGTGAATACCTCGACGCTCACTTGCATCGGCAACGATTACGGATACGACCATATCTTCTCGCGTCAAGTGGAGGCGTTCGCGCAGCCGGGCGACGTGGTGATCGGGATGACGACCAGCGGCACCTCGCGCAACATCGTGCTCGCGCTCGAAGCCGCAAAGAAAAAGGGCGCGGTGACGGTCGCCTTTACGGGTAACGGCGGCGGAACGGTCGCGCAGATCGCGGATCTTTCGCTCAACGGTCCCGACGGCTATGCGGCGCTCGTGCAAGAAGTGCATCAAGTGATGGCGCACATCGTCTGCGATTTGGTCGAACAGACGTTGATTTTCGAGGACGGCATCGCTTGAACGCCCTGCTCGTCTCCGACGCGCACGCGCTCTTCGAACGGATGCGCGGCCGCCGGGTGCTCGTCGTCGGCGACGTGATGCTCGACGAATGGATTTGGGGCACCGTCTCGCGCATTTCACCCGAAGCACCCGTCCCGGTCGTGGCGGTCACCGACCATTCGTTCACCCTCGGCGGCGCCGGAAACGTCGCGAATAATCTTCGCGCGCTCGGCGCGAGCGTGACGTTCGTCGGAACGGTGGGCGGCGACGCGTTTGCCGGCGACGTGCGGCGGTTGCTGCGGGACGAAGGCGTTGACGACTCCGGGATTTTTACCGTCAACGATCGGCCGACCACGCGCAAGACGCGCATCGTCGCACAGCACCAACAGGTGGTGCGCGCCGATTGGGAACGCGGCGCCGCGCTGACCGACGCTGATCGCGCCGGAATCGTCGAGTTCGTGCGCGCCCGTGCCGGCGAAAGCGACGTCGTGATCTTGAGCGACTACGCCAAAGGGCTGCTCTCGCGCGACGTCGTCGAAGCCGCCCGTGCGGCACCGCTGGTGTTCGCGGATCCGAAGCCGCAGAACCTCGATCTCTTTCGCGGCGTGACGTGCGTTGCGCCCAACGTGCATGAAGCCGCGGGCGCCAGCGGCATTGCCATCGTCGACGATGCCTCGTTAGAGGCTGCGGGTTCTCGTTTGATCGAACGCTTGGAGTGCCGGTACGTGGTCATCACGCGCGGCGAGCACGGCATGTCGCTCTTCGGCCGCGAGGGCGAACGCTTCACCATTCCGTCGGTGGCGCGCAAGGTGTTCGACGTGAGCGGAGCCGGCGATACCGTCATCGCGGTACTCTCGCTCGCGCTCAGCGCGGGCGCCTCGATCGAGCGCGCGATGCAGCTGGCCAACTACGCCGCCGGCGCGGTAGTGGAGAAGCTGGGGACGGCGACCGCATCCGCGGATGAGATCGTCGCATTGGTGGAACATGGATCCGGGTAACTTTTTCGGCCAAGTCTTAGACGTGGACGCCGCGAGTGCGTGGCGCGAGGAGTTGCGGCAAGAGTCGCGCAGCCTGGTGTTTACCAACGGATGCTTCGACGTCTTGCACGCGGGCCACGTCGAGTATCTAGCGTGGGCGCGGGCGCAGGGCGATGCGTTGATCGTCGGATTGAATTCGGATGCGTCGGTGCGCGCGCTCAAAGGCGAGAACCGGCCGCTGGTGCCGTTCGAAGAACGTGCTCGTACGCTGGTGGCGTTGCGCAGCGTCGACGTCGTGGTGAAGTTCGGCGAGCGAACGCCCGAAGTGCTGCTGGAGCGCATTCGGCCGAACGTGCACGTCAAGAGCGCGCAGTACCGGGAGGACGAGCTTCCCGAGCGTACCGTCGTGCTGGCGCACGGCGGGGTGATCCGTCTCGCGCCGCACGTGGCGGGCACGAGCACGACCGATACGATCGCGCGCATCATCGCCCGATACGGCGCCTAATGCGCATCGCGTTCACCGCCAACGGACCGGGCGAGGTAGCCGGCTGGGTTCGCCCGCTCGTACGCGCGTTGTACGCGCGCGAACCCGAGACCGACGTCCACCTGTTTCTCGTTCCCGACGACTATGCGACCGGCAACGAGGCCCGCATGGCGCGCGAGCTGTTTCCGCAAGCGCACGTATACGAGCCGCGGAGATACGTTGCGATCGCTCTGGGGAAAAAATTCGAGGACGTACCCGCGACCGTCGACGTGGTGCAGTATTTGGGGGGCGATCTGATGCATGCCGCACGGCTGCACAAGCGCTTCGGAGGCGTTGCGAGCACCTACAAATTTTCGAAGCCGCGCTATAAAAGCGTCTTTGCGCGAGCGTACGCGGTGGACGAAGCCAACGTACGAGAGTTGATCGCTACCGGTTTGGACCGCGATCGCGTGCTACGCGTCGGGAACCTTGCCATCGACGGCGCATTGCTCGAAGCGCAAGCGCCGCTCGAAACGGGCGCGCCCGTTAACGGCCTGCTGGTGATGCCGGGTTCCCGCGGTTACGAAATCGAGAACCTCATCCCGTTTTTCTTCACGGTGGCGCTGCGCGTACGGCGCGAACGTCCGGATCTTCCGATTGCGTTCGGTATTTCGCCGTTCACGCCGCTCGACCGCGTACGCGAGGCCGTCGAGCGCGGCGGCGTCGCCGCGATGTTCGCGCAGCGCGGGCGCCTGGTCGAATCCTCCGACGGCGCCTTTCTAGAATCGCTCGATGCGCGCGTGCGTTTTCCGATTCTGCGTAACGCCCTTGCGGCGGCGTCGCGCGCGCGGCTGGCGCTGACGATACCGGGCACCAAATGCATCGAACTTGCGGCCTTGGGCGTTCCTACCGTTGCGATCACGCCGCTCAACGCGCCCGAAAAAATCGCGTTCAACGGGCCCCTCACCTATCTCGATCGCATTCCGCTCGTCGGGGTCCCGCTCAAGCGCGCGGTTGCGGTGGGCGTCTCGCGCCGCTTCGTCTATCACACGCAGCCCAATATCGATGCGCGGGATATGGTGATGCGCGAGTTGCACGGTGCGCTGACTCCAGGCCGCGTCGCCAGCGTCACGCTCGATGCCTTGAGCGACGACGGCTGGCTCGCTTCAAGCGGGGCACGCTTGAAAGAGCTCTACCGCGGCCATGTCGGCGCGGCCGGCCGTATGGCTGAATCATTGTTGGGGCTGCCGAAGTAGGTACGGGTATGCGGATCTCCGTCGTCATCGCCAGTAAAGACCGGGCGCGCTATGTCGAACGCGCGCTGGCTTCGCTCGACCGCCAGATCGGCGCGCCGTCGTTCGAAGCGATCGTCGTCGACAATCATTCGAGCGACGATACGAAGGCCACGGTCGAAGCGGCACGGCGCGAATACGCCTTCCCGATCCGGTACGAGTACGAGCCGGAACCCAATCGCGGTAAGGCTCGCAACCGCGGTATCGCGATCGCGCAGGGATACATCGTGCTGTTCGTGGACGACGACGTGCAGGCTCCCCCAGGATTCCTTGCCGCCCACGAAGCGGCGCACAGCGCACCGAATTTGGTGGTGAACGGGCCGATTCTCAACGTTTCCGGGTACGAACAGAAGCCCAAGCCGGCGATGGCCAATTATTCACGCGCGTTCATGTGTACGTGCAACGTCTCGGTGCCCAAACACGCTTTGGATGCCGTCGGCGGATTTGACGAAGATTTTCGCTTGTACGGATGGGAAGATACCGAGCTCGGCGTGCGTTTGCGCGAACACGGCCTGCGCTGGGCGTTTGCGTGGGATGCGTATATCTGGCATATCAAGCCGCCGAGCGAAAACACCCTGGAAACGGAGACGCTTAAGGCGCTGGAGAAGGCGAAGATGGCCTCGCGTTTCATCAAAAAGCAACCGTCGGCGCGCGCGCGCATGGCCGTCGGAGCGTACGGCATTAATCTGGTGCGCGGCAAATATCTCTTGCCCGACGGTTTGCTCGCGTTCTATGCCGGCTTGGCGACGGCGTCGGGAGCACCCGGATTCGTACGCGCCTTCGCCAAAGGGCAGTTTTTGGATGGAATGTACACGCGAGAACTCATCCGCGCGTTGGATGAATAACGACCGCGCGCTGCTCTACTGCGCGGGCGGCGGGATCGGCGACTCGATGCTCGCGAGCGTCGTCGCGCGAGCGCTCCGCGAACGCTATACGGGCGTCGATGCGCTCACCCTGCCGGGGCATCGGAGCACGCTGGAGCGCATACCGGATATCGATCGCGTCATGGTGGACGAAGGCGAAGAACGCGATGTCGCGGCGCGGCTTGCGAACGAACGCTACGACGCATGCGTCGTCACCTGGGCAACGCCGCGCACGGCGCGCATACCTCAGATGGCGAACATACCGGTACGCGTCGGGCAGGCCCGACGACTCTACTCCTACCGCTTTACCAATCGCGTGGTCGTACGGAGCGAAACGGGCGACGTAACCTCGCACTGGACCGATATTCTGCTGGATTATTCGCGCGTGATCGGCTGCAACACGCGCGACCACCGTCCGCGATTCGTTCCCACCGCGCAGGACGAAGACGAAGCGAAGGCGGTGCGTCTCAAGCATGGGTTGGCAGCGCGCGAATACATCGTGCTCCATCCCGCTAACGCGATTGCATCCGAGCGCGGAGACTGGCCGGTTGCCGGTTGGGCCGCGCTAGCCCGCGCGCTCGCCGGGCGCTTCGGTACGCGCGTGGCGGTAACCGGCTCGCCGAACGACGCGGAGATCGTCGCGGCCGTTTGCGCGGCTTCCGGCGCGATCGATCTGAGCGGCGCGACCGGAATCGGCGGCTTCGGTGCGCTGGCGAAGGATGCGCGAGCGTTCGTCGGCATCACGACCGGGACGATGCACGTCGCAGCCGCGGCCGGCGCGCCGGCCGTCGGCATCTTTCCCTTTCAGAGCGATTATCCCGAACGCTGGGCTCCCCTGGGCGAGCGGACCGGCGTGGTGCGGGCGTCGTATCCGTGCCATCCGGGCGATACCAAGGAACGCTGTGTGGACTACGCCTGCATCGCGCATCTCAACCTGCCCCATATCCTCGCCGCAGTAGCGGCTCTGATCGCTTAAAACCGCTCCTTCGAGGGCCGTCCCCGCGGGCGCCGAACCCCTCCGGCAATGCGTGCGACCATACAACTCTGTACGTACAATCGCGCTCCGCTGCTGGAGCGCGTTTTAGAGGCATGCTTCGAGCAGACTGCGGCCGACGCATACGAGGTCGTTCTCGTGAACGACGGCTCGACCGACGGAACCGTCGAAGTGATCGCGCGGGCGCGCGAACGCGCGACGTGCCGTTTCGTGGCGATCGACCAAGCCAATGCGGGGCTCGCGAAGGGCCGCAACGCCGGGATCGCCGCGTCGAGCGGCGAGCGAATCATCTTTATCGACGACGACGTGCTGCCGTTGCCCAATTTCGTCGAAGAGCATCTGCGCTCGCATGCCGCGCATCCGCTCGCGATCGTGCGCGGCGGCGCCATCAACGTTGAAAATTTCGAGGACTTGCCGCCGCCGGTATGGAGCATCAAGGACTACAGCGGCAATTACTTTTGGACGACCAATGTGTCGGTCCCGCTCGCGACGATCCGGGCGATCGGCGGCTTCAACGAATCGTTCTCCGAGTACGGATGGGAAGATATCGACGTCGGCCTACGCCTGCGTTTAGCCGGCGTCAAAGCGGTGTTCAATCCGAAAGCGCTCGCGTACCATTACAAACCCCGGCCGCGTAGCGGTAACGTCGCGAAAATGGTGGCGCAGGCGCGCGCGCAGGCACGTACGGCGGTGCAACTCGCGCAGCTGCACCCGCATTGGCGCACGTATCTCGCGACCGGCATGAACCCCGTCCAGCGCTCCTATCATCGCTTGACGCGCGGGGCCCGTCGCGGCCGCCGCTTCGAGCGCGTGCTCGGCGATCTTTCGTTCGACCGCGCGCTGAGCGGAAGGGAACTGCGGGCGGCCCGGGGGTTGGCCACCGAGGCATATTTCGAGGAGTTGGAGCAGGCTCTTCGCGCCGGCTGACGCGCGCCGCCACACACCGCATGCGCATTCTGCTATCACGCACCGACCGGATCGGCGACCTCATTCTTTCCACGCCGGCGATAGCATCGGTGCGCGCGTCCTTTCCCGGCGCGCACATCACGATGGTGACCAGCCCGTACAATCACGTCGTGATGGATCGCAACTCCGACGTCGACGAGGTCGTCGATCTCCCGAGCGCGGTGAAACCGGCGGTCTTCGGCGCGCGCTATCGCGGCTACGATCTGGCCGTCGCGCTGGCCCCGCGCAATGCGGATCTGCAACTCATCGGGGCAACGCGCGCCCCGATACGGGCCGGGTACACCTACGTGCGGCGCTGGGTGGCGCGCGCAACCGCGCCGTTTTACGTCAACCGGCTCATGGTCTCGGAAGCCGATCCGCAGCTGTGCGAGCGCGATCCGCAACGTGTCGTTCGCCACGAAGTGGAACAATTGCTCGACCTCGCGGCGTTGGCCGGGGCGAAGCAACGCATCGCGCGCTTGCGCTTGGACGTAACCGCGGCCGATCGCCTTGCCGTGGCCGGCTTTCCGGCCGAGCCGATCGTGTTGCACATCGGCGAGCGTTGGTTCGCTAGCGGCAGCACGCTGAAAAGCACCCTCGCGCTAGTGGGCGAGCTCCGCGCGCTGGGCCTTCCGGTGGTGGTCAGTTGCGCGCACGAATGCCGGGCGTACGCGGCCCCGTTCGCCGCCGTGGCCGACGGCGTCGCCGCGGAGTTGCCGTTTCACCAGTGGGCGGCACTCTTCGAGCGCGCGCGATGCGTCGTGACGGTGGACACCGGTGCGACCCATGTCGCAAGCGCGGTGCGCAGGCCCACGCTGGTCGCCTTCGAACATCGCTACTTCCGGCTGAACTCGCAGGAATGGGCGCCCTACGGCGTACCGAGCGTGCTCGTTCGCAAGCCGGAGCACGGCGACGAAGCCTCGCTCTCGCAGTTTCGCGCAGAGATCGTGCGCGGCGCCAGAACGTTGATCGATGGCTGATATATCTGTGGTTATC
>Ga0207416_1003002_pt1 | contig 16979 bp, 15 predicted proteins | sample PaiPotPPM11metaG_FD_184107 | JGI IMG/M metagenome (GOLD analysis project Ga0207416, IMG submission 184107) | Iron sulfur acid spring bacterial and archeal communities from Banff, Canada, to study Microbial Dark Matter (Phase II) - Paint Pots PPM... ...
AGTTCATCCGGAATCCGCCAGTCATCGTCAATCTCCGCCACGACTGGTCGCTCTGCCATGGGTCACCTCCGTACGTCTTTCTGGCACAGTCTCAGCACGCTCCATACCAGTTGTCGGATAGGCTCTTAAGATCGGGGCCTTGGTAGGACCGACCCGGCTCGCATGGTACCGGGCGCCAAGGGCACAGAGAGCGCCACAGGGAGGAGGAAGACCTGGCCCGTAGTGAGTCAAATGGGCGGGATCTCACGTTCCAGAATGAGATTGCCTCGACCAGGTCCTTCCGGCATCCTCGAGCCGACCGGCCTTCCCCATCTCGACAACTACAAGGGGACCGAGTTCGAGGACTTCGAGCGGGAGGACCGGGAGCGCTCTCTGCTCCTCATCCACTCTCCCAGCATCTGGCCCTATGGGAAACTCCTCGCCATCTCTCGATGCTCCCCGTCCACCGCTCCATGTCGGCGCTACTCCCCTGCTCCATGCCCAGCGCCTGGGACAGATGCGCGGTCTTCCGTACCTCTATATAAAGAACGACACGGTCAACCCCACCGGCTCCCTCAAAGACCGCGCCTCTGCCATGGCGCTGGCCCGGGCAGCGGAGATTGGCGCCAAACGAGTGGCGGTCGCCTCAACCGGGAATGCCGGCTCCTCGCTGGCCGGTTTGGCAGCTGCGATGGGGATACCGGCAGCCATCTTCGTGCCTGCCTCAGCTCCTCGGGCCAAGCTGGTTCAGTCCCTCATATACGGCGCCCAGGTCTTCGCCGTGCAGGGGAACTGCGACGATGCCTTCGAGCTGTGTCTCGAGATGTGTGACCACTTCGGCTCGTGCAACTGAAGACGATGTATCACCAATGCGAAAAATTGGAACTCACGGTGCAGAGAGGAGCAAACGTTAGCCGTGCAGTCAAAGGAGAGACTGTAGCTGTAACGAGTGCGTTGCTACATGTGCGGTCCTGGTTATCTGCGGCATAGACCACGACTTTGAGGAATAGGCCGGTGGTATTGGCCAGCAGATGCCGTTTCCGGCCACTGAGCTTTTTGGCGCCGTCGTAGTCGTGAGGCCCTCCCCAGTTGGCTGTCGTCGATGATCGCCGCACTTGAAGTCGCGTGGCGTCCTACCATCCGGCGCAGGCGCTCGCGCAGCGCCATGTGCATCTGCTCCCAGCTGCCAGCATTCCGCCAGCTCCGGAAGTAGTGATACACGGTGGACCAGGGAGGAAACTCGTGGGGCAGCAGGCGCCAGGCACACCCACTGCGCAGCACGTAGAAGATGCCGTTGAGGATCTCCCGCATCTCCACGCTGCGGGGCCGGCCGCCTGGTGTGGCCGGGGGGATGAGCGGCGCCAGGATAGCCCATTCTCCATCGGAGAGGTCTGTGGTATAAGGACGACGAGGTGGGGACATAGGGAGGCTCCTGTAATGGGAAGTGGAGCCTCATTGTGCCCCCTTCTCGTACACCTCTAAGGATGAGATCGGGATATGACATTACTCACACTAGCGGATATTGAGGTTGCTCCGGGACAGCGCGCAATGCGTGAACACCACTTGCAGGTCGCGAGCCATCAGGTCGCTATTCCCCTTATTGTGATCAACGGCGGCTATGAGGGACCCCGCGTCGGCATCACCGGCGGCATCCATGGCTCGGAATACGTGTCGATCGAAGCAGCACGTCGTCTCGGCACTGAGATCGATCCACAAGACGTCCGAGGAAGCCTGGTAATTGTGCCGATCGCGAACACGACAGCCTTCCGCAAACGCTCGATCTATACCTCCGGCCTGGATGAAAACAACATCAATCGTGTCTTCCCAGGAAATGCGCAAGGCCAACCGAGTGAGGTACTGGCAGATTGGCTGTTTCATTACCTTATCCAACCATCCGATTACTATATCGATCTTCATGGTGGGGACATGATCGAAGCGCTTGTGCCGTTCGTCCTGTACTGTGAGTGTTCCGACAAACGCGTGGAAGAGGCGTCGCGTCAAATGGCACTCGCGAGCGGTATGCCGCGCATCATCCGCACGATTACGCGAGGTTCGACATACGGCGCGGCCACCGAGGCAGGCGTTCCCGCGATCCTATCCGAGATGGGTGGACAAGGGGTATGGAGCGACGAGCTGGTGAAAGCCCACAAGGCCAGCACTATCCGAGTCTTGCGCGCTCTGAGCGTGCTTCCTGGGGCAATGGATCCAGCCGGTGATCAGCGTTTGTACGATACGTCGGTCTGGCTCCGTGCTGAGGCTGACGGCCTCTTTCACCCGGCTGTTGGGGTCGGCGACACAATTGAGCCGGGACAGCACCTTGGAGACATCACGGACTACTTCGGACAGGTTATTCAGCGGCTGCATGCGACGGCGGGAGGAGAAATCACCTTCCTCGTCACCTCACTTGCGATGAACGCGGGCGATCCGATTCTCGCGATTGCCTCATAGCGCGCGTGGCGATCGACAAGCGCCCGGCACATGTTAGCTCGTTGCAGACAGCTCGAAGGGGATCACTGCGGCGTTGCGGAGCGAACTTCGCTTCTGGACGGCGTCGGCCAAAGCTGCAATGTCAGGATGAAGCGACTGATCCTGTTGAAGAGGCAGTACGAGCGCTGACCTCAGCGCCTGCGTCTCGGGCGAATTCGCATCGCCCCTCATTTGGCATGTGGCGCGTCAATGGAAGATGGTGAGAGCAAAATGATCGCTGTGGTAGTAAGCGTGGAACCAGGTCACCGGAACCCCGTCTGACCGGTAGGTAACGCGCTCGAGGCAGAATACCGGCGTAGCTGGAGGCTGGGCGAGGAACTCAGCAGCCTCATGGGACAGCGGAGCGAGTCTGATTGTGAGGTCGACCTGCACGAGCGGGATTCCGTATCGATCCAGCAGCAGGTGATGGACCGATTGGTGTTCCACATCTTCTTGCAAGAGTTCTGGACACGTGTCGAGGGCTAGGAAGCGCGTTTCGTAGACAAGCGGAACGCCGTCTGCGAGACGGAGCCGTACAAGACGAATGACCGGCGGTGCCGGAAGGATGCCTAGCCGAGCGGCAACATCCGCCGATGCAGGCAGAACATCTCGATGCAACAGTCGGGTTGACGGGGTACGACCCGATAGGAGCATCGACTTGTTAAAGTCCGGGAGCTCGAAGACCTGGCTTGGTGGCTGGGGGGCCAGAACCCGGGTGCCCCGTCCTACTTCAGCGCGCACAAAGCCTCGTGTCTGCAGCACGCTGATCGCTTGCCGTACCGTACCGCGGCTCACGGCGAACTCCCATGACAGCTTTGACTCGGCGGGCAAGAAGGAGTCGGTCGGGTACGCGCCGGACCGAATACGCGCTATTAGCGCATCAGCAATCCGCGCATAGCGCGGCAAGGAATCGTGAAAGCCCCCGATGCTACCGCCTTGTCCGTAACCAATAGGATGCAAGGTCGCTACGTCTGTCATCCGCCCCAGCGTGCCTTCGAGCCGCGTGCCTCGCGGCTCTTCCTCCTACGAAGCCGAGCGCTGCAGAGTACCTGCAGTGCTGCACGGAAAGAATCGGTCTAGACGACTAGAACGGCACCAGCATATCATTGGATCTATCCGTGTGCTCGCGGCAGGGTCATCGTGTGGCGCTCGGGCCAAATTGGATGGGCGGCCGAGGTCATACCCTAATCGGCAGCTTCCTCATGCAACGAGGAAGCGAAATATCTGGCACTCACCACTTCATGGACTGAGGAGGACGCGCATGGGTTGGCAGGAACTTGAGGCACGGATCCGTGAGCGCACTGAAGCGATCTGGCTGGAAGAGCCCAAGGATCTGAGGCGACTCCGCAACGGCGTTGTTGATTCAGGGGCTGGCTCATATGGGCAGTACTTTACCACGCTCCTATTCGCGCAGAGCGAAGTGCGGGGCTTGTGTTTCAATGCCTGCACTAACATCTTAATGCTCGCACAGGATGAATCTTTCAGCCTCGACCAGCTCAAGAAAATGGCTCGGGTGCATTTTACTGCCCGGGTGGGGTTCCTCAACTACGTTGGACTTCACGAGCTTGGAGCTCTGTTCAATGAGTACTTCGACCTGTTCGACGAGATCGACAGCCGCGAAGCGTTCGTGCGTTTGACGGGAGCGCTCAAGACGTATGGCGTTCGCCTCCATCTGTGGACAGAGCATGTCTTTCCCTGGGGGCTCGGTGTGCACTTGCAGCAACAGACCGAAGAGCACGTATCCGAACTGCTTGCTGAAGTTCAGGTTGGTCCGTGGACACCCGTGAAGTATCTGACGAAGTAAGGAGCCGCAGATATGACGACAGATGTCAGTGCCGACAGGCAATCGCAAGTAACATCCGGCGTCCGATTCCTGACCATGAGCTGGCCATCGTTGGAGGCGTCCGTTCGCATCCGGCTCCTCACTGAGGAAGCGCCCACTATCAGTAACGCGGTGTGGGACGCGCTGCCTTTCGATACAGTTCAGGGACACGCGCTGATCACCGGCCAGATGATGTTTGCAACGTCCCCGGTGCTATTGCTTGTGCGAGAGAATGTGCACATCTTTACCGAGATGGGCATCGGGGCCTGTTTCTATGCGACTGCGTCGCAGAACATCGGCCTGATCTATGGGGATGTGACGGAACCGGAAGGACACTCGATCTGGGGCCAAATTGACGAACAGGATTGGCCAACATTGCGATCCGTCGGCAGGCGCGTGTGGCAGAACTTGTTGGCTCGTTTCGGCGATCCTCGACTCGACCCGCTTGCCAAGCGAACGATCGTCGTGCATGTGGAACGAGCTGAGTCAATAACGACATGAATGAAGGCGCTTGGGCCTGGGATGCCATCAGCCTCGAAGTTTTCCGGAGTAGTCTTCTCTCGATTGTCGAGGAGATGCTCGCCGCGCTCTGGCGTTCCGGTCACTCTCCGAGTCTCAAGGAGCGGCGCGATTGCTCGGCCTCGATTTACTCACCGGGCCTCGAGATGGTCGTCCAAGCGGAACACATTCCGATCCATCTGGGCGTGATGCCGTACGCGCTGAAGTCGATTGCTGCGTACTTTCCACCGGAGCACATGCAGCGAGGCGACGGCTTCATCACGAATGACCCGTACCTTGGGATGGCCAACCATCTACCGGATCTCATCGTTGGCGGCCCGCTCTTTGTCGACGGTAAGCTCGTCGGATTTGTGTCGTCCATGGCTCACCACAGTGATGTGGGCGGGGCCGCACCGCGCAGCATGCCTGCGCTTGCCAAGGAGATCTTCCAGGAAGGCCTCCGTATTCCGCCAATTCAGCTGGTCCAGCGGGGTGATGTGCTTGACGATACAGTCCGCTTCATTGCTGCGAACTCGCGCACCCCGTCGGATGTCATCGCCGACCTTACTGCGCAAATTGCAAGCGTTCGTTTGGCGCAGAGGCGCGTGGATGAATTGAGCCGCAAATATGACGTTCCCACTATGATCAGCGGCATGTCGCTCATCCTGGATCGCTCCGAAGCTGCGATGCGGGAGCATCTGCGAACGCTCCCCAATGGGAAATGGGTCGGCCACAGCGTCGCCGACTATGCCGTCGAGGGCTTCCCGATCTGTGCCACGGTCATCCTCGTCGATGATGAGCTGACCGTCGACTTCACGGGCACGGCGGAGCAGTGTGCCGGACCATTCAACGCTGCACTGGCCAACACGTATGCGACCGTGTTGACCATTGTTCGGAATCTTCTCGGCACCGATGTTCCGCCAAACGCCGGCCTGTATCGGCCCCTAAACATGGTCGTGCCGAGCGGGACGATCGTCAATCCGCGTTATCCCGCCGCGGTGTCGGCGGCAACGCAGGTTTCCTATCACACCCATGAGGCGCTCATGCGAGCGATGGAGCCGTTGGCACCGGACCTCGTTATCGCGGATTCGGGAGGCGGGGGAGTCTATTCGTGGGGCGGACTGAACCCCCAAACAGGGAGGCTCTACGCCTACGGAGAAGCGATCGGTGGTGGTCTAGGCGCGGGTCCGGATGGTGACGGTGAAAGTGCCGTCATGCCACCGGTGGCTAACCTCCGCGACACGCCGACCGAGTCTCTGGAGATGCACATGCCTATACGCGTCGAGCGCTACGAGCTCGTTCGTGGATCAGGTGGTGCCGGGCGGTTTCGAGGTGGCCTGGGCATCCGGCGAGTCATCAGGATGCTTGCGCCCGCAACTTGGTCGATCCAGATCAGCATGAGTAAGAAGCCGCCATACGGTCTCCATGGTGGCGGTCCCGGAGCGCCCACGCGGTGCACATTAATCCGAGCTGATGGTGCGATCGAGGCGATCGAAGAATTCACCACGATTGAAGCTGAAGCGGGCGATGTCATCGTCATCGAAACGGCGGGTGGCGGCGGGTACGGCGTGGCTCACTCTAATGCGGATCGGCTGCATGACGAGGAAGGCGCTCGTGTCGCGTCAGCCGATGGGAGGGAAAGCCCCTCGCCGCTGGAACCCGTGGGGTCCCACTGATGAGCAGGCTGTGGGGTGCCATCGACGTTGGCGGAACATTCATCGATGTCGTCGTAGGGGACGTGGAAACAGGACAGCTCCGGGTTGCCAAGGTTCCACACCGGCAAGCGTCACATGGTGAGGATTTGGCGGCAACCCTTGATCGATTTGCGAGGGAATTCGGCCGGAACCGGCACGATCTTGAGACGCTGATCATCGGGACGACTGTCGTGACCAATGCGTTATTGGAGGGGACGATCGCCAGGACAGGGCTTGTGACCACCGAAGGGTACCGCGATGTGCTGGCCATCGCACGCATGGTGCGCGTCTCCTCGTACGATCTGCATGCACGGCGACCTCCGCCGCTTGTTCCTGAGGAACTGCGCCTGGAGGTGCAGGAGCGACTGGACATTGATGGTCAGGTGTTACGCCCGCTCGATCCCGCCAGCGTGGCGCAAGCCGCCGAAGCACTCCGTGACGCCCACGTTGAAGCTGTGGCTGTCTGCTTCCTCTACTCGTACGCAAATCCCGAGCATGAGCAACGCGTCGGCACGATGCTGAGTGAAGCGCTCGGCATCCCCGTGACGCTCTCAAGTGATGTCCTTCCCGTCTTTCGGGAGTACGAGCGCACGAGTACGACGGTGGTGAACGCAGCTGCACTTCCCGTGATGGAGGCGTTCCTTGCAGGCCTTTCTGATGTGACAGTGGACGGCAGGAGCAGCATGTATGTGATGGGATCTGAGGGCGGCTGTCTCACGATTCAGGAGGCGCAACGGCGACCCGCAGCCACGATCCTATCGGGACCGTCGGGCGGGGTTGTCGGCGCGGCGATGCTCGCAGGCAAGTATGGCCTGACCGATGTACTGACTCTTGATGTTGGCGGCACAAGTACGGACGTTGCGCTGTTGAGAGGTGGAAGGCCGCCCTATACGAGCGACCGCGCGGTGGGTGGTTATAGCGTTGCTCTTCCCTCTATCGAGGTGCACACGATCGGTGCCGGTGGCGGGTCACTCGCGTCCATCGATCGTACAGGGCTCCTCAGAGTCGGGCCGCAAAGCTCCGGTGCCGAGCCTGGACCCGTCTGCTACGGCAGAGGTGGAGAGAAGGTGACGGTGACGGATTGCTACCTTGCGCTAGGTCGATTGGGGGAGACGACTATGCTCGGCGGCGAATTCACCGTCGACAAGCAGGCGGCGCTACGGGCAATCGACGAGCAACTGGCACGCCCGCTTGGTGTCTCGTGGGTCCGCGCCGCGCAAGGCGTTCTCGAGGTCGTCACCGCCAACATCGTCGGCGCCGTCCGGAAGATCTCGGTGGAGCGGGGTCATGACCCCCGTGAGTTGACGCTCGTCGCATTCGGCGGTGCAGGGCCGATTCACGCCCTCGAGGTCGCACGCAGTCTTGAGATCCCGCGGGTACTCATCCCGCGTCTGCCCGGTGTCTTCTCAGCCTACGGGATGCTTGGTGCCGATATCCGATACCCTATCTACCGGACCTGGTTCCATACTCTGACGAGTATCTCGATGGACGATCTGCACTCGACCTTCCAGCCATTTGAAGCAGATACTCGTCAGCGCGCGAGTCAGGACGGTATCGACCTTGTCGACGTTCGGTTCGAGCGGGCTGCCGACCTTCGGTATGAGGGTCAATCGCACACGCTGACCGTGCGGGTCGATCTGGAGGAGTCCGATCTGCAGGAGCTCGCCGATCGGTTCCACCACGAGCATGAGCGGTGGTATGGGTACGCAGACGTCAACACACCAATCGAGATCGTGAATGTCCGATCGACACTTGTCTATACTAGGTCAATAGCCATTGCCGATACCCCCGCGCAAGGATCGGGCGCGGCGATCGGGCAACGGCAGGTGTGGTTTACGGAGCCAGAACTTGTTGATTGTTCGGTGTACCAGCGTGATTCCCTGGCAGCGGACCAGGTTCTTGTTGGGCCGGCCATCATCGAGCAATACGACTCCACGGTCGTGCTGGCTCCTGGCGATCGACTGGAGGTACTGGATGGTCTAGACTTGCTCGTCGAAATTCGACCGCTGTACGGACAGTGATGTCCACTAGTCGGAGGAGGATAGAAATGCGAGTGGTATTTCGAGCACTGAGTGTACTTGTGTTGGCCGTTGGAGTCCTGCTGCTAGGCAGATTGTCGACATCCCATGCGGATGTCCCGAGAGCGGATCATTCCGGCGGGGTGAAGGTCCTGGTAGACGGCGCCGACCCCACATTCCGCCCAATTTCGTTCCAAAATGCGAGCGGACAGCTCGTCGGCTTCGATGTGGATTTCGCCAAGGCCATAGCCAAGAAGATGGGCATCAAGCTAAATTATCAGGGCGTCAACTGGGACGGCATCATCCCTTCCCTTGACGCTGGCAAGATCAACACCATAACCGACATGAACATTACGCCGGCTCGTCAGCAGCAGGTCAACTTCACGCGTCCGTACTTTAACCAGTACATCACCACTGTCGTCCTTGCCAGCCGAAAAGGATTCAATCCGGGTCTGAGCGACCTTAAGGGCCTGAAACTTGGTGTCCAGTCCAGTACCTCGGCATCCGCCTTGCTTGCAACCATTCCGGGTCTCAACGTCACCCAGTACAACACGGTAGTTGACGAGTATAACGACCTTGTGCTGGGACGGCTTGATGCCGTGGTCGTTGAGAGTGTCAATGGGGGGTATACAGTCACACATCAATATAAGAGCAAACTGCGTATGACGAATAAGGTGCTGAATTCCACGCCAGTCCTGAGCGCTGCGGTCGTGAAGAAAGGGAACACCAAGCTCTTGAAGGCCGAGAATTGGGCAATCAGCCAGATTGAGAAGGACGGTACGCTGACAAAGATCGTGAAGAAGTGGTTCGGTAACCTCAAGTACAAGCCGCCAACGCAGTCCTGAGGGACGAATGCAGCACCAGATGAACGGGCTCCTTTCGGGCACTCGGGAGGAGCCCGCAGTCGTCAGAGTGGCGCAATCGCTCGTCGAGATCAGTCACGTTCACAAGCACTACGGGTCTCATCACGTGCTCGATGACGTAAGCATCACAGTGCATCGCGGAGAGACGGTGGCGATCATCGGGCCGAGCGGCTCGGGAAAGACGACCGTCTTGCGGTGCATCAACTTTCTGGTGCCGTACGATTCAGGACGGATCACGGTCATGGGCAAGCTGGTCGGCTATCGCGAGAAGGGCAACCGCCTGGTCCGCGACAGCGATCGAAACCTCAATCAGCTTCGATCGCAGGTTGGTACGGTCTTCCAGCGCTTTAATCTCTTTCCGCACCGGTCCGTGCTTGGCAACCTCACCGAAGGACCGATCCATGTGCTGCGCATTCCCAAGCGGGAAGCCATTGAGCGCGCAGAGGCGGCACTGGCCCGCGTAGGGCTCGCGCATAAGCGAGATCGTTACCCATTCCAGCTGTCGGGAGGCGAGCAACAGCGCGTAGCGATTGCGCGGGCGCTTTGCATGCAGCCCGTTGTTATGCTGTTCGATGAAGTGACATCGGCACTCGATCCCGAGCTCGTCGGTGAGGTCCTGGCGGTAATGCGCCAACTCTCACAGGACGGCATGACGATGGTGGTCGTGACGCACGAACTTGAATTCGCGCGGAGATCAGCAGATCGAACCGTGTTCATGGAGCACGGCAAGGTCGTGGTTGATCAACCCACAGCCGAGTTCTTCGCCCGACCACCGACAGACCGAATTGCATCGTATCTGCGCGCCATCAAAGGTGAGTGGTAGGCACGCACTGCTCGCGCTGCTCCAGTAGGAGGGCGCGTCCAGACGAAGTCGTGCCGGATCCGGTAATAGGCCATGAACTCAACGATTCAATTCATCCAGCAATATACGCCGATGTACCTCGGCGGCCTAGTTGTGGGTCTCGAGATCGCCATTTACGGCATGGCCATTTCTGTGGTCTTGGGCGTCTTCGGTGCGATTGCCCGTCGGTCGACGAACGTCGTCATACGTGGCATCGCGAGTGTGTACGTTGCAGTATTCCGAGCCATACCGCCGCTCGTTCTGCTCTACATCGTCTACTTTGGCCTGCCAAGCTGGGCGGCGGACAGTGGCGTGACGTGGGCGCAGAATCTGTTCGAGCCACTCAACAACCGCATCTTCGCCGCCGTCATCGCACTCGGCGTCAACAGCGGCGCGTACTCGACGGAGATTATTCGTGCGGCAATCAACGCCGTTGGCGAAGAGCAGATGGAGGCTGCGCGGTCGATTGGGATGTCCTACGCGATGGCCATGAGGCGGACTATTCTCCCGCAGGCGGCCCGCATTGCGTTTCCACCACTGGGCAATGAATTCATTACCGATCTCAAAGGGACGTCGTTGGCGTCGGTCATCGGTGTGGTTGAGCTCATGCGCCAAGCGCAGATGGCGGCGGCCTCGACGTTCGAGAACTTGCTGGCGTACTCGCTTGCTGGCGTCTATTACGTGATCGTGGTCGCGATTCTGCAAATTCTGCTATCGCGGATTGAGACATGGTTCCCGGGAACCACTAGGTCCCGACATCCGTTCCTGTTCCGGCGTCCCATTGCCCCACTCGGTATCTCGGGCGGTACCACCGATGGGCCGAGCCAACACTAGGCCGTGGCCGGCCAGCACCAGTGACCGTTCGTCAATCGAGCGGAGACCGCGTCGTCGTGTGTTCCCGCATACGCTCAGACTGATTCGTTGTGGGAATCGGACCGCATGACTACTACTCCATCGCTGATTATTGTGGCGGATCGGATCCTCACTGGACCGGCGCATTTCTCACCAAGAGCACACCAGGGCGTGGCGATTGCGGACGGCGTCATCGTTGTGGTCGATGACGCCGATCGACTGACGGCTCGCTGGAGCTCTGTCCCAGTGCAACGTTATGGCAACAGCACGGTCTTGCCTGGGTTAATTGACTGCCACGTGCACTTGACCTTTCCGGGCGATGGCTCAAACTTCGAGGAATATGCGCGCGCGCCGCTTGAGATCATGCGAACACGCGCGCTTCAGAATGCCCGCGATCACCTCGCCGGTGGTGTGACGACCCTCCGCGATGTAGGTTCCCCCGCAGGGTTGCTCAATTGGCGTGATCCTCCCTCACCCGATCTCCCGAGGATCATTGCCTATGGCCCGCCCATCACCGCACCACGAGGGCACATGTATTTGTTAGGAGGTGAGTGCGACAGCCCTGCGAGCATGGCTGTGATGGCGCAGCACAATCTTGAACGGGGCGCGGACGGGATCAAAGTCGTGGCGAGCGGAGGTGGCACGGTCGGTACGGTGCCGCACGAAGCCACACTCTCGGTTGAGCAGATACAAGCCGCCGTCGAAGTCGCACATAGACACGGCGCCATCGTGACATCACACGCACTCGCGAGTGAGTCAGTCCGCCGATCTCTGGAGGCGGGCGTGGATGGGATCGAGCATGTGGCGTTTCTCGATTCGAGCGGTCGAAGCAACCTGACATCTGATCTTGCCGATCACCTCGTCGAGACCCAGGTGCCCATCGGCGGCACCATCGGCGCAAATTACCGCTATCTGCAACTCGTTGAGCAGGAGCGTGCGAGTCCGGAGCGGTTCGAAGCCCAGCGGATTCAGAGTGAGTATAGCGAGGCCAATGCTGCAACACTCCATCGCCTGGGTGCGCGATTTGTTGCAGCCAGTGATGCTGGTTGGCGGTACACGTCCTTCGGGGATATCGCGACTGAGCTGGAGCGCATGGTGGCAGCCGGCATGGCCGAGAGCTTTGTCATCGAGTCGGCCACAGCCGGGGCCGCCGATGCGCTGCGCCTCCCTCGCCTCGGCCGCATCGCTGAGGGGTATGAGGCGGATCTCCTCATAGTTAGTGGTGATCCGTTGCAGCGAATCTCCGATATTCGTTCCGTGCTTGGGGTCTACCGAGCTGGAAGTCCTGTCCTGTCCAGAAATCGAGGCGCGAGCTCGACCACGGAGGTGAAGGGTGCAACCATCGACCGTTAATCCGGCCGAGCTCGTCCGTCGAGCCGAGCTTGTATCGCCCGGTGGCGTGCACGGCGCCGGGCGTCATTCTGGCCGGACGCCGCTCTACTTCAAGCGAGCAGAAGCCCAGTATCTCTGGGATATTGAGGGCCGCCAGTATCTCGATCTCCATGGGGCGTATGGAACGAGTGCTCTCGGCTACAACGATCCTGTGGTCCGCTCAGCCGTGATGGAGGTTCTGGAACACGAAGGCGTGCACTTTGGTGCGCCACACCCGCGGGAAGTCGAGCTGAGTGAGACGCTAGTCCAAGAGATTCCCTGCGCTGATCTCGTAGCACTGTGCGGTGGAGGCGGCTCCGATCCGCTCTACTTCGGCCTTCGCGTTGCACGGAGCAAGACTGGACGCCACAGGCTGCTGAAGTTCGAAGGCATGTACCACGGATGGCACGATCCGCTGGCGGTCAGTGTTCGCCCCGCTCCGGATGTCGCGGGTCCCCTCGAGAGCCCTCACGCCGTCCCTGTCTCGTCTGGAAGCACGGAAGGGCGCGACACGACAGTCGTCGGTATCCTGAATGACCGCGAGCACCTCGAACGTCTGTTCGCCCGCTGGGGGCCCGAGCTCGCGTGTGCCATCATCGAGCCGGTTTGCCACAGTAGTGGCTGTATCTTGGTCGAGCGGGAGTTCTTGCAGTGCTTGCGTGATCTGTGCAGCCAGTACGGTGTGATCCTCATGTTTGATGAGATCATCACCGGATTTCGGCACAGCGTGCAGGGTGCGCAGTCGCTACTCGGCGTAACGCCAGATCTCGCGGCATTCGGGAAGGCGATGGGCAACGGATTCCCGATCTCGGTCCTCGTAGGACGCCGAGATGTGATGTCCGAGCTCTTTCCGTTGGGTCGTGCCTACTACACTGGGACATACAACGCGCACCTGGTATCGGTCGCAGCGGCGCAGGCAACGATCCGCGAACTGCAGCGAAGAGATGTTCATGCCCACACCTTCGCGCTCGGTGCCTACGTCCAAACACAGCTCAATCGTGCCGCCGCGGAAGACGATACTCTGGCAAGCTGCTATTCGTTCGGATCCGTCTTCTGCCTCTATTTGGGGGTACAACAGGTCCGTCACTATCGCGACATCGCGCATATGGCCCACTCCAAGGACTTCCACTTGAACCGGCAGTTCCACGAGGCGTTGCTGCATGCGAACATCTACATGCTGCCGTTCTTTGCGAACCGCTGCTTTTTGAGTGCGGCGCACACGCATGACGACGTAGATCGGGTGCTGGATGTCATCGTTGAATTCATGCGTTCTCATCGAGAAGAGATCAATGCGGCTGTACGGGATCCATATTAGGAGACACAGTGGCCTTGCTACCTGTGTTGGCTGCCTTAGTCATCCGCGCGACCTGATTGGGGTGGGACGTCGAGGAACCGAGCGCGATGCTCTACGCTGGATGGCACCCATTCTTGTGAACAGAGTTGCTGGAGGCCGGACGCCCCGGCACGGGCAATATCGTTTCCCTGCCAGTCTTGGGCGAGTTGCCTCATGACTATCGCCTGGCAGCGTAACCAATTCAGCGTGACTGCAGCCGACAGGATGGGCAAAGTAGCCAGTACGGCGCCTGCTCTCAGCGCGATCCTATGGATCCGCAGTTTGTGGCGCGCTCGCATTACCTGGCCATGTGAGGAGCACCGCTTTCAAATCTTGCCGCTCCGCTTCCTCCTCGAGTCGCTGATAGAGTGCGAAGGAAGGTGAGTAGATCAAGCTAGTATTGGCTGCTTGCCCTGTGCTGCACTCTGGGGGGCGAGCCTTCAGGAGCCGAGTCCGTGAAGAGGCATCAAGGGGAGGATTTGTCTCGTGGAGACCCTGCAATCGCCAGCAAGGATCCTGGTCGGTCTCATGTGTGGTACTTCAGGTGACGGCGTCAGCGCTGTCCTTGTAGAAACAGAAGGGTACGGCAGGAATCGGCGCGTGCGTGTGCTTGCCCATACCGTGTTCGCTTATCCGGAAGATCTCCGACGGCGGCTCTTCCGCCTCTTTCCACCGCAGCAGTTTACTGCCGATGCGCTCGCCTTCCTCCACCGCGACATGGGGCAGTTCCTGGGCGACGTCGCACTCGAGATCATTCATCTCGGTGATCACGTCCCCGCGGATGTGGCCGGAATCGCTGTGCAAGCTCCTACCATGTTTCATGGACCTCCTGGTGTGAACCAAACCGGAGTGCACATGGAGATCGGAGAGGCAGCGATGATTGCCGAACGAACTGGAGCACCCGTGATCTGCGATCTGCGCCCGAGCGATGTGGCGGCGGGCGGACACGGTGCTCCATTGAGTGCCTATGTGGACTACGTCTTGTTTGTCGATCCAGTACGCGGCCGGGCCATCCAGAACATCGGGGGAATCGCCAACGTGACCTTCCTTCCCCCCGCTGCTAGCCTCGACGACGTGCTGTCGTTTGATACCGGTCCAGGCAACATGGTGATCGACGGAGTCGTCCAGCATCTTACGGACGGTCGGGCACTCTTCGACGAGGACGGGATGCGTGCTGCACGGGGGACAGTGCACGAGGATCTGCTGGCGGAGCTTATGCAGCATCCGTATCTCCAAAAGCACCCCCCGAAGACGACCGGACGCGAGGACTTCGGAGAGCCGTTTGTCGCTTCTGTGCTGGGGCGAGCACATGCGCTTGGGCTAGCAGACGACGACATCGTAGCCACCGTCACCGCTTATACTGCGGAGTGTATCCGGCTCCACTACCAGCGCGAGTTCCTTCCACGGGGCAGGCTTGATGAGATGATCCTCTACGGTGGTGGCGCACAGAATAGAACGCTGCTCCGGATGATTCAGGAGCGGATGGCCCCGATCCGAGTCAGACGCCATGAGGAGTTCGGGATCCCGGGCGACGCACGTGAGGCCGTGACCTGGACTATCCTGGGAGACGAGACGCTGGCGGGCCATGCCGGCAATGTGCCGTCAGCCAGTCGGGCCAGACATCGCGTCGTTCTAGAGGCTGTTATGAACTTGACAGAGATTGGCTTGCAGGCGCGGAAATCGAGGGGCCCATACACGTCGAGAGACCTCCAGGATCGGCGTCCCCACGCGGTTTTCTGCAAAGTTCATAACACGCTCTAGAAGGCTTACCGCGCAAAGAGTGCTTGCAGTTCGGGAAAACTCCGAATCAGATCGAGTGCAAGATCCGCGTGGCCGACCGCATATCCGTTTCCAATGATCATGCGACAGCTCTTACCAAGTCCCTCGGCGAGGAGCGCAGCAGCGGTGAACGATGTTGCCATCGAGAAGAATACGACCGTCCCGTCGTCCCGACATGCGAGCAACGCTCCGCCCTCACACTGTGCCACGTTCGTGCAGGCGATTACTAGATCAGCGAGATCTCCCTGGAACGCCTCCGAGACGCCCGCAAGGACCGAGAGAGGGACCCGCGCATCCGCAACGACGGTTGCGGCACCGACCGTCTGTGCAGCGCGAGTGGTACTCTCAGGCCAGCAGACGCCGAGGACGCGACCGTCACTCCCTACCGATCTCACAGCCTGAGCCGCACAGAGCGATCCTGCCTTCCCTCCGGCACCAAGAATCACAACCCGCATGCCAGGTTTGGCCAGCTGCACAACCCAGGCTGGTGCTCCGCACACGTCGAGTACTCCGAGTGTGACCGACTCCGGCATATCGTGAGGGATTGGCGCGTACATACTCGACCCGAAGAGGATTGCCTGGCCGCGCACACGGACCTTCTCCGAAAGCGGGTCGAGCTCCAGGATCTCGTCCAGAACTAACGGCGTCAACGTCAGTGAGACCAGAGATGCGATCCGTGTTCCCACCGCGGGCTCAGAGCGTCCCGCGCCAAGTTCTGCAACGCTTCCAACTAGGATGCCTCCCGACCCGGTCATGGGGTTATGCATTTTCCCCGACGTGCGCACGATCTCCAGGATTCGGTTCGCCATAGCTGCGGCATTGTCGTTGGTCGAGAGGCGTAGTTGTGTCCAAGATGCCGAATCTATGTTGAGGAAGTCGACATCGACAGCCATCTCGTCAGCGGCAAGCGGGAGCGAAGGGTCGAGGATACGTGCTTGCTGCGGCAGACTGCCGCGAGGGTCGACCGAGCGCGTGATGCCGTAATGACACTCCCAGTACGAGATATCTCGAAACATGGGCTTCACCTCTCTAAGCTGACCAATACCGTGCTTGGCAGTCACATAAATTGGCGGGGAGATCGGACAGAACGCTCGTTCATACACTTGGCGCAATCGCTCGCATGATATACGGAGCGCATACTGCGGTCAAGGAGGCGAAGCCTGAGGCTGGGTCGACAGAATCGACAGGCACACCACGGGTCTGTACCCGGCGCTCTGATATGGGTCGACTTCCACCAAATCTCGCGGGTCTCGGCCAGTGTCCTCGTTGCCACCTTTCGTCAGGGTTTGAACTCGTTGGATCACGACCTCGGGGAGCAGAGTCATCCGATTGCCTACTAGTGGGTCATGTTTCAAATAGTTGGCGCTGAGGAGAACGAGGGGCAATACTGTGGTGGACGAAGGGAGATCAGGCATGGGAACACCACAGAAGGAAGCGTTGCGTGCCCTGGACAGGGAGGAGCA
>Ga0207416_1003005_pt1 | contig 16961 bp, 11 predicted proteins | sample PaiPotPPM11metaG_FD_184107 | JGI IMG/M metagenome (GOLD analysis project Ga0207416, IMG submission 184107) | Iron sulfur acid spring bacterial and archeal communities from Banff, Canada, to study Microbial Dark Matter (Phase II) - Paint Pots PPM... ...
CTGCACCGACGTGGAGCCCCGCCTCGAGGCCCTGCAGCCGGCCTTGCGCGAGTACGAAGCCACCTACAACACGATCCGACCCCATCAAGCCCTCGGCTACCTCACTCCCCAGGAGTACCTTGACAAATATCAGGAGGCAGCATGATCGGTGTAACCCATCACCTGAACCAGTACACTGACTCGATGCAAAACCACTGACAATGCCATAATGCTTACTCCTTTGCCACTCTCGGACTTGGCCGCGCCAGAATTCTCGATATCCGCAGCCCGAGCGTACCTCGCGCGCCAGGGTTAACGCTAGCACGGGCAGATATACACGCCACAGCGGTGTATGTCCGCCGATAGTACAGTCAATGGTGCTGTCACACCCTCGCCGTGATCAACGGTCCGACGGCAGGCTGGTGTCCCTCGAAGGGTAGCAGTAAGAGACCTTGTGCATCTTCAATTCCATGAAGGTCTCAGTATCGACCACACCGCCGATCGCCGGGATGCGGTTGGCCAGCAGATCCCAGAGATGATCATGATCACGACAGACGACCTGCATGTAGACGTCCACGCGCCCGGTGCACGAGCTGACGTAGGTCACTTCAGGCCAGGAGGTGAGTGCGTCGATCACACAGTGTTGCGCGCCCGGTGCCACGCGCAGGAGAACAAACGCGAGCACCCGGTAGCCGAGCCGGAATGGATCGGCAATGGCAACGACTCGCAGCACACCTGATTCCGTCATGCGTCGTGTGCGCCATCGCACTGTACCTTCGGACACGCCAAGCGATCGGGCGATCTCCCGGTAGGACCGCCGGCCATCCTCTTGGAGATGACGCACGATGGCACTGTCTAGATCGTCAAGGAGAACGCTTGGCTGTCCGTTCTCCGCATCCGGTTCGACAAGCTGTGCCGGCTGCAGCGGGCTGATTGGCAAATCCATATCCATACCTCATAGTAGGCGCAAACCAGTGTCTCGAGGCCGTCACCCTTCCTCCGAAATTTCGTCGGGAAGCGGACGGCCCAGCCAATCCCGATAGAAGGTTTCCAGGTCGGGAAGGAAGTCGAACACGATAGGGTACCCTGGTGGGGCCGCCTCAACCTCCAGCAGCGTGGCGCACCCCGGGCAGATGAACTCCCTGATCTCCATCCAGCTCGGGTCGCACGCCAGCCGGCCTGGATAAATCTCGCCGATCGTCTGTTCATCGTCCCGCACAGAGATCAGGGCCTGCAGTTTCCAGTTCTGCCGGTAGTCGCCGAACTCGTGCCCGCAGTCGCATTTCACGATCCGGCGCGAACCCTTCTGCACGATACTCAGGTGCTCGCCGATGGGGAGCAGAATCTGCTCCGTCCACGGCATCCGCTCCTGGAGAATCTCAATGTATTTGAAGAACCTGTCGTCGTCCTTGAAGTCACTCATGATGCTCTTGACTTCGTGCCACGGCAGGTTGCCATCGATGAGATCCCGGATCACACTCGTCGGGTAGCTGGACATGCTGTGTCTCCCCAAATTAGAGCTCAAAGTCGGACGGCAGGCTCCAGAACGACCGGAACTCGTCCTTGAAGCGGCTGGAAAGCTGCATGCAGTCCCCGTACATGTTCTTCACCTCGTCCACCAGGTCCCGGTCGAGAATCCGCTGACGCTGCCGTTCGATCCACCGAGAGACGGGGACCGCTTTGCGCAGCCGGTCTCGACGGAACTGCTCCCGGCGCTGCTTCGTGGCCTCGCGGTCCACCGTCCACCGGTCGGTCTGCCGGTCAAGCTCCAGGGCAACGACATGCAGCGCCCCGGCCAGCTCCGGGGTCACGTACCCGTTTTCTACGTCCCGGACGATCAGCTGGGGCTCGCGTTCGATCGGGTCCCCGTACCCGCCGCCGCCGTTATAGGCATGGGCAAACAAATCACCAGACTTGAGCGGCGCGGCAATGTACGGCCCTTCCACCTCTTCGTGCCGGCCGCCCACGAGTCGCTCCAGATGTGTACTGTGCGGGTCCGGACCCAGGGAGTGGGGCAGGCATTCACGCTGCGCACCCAGTTCCCGGACGTTACTGTCGCGCACGGCGTAATGACGCTGCGCCGTCGGAGCGGGGTAGCCGCCGCACAGGCCGGCGTTGTCGAACACGCGAGCAGAGTGCTCCGATGTGGCCAGGATGAGCTCAGGGGTGTTGTGGACCAGCCACATCGAGGTGAAGGCGGCGCCACCGCGGTACTTCCCGGCGCCACCGGAGTCCGGGGTGATAGTACGACCGAGGTACAGCATGGGTATAGCCAGCTCCCAGATCTCGACGTTCCCCATGTCCGATTCGGGATTCCAGCCCACGTAGGCGGTATCGAGGCCATCCTTGATACCCAGCGCACCACTTCCCGCTGCGGCGCACTCAAAGAGTGCGCATCCGAACAACTTCCCGTACTGACTTATCCCCCCCATCTCGACCATCGGGCTGTTCACCTGCCCAACGAAGACTTCCTCTTTGAACCCTCGGCTCAGAAACGCTCGGCTGAGCAGCCGCTGGAAGATGCCAAACGCGGGCAAGAGCAGTGCCCAGGAGGTCGCCGTGGCCACAGTGTGGCGGTCAGGGTTGGTCCACGTGCCAGGCGGGAGATTCATGCGAGTGGCGAGCCAGGCCCCGTCGTTCACCTTGCCGTCGTAGTTCAGGTGCTGCGTCAGAGTGACGAAGAGGCCGCCGTCCATACCCGCCGGGGTGCAATTCATGGAGTGGTAGCCCCAGGAGCCGGTGCCTTCGAAGTCGAGGGAAATCACTCCGTCCTTATCGATCTCCATCTCCAGCGGGATGGCGTAGAGCCGGTTCTCATTCGCGATGGCCAGCACGCCGGGCTTGCCCTTCACCAGGTGGCCATAGAAGGTGTGCCCGCGATACCGCCCCGGGACAGCAATCTGCCGCATGCGGTTGAGCTGGGCGCGCCGTCCCTCCTCGATGAACTCCTTGCAGGCCCGGGTGTAAAACTCAATACCGACCTCGTCAATGAGCTCCTTGAGCTTCTCCCGCACCTCCAGGCAGGCCGCAACCTTGGCCTTTTCGTCGAGGATCCAGTAGATAGGCATCCGCAGGTTCCGCTCGCACCGGATGATGTAGTCCCGCCGCAGCTCGTCGTTCGCGCCTACCTTTTCAGCACAGACAAAGAGCCCCTCCGTGAACCGCTCGGCCGCCAGGTAGACGTCACCGCCCGGCGTGATGCCGCCCACCTCCAGCTCGTGGCAGACCGCTCCTGCCCAGCCGGCCAGCTGGCCGTCATGGAAGATGGGCACTACGTCCATCACGTCGGGCACCTGCACCGTGCCGATGAAGGCATCGTTGTTGGCGAAGATGTCCCCCGGGCGGATCCCCGGATCCTTTTCGTAGCCGTTCTGGATCATCCACTTGATGAAGCGGCTGGTCGTGTGGACATGCACCATGATGCCGGTCGACAGAGAGATGGCGTCCCCTTCTGGCGTGTAGAGCGCAACCACCATTTCGCCCACCTCGCGGACACCCGGGGAAGCAGAGATGCGCCGAGCCATCTCCCGGGCCGACACTACCATGGACCGGAGTTTGGTGTGAAGGCTCTCGTATTTGATCGGGTCGTCCTCCCGCAGGGTTAGGTCCGTGATCCCTGCATAGCAGCCTTTCTCGGCGAACTGACGTTCGTTCTGCTGCAGCCGCTCCTGGAGCGTCGATGGCTGCACGACCGGGGACCCCGGGGGCACCCTCTGAGTCTGCTTGGGTACTCCCTGGGTCTTGGGTGTCGTTGGCTGTGCCATCAGTTGTGCCTCCATTCGCCGTGAGCCACTAATGACGAGTGGCTCGCTTCTTAACGGCTGGTTTCGCGTGCTCGTAATGGATGATCGTCCACTCGTCCACCCAGACGCGGTCCCCCGGCGGAATGACGAGGGTGGTTGCAGGGTGCTCGACGATCGCGGGTCCGGCCACCCGGTTCCCAGGCTCGAGCAAGTCCATCTCCCACAGGCCGGCTTCGTGCCACCGTCCACTGCAGTACATGCTCCGGGTACCCTTGAAAGCCTCGGGATTCGGTCGACGCGAGGCCAGCGGCCGCCGCACCAGTTTGGGCTTTACCTTTTCCACCCTGGCGGTCAGGCCCAGCTCCGTAATGGTGTGCCCGGCCTCACCGTAACGGGAAACCCGCTTGTTGATACGCTCGTAGAGGTCGTCGAAAGCGTCAAGCAACCGGGTCAGGTCGCAACCCTCTCGCATGCGGCGCACCGGCGATATGACGTCGACATCTTCCAGCTGTCCGGTGTAGCGAATCATGGCGAAAGGCTGGAACGCTACCCGTGCACGATCGTGGCCCTCGGCAACCATCTCAGCGGTCGCGGTTCGCTCGAGCTGTTCCCAGATCTCGTTGATGCTCCTACCCAGATCACCTCGCCGGTCGGCCGATGCCTCGGGCGGGACGTCGAGCTGCACGGATCGGGCGTAGCGGTGCGCGTAGTCAACGGTGGTGCAGCCAAAGGCAGAGAAGGCGGCCGCCCATGGGAAGGTCAGGATGTCCTTAAATCCGAGATTGTGGCTGTAGCCGGCCATGTGGAGGGGGCCGGAGCCACCGTAGACCATCAGACAGTACTCGGAGGGATCGACCCCACGAGCAGACACCAGGCGCAGGATGGCGTCCCGGGCCTCCACCTCGAGCATGGTGCAAATGCCCTCGGCGCATTCATACACGTCCACCCCCAATACGTCCGCCACCCTTTCCTGGAGCACCCGCCGCGATTTGTCGGCATTGAGCTTTACCTTGCCGCCGAGGAAGTAGTTCGGATTCAGGCGCCCCAGTACTACGTCACAGTCGCAGACCGTCGGAGCGGTGCCACCCTGGTCGAATGCGACCGGACCCGGCATCGAACCCGCGCTCTCCGGACCGAGACTGATCTTCTTGGTCAGCGGGTCGACCTTGATGATCGTGCCGGCTCCGGCCCCAATGGTGTCGAGGGCAATGGTTGGCAGGTTTAGCTTGAAGCGGTCGAGCGTCGGTTCATTGTCGATGGGCACGTGTCCCCGGGTGACCACTCCCATATCGAAGCTGGTGCCGCCCATATCGGTGACGACGATGGACTCTGACCCGATGATGTCCCCGACATACTTGGCGCCTAGTACTCCACCGACCGGGCCGGAGATCATAGTTTCGTGCAGCCGCGGGTACCGGATGTTGGCCAGGCCGCCGTACGAGAGCACGGTCTGCACATCGTTCCGGAACCCGTGACCGGCGGCGGACTCCTGAATTTCCATGAGTTGATAGCGGCCCTTACTGGCCGCGAAGGCCTCGATCAGCAGACTATTGAGCCGGGACTGCTCCCGGATTACCGGGCGCACCTCAGAGGAGAGGAGGATCGGGATATCCGCCTCGCGCTGTTCCAGTACCTGTTTCACAATGCGGGCAATCTGCTGCTCGTGGGCTGGGTTGATATAGGAGAACAGGCAACAGATGCAGATGGACTCCACCTGCTGCGCCAGCAGCATCTTGGTCGCCATCATGGCCTCATGTTCGTAGACCGGGATCACTTCCTGCCCAAACTGGTCAATGCGCTCAGTGACGCCTCGGATACGCCGCCGCGGGACCAGCGGCTCCGGATGGTTGTGGGTCACGGCGTGGAGGCGGTCGGAATATGAATAGCCGGCCCAAGCCTGCAAACCCCGGCCCATCAGCACGGCGTCTTCCATCCCTCGGGTCACGATTAGCCCCACTTGTCGACCGGTGCGGGTCAGCAAGGTGTTCAGCATGCCGGTTCCGGAATACAGAATGACGGCCAATTGGGGAAACACCTCGCGGTTGGTCAGGTTCCAGTGGCCGGCGGCATCGTCGGCGGACTCAATGAATCCAAGGGACTCGTTCTGTGGAGTCGTGGCGGCCTTACCAACCGAGAAGCTGCCGTTCTCGTCTACCAGGATGGTGTCGGTCATGGTACCCCCGGCGTCGATTCCCATGACCAACGGTCGTAGGGGCGTCTTGCGTACGTCTGGCATGAGACTCCCTCCTGGCCGGTCAGCCGCCCCGCTTGACGATGTAGCCGGCGTCCATAGGTAAGGCTAGCCCGGTAACCAGCCGCGACCGGTCGGACACAAGCCAGAGAACACCCTCGGCCACCTCCTTGAAGTCGGGCTGCCCGCCGCGCTCGAACAGATTCTCGCGGCCTGAGGCGATGTCGAATTCTTCGTAGGTGGCACCGACCGTGCCGACGACTTGCTCCCAGTAATCGGGGGTCGCCATGGTGGGCGGCGGACCTGCCGACTTATCGGCCATCTGAGTGGGGCAGATGGCGTTGACGTTGATCTCGTAGGGCCCGAGCTCGAGGGCGAGCGTCTTCATGTAGTGGATGGCCCCGGCTTTAGCAGCGTTGTAATGAGCGAAGCCGCGCTCGACGCGCAGTCCGTTGCGCGAGGCGGTGACGACGATCTTGCCGTAGCGCCGCTCGATCATGTGGGGAACCACGTACTTGGTGGTGAGCCAGACGCCCTTGAGGTTGACGTTCACGACGAAATCCCACTCCTCCTCGGTCAACTCCCAGGCCGTTCCCAGGGTGCACGTCCCGGCATTGGCAACAAGAATGTCGATCTTGCCGAATGCGTCGATTGCTTCCGCCACCATGCGCCGGCAGTCGGCCTCTTTGACAATGTCTGCAGTGACTTCAATGGCCCGGCGTCCGAGTGCCCGGACCTCCCCGACCACTGCTGCGGCTCCGGCGAGGTCCACGATCGCCACAGCGCACCCTTCCTGGGCCAGCAAGTGTGCCACCGCTCGTCCAAAGCCCCGAGCACCGCCCGTAATCAGCGCGGTCTTTCCATCAAGCTCACCCATGGCTCCCTTGTCTGAACGGCGTGGTGGACGGCATGCCGACGCCCGTCATTCGACGGGGATCTCGCGGTGGACCGCGGCCAGGTTCACTCCCTGCCGGCTGCGATAGTAGCGAGCGCCAATGTAGAGGGCGACGGAAATGGCATAGAGAATCGCGAGGAACGTGAGCGACGTCTTGTCGTTGACACCGTACGCGGCGTAACGCAGCCACATCCAGATGTTCCAGATCAGGAAAGCCGCGAAGATCACGCCGACGGCTGTGATCGTGGGGATTCCCGCTATCTTGTAGCGAGCGATCGGCGAAGCATCGTAGATTCGCTTCATCTTCCACGGCAAGATGATGGCGGCAATCGTAGTTCCCAGGAAGGTGACGGCGATCACCAGAGTCGAGTCCAGTATGACAGTGCGGAAACCGTGAATGTTGTAGGAGTACAGGATGGACAGGATCAGCCCCGGCACCAGCATGGCGATCAGCCCCAGCAAAGGAACGCCGGCGCCGGTTACCTCGGAGAACTGCTCGGGAAGAGCACGATCAAAGGCCGCGGCGAAGATCACCCGTGTACTCGAGAGGAATACGCTCCCGCACCATCCCCAGAACCAGAGGCTGAGCGAGAGGACCAACCAGAGCTGCAGCACGTGGTTGGTCGTCAGAAATGCAGCCAGCAGACCAGGATACGGCCACACCGGCAGGACGTTCGAGCCGGCACCAAAGGTGTAGCTGGCGTCGTGGTAGAAGTTGGACGTGATCACGTGGGAGATGAGCAGCAGCGAGACTATCGCCAGGACGGCAGTTACGACCAGGGCCATGCCCATGGCACGCACATTGCGCCAGAAGTCACCGGCGCCCCGCACCTCCCCGTAGAGCGTTGCGCCCCAGTTCGGCCAGAGGTTCCAGAAGAGCAAGAGCGGAACGAGCGCCCAACTCGACTTAAATGCCATGTTCGAGAACGAGATCGGCGTGTAGCCGGCCTTGTGTGCCGCAGCCACGGTTTGGGCGTAGGCGTTGCCCTTGACCCCGAAGACCGCCGTGCTGAAATGGTTGAAGCCGTTGACGAATGAGGTGTGATCGGAGGCGAGGAGCAGCAGGAACATGCTCAGCACGCCGACCAAGCCCCCCCAGAAGCAGAACCGCTGCACGCGGGCATAGAACTTCATTCCCAGCGCGATCACCACTGCTGCGAAGCCCGCCACGATCACCGAAGCGATCATGTAGCCGCCGTCGCCCGTCGCGTTCACGGCCTGCTGTGCCCACCAATGCCCTCCTGTCCAATCGGCCATGACGGTGGCAAGGGGTGCGAAGAACTCGATTGTCAGGATCTGGCCGTAGATCGGCACCCAGAGCCAGAGGATGAAGACCCAACCCGTCATGGCGAGCGTGAAGCCGAGGCCTCCCCCCATGATGCGGGTCTGCCAGACGTAGTCACCCCCCGCCCGCGGAATCACCGAGATCAAGCCGGCGTATACCACGACCTCGGCCAGAACGAGGACGCTGCTAACAACAATGGCCGTGATCAGATTGGCGTCTGCCGCTGTTCCGGGGGCGAACGACCAGTTGAACCAGCCAACCGCGACGATATTGATGACAAAGAACGAGTAAACGAACGAGTCAAACGTGGCCCAGGATCGGACCAGCCCTGTGGCATTGCGGACGAACAGGCCCTGCACGCTCGGCGCAGCAGCGCCTGTTGGCGTCGTGGTCGTCATTGCCAACCTCCTCCCGGGAATCGCCTCTCAGGCGGCCCCGTGATCCCTTTCGATCTACCATGCCGGTCGCTCCTCTAGGGACGCGCCGGCATCGGTCCGGATGACCAACATCAGACACTGAGGATTGTCAGGCCCTTTCACCTCCTTGCTCTCCGCTTTGCGGGCAGGCTTGCCGGTGGCAAGCTATGCATCTCATATCTATACTACAGGTAGGTTGCGCATTCGTCAATAGAGTGCCTAGACTACTGCTAAATGCGAAGGAGAGAGGGATCCAGGCTCACGGATGCGAATCCGGACAGGTAGGCCCGATCACGACCAACCGAGAGGAGGTCCCAACAATGCTGGACGGGGCAATCGCGGTCGTCACCGGCGGCAGCCAGGGCATGGGGCAGGCTATCTGCCTCCGCCTGGCCCAGGAAGGTGCGCGTATCGCAATCCTCGACGCGCAACCCGCCGACCGAACCGTGCAACTGCTCGCCGACCAAGGCACCGAAGCATGGTATGCACAGACGGACGTCACCGACCCCGACGGCGTCGAGGCATCCTTCGCCCAACTCGAGGTCGACTGGGGCTCACCAGCCGTGCTGGCCAACGTGGCCGGCATCTTCGCTGCCATTCCCTTCCTCGACACGGCACCCGACGTCTGGGACCGGGTGATGAATGTCAACGCGCGCGGCCTTTTCCTCTGCTCCCAATCCGCGGCGCGGCGCATGCGTGACGCCGGTGGGCGCATCATCAACATTCTCTCCACTGCCTCCGCGCAGGGCTTCGCGCTCGAAAGCGCCTACTGCGCCTCAAAAGGCGCGGCCCTCCTCCTCACCAAAGTCATGGCCATCGAACTCGCCCCTTACGGGATCAGCGTCAACGGGGTCGGTCCCGGCACGATCCAGACCGCCATGGGTAGCGCCTACCTCGGCGCGGGCGCAATCGCAGAGCACGAACTCTCCCGCACCCCGCTTGCGCGGTTCGGCAGGCCTGAAGACATCGCCGAAGCCGTCGCCTTCCTCGCCACGCGCGCCTCCTGGATGACCGGCACCGTCATCTACGTCGATGGCGGCTTCCTCGCCACCGGGCTACCCATCCTCCAAGGAATGGTTGGGGGCAGCGACAGCGGCTGAAGCCTGGGTTATCGCCGCCTCATGCAACGAAAGGGGAACCTCCGGGACACTCTTCGAATAATGCGCCAGTGCCTCAGGTCCACGTCTTCAGGCCCAGCTTGTGGCGTGCCTCGCCCGGAGTGAGCACGTTGGCTCCCAGACTCTGAACGATGCTGACCGCTCGCTCCACCAGCCGGCCATTGCTCGCGTAGACACCCTTGTCGAGGAAGAGATTGTCCTCGAGCCCGACCCGCACATGGCCGCCCAGGAGCACCGACTGCGCCGCCATCGGCATCTCCATACGTCCGATCCCAAATGCTGCCCAGCTCGCGTTGGCAGGCAGCATATTGCGCATCGTCGTTATGGTCTCGGTGTTGGCCTCGGCGCCCCACGGGATACCCAGGCACAACTGGAAGAACGGCGGCTCGTCAACCAGACCCTCCTTGATGAGCTGCTTGGCCAGCCAGATGTTGCCCAGGTCGAAGCACTCCAGCTCGGGCTTGACTCCGGAGTCTTGAATAAGCTTGGCCTGGCGCCGCAGCCACGTCGGTGGACTGATGTACACGGCGTCTCCGAAGTTCAAGGAGCCACAGTCAAGCGTGCACATCTCAGGCAGCAACTCCTGAACATGGACGTGGCGCTCCTCGCCCGTTTGCATATCGGTACCCTGGCCACCGACGCTAGGGGTGTTATCGTTTGGCACAAAGTCACCGCCCCCTCCGGATGTGAGATTGATTACAACATCGGTGTCACTGTCACGAATGCGTTCCACCACCTCGCGGAACAGGGCCGGATCGTGGCTGGTCGTGCCACTCTCGGGGTCGCGCACGTGAATGTGCGCAATCGCCGCGCCGGCCCTAGCTGCCTCGATGGCCGCCTGAGCAATCTGCTCGGGTGTCACCGGGATCGCAGGGTGCTTGCCGACGGTGTCACCCGCGCCTGTGACTGCGCAGGTAATGATCACTTCACTGTTCATTCGCCTCCTCTTCCTCCCGCGTCAGGCCTGTGGCCAGATGGTAGCGGGCGCCCCCGGGGGCGCGCTAGCCGTCATGCTAGCACGAAGACACCTTTGCCCCACTGTCCGGTTACGCCAGCCATTCGCGTTGACGAGAGGACAACGCAGGGTTACCCTTGAGTATGTTGCGGATCTTTTTCGCCACCGATGTCCATGGCTCGGAGCTGTGCTGGAGGAAGCTCATTGCCGGCGCGAAGTTCTATGATGCCCAGGTACTCGTGCTGGGCGGGGACATGACGGGCAACGCCATCATCCCGATGGTGCGCGACGGTAAGGGCAACTATCGGGTCGAGCTCATGGAGCAGATAACGATCCTTCGGGGAGAGGACGAGGTGGCGGCCATGGAGAAGACCATCGCCAATAAGGGGTACTATCCCGTCCGCCTCGACCAGCACGAGATGATCGAGTTGCAGCAGCATCCACAGCGCGTCGCTGAGCTCTTCACCCGCTGCGTTCTCGATCGTGTGACGGCCTGGATCGAGTATGCAGCGCATATGCTGGCAGGGACAGGGGTGCAGGTGTACTGCTGCCCGGGCAACAATGATCCCTTCGAGGTGGATGAGGTGGTGAACCAAGCGCGCGCGGTGACGCTGGCGGAGGGACGCGTCGTCTATCTGGACGACAAACTCTGCATGATCAGCACGGGATGGACCAATCGCACACCCTGGCACACCCACCGAGAGCTGGACGAGCCTGACCTCGAGCGTAGGATCGAGACGATGGCAATGGAGGTGCGAGATCCCGATGGATGCATCTTCAATCTGCACGGTCCGGCCCACGGGTCGGGCCTGGACCAGGCGCCCGAGCTGGACGAGCATATGCGCCTCAAGTACGCGGGACATGTCCTGGTATCCGTCGGCAGCACGGCAGTGCGTGGGTCGATTGAGCGGCATCAGCCGGCCCTAGCTCTCTTTGGCCAGATCCACGAGGGGAGAGGCGTTACCAGGATAGGCAAGACGCTGTGCATCAATCCCGGGAGCTCCTACGAACAGGGAACGTTGCTTGGCGCCCTCATCGACTTCGATGGGCGCAAGATCGTAAATTACACCCTCACATCCGGGTAGCTCCGCGCAATCTGCGCTAGTCCAGTCCCGTGATGCGGCCGTCCGGTTCTACCCCGATCTTCTCGGCAGCGGGGACCTTGCTCAGCCCCGGCATGGTCATGATCTCGCCGGTCACCGCCACCACGAAGCCCGCGCCTGCCGACAGACGCACGGAGCGCACCGTCAGGCGGAAGCCCTCCGGCGCGTTCAGCTTGCCGGGATCGTCGGAGAAAGAGTACTGGGTCTTGGCCATGCAGATGGGAAGCCCGCCGTAACACCACTGCTGGAAGCGTTCCAGATCGCGCAACGTCGTTCCGGCGAACTCCACCTCCGCCGCCCGGTAGACGCGGCGGGCTATAGTTTCGATCTTCTCCCGCAGCGGCATATCTGTCGGGCACAGCGGATGGAAGTCACCGCGCTCGCGTTCGAGGAGCTCGACCAGTGCCTGAGCCATCTCTCGGCCACCCTCCCCGCCTCGCGCGTGAATGTCGGAGCGGGCAAAGGCAACGCCTGCGCCGGCGAGCTCCTCCTCGATGGCCGACAGCTCGGCCTCCGCGTCCGTGGGGAAGATGTTGATAGCTACCAGAGCGGGCAGACCGAACTGGCGCACGTTCTCGATGTGGCGCAGCAAGTTGGGCATGCCGGCACGTACCGCGGTCACGTTCTCCGTCTCCAGCTCCTTCTTAGACACACCGCCATGCAGCTTCAGGGCGCGCGTCGAGGCGATGATCACGGCTCCGTCCGGGGTCAGACCGGTCTGGGGCGCCACGATGTCGCAGAACTTCTCGAAGCCCAGGTCGGCGCCAAAGCCGGTCTCCACCAGGGCGTAGTCACCCAGCTTGAGCGCCAGGCGGGTGGCGCGAATCGAGTTGGTACCGTGCGCGATGTTGCCGAACGGCCCGCCGTGCACGAAAGCCGGACCGCCCTCCAGGGTCTGCACCAGATTGGGATTGAGCGCATCCCGGAGCAGGGCAGTGAGCGCTCCCTGCGCCTTCAAGTCGGAAGCATGGACGGGCTCGCGCGCGCTCGTGTACCCGACCACGATTCGTCCGAGACGCTCGGTGAGATCGGCCAGATCCTCCGCCAGGCAGAAGATGGCCATGATCTCGGAGGCAGGCGTGATGTCGAAGCCGGTCTCCCGCGGCACTCCCTCCAAGGGACCACCCAGGCCGATGATGGCGTCGCGCAGCGAGCGGTCGTTGACGTCGAGGCAGCGCCGCCAGGTGATACGCCGCGAATCCAGACCCAGGGCGTTCCCCTGCTGGAGGTGATTATCGATTAGCGCGGCCAGCAGGTTATTCGCCGCCGTGATGGCATGCATGTCGCCGGTGAAGTGGAGGTTGATGTCCTCCATGGGAATGACCTGAGAGTAGCCGCCACCGGCGGCGCCACCCTTGACGCCGAAGACCGGTCCCATAGCCGGCTCGCGGATAGTGACGACGGCGCGCTTTCCAACCTTCCAGAGCGCCTGGCCGAGGCCCACGGTCGTGGTGGTCTTACCCTCGCCGGCGACGGTCGGCGTCATGGCCGTGACGAGCACCAGCTTGCCATCGGGCTCCGCGCGCAGCCGCTCGAAGGCGGTGGGGAGCACCTTGGCCTTGTACCGGCCGTAGAGCTCCAGCTCCACCTCCCGTATCCCGGCGCCGGCAGCCACCTGGATGATGGGCAGCGGCGTAGCCGCCTGCGCGATCTCGATGTCCGTCTTCATTGCATCTCCTACCTTCATTGCCGTACCTTGTAGCCGAGCTTATTTATGCTGCTGGCGAAGGGGTACTGTAGGGGCCGGCTCCGCCGCGCCCGCTTGCGCATCCCACAGAACATGCCGCCCGACGTCCGGCGGTGACCGGGCGGGCACGGCGGGTACCCCGGGGGTGCCCCTGGGCCTGCTTGGGTGTCCGGCCCCTACCTGACCTTGTGCGGTTGGGCTGCCTGATACCTGCCGCGTGACATCCGACGCCAGGGCGCTTCGTCAGCCGTATCAACTCTTCAGCTTAGACCTCGAATCGAGTATATGGTATGGTTGTATTATGTGAAACCGTTGCTCGGAGCGCAACACATGAACCCTGGCGTGGTCATTATCGGGGCCGGCATCGTCGGCTGCACCATCGCCGACCATCTGACGCGGCTGGGTTGGCGGGATGTGGTCGTCCTGGAGCAGGGACCGCTCTTCGCTACGGGCGGATCGACCTCCCATGCTCCGGGAGGAGTCTTCGAGACCAACGCGTCGCAGACTATGACCGACTTTGCCAAGGAAACGGTCAAGCGTTACTCGGAGCTTGAGCTGGATGGAGAGCCCTGCTTCTATCCGGTGGGGAGCATTGAAGTAGCCGTCACTCCGGAGCGCTGGGAGGATCTCAAGCGCAAGCGTGGGCTCGCCACCTCCTGGGGAGTCGAGGGAACGCTGCTGACACCGCAGGAGTGTGCGCAGAAGATCCCGCTCCTGGATCCTGACAGGATCTACGGTGGTTTCTTCGTGCCCTCGGACGGGATTGCCAAGGCGGTCCGCGCCGCCGAAGCCATGGCTCGCCAGGCGACGGCGCGCGGCGCGACCTTCCATGGCAACACGGAGGTCACCGATATCGAGGTGGCCAACGGGCGAGTTCAAGCTGTGGTCACCAGTGCCGGCCGGAATCCGGCCGAGATCGTGGTGAGCTGTGCGGGCATCTGGGGGCCGCGCATCGGGCGGATGGCGGGAGTATCGATCCCGCTGGTACCCATGCAGCATCAGTACGTGCTGACCTCGCCACTGCCGCAGCTGGCGGGAGAGACCCGCGAGGTGATTCACCCCGTCCTGCGACACCAGGATCGTGACATGTACTTCCGCCACCAGCGAGATCGCTACGGTTTTGGATCGTACCAACACCGGCCAATGCCGGTGTCTGCCGACGATCTCCTGCGGTACGAGGATGCCGAAGTGATGCCGTCGGTCATGGCCTTCACCCCGGAGGACTTCGAGCAGGCCTGGGCGGATGCGCTCGATCTGCTCCCCGCTCTGCGCGGCGCCAGGATCGTGGAAGGGATCAATGGGATCTTCTCCTTCACCGCCGATGGGATGCCGCTGCTGGGAGAGTCACGCCAGGTGCGTGGCTTCTGGATGGCCGAGGCAGTGTGGATCACGCATGCGGTCGGAGTCGGCAAGGCGGTGGCGGAATGGATGGTCGAGGGTGTGCCCAGCATCGACCTACGCCAGTGTGATATTCAGCGATTTGAGCCGTACGCCCTCAGCCCGTCGTACGTGCGCCAGCGGAGCTCCCAGGCCTACATCGAGGTTTACGATATCATCCATCCGATGCAGCCCATGGACGAGCCGCGGCCGGTCCGGGTCAGCCCCTTCTACCGGCGCCAGCAAGAGCTGGGAGCGTACTTCCTGGAGGCATCCGGGTGGGAGCGCCCCCAGTGGTACGAGGCAAACGCCCCACTCGTCGCCGACCGGCCAATCCCTCCCAGGACGGGATGGGCCGGTCGCTACTGGTCGCCGATTGTGGGCGCGGAACACCTGGTCACGCGTGAACGCGTCGCGCTGTACGATGTGACCTCGCTCAAGAAGGTCGAGGTGAGCGGTCCGGGAGCGCTCGACTTCCTGCAGACGCTGACGACCGGGAATATGGACAAGTCGATCGGGAGCGTCACCTACACGTTGATGCTGGACCCGAAGGGCGGCATCAAGAGTGATATAACGGTGGCGCGGCTGGGAGCCGAGCGTTTCCAGATTGGCTGCAATGGGCCGCGCGACGTCGATTGGTTCGAGCATCATCTCCCGGCCGACCGATCGGTGCAGGTTCGGGATATTACCAGCGGAACCTGCTGCATCGGCCTGTGGGGGCCGCGGGCACGAGATCTGATACAGCAGCTGTCGAGCGCCGATTTTTCGGAACGCGGGCATGGGTTCTTCCGTGCCAAAGAGGTCTATCTGGCGGAGGTGCCGGTGACCGTGATGCGGCTCTCCTACGTGGGTGAGCTGGGATGGGAGCTGTACACCACCGCGGAGTATGGCTTGCGATTGTGGGATCTGCTGTGGGAGACGGGGCAGCCGCTGGGGGTGATCGCGGCCGGCCGAGGCGCGCTGGAGGGGCTTCGCCTGGAGAAGGGCTACCGGATGTACGGCAAAGATATGTGGACCGAGCATGACCCCTTTGAGGCCGGGCTGGGCTTTACGGTGCATCTGGACAAAGGCGATTTCATCGGGAAAGAGGCGCTGGTGCGCCGGAGGTCGGAGGGGCCGCGAATCCGTCTGACCTGTCTGACTCTGGACGATCCAACCCAGGTAGTCATGGGCAGTGAGCCGGTTTATGCCGGCGGTAGCTCGGGGCTCCGTCCCCGCGTGGGCTTTGTCGCCGCCGCGGCCTATGGCTATACGATCGGCCGCGGGATCGCCTACGCCTGGCTGGCGCCTGCAGCTGCCACCGTCGGCAGCAAGCTAGACATCGAATACTTCGGCGAGCGCCTGGCGGCAACGGTCGCCCAGGAGCCGCTTTTCGATCCGCAGATGGAGCGGATGCGGGCTACCCGACCACGACCGGTCGCGGTTTAGGAGACATCAGTGTTGAAGCTCAGTAATAAGGAAGATATAGGCCTGGCAGCTCTGATCGGCGCATTGACGCACCCTCGTTTCGAGCTCGTTCCCATACGGGGGGTAGAGGAGCAGGCTGCGTATCTCCCACCGGGTGCGAAGGTGACCGTGACCTGCTCGCCGACCCGAGGCATTGAGAATACCCTGGCGGTCGCCGAGCAGTTATCGAAACAAGACTTGCAGGTCGTGCCCCACATCTCGGCGCGGCTGGTCGCCGACACGGCGCATCTGAAGGACATTCTGCAACGAGTGGCCGATCTCAACCTCCGAGAGATCTTCGTCATCGGAGGTGATGCCAAAGAGCCGGTCGGCGCGTTCGCCGGCGCCCTCGACCTCCTCCGTGCCATGGCCGAGCTGGGCCACAATGTCGGCGAGATCGGCGTCGCCGCGTATCCCGAGCACCATCCGCTCGTCGACGATGAGACCCTTCGTCAGGCGCTGCGAGAGAAGCAGCGCTTCGCTACCTACATGGTCACCCAGATCTGTTTCGACGCGCGCGTGATTACCCGATGGCTTGGCAAGATGCGGCAGGAAGGAATCCAGCTGCCCGTGTACATTGGACTTCCCGGTGCGGTCGACGCCAAGCACCTGTTACGAATCTCGATGAAGATCGGGGTAGGCGATTCCGTGCGATTTCTGTCCAAGCACATCAGCCTGGCAGCCGGACTCTTCAGGCATACCGGCTATCAGCTTGATGAGCTGGTCGACAACTTAGCCCCAGCCGTTGGAGATCCGCGGTACAAGA
>Ga0207416_1003006_pt1 | contig 16958 bp, 13 predicted proteins | sample PaiPotPPM11metaG_FD_184107 | JGI IMG/M metagenome (GOLD analysis project Ga0207416, IMG submission 184107) | Iron sulfur acid spring bacterial and archeal communities from Banff, Canada, to study Microbial Dark Matter (Phase II) - Paint Pots PPM... ...
GCCAGCCATCAGCCCGCAGTCGCGTAGGCATCGGTGATGGTCTCGGTGACCGAGCCGCCCGCCGCATCAGTGGCGCCGGTGCGCAGCGTCACGTCACAGCCTTTCGGCTCGCTGAACCCGAGCCGGAACTGGCCGCTCCCCAGCGAGGTCACGGCCGCCTTCTGCCAGCTCGTTCCGCCGTTGCAGGATGCCCACGCGGCGGCTCTGGTGATCACCGCGGCAGTGGCGAGCTGGATGTGGCCCACGCTCAGGTCGATGGTCTGCGCCCCGGCCGGCACCGTGCCGTTCAGATGCATCCCATTGACCTGGTAGTCCAGGGTCATCATGGACTGCACGCGGCACCGGCGCTCCGGCACCGGGATCCCCTGCACCCTCTTGAGCGAGCAGTACCAGTCGTGCGGGACCGTGGCGGCGGGATCGGGCGCGGATCGCCAGGTCCACACCGTATGGGTGACTCTCGACAGCTTGTAGTCGGGGCCGTTCCAGGCGGCGTCGAAGGTGAACATGACGACCGACGGCTTGCTGCTCAGCGTCACCGGGGGAATCCCGCTGGCACCTACCGGGCCGCTGGCGATCTTGACCCCGTTCTGGTCGATCGTATACGTCACCGTGGACTTCGTGCCCGGGTTCACCGTCCCCGCGACGTGGCCGGGCACGTTATCGCCGAACAGATGGGGCGTCACGGTCAGCGCGTTCCCCGCCCTGAGGGCAGACGGCTGCTCCCAGAAGTAGGCTCCGCCGGCACCGCCCGCACTGTAGGCCGGCTCGGGGTGCAGCGGGTAGCGGTTCCAGTCCACTACCTGATGCTCTCCTGGCCGGAAGCTCCGCCCGGTCAGGTCCACCTGGCCACCCGGCGGATTCGGCTGGTCCGGGCCGCCGTCGGCGAACATAGCCTGCCAGGCGAGTGAGGCGCCGGCCGAGTAATACTGGATCAGCCCGCCCGGCAGCGCGAGCGGCCCGAAGTAGAATCCGGGCGCGTTCTGGTCGGGGAACTCTCCGAAGTTGAGCCAGGAACCGCTGGCCTTGGCGTCCTCGTAGTACTCATCGGTCACCGTCGCGAGGGCCGACGCCTTCACCACGTACCGCTGCGGCGGGACGGTCCCCGGCGCGTCGGCATAGTCCAGGTTGTACACGTACGGAGTCACCCCGGCTGCGGTCCCGATCGCCACCCCGGAGACCAGGCACTGCACCGAGCCGACGGCCGGCTTGGCCGACATCGGGCTGACCCATATGTGGCCAGGCGCGTCGTACCAGCCCACCCCGGCGAACTGACCGTGTTCGCCGGTGAAGTCCATCTGGAATGTCACGGCCTCCTGCTTGGCTGGCCGAGGAGTAGCCATCGCGACCTCACTGGTCGCGGCCAGCGCGGCGGTATGCACCGTGGTGTTCTGCTTCACCGTGACCTCAGCGAGGACATCCAGATACGACGAGCCGCCGCTGGTGGCGTACTTGGTGAAGTCGCCGATCACCCAGTACGTGGCCGTCGGCACGCTGAACGTGGCGGAACCGTCGTGGAACGCGCCGATTTGCGGGAGGTTCACGTTCGGGTCGCCCGCATCGAACACCCACGCGGTATCGCCGCTGTCCGGCTTTCCGGACAGGTTGGTGCCCGTCACCTTAAGCGTGTACCTCGATCCGGCCGAACGGGTGGCCGACGGCGCGGCGGGGCGCCCCGCCCCGGCGAGCGTGATGGCGGTATTCCCGGCGAACAGGCCGTCCGCGCCGTATCGGCCGCTGGCCAGGTCGAGCCGGGACTGCCGCGCCAGCGCCGCGCCGAACGCCCGGGCGGACCCGGCGGTTAGGTACCCCCGGGCGAAGCCACTGCCCTGCGAGGTGATGGTCACCCCGGGCAGCGACGGCGTTGCCCCGCGGAACGTGATCTGGACCGGCAGCCTGCCGTCTGTCTCGGCGCGCCGCAGCAGCGTCACATTGAACAGGCTCGGGTCTAGCCCGTGTCCCAGATAGGGCAGCGCATCCGCCGGCATCTCCTCGGTGGTGCCGCCGGAGTGCAGGCCGACCAGGGCATCACGGCCGGACAACGACGGCCGGACAACGATCGCGGTCCGGCCGTCCGGCCCCGGCGCCACCGTCAGCCGCTCGCCGTCGATCAGCACCACGGTGTCTGCGCTCACTGGCGCCGGCCGCGAGCCCGTGGCGATTCTCGCGGTGGCGGCCCGCGCCCCGGCGGCCTGCGCCGCGGTGGCGGACGCCACCGCGATCACCAGGCCGGTGGCCAGGCAGGCCAGGGTGAACTTTCGTTGTCGCATGCGTATGTCTCCTAATCATGGTGGGGTTATCTGGGTGCCCATGGGGTCGTGCCTGGCGCGGGTTCAGCACATGTTTTTGTATTGGGGTATGACCCTGGGCAGCCGGTTGGTCCATTCGGCGGCCAGGACGGTCTCGGGGGCTTGTCCGTAGCCGTTGGCCCATGTCTGGCTGCGGATCAGCCCGGTCGCGGGGTCGATGACCACAGTGGTCGGCCCCGGGTCGTCGGGGAATACCAGGATCTGCCCGCCGGGGGCGCCGCCCTGGGCGTGCACGCCGGGGAAGGTGGCGAGCGCCCGGTAGGCCGCGGCGCGGACCTGCGGAGGGGCCGGGACCAGGAGTTGCAGCGCGAGCAGGGCATCTATCTCTGCGCCCTGGCGGGCGGGGGTGCCCTTTTCATTGGCGTTGGCGTAGGTGGCGATCGTGGCCTTCAGCGCGGCGGGACTGGCGGGCCAGTGCTGGACCAGGTCGTAGGTCCACGGCGGCGTGGTCCGCGGGTTGCCCAGGCCGAACCCCGAATAGCCCGGAGCCTCGCTGCCGTTCACCACCGTCGTGCCGCTCGGCATCTGTGTCCCGGTCCGGCACGGTTGCGGGCTGATCCAGGAGTTCCCGTCGCGGGCATCCCACTGGTCGCTGGCGAAGTTGCTGGGCGTCCCGTTGTTCGGGGTTCCGGCGTCGATGGTGGGGGAGTTGATAAAGAAGTGCCAGTACCGGGCGGGATGCTGGCGGGCCACAGCGGCCGCGGCGGCGAACAGGATCTGGCGGGCGGTCGGCTGGGCGGCCGCGTGCTGCCGGTGAGCGGCCGCGTGATGGCGGGCCGGCGGCCAGCCGCTCGGGCCGCCGACCGGAACCACGACTCCCAGCATGACCGCGGCCACGGTTGCCGCGGCCGCCGCGACAGCACTCGCCACGGTGACCCGCCAGCGGCGGTTGGCGTGCCGGGGCCGGTCCGCCGCGATGGCCGGGGACATCTCCTCGAGCAGGACGGACCGAATCCGCTCCTGCCGTTCGGGACTGAGCCGCTGGGGCGGCGGAAACACATCTTTGACGTCCATGTCCTTCACTCCCCCGTGTCCGGGTGGCCGAGTTCGCGGCGCAGCCGCGACAGCCCGCGCGAGAGCCGGGACTTGACCGTCCCGGCCGGGATGCCCAGCGCCACCGCCGCCTGCCTATTGGTCAGCCCCGCGCCGACGCAGAGTTCGATCACGGCTCGTTCCCGGGCCGGCAGCATGGCCAGGACCGGAAGCGCGGCCGCCATCTGCCGCTCGGCGTCCACGCGCGCCGCGACCGTCTCAGCCGGGTCACTCACCACCTCGGGCTGCACGATCCGGGCCAGCGCCGCGGCGTAGCGCCGCTGGGCCCGGCGCGTGTTCCGCAGCACGTTGTTCGCAATCGCCAGCAGCCACGGCAGCGCGTCAGCGCCGGCCTCCGGCCCCGATGCCCTGCGCCGCCACGCGGTCAGGAACGTTGCGGCGGTTATCTCCTCGGCCAGCGACCACGAGCCGAGCCGGCGGAAGCAGTGGTTATAGACCGCGTGGCAATGCTGCTCGTACAGGCCGCTGAACCGGTCTCGTGCCGAAGCCGCGGCCGCGGCATGCCCGTCGCCGACGATTTGCGCCGCTCTCATACCCCTCTTGTGTCCAGACCACGTCATACGGTTCCCGGCGGGAAACTTTGCTGGCGGTCTGCCGCTGCCGGCGGGTCGGCGAGTTCAGCGCCCGGCCGCGACGACCTGGAGCGTCGCGAGGGTCGGGTCGGCCGCGTAAGCGATGCGGCCGCCGTCGGCCGCGACCTCGCGCAGCGCGTCCAGGGCCGCCGCGGTGATCAGTTCGCCGGGCGCCAGGACCGGCACACCGGGCGGGTAGGGCGCGATCAGCTCGGCGCTGACCCGGCCCACCGCGGCCTGCGCCGGCACGGTCTGGTTCGGGGCGAAGAACGCCTCCCGCGGCGCCAGCACGGTCTGCGGGACCACGGTCCACGCCGCGGCCGGGGCCGGGTGCCGGGGCGCGCCGCGGTGCCGCTCGACCGCGGCCACCAGCGTGTCCACGAAGGCGCTGACCTGGTCCTCGTCGTCGGCCAGGGTCACGATCGGGACCACGGTGTCCCGGTCGGCCATCTCCACCGGCATCCCGGCGGCGATCAGGTCGCGCTCGACCGCGATGCCGTGCGCGCCGGTCCCGGCCAGCAGCACGACCAGCTTGGCGGGCTCGACGCCGGGGCCGTCGAGCACGTCGAGCCCCGGCACCTGGCGCAGCCGTTGCCGGGCCGCGGCCACCGAGCGGAGCAGCCGCGCGCACAGGTCCTTGCCGTCCCGGGCCAGCAGCGCCCGGGCGGCGTCGATGCTCGCCATGATCGACCCCGTCGGGCTCGTGGTGTGGGTGGCCTCGAACGCCCGGTCCAGCCGCGCCGCCTCCAGCAGGCCGGTGCGGGCCAGCACCAGCGCGGCCTGGGAGTAGGCGGGCAGCGCCTTGTGCGCGCTGGTCACCACCGCGTCCGCGCCGGCCGCGATCGCGTGCGGCGGCAGGTCGGGATGAAAGCCCAGGTGCGCGGCCCACGCCGCGTCCACCACGAGCGGGACCCCGGCCTCGTGGGCGGCGGCCGCGTGACCGGGCAGGTCCCCAATCGTTCCGACGTATGAAGGGTCCCCCAGGAACACGGCGCACGCGTCCGGGTGGTCCGCCAGCGCGGCCCGGACGGTGTCGACCGCTACCGCCGCGGGCAGCCCGGACGCGGGGTCCATCTCCGGGCGCACCCACACCGGCCGCAGCCCGGCCAGCACCAGGCCGAGCAGCAGCGAGCGGTGCAGCGTCCGGGTGATGATGATCTCCTGCCCGGGCGAGCCCACGGCCAGGGCCAGCGCCTGGTTACCGTGCGTCGACCCGGCGACCGAGAACCGGCACCAGTCCGCGCCCCAGAGCCGGGCCGCCCGGGCCTCGCCTTCGGCCCGCAGCGTGTCGGCGCCCTTGATCGTGTCCAGCGCGCCGTACAGCGGCGCGTCGCCGGCCACCACCGCCCCGACCAGGTCCTGACGCTGCTTGTGCCCCGGCACGCACATGGGCGTGAGCTCGCCCGCCGCCACCCGCCCGGTGAACGTCAGCCAGGCGTCGAGCAACGGCGCGTCGTCCCGCAGCCCCCGCGGGTCCCGGGGATCCGGCATCTCCCGATAAGTCACCCGCCCAGTCTGCCTGACCTGGCGCAAAGCCGACCACGGCGCCGGGGGCGACCGAGAGTTGCTGAGTCGGTGCGCGCCAGGACCAGGTAGCCGCAGGCGAGGGCCGCCGTCGCCCAGGCCAGGAGGATGGCCATCCCGGCCCACGGGCCGAACGGACGGCCGAACCGGGTGCCGGGCGGCCCGGTCAGGTGCATGATGACCGCGCCAGCCTGGTCGGGCAGATAGTCGATGGCCTTCTGCACCCCCGGGACGTTCCCCAGACCCTGCGAGTCGAGGAACAACAGCGGCAGCATGACGCCGAGCGTGCGGGCCGGGCTGCGCAAGATCGCGGTGACGCCCATGGCCAGCCCGCAGATCAGCGTGAGGTAGAGGCAGGCGCCGACGGCGGCCTCCAGGACGCCCGGCGCTCCGGGCGACGTGCGATGCGGGCCGAGGGCTTGTTGCGCCGCGAAGAACGTGGCGGTCACGGTGACCAGCGCGGTGGCCGCCGCCACGAGCAGTCCCGCGGCCACCTTGGCGGCGTAGAACAGGCCGCGTCGCGGCACGGCCGTCAGGGACACCAGGATCGTCCCCCACGTGTACTCGCTGCCCACCACCGTCGCCCCGAACGCGACCAGGGGAAGCTGGCCGAGACTGAGGCTGTAGAAGGTCGCGAAGAGCGGGTCGAAGTCACGGCGCTGGCTGGGCGGCAGGTGCGGAAAGCTGACGCGCAGGCTCAGGCTGACCGCGTATCCCAGGCCGGCGCTGATCAGCAGCGTGAGCGGCAGCGTCCACGCGGTCGACCTGACGGTACGGATCTTGGTTAGTTCGGCGGTGATCACGGGACGGAACCGGCTCATCCGCCGCACGCTACGGACGGCTCCCGCTCGCCGTCTGCACCGGAAAGGATCCCTCGCGAGTAACGAAAGTTGACACCGCGTGCGCCGCGTAGCCTGCTCACCATGAGCGGGTACCTCTACGCGGTCGCGTGCGCCGCGCTCCTGTGCGCCTGTTACAGCGCCGGGCGATCCGCGCTCTCGCCGTGGCGAACGGCCGGGGTCGCCGCCGGGGCGCTTTGCGTGCCCGCGGCCCAATTCGCGCTCCGTCCCGTCGGCGCGGTCGCCGTAACCGGGTTCGTCTCCGCTTACCTCGTGTTCGCGGTGCTCCCGCTGCTGGCCGGGAGGTACGTGGCTCAGCAGCGCAAAGTCGCTGACCAAGAGCGGCTGCGCGAGCGTGTGCGCATCGCCCGAGACATGCACGACTCGCTGGGCCGGCGCCTCAGCCTCGCCGCGGTCCAGGCGGCAGCGCTCGAGGTGTCCGACCTTCCCGCGCCGCAGCGCGAAGCCGTGGCCCGGCTCGCCACGGCGATCCGCGCCGGCGTCACCGAACTCCACGAGGTCCTGGACGTCCTCCGCGGCGAGCGCGCGCCCGCCCGCGGGACATCCGCGATTGGCGGCCTGGTCGAGGAATTCCGCCTCGCCGGAGCGGCCGTGTCAACGCGGTCGCGCGGCACGCCAGTACCGCTGCCGGCGCCGGCGGACCAGGCCGCCTACCGCGTCGCCGAGGAGGGCCTGACCAACGCCGTCAGGCACGCCCCCAGCAGGCCCGTCAGCGTCACGGCCGCGTGGGAGGCCGACTCGTTCATGCTTACGGTCACCAACCCGGCCGGCGGCTGCGCCTACGACCCGGGGTCGGGGCTCGCCGACCTGGCCCTGCGAGTGCAGGAGGCCGGCGGCTTCCTGGACCACGAATTGTCCGGCGGGCTTTTCCGGCTGCACGCAGTCCTGCCGACCGCGCCGGGGCCGGGAACCAGGCGGAGGTCCGGCGTAACCGCGCTCGGCCTCGCCGGGGGCATTCTGCTGCTCGTGATCCTCCCGGTCACCGTCGCGGTGGGAATGCGCTGAGATGATCAAAGTGCTGATCGCCGACGACGAGGCCCTGGTCCGGGCGGGCATCCGCAGCGTGCTGGAATCGGCCGGCGACATCGCGGTGGTCGCCGAGGCCGGCGATGGCCGCGCGGCGGTCGACGCCGCGCTCGGCAGCGGTCCCGACGTCGCGCTCATCGACATCAAGATGCCGGTCCTCGACGGGCTGGCCGCGGCCAGAGAAATCCGCCGCCACCGTCCGGGCGTCCAGGTCGTGATGTTGACGTCGTTCGCGACCCCGCCGAACGCCCAGCAGGCGATCCAGGCCGACGCCGCCGGGTTCGTCGTCAAGAGCTGCGGACCCGATGAGCTGATCCGCGCGGTCCGGGCCGCGCGTGCGGGACACGCATACCTGTCTCCGCAGGTGACGCGCTTCGTGCTCGAGATGATCCCGCCGCGCTCCGAGGCCGCCCGCAGGCAGGCGGCCGCGGCCCGCCTGGCGACGCTGAGCCCGCGCGAGTCCCAGGTCATGTCGCTGCTCAGCGAGGGCCTGCCCAACGCCCCGATTGCCCGACGGCTGCGGATGAGCGAGGCCAGCACCAAGACCTACGTGAGCCGTATCCTGGCCAAGCTCGGCTGCGCCAACCGGGTCCAGGCCGCCCTTCTGGCCCGCGACGCCGGGGTACGAGGACGGCCGGCCCTTCCCGAAGGTGATCCCGGACCGCCGCGGCGCCCGCCGCGCCCATGACCTGAATAATCCAGCTCGGCCCGATATCGTTCAAAGATCATTTATTTGCCGGAACGGTATCCCGCGGCCCCGGCCCCTCGAGCGCCGCGTTCCGGCGCGACAGGCCGGTGCGGCAATCGGTGCGAGTGCAGGCGCGGCGGCCGGGGAACGATGCAGGTCAGGCGGTGACCGGTCCCGTGCGAGACTGGATCAGGTACCCGACCGCGGCCTCGAGGTGGTGATCGCAGTTGTCAGCGCAGGACATGGACTCGCTGGACGTGCCCGGTGACGGGCCCGGCATAGACGGCAACGGCCTCGGGGAGTTCTCGCCGTACCCGCCGATCGCCGATTACGGGTTCCTGTCCGACTGCGAGGTGACGGCGCTGGTCGCGCCGAGCGGCTCGATCGAGTGGATGTGCCTGCCGCGGCTGGACAGCCCGAGCGTGTTCGGCTCGCTGCTGGACCGCGACGCCGGATGGTTCCGGTTCGGGCCCGAGGACGTGACGGTCCCGGCCGACCGCCGCTACCTGCCCGGCACGATGGTCCTGGAGACGAGCTGGGACTGCGGCGAGGGCTGGATCATCGTCCGGGACTGCCTGGTCATGGGTCCGTGGCGGCACGAGCATCCGGAGCGCACCACGCACACCCGGCCGCCGACCGACTACGACGCCGAGCACACCCTGCTGCGGATGGTCCGGTGCGTGAACGGCTCGGTCCAGCTCACGCTGGACTGCGAGCCGGTGTTCGACTACGGCCGCCAGCGCGCCCGGTGGAGCCACACCGACCGGGGCTACCAGCAGGCCATGATCCGGCCGGAGGGCGGCGACCTGCGGCTCTCCCTGACCTCCGACATCCGCATCGGGCTGGAGGGACCGAGCGCGCGGGCCCGCACGCTGCTGCGCGAGGGCGATACCCGGTTCTGCGCACTGTCCTGGGGCAGCCGCACCCCGCCCGAGGACTACGAGGAGGCCTACAAGCGCCTGACCTGGACCGCTCACCACTGGCAGCACTGGCTGGCCCGGGGCAGCTTCCCCGATCACCGCTGGCGCCCGCACCTGACCCGCAGCGCGCTGACGCTCAAGGGGCTCACGTTCGCCCCGACGGGCGCGATCGCGGCCGCCGCCACCACCTCGCTCCCGGAGACGCCGCGCGGCGAGCGGAACTGGGACTACCGCTACAGCTGGATCCGCGACGCCACGTTCGCGCTCTGGGGGCTGTTCACGCTCGGGTTCGAGTGGGAGGCCAGCGACTACTTCGCGTTCATCACCGACCTGGTCGAGCGGGACCGGGGCAACCTGCAGATCGTCTACGGCATCGACGGCCGGTGCGACCTGGACGAGGAGGTGCTCGAGCACCTGCACGGCTACCAGGGCGCGCGGCCGGTCCGCGTGGGCAACGCCGCCTACCGGCAGCAGCAGAACGACGTGTGGGGCGTCGTGCTCGACTCGCTGTACCTGCACACGAAGTCCCGCGACCGGCTCGACGAGCGGGTCTGGGAGATGGCCCGCCATCAGGTGGAGCACGCGCTCGAGAGCTGGCGCGAGCCGGACTGCGGCATCTGGGAGATCCGCGGCGAGCGGCGCCACTTCACCTCGTCCAAGCTGGCCTGCTGGGTCGCGGCCGACCGCGGCGCGCGCCTGGCCCGGCTGCGCGAGGACACCGACACCGCCCGCCTGTGGCAGAAGGCCGCCGACGAGATCCACGCCGACATCTGCGCGAACGCCCTGGACGAGCGCGGCGTGTTCACCCAGCACTACGCGACCGACGCCCTCGACGCCTCAGTGCTGCTGATGCCCCTGGTCCGGTTCCTGCCGCCGGACGACCCGCGGATCCGCAACACGGTGCTCGCGATCGCGGACGAACTGACCCGCGACGGCCTGGTCCTCCGCTACCAGACGAGCGAGACCGACGACGGGCTGTCCGGCGAGGAGGGCGCGTTCACGATCTGCTCGTTCTGGCTCGTCTCCGCGCTCTCGGAGATCGGCGAGCACCGGCGGGCGCGCGACCTGTGCGAGAAGGTCCTCTCCTACGCCAGCCCGCTGCTGCTGTACGCGGAGGAGATCGACCCGCGGTCCGGCCGTCACCTGGGCAACTTCCCCCAGGCGTTCACGCACCTGGCCCTGATCAACGCGGTCATGCACGTCATCACCAACGAGCGGATGGCCGAGCGCCTGGCCGCCGGCGGCGGCGCCACGGTCATCCCCCGCCCGGTCTAGCTGACCCGCCCGGCGACTCGTCCTGCCAGCGCTGGCGCAGGCCCGCCAGCGCCTCGGGGATGATCTCGCCGCTGACCCGGAGCCGGGCCAGGCCCCCGTCGGGGATCGCGTCCAGCCGCACGTGCGTGGCCACGGGCGACCCCTCGATCAGGAACCGGTGCCGCGTGTCGGGCTGCACCCGCGTCCGGGCCAGCACCTCCCGCCACGCCGACTCCAGCCCGGGCCCGCCCCCCGCGTCGTCCCGGGCGTCGGCGGCGTCCCGGGCGTCGGCGGCGAGGAGCCGGATCCAGCCCGGGGCGTTGCCCACGAACCAGGACGTGTCGATCTCCACGTGCCGCAGCACCCCGGGCGCGGCCAGCGCGATGATCAGGTAGTCGTGGCCGGGGCCGCGCCGGCGCGCGTTCTCCCAGCCGTCGGCCATGCCCGTGGCCCGGCCGGGCCGGATCACGTTGGCCGCCGAGGCGTAGAACGCATCCGAGCAGCCGGTGACCCGGCCGCCGTTCTCCGTGGCCGCGAGGTCGATGGTCCCGGTCAGGAAGCGCGGGTCGGGCCGCGCGGTCCCGTGCACCCGCAGCCGGGCCACGCCGCCGTCCGGGTAGATCGACAGCCGGACGTGGGTGAACCGCCGCCGGTCGGCGACCGGGTACGGGTTGGCGGCATCGCCCCGGGCATCGGTCCTGGCCACCAGCGTCTCCCAGGTCATCGCGGCCAGCTCGGCCGGGGACGGGTACCCCTCGGCCCCGAGGGCCTCCACCGACACCAGCGGCGGGTAGTTGCCCCGGAAGAACGACGTGTCCACGATCACCCCGTGTACGACGCCGGGCACGCCGAGCCGGACGATCGCGTGGTCGTGCCCGGGTTCGCGCCGCCGGCGGGTCTCCCAGCCGTCGTAGATCTTGCCCCGCGGCCCGAACGCCCCGGCCGCGAAGACCGGCGCCTCCGGCTTGATCAGGTTCTCCTTCTCGGCGAACAGCTCGTCGCTGGCCGCGACGACGCTGCCACCGAGCCGGCGCGACGCCAGGTCGGGCAGGCTCGCGAACTCGCGCCCGGCGGCCTGCGGCCCGCTCATCCGGCCTCCCCGGCCCGGGTCAGCAGCCGGCCGGCGGGCCGCTCGCCGGAGACCGGCGTGCCCCGCAGCCAGGTCCGGCGGACCACGCCGTGCAGCCGCTGGCCAGCGTACGGAGTGACCGGATGCCGGTGGTGCAGCCGCTCCGGCGCGACGGTGAAGCTCTCCTCCGGCGCGAACGCCACCAGATCCGCGTCCCGGCCCGGCGCGATCCGGCCCTTGCTTTCCAGGCCCGCGAGGTTCGCCGGGCCGGCCGCCATCCACCGGGCCACCTCGTCCAGCCCGTGGCCCCGCGCCCGGGCGTGCGTCCAGACCACGGGCAGCGCGACCTGCACCGACGAGATCCCGCCCCAGGCCGCGGCGAAGTCTCCCTCGTCCAGCCGCTTGAGCGCCGGGGGGCTGGGCGAGTGATCGGATACCACCATGTCGATGACCCCCTCACCGAGCGCCCGCCAGAGCCGCTCGCGGTTGGCCCGCTCGCGGACCGGCGGGCAGCACTTGAACACGGTCGCGCCGTCCGGGATGTCCTCGGCGGCCAGCGCGAGGTAATGCGGGCAGGTCTCGGCGGTGATCCGCACTCCGCGCCGCCGGGCGCCGGCGAGCGGCGCGAGCGCGTCCGCCGCCGACAGGTGCAGCACGTGCGCCCGGGCCCCGGTGCGCTCCGCGAGCTCGATGACCCGCGTAATCGCGGCCACCTCGGCGGCGCCGGGCCGCGACCGCAGGAACGCCCCGTACCCGCGCCCCTCCGCGGGCGGCGCGGCCGCGATCACCGCCGCGTCCTCCGCGTGCACGAGCACCACGCTGCCCAGTTCGGCGGCCTGCCGCAGCACGCGTTCCAGGCCCCGTTCATCCAGCGGAGGGAACTCGGGTACGCCGGAGTCGACGAGAAAAACCTTGATTCCGAACGCTCCCGCCCCGTGCAGTCCCGGCAGCCGGCCGACACTGCCGGGCACGGCTCCGCCCCAGAAGCCGGTGTCCACGTGCACCCGGCCGGCCGCGGCCGCCCGCTTGGCCCGCAGCGCGGCCGCGCCGGTGGTGGGCGGGATCGAGTTCAGCGGCATGTCGATGATCGTGGTGATCCCGCCGGCCGCGGCGGCCCGGGTGGCGGAGGCGAACCCCTCCCAGTCGGTCCGGCCGGGCTCGTTGACGTGCACATGGGTGTCGACCAGCCCGGGGAGCAGCACCTCGTCGTCCGCCAGCACGAACTCCGCCGCGGGCGCCTCCCCCGTGCGCGGCCCGGCCGGGGCATCGTAGGGGGCGTCGTAGCGTCCAATGCCGGCGATCACGCCGTCCCGGATCGCGACCGAAGCCGCGCGGGTACCGCCGGGCAGGACCACGCGGCGGGCGCGGATCACCAGGTCCGCGCCGGCCGCACGCGGGTCGCGGCCCGCGATCATGGACGCCGGCCGGTGCGCGCCAGGGCCTCGAGGGCCGCGTGGTCCAGGCCGGTCAGCCCGGTCACCTCGGCCTGCGACGCGGCGCCGCAGTCCACTCCCCGCCGCAGGAAACCGGCCAGCGCGCGGGCGGTGGCCGGCTCTTCGAGGATGCGGCCGTCGGCTCCGCCGGCGGCGCCGGCGTACGAGCGCAGCCGGGCGGCCGCATCCGGCAGCCCCTCGCGGAAGAACCCGAACGTGGCCGCGAACCGGCTGGCGAGCTGGGCCGGATGCAGGTCCCAGCCCTGGTAGAAGCCGCGGTCCAGGGACCGCCGGACCAGCCGGGCGTGCCGCCGCCAGGCCTCGGTGACCTGGTCCCGGCCGCCTTCGGGCAGCACGTTCGACGAACCGTCGGACAGCCGCACCCCGGTGCCCGCCGCGGCCACCTGCATCACCGCGCGGGCGTGATCGGCCGCCGGATGCTCGATGCTCTGTAGGTGCGGCGCGATCCCCAGCGCGGCGCTGTAGTCGTAGGTGCCGTAGTGCAGGCCGCAGAGCCGGCCGCCGGCCGCGGGCACGCACCGGGCGATGACCGCGGTCCCGTCGGCACCGAGGATGACCTGCGGGGTCTCCACCTGGACCTCGAAGACCAGCCGCCCGGCCGGCAGGCCGTGCGCCTGCTCCAGCGCCGAGCACAGCCGGGCCATGGCCGTGACCTGGTCCGCCGATGTCACCTTGGGCAGCGTGATCGCGAAGCCGGCCGGCAGCGGCCCGCGAGCCAGCAGCCCCCCCAGGAACTCGTGCAGGGTACGGACCGCCCGCGGCCGGGTGGCCGGCTCCAGGCTCTTGGCCCGCAGGCCGGTGAACGGCGGCGCGGTAGCCGCGGCTGCTTCGGCGGCCAGGCAGGTCCCCGCGGACCGGGCGTCGGCGTCCTCGGCCTCGTCGCCGCGGTCGCCGTAGCCGTCCTCGAAGTCCAGCCGCAGGTCCTCGACCGGCTCCGCGCCGAGCTTGGCCAGCACCCGCGAGCGCACGTCCGCGGCCAGGCCGGCCGGCAGGTCCATGGCCCGGCCAAACTCCTCCGGGCTCGGCGCCCAGGTCTCGAGCGCCGCGAGCGCCTGTTCCCCCCACTGCGCGGCCAGCCCCGGGCCGAACCGGTCGGCCGGCACGTACACGGTGTGCACGGGCTGGCGCCCCGGCCGCGGCCCGGGGTAGCCCTGCTCCAGCGCCCGGTCGGACTCGGCCAGGATCTCGTCGGCCTCGGCCAGCATCTCCGCCAGCGACGGGCGCGGGCCGTCCGGGCCGACCGTCACGCTACTCCGGTGATGTGCTCGGGCCGGACCGGGATCCGGCATAGGTCGCGCCCGGTGGCGGCCCGGATCGCGGCGGCGATCGCCGGGCCGGAGGAGATCGTGGGCGCCTCGCCGACCCCGCGCAGCCCGTAGGGCGCGTGCGGGTCGGGGTACTCCAGCACCTCGATCCGCATGGGCGGCATGTCCAGGATCGTGGGGATCAGGTAGTCGGTGAACGAGGGGTTCGCGATCCGCCCGTCCCGCACCTGGATCTCCTCCATGATGGCCAGGCCGAGGCCCTGCGCGGTGCCGCCCTGGATCTGGCCCTCGACCGCCTGCGGGTTCATGGCCTTGCCCACATCCTGGGTGCAGGCCAGCTCGATGACCTTGACCAGGCCCAGGTCGGCGTCGACGTCGACGACCGCGCGGTGCGCGGCGAACGCGTACTGCACGTGGGCGAAGCCCTGGCCGGTCTCCGGGTCGACCGGGCGGGTGGGCCGGTGCCGCCACTCCACGGTCTCCTCCAGGATCTCGTCGCCCACGATCTCGGCGATCGAGCCCAGCAGGCCCCCGGCGTCGGACACGACCTGCCCGCCGGCCAGCCGCAAGCCGCTGGCCGTGCGGCCGAGCCGGCGCTGGGCCAGCCCGAGCACCCGGTCCCGGACCTGCTCGCACGCGGCCTTGACCGCGCCGCCGGTCACGTAGGTCTGGCGGGACGCGGAGGTCGAGCCGCCGGAGCCGGCCGTGGTGTCCTTCGGGTGGACCACGACGCGGTCCACGCCGAGTTCGGTGCGGCAGATCTGCTGCTCGACGGTGACCAGGCCCTGACCGACCTCGGCCGCGGCCGTGTGCACGGTCACCATCGGCTCGCCGCCGGTCACCTCGAGCCGGACCCGCGCCGTGGAGTAGTCGTCGAAGCCCTCGGAGAAGCCGACGTTCTTGTACGCGACCGCGTAGCCGACGCCGCGCACCACGCCCTCGCCGTGGGTGGTGTTGGACACCCCGCCCGGCAGGCCGCGCAGGTCCGCGTGCGTGCCGCTGGCCGGGGGCAGCGGCATGTCCCGCAGGCGGGTGAGCAACTCGGCGACCGGGGCCGGGCTGTCCACGATCTGCCCGGTGGGAGCCTCGCAGCCCTGGCTCATCGCGTTGCGCCGCCGCACCTCGACCGGGTCCAGGCCCAGGGCCGCGGCCAGCTTGTCCATCTGCGCCTCGTAGCCGAACGCGGCCTGCACCGACCCGAAGCCGCGCATCGCGCCGCACGGCGGGTTGTTGGTGTAGACGCCGTAGGCGTCGACCCGCACGTTCGGCACCACGTACGGGCCGATGCCCATGGTTCCCGCGTTGCCGACCACGGCCGGGGTGCTGGAGGTGTAAGCGCCGCCGTCGAGGTAGATCTCCGCCTTGACGTAGACCAGCCGCCCGTCGGACGTGGCCCCGTGCTCGTAGCGCATCTCGGCGGGATGGCGGTGGACGTGGCCGAAGAACGATTCCTCGCGGTTGTAGACCATCTTGACCGGCTTGCCGGTGTGCAGCGCCAGCATGCACGCGTGTACGTGCATGGACAGGTCCTCGCGCCCGCCGAACGCGCCGCCCACCCCGGCCAGCACCAGCCGGACCCGGTCGGGCGGCAGCCCGAGCGCGGCGCAGATCTGCCGCTGGTCGACGTGCAGCCACTGGGTGGCCACGTACAGCTCGACCCCGCCCTCGCCGTCCGGCACGGCCAGGCCCGCCTCCGGCCCGAGGAACGCCTGGTCCTGCATCCCGACCGAGTACGTCCCGGTCACCACGACCTCGGCCGCGGCCCCGAGGTCGCCCTTGCGGAGCTTGAGGTGGCGGACCAGGTTGCCCTGCGGGTGCAGGCTCGGCGCGGCCGGGTCCAGCGCCTGCCGGGCCGAGGTGACCGGCGCCCGGACCTCGTAGTCCACCACGATCTTCTTGGCCGCCTGACGCGCGATCTCGGGATGGTCCGCGGCGACCAAGGCCACCGGCTCGCCCTGGTAGCGGACGACGTCGGTGGCCAGCACCGGCTGATCGGCCAGTTCCAGGCCGCAGACGTTCTGCCCGGGGACGTCGGCGTGGGTCAGCACGGCGTACACCCCGCCGGTGGCCAGCGCCTCGCCGATCGCGATCGACTTGATCGTGGCGTACGGGTGCGGGCTGCGCAGCGTGACCCCCCAGATCATGTCGTCCATCCACAGATCGCTGCCGTAGGCGAACTGCCCGGTCACCTTCGGCCCCGCGTCCGGACGGCGGGCGCTCGCGCCCACGCCGCCAGCCGGTTCGCCCGGGCCCGCCGCAGCCCCCGGCGAGGTCCGGCCCGGCGAGCGCGTAGGCGTGGTCACCTCCCCATGCTCCCCCACACCCGCCCGCCTCGCGAGAGGCGGCCATGCCTAGCGGGCGCCCGGAGGCCGGCGGTCGGCCCAGAAGTGCATGGGTTGCCCGTCCCAGTGCTGCGGCTCCAGCCGGCCGTAGTCGGTCAGGCCAAGGTGCCGGGCCACAGCCTGCGAGGCCGCGTTGTCCTCGTGTATCCAGGCCACGACCGGGAGACCGGGTTCCAGCGACGCGGCTTCACGCTGCCCGGCGCGGGCTAGTTCGGTGCCGTAGCCGTGTCCCCAGTGCTGCCAGTCGAGGAGGTAGTAGAGGTTCCAGAACCTCTGACGCCGCTCAGCGCCGCCGACCCCGATCACCGCACCGGTCGAGCGCAGCCGGACGGTCCAGTAGCCAAGCCCGCTGGCGGCCCAGCGGGCGCTGAACCGCTCGATCCAGGCCCGGCTGGCCTGGAGGCTGTCCTTGGGCCCCTCGGGAACGTGCTCGTGGTTGCGTGGATCAGAGACGATCGGCTGCAGCGGATCCAGGTCGCCCGGCGTCAGGGCCCGGAGATCGAGACGGTCGGTCAGCAGGTGGCGGGGCCCCCGGGCGCCGGTCATGCCAGCGAGCGTAGCCCTCGGTGCCCGCCGACCACATCGCCCGGCGCCCCCGCTCCGAGCACAACGCCCCTGGCCCGCC
>Ga0207416_1003007_pt1 | contig 16952 bp, 20 predicted proteins | sample PaiPotPPM11metaG_FD_184107 | JGI IMG/M metagenome (GOLD analysis project Ga0207416, IMG submission 184107) | Iron sulfur acid spring bacterial and archeal communities from Banff, Canada, to study Microbial Dark Matter (Phase II) - Paint Pots PPM... ...
CCCCTGCTCGCCTGCGCGAAGATGTCGCATGAAAATAGATCACAACCCGATTGAACCATATGATGCCGATGAGTAGCGGGATTGGACAGGAGTTTCCGATTCTGGAGTTCGACCCGACGCGGGGGGCGATTATCGAGCCGTCGCGGGTGATAGCGCCGCTCGCGGAGGTGCCGGAGCACTGCGTCGTCTGCTTCTTTCAGGATGTCATCACGCAACTCCGACAGGATGGGCAGGCGCGCGAAATTGACTATATGCGGAGCGAAATTGGCGCGCATCCCTTGTATGAGATCGCGCATGATGGGCGGAAACTCGCCTTCTTCCACCCCGGCGTCGGCGCGCCGCTCGCCGCCGGTTTGCTCGAAGAGGTGATCGCCCGTGGCTGCCGGAAGTTCATCGCCTGCGGCGGTGCGGGCGTCCTCGCAGGGGAGATCACTGTCGGCCAGATCGTCGTGCCGACGAGCGCGGTGCGCGATGAAGGCACCTCGTACCACTATCTGCCGCCGAGCCGCGAGGTCGCCGCGACGCGAGAAGCGGTGGCGGCGATCGAGATCGTTTTGCGGAAGCACAAGGTATCCTACCGTACCGGCAAGACGTGGACAACGGATGGCCTCTACCGCGAGACGCCGCAAAAAATGGCCCTACGGAAGTCCGAGGGTTGCCTGACCGTCGAGATGGAAGCGGCAACGTTCTTCGCCGTCGCCCAGTTCCGCGGCGTGCAGTTCGGCCAACTGCTCTATGGCGGCGATGACCTATCGGGCGAGTGGGATTCCCGCGATTGGACGACCCATACCGTGCGCGAAAAACTCTTCTGGCTGGCAGCGGATGCCTGCCTGATGCTGTAGGGAGACGGGGATTGAACCACGAAGACATGAAGGACACGAAGAGGGGCAAAGAGAGAGAAAATAGGAGGATTGTGCGGCGATATTTCGACGTTGCGAACACTGGTGATCTCGATGCATTGGATGATCTGCTTGCCTCTGACGTGATTGATCATAGCGCCTATGCGGGACAGGCCGCCGGACGTGACGGATTCAAGGAGTTCTTCACCCTCTGGCGCAGCGCCTTTCCTGACCTCGTCTACACGATCGAGGACGAGATCGCGGACGGTGATCGGGTGGTCATACGCTGGACCGCACGCGGAACGCATCTCGGCAGGTATCATCACATTGCGCCAACAGGGAAACAGGTTACGATGAGCGGTATCCAGATCAACCGTCTTGCGGACGGCAAGATCGTGGAAGACTGGACGAGTTCCGATGAACTGGGGTTGCTCCGGCAACTCGGGGCAATAGCGGGTTGACACGGTATCGGCACGGGCCGGTATGACGAGTAGAGAGGGAGGACGTACACGATGCCTGCGATCATTTACTACGACAACGATGCGGATCTGAAATTACTCGACGGCAAGACCGTCGCGATCATCGGCTACGGCAGCCAGGGGCATGCGCACGCATTGAATCTGCACGATAGCGGCGTCAATGTTGTCGTCGGCCTGTACGAAGGGTCAAAGAGCAAGGCGAAGGCGGAGGCGGACGGCCTGACCGTCAAGAACACCGGCGACGCCGTGAAAGATGCCGACATCGTGATGATGCTCCTGCAGGACCACTTGCAGGGCAAGGTCTACAACGCTGATGTCGCGCCGAACCTTAAGCCGGGCGCGATGCTGATGTTCGCCCACGGGTTCAGCATCCACTATGGTCAGATCGTACCGCCGGAGAATGTGGACGTTTCGATGATCGCGCCGAAGGGGCCGGGCCATATCGTCCGCGATATGTATGTAGAAGGCGTCGGTGTCCCGGCGCTGATCGCGGTGCAGCAGGACCCAACGGGTACCGCCCATCAGCGCGCCCTCGCCTACGCGAAGGCGATGAAGGCGACGAAAGCGGGCGTCGTGCAGACGACCTTCAAGGAAGAGACGGAAAGCGATCTCTTCGGCGAGCAGGCTGTCCTCTGCGGCGGCGTCACCTCGTTGATCCGCAACGGCTTCGAGACACTGGTGAACGCGGGCTACCAGCCGGAAATCGCCTACTTCGAGGTTTTGCACGAGATGAAACTGATCGTGGACCTCATGTATCAGGGCGGCATGTCGTATATGCGGTACTCGGTCTCCGATACCGCAGAGTATGGTGACTACACCTCCGGCCCGCGCATCTTCGATGACGAAGCGCGCGAGAAAATGGAACTGATTTTGCAGGACATCCAGAGCGGCAAGTTCGCCAAGCAGTGGATTGCGGAGAACGAGAGTGGCGGCCGCAAGCGATTCATGGCGATGCGCCAGGAAGCGCAGGACTCCGAAATCGAGCGCGTCGGCGCCCAACTGCGCAAGATGATGCCCTGGCTCGGCAACAAGGAAGCGCCGCGCGATTAGGGATTTTCAGACCGCGCTCGCCGCGAACTGATGCATGATCGTCGCGGAGTACTTGATGCCCCGGAGGTAATGGGAGAGGGTGATGAACTCGTCCGGCGCGTGGCCGTGCCAATCGGGTGGGCCGATCCCCGTCCCGGCGGAGGGAATGCCGCCGAGCCGGCCGCCCAGCCAGACCCCCTGGCGGCCGGACGCATCTCCGGTTGGTCGGACGGCCGGTTCGATACCGTAGACTCGCCGCGCGGACTCGACAATCAATCGCGCGAAGGGCGTATCGAGCGCGGTGCGTGACGGTTCGATCGAGCCCATGTCCTCGATCTCGAAATCGGCGCAGCCGTATGCGTCGAGATGGCGACGTAGGGCGGCCAGCACCGTGTCGGGGTTTTGATCGGCCACGAGCCGGAAATCCAGGCGACAGGCCGCCCGGCTCGGCAGAACGGTCTTATGACCTTCGCCCATCCAACCCGTCGCGAAGCCCGCGATGTTGCACGTCGGCGTGAAGAGCAGCCGCTCCAACGCCGCTGTTCCGCTGACACCACCGAGGAAGCGCGTGACACCGAGTTCCCGCTGTTGCGCCGCGTCATCCCAGCCCGTCTGCTCCAATGCCCCGCGCTCGACGGGCGAGATCGGGCGGATCGGGTCGTAGAACCCTTCGAGCGTCACTCGCTCGTCCGCATCCTTCAGTCCGGCGAGCGCCCAGACGAGCCGCCACCCCGGATTCTCGACCAGCCGCGCGCGGGCCGAATGCAGGTCTTTGCTCGCACCCCGGACGCGTATCTCGACGTACAAGAGCCCGCTCGACCCGAAACTAATCTGCGGCCGGTCATCCGCCGCGAAGCCGCCATCGAAGGAGAGCGCGGCGTCCGCGGCGAGCAGACCCATATGCGCCGCGACAAAGGCGGGCAGGCTCGGGCTACCGGATTCCTCCTCGCCGTCGAAGAGAAACTTGAGATGGCACGGCAACGGCACGCCCGCGCGCTGAAAGGCATCCACCGCTTTGAGATGCGCGAGCAGATTCCCTTTCGCGTCCGTCGTGCCCCGGCCATACATCACGCCATCAATGATTTCGGCATCGAACGGCGAATGCGTCCACTCGTCGAGCGGATCGGCTGGCTGGACATCATAATGGTTGTAGATCACCAGCGTTGGGGCGTCGGCGCGCGACGCGCGGATCTCCCCATAGACGACCGGAAGCCCGGCAGTCTCCATCACCCGCGCATCCATGCCGAGGTCATGCATCATCGCCACAAGTAATGCCGCGCACTCGCGCACGCCAAGGTTCTGCGACGAGATACTCGGCTGGCGCACCGCCCGCTGTAAATCCGCGACGAAGCGCGCCTCGTGCATATCAATCGCCTGGTAGACGGCATCAAGATCGGTCATCTCTTCCCCTCCTCCACCCGCTCGTGGAACCGATGCTACCACATGCTATCATCTCCGCAGCGATCGCCAACGTTCTTCATGAGGAGGATACAATGCCGCTGATCCAGCACCCGGTGGGCGATTATCAGTTTCTTCCCCTTGCGACCGACCCGCGCATCACGACGAGTGCGCCCTTCTCCGGCGGGGTGATCGCGAATCCCGGCTACGAGATCGTGCATGCGATCTTCCAGAATCCGCTGCCCTATCAGCAAGGGTTCGCGGCGGCGGCACGCCATCTCTCCGCACAGGGGCGCGCCCGCACTGCCCTCTGCGCCGTCGAACTGCGCTGCCTGCAGCCGTACACGGTGAGCGGCTTTGGTGCGTTCAATCAGGAATACCGCGCCTTGCTGATGTCGTGGAATGTCTTTGTGGAGGGGCAGAACCCGATCGGGCGCAGCAACATCGCGCCGAGCGTGAACCCCCCGACGGAGACCTTGCTCTACGCCTTCTCCTATACCGTGCCGACAACCGAGCGCGGGCGGACCTTCGTCATCTCCGGCGCGCCGGAAAAGGCGGATGTGCGCCCCGGCGAAACTTCCCCGGAGGCGTTGCAGGAGAAGATGGGGAGCGTCATGCTGGCGATGCAGGCGAGCCTCGCGGCGTTGGAGACGGAATGGCCCGCCGTGACCGCGCTCAATCTCTACACGCCACACGATCTCCATGCCTTCCTACCCACGGAAATCCTCGCGGCGATGGGCCCGGCGGCGGCGCACGGCATCCACTGGTATTACAGCCGCCCACCCGTCATTGGCCTGGAAGTCGAGGTGGACGTGCGCGGCATCCGGCAGGAATTGCGGCTGTACTGAGAGCGGGAGAGCGAATTATTCCGCGGCTTCCTTCTCAGTCACCGTGCGCCGCGCCTGCCGCTCCAGATGCCCCTGGCCCCACTTGGTCAGGCGGCACTGGAGGGGGTTCTGCGTTGTGCATTCGACGAGGCCGAGCCGTTCGATCTTGTCGAGGATGCGCTGCACATCCACAAGCGGCACACTGAGACTGGGCGCGACCGCGCCGACGTAGCGATAGGCACCATCCACCGGGCCACAGGCAGCCAGCAGCGCGTCCGCGATCCGGCGAAACTCCTCGGTAGACGACATCAGACCGCTCCTCTCGCCACCGCACCTCGCACGCGATTGAAACCTTCAACTCTCGCCCGCGCAATGAGGGATTTACGGAAGGGTATGAGCGAACGGGCAATTTATTCAGGGAGAGCGGCCCCGTACCGCTTCGCGATGATCGTTGCAATACATTGTTTCAATGGTGGGAGAAATCGTTCGATCACGTCCCAAATGACCTCGAGATTGATGTCGAAGTAGTCGTGCGTGACCTTGTTGCGGAACCCCGCGATCTCCCGCCACGGTATTTCTGGGTGACGATCCTTGGTCGCAGGTGAAAGATGTTGAGTGGATTCCGCTATGATCTGGAGATTGCGCAATGTCGCATCCTGCGTAAATGTCGAGGCGAAGAACTCGTCCCGTCCGGCACGGGTGTATTCCTCCACACGCACGATACTCTCGGGGATGTGGGCGAGATAGAGGCGTTCGTCCGTCACAGTGGAATCGCCTCGCGGATGACACGGTCGCGGACAACCCTGTGCAGTTGCCTCTCAGACCCAACGTCGACGCGACGCCCGAGCAAATCCTCAAGGTCCTGAATCAGTCCCATATATTCGAGGAGGCCATTCGGTAGCGTATCCATCAAGAAATCCACGTCGCTCTCTTGCCCCGCCTCATCGCGTGCAACCGAGCCGAAGACGCGCACATTGCTCGCGCCATGGCGCGCGGCAATCGAGAGAATATCGTCACGCTTTTCCAATAAGTCCGCGAACTGCATCGTGGCACTCCCTTAAAGGAGAAACTTCCGATGCTCTCATTGTACGCGAAACGCGTCGTAGATCAAGGAAACGCGTGCCGCTGACGGTAATTCAGTGCGTCCTCCAGGCGATCGGTGCAGATGCGCGGGATACGGAGTTCCGTAACGGTATCGAGTGCCTGCACGTCGTTCACGTCCCAGGTATGGACTGCGATGCCCGCCGCACGGATGGCGGCGATCGTTTCGGGCAGCAGTTGCGTCGGATGCAGGTGGATCGCGCGGGCATGGGCGAGGCGGGCGCGGTGAATGGCGAGATGCCGCACAATGTCCGGTGTCATCCATGGTTCGGAGCGCGGGGCGAGCAGATCGGTCGCGAGGCCGGGGCACCGCGTCTGCACTTCCCGCAGCAGGATCGGCTCATATGATGTGACTTCGATGCTTTCCCAAAGGCGTTGGTAGGGCAGGAGCGCGGCGACGACGATGGCGGCGGACTCCGGCTCCGGCCCCTTGATCTCGATTTCGAGGCCGATTCGCCCGGCGAAGGTTTCCAGCATCTCGTACAGCGTCGGGGCGTGGGCGGGGTCATCTGACCGGATATCGGCGTGGTCGTAGGAAAAGACCGGCCCCGAACCGCCCCGCAGATCATCAATGGCGAAGAAGTGCGCGAGTACGGGCACCTGATCGCGTGTGAGCCGCACATCACACTCAATCGCGTCCGCGCCGAGATTGAGCGCGCGATGAAAGGCGGGGATCGTGTTCGCGGGTGTGTATTCGGTTGCGCCCCGGTGCGCGACGATCTGCATAAGCCGCCTCGTCAAACTGTCTCATCAGATGGAGCAGAGAGCGGTCATCTCTCCGCGCAGCGTGACGGGCGTTCATACAGTTTGCTGAACGCCGCGCGCCGCGGGTGGGCGAGCACCCCCGACAGGCGCCGAATGATTTTGTGCCCCCAATGAGATCAGTATAGCAGGGCGATCAAGTATCGCGGCACAGATTTGTTGACAGGGGGCGAACGGTCGCAGGGCGGCGGGGGCAGGAAATCCAGGCGACGCGCGTGCTACGATACAGCGACGGCGGCAAAGGAGCGGAGGGCGCAGTAATGCAACAGCAACGCGGCAACGCGGAGATTGTGACGAATTTCCTGCCGATCATCCTCGGTGGCGTGTTGCTGGCATTCGGCATCGCGAGCGGCACGCGGCGCAATCTGCTGATCGGTGTCGCGCTCGCCGCGACGGGGGTCATCGGCATCGTCGGGCCGCGCCTCCTGCCACCCGCGCCCGCTCTCAGCGCCGAGCGATTACGCGCCCGCCGCGCCGCCGCGATCATCCTGCCGAATGGCATCATCTATCTTGCGCTCGGCATCCTGCTTCGTACCGCCATCCCCGCATCCGAACGCGGCGGTTCGATACTCTTCATCACCATCTTTGCGGTTGTGATCGGTCTGCTGAGTATTCTCTCCGGCCTCGGCGCGATTGCCCGTACCCGCCGCCCCGATGACGTGCCAGCCGCGCTACCGGGCGCACGCCGGGGAGACGACGAGAATCGAGGAGAAGCATGACGATGATCGCATTCGCTCCGTCCCGCCTGCGGGATCTGAACGAAATGCTGGCGACCGAATATCTCGTACCAAACGGCCTCGCGGGCTATACGATGGGTACCGCCGCCGGGGTGCGGACACGGCAGTATCACGGCTTCCTCGTCGCCGCGCTTGTCCCGCCCGTCGTGCGGGCGCTTCTCGTCGCGCAGGTAGACGTGACGGCGCGCGTCGGGGACGACGAATATGCACTCGCCACACACCTCTATGGAGACGGCACGGTCAACCCGAACGGCTATACGCGCGCCGTTGCCTTCGCCCTCCTCGATGGCCTGCCTCAATGGACGCATATGCTCGGCGCGGGGCGTGCATTGACCGAGACGCACTGGCTGATCCACAGCCAGAACACCGCCGTCCTCCGCGCCACCTACGATGCCTCGGCGGACGCGCCGGACGCCATCCTCCGCTTTACCCCGCTCTGCACGAACCGCGATCATCACCAGCGCACCCGCGCCACTGACCCACAGTGGCGCTGGCAGGTCGCGCCGGACGGCCCCGCGCTCTCCGTCACCGCCTTTGATGGCGCGTCGCCATACTTCCTCGCGGCATATGCCGATGACGGCACGCCGGGTGCGTTCACGGCGGATGGGACGTGGTATTACCACTTCCAGTTGGCCGCCGAGGACGCACGCGGCTTCGGGGGTGGCGAGGATGCCTATCAGGTCGGGCATTTCGCCGTCACGCTGCGGCCCGGCGAGTCCGCGCATTTCGTCGCGGCGGTCGAACCGGAGCAGGCGGGATGGGCAAATATCTCCGGCGCGCTCGAACGGGAAAATGCGCGGCGGCAGACGGTGATAACCGGCCTCGGCGCGATCCCGGCGGACGATGTGACCGCGCGGTTACGGCTCGCGGCGGACAGTTTCCTCGTCCGACGTGGGTTCGTCGAGGACGCGGGCACGACCGTCGTCGCCGGCTATCCGTGGTTCACGGACTGGGGGCGAGATTCGATGATCGCTCTACCCGGCCTCTGCCTGACGACGGGGCGGGAGTCCGACGCGGCGGGCATCCTGCGCACCTTCGCGGCGAGTGTCAGCGCGGGGATGCTGCCCAACCGCTTCCCGGACAGTGGCGAGACGGCGGAGTACAACACGATTGACGCGACGCTCTGGTTCTTCCGCGCCATCGAGCAGTATCTGGACGCGACGAACGACCGCTCCCTGCTCGCCGATCTCTGGCCGACGCTCGTCGAGATCATCGCGTGGCATCAGCGCGGCACGCGCTACCACATCCATGTGGACCCGGCGGACGGCCTGCTGTATGGCGGCGAGCCGGGCGTGCAACTGACGTGGATGGACGCGAAGGTCGGCGATTGGGTCGTCACACCGCGCATCGGCAAGCCGGTGGAGATCAATGGGCTCTGGCACCACGCCCTGCGGCTGATGGCCGGGTGGGCAAAGGAGCAAGGGGGAGATGCCGCGCCCTATACCGCCGCCGCGCGTGCCGCCGCCGACGGGTTCGTCCAACGCTTCTGGGATGCCGAGCGCGGCTACCTGCGCGATGTCGTGGATACACCGGATGGCGACGACTCCGCACTGCGCCCGAACCAGTGCATCGCACTGATGCTCCCCACCTGCCCGCTGCCGGACGCGGATGCCCGCGTCTCGCTCGCCGCCGTCACCGCGGAGTTACTGACGCCGTATGGCCTTCGCACACTCGCACCGACGGATCGCCAATATCTCGGCCGCTACAAGGGCGGCCCGGTCGAGCGGGACGGCGCATACCATCAGGGGACGGTCTGGCCGTGGCTGCTCGGGCCGTATGTGGATGCGTTTTTGCGGCTCGGCGGGACACATGGGCAAGCCCGCGCGCTGCTCGGCCCGCTCGTGGATACGCTCAGGATGGCAGGGATCGGTTCGATCAGTGAGGTCTTCGATGGCGACGCGCCGCACGCCCCCGGCGGCTGCCCAATGCAAGCGTGGAGCGTCGCGGCGCTCCTTCGCCTCTGGCTCACCACCGGCGCGGACGCCCCGCCGAGCAGAATACCCGATATCTCAGCGAGAAATGTCACGGTATGATGACGTACGGACACAAAAGAGAACCGATACGGCCAGTGGGAAGGATGCAAGAAGTCGCTGGCCGTATGCGGTTCTACTCATCTATACAGACAAAAACGCGAACCGGATCACTTCGAATACGTGGCGGGCGCGGGCCATTCAAGTGAGGCGAGGACGCGCGGTCCCGTCGGCTTCGGGCTGCCGCCGCGCGGTTCCTCGGTGATCCCACAGGAAACATACGAGCGGCTGTTCGGCGGCACCGGCAGAACCATCACGGCTGATCCGGTCGGATCCACGGCAAACGTCGTGATGCTGACACGCGTCTGATCGTCGAGGCGAAACCAGAGTTGATAGGTCTTGTCCGGGGGCAAGATCGGCAATCCGGAGACCGCGAACCCGGTCTGCTTGCCATTCGGAGAGAGATAGATCCGCCCGGTAGAATTCGGCGCGGCTTCAGCAGGCAGCATCTCATAGGAAATCAGCCCCGGTTGGCTCCAGAACGACGCGGCGCTCGCTGCTGGGTCGTCGTGATCGCTCCGCAGTTGCAACCCGACATTCCAGACGAGCAAGCCGAGTACGAGGCAGGCCGCGATCGCGGACGCGAAACGGTAGCCGAATCGTGGCAGACTCACGCGACGACGGCGGCGCGTCCGCTCGTCCCGAATCGAACGGAGCACCCCTTCACGCAGGAAGGGCGGCGGCGCGCTCGGCGCGGCGGCGTACGGGAGCATGCCGACGATGGCTCGGTATTCCTCGCAGAGGGCGCGCGCCTCCGGATGCGCCGCCAGATAGACGGCAACCGTCGCTTCCTCATCGGGCGGGAGCGCTTCGAGGGCGTAGGCGACGATTGCCTCGGCCATGCCGTCCGGCATCTCGCTAAGAGGCGGGTTGATTGGCTGATCGCTCATCGCGCCACCTCTTCCTCATGGTGCGGATACGGACGCAAGGCGTGGAGGCGGGTCCGCAGTGTCTCCATCGCCGTCCGCATCCGTGATTTGACGGTGCCGAGCGGCTCGCCGGTCTGCGTGGCGATCTGCTGCTGTGTCAGGCCGCCGAAATAGGCGAGTTCAATCGCCTGCCGCTGCGCGAGCGGCAATGTCGCTACCGCCTGCGAGATGACATGCGCCAGCACGATCTGCTCGCTCGTGTCGGCCTGCGACGGCTCGGGGAGCGTCCCCCCGTCGCTGATGAAAGTCCCATCCGCGATCTTCGCCTGCCGCTGACGGCTGCGGAGGACATCGAGGGAGCGGCGGCGGGCAATGGCGAAGATCCACGCGCCAAACGCTCCGCGCTCGCGGTCGAACATCTTCGCGTGCTTCCAGAGTCGGAGAAAGGTGTCCTGCACCACTTCCTGCGCCGTCAGTCGGTCTCCCGTAATGCGGAGAGCGAGTGAGTAGATAGACGCGGCATAACGGTCGTAGAGCACCCCGATGGCGCCCTCGTCGCCACGCGTCACGGCAGCGACCAGCGCCTCATCCGTCGCGGATATACTGCTCGCACCGGTCATGCGGTGTGCGATGGCCTGGCTCACCGCGCCATCCTCGGCGAACGCCCCCGCCGTATCCGAGTTTCCCACACGCACGGCACCGCTCCCCGCTCATCGCCGCATCGCTCTACCAAATAGTACGTGAGAAGAGACCAAATGGATTGTTTTCGCATGGCATAATGTTCCGTCACCACCCATCCGCGCGGCGACGAAAGGAAGGGCCGGATCGGTCGTGCGTTCCCCCTGACAACTCCAGTATATCGCAGGTGGCAAGGGTGACGCATCGGCCCTTTGGCCGGTGACTTTCTCGTGCATCCTCGCTACAGTGAGAACCACGATACCGTTGACGGCTCTCGGTCGCTGGACGAAATGGCGGCTATCGTCGAAGCGCATTTCGCCCCGTTGCTCCAAACCGCGAATTAGGACATAGTAGGGCCTGATGATTCCGGTAGCGCCGGTTTAAGCCTACCGCTCGCTTGCAGATTCAAGCCGATGCTCCTCTGTTGTTCCATTCTGCGGAGAAACGCTCATGCGAACCTATGGCAGCCAATCCCTCGTCGCGCCGCTGAAGCGGGTGATGGTCAAACGGCCCACCGAGAGCGCCGCCGATGCCGCGCGCTGGCGGGCGTTTGGCTACCTCCACGCGCCCAACGCGGAGCGGCTACGGGCGGAGCATGATGCCTTCGTTGCCCTCGTCGCCGCTTCCGGCGCGGACGTCGTCTATGAGGATGAGATCGTTCCTGTCCCGACGCACCTTTTGGACGCGGTCTTCGTCTACGATCCCGCGATCGTCACAGACGCGGGCGCGATCATCGGGCAGCCGGGGAAGCCGCTCCGGCGTGGCGAGGACGAGGCGATGCGGCGCGCGTTCAATGAGATCGGCGTTCCCATCCTTGGCACCGTCGGCGATGAGGCGACGATGGACGGCGGCGACACCCTTTGGCTCGACCACGACACATTGTGCGTCGGCCTCTCGTACCGCACGAACGACGCGGCCATCGCCCAGTTGCGCGATCTGCTCATCCCGCTCGGTGTGACGGTTATCCCGCTCTCCCTGCCGCACTGGCGTGGCCCGGCGGAATGCCTACACCTCATGTCGCTGATCAGCCCGGTCGCGGAAGACCTCGCCGTCATCTATCCGCCCCTTGTGCCGATTCCATTAATGCGTCTTTTGCAGGAGCGCGGCATCCAGCAGATTATCGTGCCGGATGCGGAATTCCCGACGCTCGGCTGCAACATCCTCGCCGTTGCGCCCCGGAACGTCATCATGGCGGCGGGCAACCCCGCCACAAGCGCGGCGCTGCGGGCGGCGGGTTGCACCGTGCGCGAGTACGAGGGCGCGGAGATCAGTCTGAACCGCGAGGGTGGCCCGACGTGCCTCACGCGCCCGATCTGGCGCAGCTACGAGCAATGAGTGGCGCCAATCACCTGAGCCGCTGAATTCATGCATTTTCACACCCTATTTAGCCTATCCCAATGGGCTAAATGGGAGTTGTAATTTTGACTTGCTTGTGCCCGATTCGTATACTTCATTAGGAGAACGGAATTTCTGCATGATGGTGTGTTTCGCCCATGTGGATGGGATAAAGAGAGTCGAGGCAACACATGGCATCCGAGATGGTTCATTTCATGTATCTGACGCCCGAAGCGCCGCCGGTGCGCCCGTCGCTGCCGGTATCGCTCTCCGAGGCGATCCTGCGCGAGCGGCTCAACCCGGTAATGGTAGCGACACTCTGGAGTGCGATCGAGGCCGCCGAGCCGGTCTGCATCCTCTACCGGCGTGATGACGGGCAGATCACCGCTCGCGTCGTCTGGCCCGAACGCATCTGGGTGACGGAGGACGATCACGTCGCCGTTCGCGGCTACGACAGCCGCCGAGGCGCGGTCCGCACCTTCCGTTGCGACCGCGTCGCGGACGCGCATATTATCGAGCCGTAACGGGAGCGGTTTTCCTCATCCCCTGCTCCTCTCCATCGCCTGCGCGGTCAATCAGGAGACTTCTTCAGGATGGGGAAGCGTCCAATTCGTCGCGTGATTGGCTCTTTTCACCGCGCGGTCTACCGTGATAATGAATGTGGACTTTTCCGCACACGCATGGTGAGAGCGCACGAAAGGGAGCAGACCGATGAATCTGGACCGGCGCGCGGAGTTGATCGCGCGGTATGAGAGCGGCTATCAGTTGATCGTGGATGCCCTCCACGGTATCACCGACGCGGAGATGGATGCGCGCCCCGCGCCGCACGAGTGGACCACGCGGGAGATCGTCCATCATCTGGCGGACAGCGAGATGACCTCCGCGATTCGGTTGCGTCTGCTGATCGCGGCGGAGAATCCGACGATCCCCGGCTACGACCAGGATGCCTTCGCGCGGCGGCTCTACTATGACCGCCCGATCACTGCATCGCTCGAAGCATTCAAGGCCGCCCGCCGCGCCACCGCCGAAATCCTTCACCGGATGACGGACGCGGAGTGGGCACGCGCGGGAACACATACCGATACCGGCCGCTACACCGCCGAGGATTGGCTGGAAATCTACGCGAGCCATGCGGTGGAGCACGCGGCGCAAATTCGCGTGGCTCGCGCATCCGCCAATCGGTAACGTGGGCTGCAGCCTACGGCGCCACGACCCGATCACCTCCATTGATCCGATCCACCTACCCCTGCGTATGAGGGGCAGATGGAGCCGCTCGGCGCGCGACGAGCATCCCGGATCGCCTTCCTGACACTCTGTCGGGACTCATGGAGGAAGAATCATCATGCATGACCGTTATCTCCGACTGGTCACGACCGAATTCAACCGGCGGACCCTCTTCAAGGGCGCGGCGGGCGCGGTAGGCGCCGCAAGCGCACTCGCAATGGGTGGCAACAACCTCTTCAATCTCGGCTTCGGCTACGCGCAGTCCGTTCTCGCGGCGGACATGGGCGACCTCGACATCCTCAACTTCGCCCTCGGCCTCGAGCATCTCGAGAATGTCATGTACCGACAGATCAACGCCAGCGGCAAGTTGACCGGCGAAGCGAGTGACCTGGCGAAGATGTTCGGCACATTCGAGCAGGCACATGTGGACGCGCTGAGCAAGGCGCTCACCGGCGCGAATTATGCCAACATCGCCAAAGAGGGCACGTACAAGTTCCCCACGTTCGACACGCAGGACACGATCCTTAAGTTCCTCAACACGGTTGAGCCGGTCGGCGTCGGCGCGTATACCGGCGCGGCGAACAAATTGAAGGATAAGTCGCTGCTCGGCGTTGCCGGCGCAATTGTCCAGGTCGAGGCGCGGCAACTCGCGATCACCATGGCGCTCGCGGGGAACAAGACGCCCGTCGCCGGTGCACTCAGCGAGAGCTTCACCGCCGACGAAGTGAACACGAAGGTTAAGCCGCTGATTGGCTAAATGCCCGAACGCACAGACGAGGAGGAATCCTGTGGCAGATTTTAAAGACGATCTCGATATCCTGAACTACGCGCTCACCCTCGAGCATCTCGAGAGCACGATGTACCAGCAGATCGTGGCGAGCGGCAAACTGACCGGCGATGAGCAGCAATACGCGACGGACTTCGGCAAGCATGAGGCCGCGCATGTCCAGGCGTTGACGCAGACGATCCAGAAACTCGGCGGCACGCCCGTCGCCGCGCAGGCGAAGTACAACTTCCCGGCGTTCGACACGCGGGACAACATCGTCAAGTTCCTTGTCACCATCGAAGACCTCGGCGCGGGCGCGTATTTGGCGGCCGCCGGTGAAGTGAAGAATCCCGACGTACTGACCGCTGCCGTCCAGATTCATAACATCGAGGGCGAGCACGCGAGCATCTGGCGACGGCAGGCGAAGATGAACCCGGTGGTAGGTGCGTTCGCGGCCCCGGTAGTGCGGGCTGATGTCCTTAAGGCAGCCGCGCCAATCCTCGGTGCGAGCGGTGGCGCGACGACCACGAGCGCTCCGACCACGGGGACCAGTACCGGAACGGTGCTCCCACAGACGGGCGCGCCGAACCAGGAGACGAACAACGGTCTCGCGGCAGCGGTCGTCGCCGGTGTCGCGGCAGTTGGTATCGGCGCAGCGCTCCGAGCGCGCTCCTACAAACGGGACCCGAAGCCCGTCGAGCGCGGCAACAGTTAGGAAAATTCTTCTCCTCTCCTTCCTTCGAGCGCCCCGGCAATCCGCAATGGTTGCCGGGGCGCTCCTCTGCCCAATCATCGAAGGGCGCGTGTTATCCTACTTGCCATCCGCTGGCGTGACGACCATATCGGCATAGTGCCGGGTGCGCTGGAGGGCATAATAGGCCTGGTCCTCCGGGATAATGGTCGCGCCGCCAAGCGACTCCGCGAGGATCGCCATGTGCGCCGCCTCTTCGAGGATGAGCGCCATCATCATCGCCATCTCGATGCTCTCCCCAAAAGCGAGGATGCCATGATTTTGCAGGAGGACACAGCGCGTCTTCTCACCAATGACGCCGAGAATATTGGCGACCGATTCCTTCGAACCGCGTGGCGCATACGGTGCGACGGGGATGCCGTCATGCATATCGAAGCGCGCCATCGCCTCGTAGACGCAGGGGAGCGGCTTGTTCGCGATGGCGAAGGCGGTCGCGTAGGGTGAGTGGGTGTGGATGATCGCGCCGATATCGGGGCGCTTCTCATAAACCTTACTGTGCATTTCGACAATCTCGAACGTACCGCCGGGGAGTTGCCCGGCGCGAACCGTGCTGTCGAAGCCGACGAGCGCGATATCATCGGTCGTCATATTCGTGATCCAGCCACCGGAGGTGAGGAGCATCATATCGCCCTCCGGGGTGCGGATCGAGATGTTTGACATATGCGCGGGGGAGATCGCCTCCCGCTCGATGAGCGTCCGGGCGGTCGTGACAATTTTCTGACGCAATGGCAGGTAATCCGGGAAGGACATTGGGCCGTCTCCTTTCACATCAGTGATCGCTTTGCGCGCAGTTCGTTAGTATCCAGTGTAGCACACCGCCGGGCGGTACTACGGTGATCATGCGCCCGTGCGGTGGCCGATGGATCGCAGCAATTCTGGTGCGATGCACAAAGCGGGCGGGCGAAATTGCTTCGTTTGTCTCGCCTACTCCTTGACAAAATGTGGCATACTCTCGCATGATACAGTGATTACCATAGGGCGATAATGCATGAGAGGATGAAGAGGGCATGGGCAAGTACATCATCCGACGATTGGTGACGGCGGTGCCGACCTTGATCGCCATCTCGATCGTCCTCTTCGCGATCATCTCCCTCGCCCCCGGCGATCCGTTGGCGCAGTTTGCCGCCGATCCGCGCGTGCCCGAGGCGGTCAAGGAGAATATCCGCAAGCAACTCGGTCTCGCCGATCCCCTCCCCGTCCAGTATGCCAAGTGGGCCAAGAGTATGGCGACCGGGCAGTGGGGCACCTCCTTCCAGTCCCGCTCCCCCGTGCGCACCCTGATCGCCCAGCGCTTGCCCGCCACCCTGATCGTCCTCGGTTCCGCCTTCCTCCTCTCCCTCCTCCTCGCCCTGCCGATCGGCATCCTCTCCGCGATCAAGCAGTACTCGCTCTTCGATCAGGTGGCGACCGTCTTTGCCTACCTCGGCAATGCCCTGCCCACCTTTGTGTCCGGGCTCTTCTTCATCATCCTCTTTGGCGTCAAGTTGCACTGGTTCCCCTTCATCTACCGCGCCAATGTCGATCAGACGGGGCTGGCGGGGGTGTGGGAGCACATCCGCCAAGCCTTCCTGCCCGTCCTGGTCCTCGCCTTGGTGCAGACCGCTGCCCTGATGCGCTACACGCGCGCGGCGATGCTGGAGGCGATCCGGCAGGACTACGTGCGCACCGCGCGGGCGAAGGGCTTGCGGGAGAACCGGGTGCTGACCGGGCACGCGGTGCGCAATGCACTGATTCCGGTGGTGACGATCATCGCCCTGCAGATCCCCGGCATCTTCGGGGGGGCGGTGGTGACCGAGCAGATCTTCCGGGTGCCGGGGACGGGCAACCTCCTCATTCAGGCGATCACCAACAAGGACACGCCGGTGATCATGGCGGTGACCTTCATCTTCGCGGTGCTGGTCGTGGTCTGCAACCTGCTGGCGGACGTCATCTATGGCTTACTCGATCCGCGCATCAAGTACAGTTGAGCAGGACCCAGCAGTGAGGACGAAGGACTGAGGAGTGAGGACTGAGGACTGGGGAGTGAGGAGTGAGGAGTGAGCCCCGGTTACTCGTGACTCGTTACTCGTGACTCGCTACTCGTGACTGACGAAGGAGCATCTCGATGAGCGCCGCGCCCGCCCGCAC